>Ga0209638_1002653_pt1 | contig 10918 bp, 13 predicted proteins | sample BarGraNGADG00211_FD_184490 | JGI IMG/M metagenome (GOLD analysis project Ga0209638, IMG submission 184490) | Arctic peat soil microbial communities from Barrow, Alaska - Barrow Graham LP Ref core NGADG0002-211 (SPAdes) (version 2) | ecosystem: Environmental > Terrestrial > Soil > Wetlands > Peat... | reverse complement strand
AGTCGGGCGACTCGAGCCGTACGTCGAGGGCTGTCCCTTGGGCGAGCCTGGAGGTGGCGGCAAAGGGGAAGAACGTGGTCTGGCGCCAGGCCGGACCGCCCGGCTCGGTCATGATCGGCGCGATGACGTTCACGAGTTGCGCGAGCGACGCGCTACGTACTCGGTCGGCGTGCTTGAGCAGCGAGATCAGCAGGTTGCCGACGACGACCGCGTCGAGCACCGAGTAGCGGTCCTCGAGCAGTCGCGGCGCGACCGGCCAGTTGTCGATGCCGCTGATCTTGTCCTCGGCCTCGAAGCGTGTCTGGTACCAGACGTTCCACTCGTCGAACGAGATCGCGATGCGCTTGCTGCTGCCGCGAACGGCGCCGACGTGGTCCGCCGTGGCGACCACCGACTCGATGAAGCGGTCCATGTCGACGGCTGACGCGAGGAACGCGCCGGTGTCGCCGTCCTTCTCCTGGTAGTAGACGTGGCACGAGATGAAGTCGACGTCGTCGTACGTGTGGCTCAGCACGACGCGCTCCCACTCGCCGAACGTCGGCATCTGCGCGTTCGACGAGCCGCAGACGACCAGCTCCAGGTCGGGGTCGAGCTGCCGCAGGGCCTTGGCCGTCTGGGAGGCGATCGTCCCGTACGCGTCGGCCGTGCGGTGGCCCAGCTGCCACGGGCCGTCCATCTCGTTGCCGAGGCACCACATCCGGATGTCGAAGGGCGCCGTGCGGCCGTTCGCGATGCGCTGCTCGCTGCGCGCCGTACCGCCCGGGATGTTCGCGTACTCCAGCAGGTCCAGGGCCTCGGCCGTGCCGCGCGTGCCGAGGTTCACCGCGAGCATGAGGTCGCTGCCGACCAGGTCCAGCCAGTCGGCGAACTCGTGCAGGCCGACCTCGTTCGTCTCGGTCGAGTGCCAGGCGAGGTCGAGCCGGCGCGGCCGCTCGTCGCGCGGCCCGACGCTGTCCTCCCAGCGGAAGCCCGACACGAAGTTGCCGCCCGGGTAGCGGATCGTGCTGACGCCGAGCTCACGTACCAGTTCGACGACGTCGCGGCGGAAGCCTTGATCGTCGGCCAGCTCGTGGGTCGGCTCGTACAGCCCGTTGTAGACGCAGCGTCCGAGGTGCTCGACGAACGCGCCGAAGAGGCGTCGCTCGACGCTGCCGATCGCGAAGCGCGGGTCGATGGTGAGGCGTGCGGAGAACATGGAAGTCCGATCGGTACGGGATCGTCGCGGATCCGCTCCGAAGCCTACCTACGGATGGGCGGGCGAGGCGAAAGCGCAGGGTGTTGCGTGATCCGTTTCGGCCACGAGGTCGTACGCGAGGTTCCCAACCCTTGTGGTGGGTCCCCAAGCGGTGGGTGGCTTGGGAACCTCGCTGGGGCTTGGGGACCACGGTCGGGCTCGACGACGCGGGGCGGGGTGGAGATCGGCTCGGTTATGTTTGGCTATACCGATCCCGACAGCGGGAAGGAAATTTACCCTGAGTTGGAGCTGGTCCGTCTGGCCATCCCTCGCCGAGTCTATACCCAAAGTCACCTGGATTACGTGGCTGACGGCATGATCGCATTAAAAGAACGGGCTGCCAGTCTTCCCGGCTACCGTATCACCTATGCCCCACCGCTCCTGCGTCACTTCACTGCCCGCTTTGAGCCTTTAATTTAAGGTAGTGTATTTTGGAGTGTTTGGGCGGGCGAAACCCGCCCAAACACTCCAAAACCTACTCGCTCCCTGGTAAAGCCGGAATTCTCGCAAAGGATACCTATGCGCAATAATGCAATTGTTTTATTTCTGTTTTTGAGCCTGGTATTTCTGGCTGCTTGCCAGACTAAGCTGGATATCCGCCCCCTTTCAGCCGACGAACAGGCCCAGGTGCTGGTCTACGCTGAACCGATGGCCGATAACTTGATGGCGAATATGCGAAGCCGAGATTACGAAACTTTCTCGAAAGATTTCAACCCCACCATGCACGACGTGCTGGCGAAATCCAACTTCGAAGAAATGATGAAAACCTTCGACGAAAAAATCGGGGCCTGCACGGAGCGCAAGGTCTCCCGGGGAGACGAGATGAACTCCAATTTTGCCATCACCTACGACCTGACCTGCCAGAAGGACACCGGCGTGCAAATGCAGGTCATTTTCGAACCTGACGAACCACACCTGATTGCAGGTCTATTTTTCACATCTCCCAAGCTAAACCAATAATGGTTTATTCCATTTTTTTCGCTTCTTCCCAAAACACATCCATTTCCGCCAGTTTCATATCCATCAACTGGCGTCCGGTTTCACGGGCTCGTTTCTCAACATAGCTGAAACGCCGGCGGAATTTTAGATTGGCGCCGCGCAGGGCGCTTTCAGCATCCACCTTCAGCCAGCGTGCCAGGTTAACCGCCGCAAACAGCAAATCGCCGATTTCATCCATGCGTTCAGCTCCGGTTGTTGCTGCCTGCACTTCTTCAACTTCCTCATGCAGTTTATCCCACACTCCCTGGATCTCGTCCCAATCGAAGCCCACGCGTGCCGCCCGGTCCTGGATCTGTTGGGCCTGCCCCAGGGCCGGAAACTCTTTGGGGACGCCATCCAACAGCCCCTTGGTTTTTTCGACGCCATTGGCCTTACGTTCAGCAGCCTTGAGTTTCTCCCAATTCTGCAGCACACCGGTCACCCCATCGACTTTCAGCTCGCCGAACACGTGCGGATGGCGCCTGATGAGCTTTTGGGAAATCCCTTGAATGATATCAGCCATCGTAAATTCACCGTCTTCGTACCCAATCTGGGCATGCAGTACAATCTGCAGCAACAGGTCTCCAAACTCTTCTTCCATCATCACCGGGTCGTTGGCATCCAACCCTTCCAACGCTTCGTAGGTTTCTTCCAGCAGGTACTTTCTAAGGGATTCGTGGGTTTGCTCACGGTCCCATGGACAGCCATCCGGGGCGCGTAAGGCCGCCACAATCTCCTGGAAGCGTTCAAAAGATGTTTCTGTCCCCAATGCCGGCAGGTAGAGCACCGTCAACAAGCCAATGTGTAGGCTGCGGTCAATCTCGTAGAGCTTGAGGTTTTCAACCAACTGCTGCGAAGTACCCGCACCGTGGACTAGCCGCACCGGGTGTTCATCCGGATAAACCGCGTTCAATGTCAGCTTAACGTTTGAGGCGACTGCTTGGTTGTAAATCTGGGCCACCAACGCTGGCTGGTCCGGTGGAAAAGAGGGGTGATGCAAGCTGGCCAATTCCAGCGCATCCACCAGGGCGGTGTGCGGGAACGGATCGAGCCCCAGGGCGGTGTAAACTGGCTCGATAAAGCTCAATCCTTCAATGATCCGAACTGCAATCCCCTGCTCCTTCGCCCGCCGGTAGATTTGCGGTCCCGTGGCTTCAGCAATAAAGGGGTGCCCCGGCACGGCATAGGTCACGCCCTGCGGGCGGCGGCCCAGCTCAAGCACCTCTACAACGATTTGTTCGTAGACAGCCTCAAACAATTCACTTTTCTCATACAGGTCATCGAATGAATCCACCTTTATACCGGCCGGGAAGCACGCCACGGTTGGGTGCTGGCTGGTGCGCAAAACGACTTCGGTAATCGTATTGAGCCAATCCCAGGCCTGGCGGGTCAACTGGCCCGGATCACCTGGACCCAGCCCCAGAATAGTAATCCCAGTAAAAGAATCCATCTCATCTTCCTTCCGCAAGAGGTTAGGTCAAAAGCATACCGCTTTCTCACACCCTTTGCAAGGTTTCGTTGCTTCGTTACGGATAAATTAAACAAAGCCTTGCGAAGGTTATCTAACCTTCGCAAGGCTTATTTTCCGGTAAAAATCTCCGGGTAACTTGAAAAATGTTAACGCTTGGTGTAGGTCGGAGCCTTGCGGGCACGCTTTAGACCAGGCTTCTTGCGTTCCTTCTCGCGCGGATCGCGGGTCATCAGATCGGCCTTGCGCAGCAGGGGACCCAATTCAATGTTCATCTTGGCCAGTGCACGCGCCAACCCGAGTTGGACCGAATCGGTTTGTCCGGTGACGCCGCCGCCATTCACCATGGCAGTCACATCAAAGGTAACTCGGTCTTGACCTACAGCCTGGAAGGGAGCCAGGATGGCTTCCATATCGCCCTCGCGGGGGAAGTAGTGTTCCAAAGGCTTTTCGTTGACCAGGAACTTGCCGCTCCCGCTCATCACGCGCACGCGTGCTGTGGCTTCTTTGCGGCGACCAATGCCTTCATAATATTGAGTCATATACCCTCGTTCCTTCTATGCAACTGGTTTGGGGTTCTGAGCGGCATGCGGATGCTCATTGCCCGCGTAAATCTTAAGCTTCTTCAGGATTTTGCGTCCGTACTTGTTGTGCGGAAGCATACCCCATACCGCCGCCCGGATCACCCGGTCTGGGTGAGTGCGCAACAGATCGCGCAGGCCGACGGTCTTCAAACCACCCGGATAGCCGGAATGGTGATAATAGAACTTGGTATCTAACCGCTTAGCGGTCAGGGCAAGTGTTTGGGCGTTAACCACGATCACAAAATCGCCCATATCTACACCGGGGGTGAAGGTGGGCTTATTCTTGCCCATCAAAGTGGCAACGATCACCGTTGCCAGCCGGCCCAAGCCTTGCCCATTGGCATCAACCAGGACCCAATCCGATTTTCTATCATTAGCTTTAGGGACGAACGTCTTGTCCACTGTCATTTCTCCACAATCGTTCTTGGTATAGCACTTTATCAAATTAAGGAATTTGTAATTCGTTATTTGCACAAGAATGCTGCACAATCACGTATCACAAATGACCACTGCTTTGCTCCATTTCGCATCGTATTTCACATCCGCCAGCACTAACCCGTGCGCCGGGGCCAGGCCAGGGGTTTGCGGTTGAAACGCGCCTTTTCCTTGAAGCAGCTCAGCCAGTTCTTGCAAGCCCAGGTGGTTTTGACCCACCAACACCTGCAGGTAAACCATGCGCCGTACCATATGGTACAAAAAAGCATTGGCTGTAACTTCAAACTGCAAACCGCCGGCCTCCGGCCGCCAGCAGGCCTGGTAAACGAACCTGATTGTGCTGCCTCCGGGCCAGGGTGGGTTTCCGAAGGCGGCAAAATCGTGGCTGCCCACCAGCACCTGTGCTGCCTGCTGCAAGAGAGCCGGATCAACTTCCGGCCACACCCGCCAGGCAAAACGATCTTTCAAAGGATGGCGGTCCATCTGACAGTAGATATGGTATTGGTAGGTGCGTGTCGTAGCATTGTAGCGGGGATGAAAACCCGCTTCAGCCAGTTTTACGGACCTTACCGCCACATCTGCCGGCAGGAGGGCATTAAGCGCTCGTGCCAACTCTGTTTCAGAGTGGGACCAGTCCAGGTCAAAAGCAATCACCTGCCCCGAGGCATGAACCCCAGTATCAGTGCGCCCGGCAGAAGTAATTGCCGTCCCCAACCATTTAAGGCGGGTAAGCGCGACTTCCACTTCTCCCTGGACGGTACGAGCGCCTTTCTGACGCTGATAGCCATGAAAGGCGGTGCCGTCGTACATGAGAATAATCTGGTAATGTGCCATTCTAATCCGATAACTCGGATTTTTCTCCGGTGCTTCAACCGGATTCAAGATCCGATGATCAACATCCGGCCATGAACCCGGCTATAATGCGCCGGAATGGGTTACTCTTCGACCAGTTCCAGCATCACCATCTCAGCGGCATCGCCGAGGCGGGGACCCATCTTGAACAAGCGCGTATAACCACCATTGCGAGTAGCAAAGCGGGGCGCAATTTCATCGAACAGTTTCTTCACCACTTCCGCATCATTTAACTCCGCAGCAGCCCGGCGGCGAGCATTGACTTTTAGAATGTCATCTCCCTTGCTGCTATTACGGGCCAGCGTGATCAACTTTTCTGCGTCGCCGCGAATTGCCATCGCCTTGGCACGAGTGGTTTGAATCCGTTCGTGGATAAATAACTGGTTAATCAACGACCGGCGCAGGCCGATGCGCTGATCTTTGTTTCTACTTAATCGATATCCTGCAACCTGGTGTCGCATCTCTGTTACTCCGTAATTTTATCGTCGTGCAGATAGCCTTTTTCGCGCATCTTCTGGCGCAATTCATCCAGGCTCTTTTCGCCAAAGTTGCGAATGGACATAACCGCCTCATCGCCCTTCTCCAGCAGCTCGAGCACATCGCCAACGGTGGTAATGCCAGTGCGCTTGAGAGAGTTGAAGACCCGCACCGAAAGGTCCAGGTTTTCGATGGGCGTTTCCGCCGCTTCGCTGGTAAGCCGGCTGCCACCGACCACCTCATTCTCGATCCCTTCAGTCAAAGTTTCCTCACTGATGCCCGAAATAAAGCGCAGGTGATCAATCAGGATCTTTGAAGAAGCGCCCAGGGCAGCTTCAGGCGCCAGGGTACCGTCCGACCAGATTTCCAAAACCAACCGGTCGTAATTGGTGCTTTGCCCTACACGGGCATTGGCGACCGTCCAGTTGACCCTGCGGACCGGGCTGAAGATGGCATCCACGGGAAGCTCACCAATCGGCAAGCGGCCGCTGCGATCATTGGCCGGTGAATAACCCCGCCCAAGCTCGACCGTCATATCGATTTCCAGGCGGATTTTGCTGTCATCAACCGTAAACAAGTATAGATCGGGGTTGACGATTTCAACTTCGGCCGGGGCCTGAATATCGGCAGCCGTAACCACGCCTTCGCCGCGCACATCCAGGTGCAGATGGGCAGATTCAACGTCGTGCAGGAGCATGCGCAGTTGTTTGATCTGCAGCATGACCTGGATAACGTCTTCCCGCACTCCGGGAATGTCACTGAATTCGTGCAGCACATCTGTGATACGGATTGATGTGACCGCCGCTCCATCCAGTGAAGAAAGCAGCACCCGGCGCAGCGAGTTGCCCAGGGTTACCCCATAGCCTCTTTCCAGAGGGCTGATGACGAACTTGCCATAATTGCGAGCTTCATCTTCCCGCTCGACTTTCGGCGTTACCATGTTAATGAAACCAGTCACGATTTTATCCTCCCCGGCGCACCCATATGAAACCGCGCGCCGGATAAGTCAGCTCTTAGCGAGAGTAGAATTCAACGATGAGCTGTTCGTTCAGGCTCCCGTCAATTTCTGAGCGTTCGGGCAGGCGAACCACCTGTCCGGAAAGGCTCTTGACATCACGGTCCAGCCAGACAGCGCAGTTGCGCTTTTCGGCATAATCAGGCAATTCTTTGAAGAAAGTCGTTTTGCGGCTTCCTTCACGCACTTCGATCCTATCTCCGGGGCGCAGAAGCACGGACGGAATGTCGGTGCGGGTGCCGTTGACCAGGAAATGACCGTGGTTCACGATCTGGCGAGCCTGGGAACGATTTTCGGCCAGACCCATCCGGAAGACCACGTTATCGAGGCGCAGTTCCAGGGTTTGAAGCATATTCAAACCGGTCAAACCACGGCGATGCTGGGCAACACCAAAGTAACGGCGGAACTGGCGTTCCAAAACACCGTAAATACGTCGAGCCTTCTGTTTGGCGCGCAACTGGCGAGCGTAGTCCGATTCGCGGTCGCTGCTGCCCCGGGAGCCTGTTTTACCATGGGCGCCGGGAACATAGCTGCGCTTCTCGAAGGAACACTTCGGGCTGAAGCATCGCTGCCCTTTCAAAAATAGTTTTTCACCTTCACGCCGGCATAATCTACATACCGGGCCTAAATATCTTGCCATATGATCCCTCTCCTTTACACGCGGCGCTTCTTGGGCGGACGGCAGCCGTTATGCGGCACCGGGGTAATATCTGCGATGGTGCGAACCTTCAAACCCATCGACTGCACAGCCCGGATGGCGCTTTCGCGGCCGGGGCCGGGTCCTTTAACGATCAGGTCAACTTCCTGGATGCCCATTGAAATGGCGGCCTTAATTGCCTGTTCTGCTGCCAGACGAGCTGCGAAGGGCGTGCTCTTGCGGCTGCCCTTAAAACCGGCCGATCCGGCGCTGCCCCAGCAAACAGCATTGCCCTGGGTGTCGGTGACGGTCACAATGGTATTGTTAAAGGACGCGTACACATGTACCTGCCCTGTTGACAGGGTGCGCTTTACTTTGCGGGCAGTAGTTGTGGTACGACGCGTTTGGCGTACGTTTTGAGCCATAGTTCCTTCCTATTACAACATTCTCTATCCTAATTTGGTTGCTAGACAACCCTGGTGGCCGTCTGACTGCAGCCGGGCAGCCGCGGGAGAGGGGTCCCGATTCCCGGTCGCAGATCGAGGACAGGCTCAGGAGGATTATTTCTTCGCAGACCCACGGCGGCGACCGCGACCGGCAACGGTCTTCTTAGGACCCTTGCGTGTGCGGGCGTTGGTGCGCGTGCGTTGGCCACGCACCGGCAAATTACGGCGGTGGCGTAGGCCACGGTAACAGCCAATCTCGATCAGCCGCTTGATGTTCATCTGCACTTCGCGGCGCAGATCGCCTTCCACTTTATAGTTCTTCGATATGTAATCACGCAGCAGGCTCAGGTCCGATTCGGTCAGGTCCTTCACCCGTATGTCAGGATTCACTTTGGTCGAAGCCAGAATTGTACGGGCCCGGGTCGGGCCAATTCCAAATAAATAGCTCAGAGCTATTTCAACCCGCTTATTACGCGGAAGATCAACGCCTTCAATTCTTGCCATATTCTTTTATCCCTGTCGCTGCTTATGCTTTGGGTTTTCGCAAATCACAAACAGATTGCCATGTCGCTTTACGATTTTGCATTTAGCACAGCGTTTTTTGATGGATGGTGATACTTTCATGATTTGCTCCTTCTTTTTTCAACCTCACGCGACCAACCCTGCGAAGGTTTCTCTCTAAGAATTTGACTTTCTTTCCCTCGATCACTTCGTGACGGGGGCTTTATAGGACAACAATTGCGAGGTTTTACCCGGCAAGGTCATTTCCGGCAATAAGCGCCAAACGCGCAATTATACCGACTCTTTCCTCAATTGTCCAGGCCCAGAAATCTGGGCGGGGGCCGTTCCGTCGCCTAAAAGGGTCAGGATGACCGGCCCGTTATCCGTGATTGCAACACTGTGCTCAAAATGACAGGTCAACGAGCCATCGAGCGCAGCTACGGTCCATTCGTCTGGCAGGACCCGCGTCAAAGGAGTTCCCACCAGCACCATGGGTTCCAGGGCAATGGTCATACCGGCTCGTAGCGCCATGCCTTTGCCAGGGGCGCCGTAATTCGGCACCTGAGGACCTTCGTGCATCCGCCGCCCCACTCCATGACCGGTGTACTCGTGCACCACGTAGAACCCCCGGCTTTCGACATACTGTTGAACGGCAGCCGAAACATCACCCACATGGTTGCCGGGGATCATTTTGGCAATCCCGGCATAAAGCGATTGTTCTGTCACTTCCAGCAGCTTACGAGCTTTTTCGGAAATTGCACCCACACCTGCGGTGAAGGCAGAATCACCTACAAAGCCCTCATAAACCGTCCCTACATCTACCGTAACGATATCCCCTTCTTTTAGCTTGCGCTTCTTGTTGGGAATACCATGCACCAGCTCATCGTTTAGGCTGACGCAGGAACCAGCCGGATAAGGATACGGTCCCGGATAATCTTTAAAGGGCGATTTGACGCCGTATTTCTTACGTACTTCTTCCGCTGCCGCATCGATATCCCAGGTTGAAGCTCCCGGCCGGATTGCCTGATACGCTGCTTGCAGCTGTTCCGCATTGATGCGGCCAGCGATACGCATGATCTCAATCTCTTCAGGAGTCTTTATGGTAATCTGGCGATCCCAAGACATCATTTTTATCTGCTCTTTTCAATAGCGGCCAGCAAGTCAACTGCCACCTGGTCGATTGGTCTCGTCCCATCGATCTCGGCCAGTAGACCACGCTGGCGATAATATTCAATAAGTGGCGAGGTCTGTACAAAGTAAACCCGGATACGGTTTTCGACCGTTGCAGGGGTATCATCCTCGCGTTGGTACAATTCAGATCCATCTATATCACATTTTCCGGCCGTCTTGGACGGGTTGTATTTCGAGTGGTAAACGTGACCCTCAGCCCGGCAGGTCCAGCGACCGCTCAAGCGTTCGATCAGGACTTCCGACGGCACTGATATGTAAGGCACACTATTTACCCGTCCGTTCAGGTCACCCAGCATCGTGGCAAGGGCATCGGCCTGGGCCGGTGTGCGCGGAAAACCATCCAACAGCGCCCCCTGAACACAGTCAGGCCGGCTCAGGCGCTCTTTGACCATTGCAATCGTTACATCATCCGGCACCAGCTCACCGCGGTCCATATAGCTCTGGGCTAACTGGCCAAGTTCGGTTTTCATCTTGCGGTTCTCACGGAACAGGTCACCCGAAGAAACATGCACCAGGTCCAGCTTTTCAGAGATCAGCTCAGCCTGTGTTCCTTTACCAGCCCCCGGCGGCCCTAACAAGATGATATAGGTAGCCATCGATTAACCTTTGATTAGACTTTCATCGTAACCATGCAGCTTCAGCTCGGTTTCGATAATGGAGAACGTATCACGTACCACACCGACCACGATCAGCAAACCTGCTGAAGAGATCAGCAGTAAGCCAGCGCCACGGCCAACGGTTACAGGCAAGACCATGCCCACGATGTACGGCAAGACGGCCACAATGCCCAGGAAAAGAGCTCCCGGCAAGGTAATGCGCCGCTGAACTTTATTCAAATACTTTTGAGTGGGAGCCCCGCGCACGACCCCCGGGATTTGAGCCCCCTGCTTCTTGAGGTTATCGCCGTAGTTTTGCTGCGTGAAGAGCACGTCCGTATAGAAGAACGTAAAAATCACCACCATCAAGAAGTAAAACAAGGCGTACCACAGGTTATTTCCGCCGAAGGTGTCCCGGATTCCCGAAGCCAGGTTCGCCACCCAGGGTGTGGTGCTGCTTACAAAGAAGCTGGCAATAATGGCAGGGAAGGTCAAGATCGATTG
>Ga0209638_1002652_pt1 | contig 10920 bp, 5 predicted proteins | sample BarGraNGADG00211_FD_184490 | JGI IMG/M metagenome (GOLD analysis project Ga0209638, IMG submission 184490) | Arctic peat soil microbial communities from Barrow, Alaska - Barrow Graham LP Ref core NGADG0002-211 (SPAdes) (version 2) | ecosystem: Environmental > Terrestrial > Soil > Wetlands > Peat... | reverse complement strand
CCAGAGTCTTCCAGGGGCCATGTGTCCCGTCGAGCCGGGGAGATAGCCCGTCGTAGGAGTCATCTCCGGAGGATTGGCTGACGTAATATTTCCCGTCAACAAGGGTGCTGCAGCCCGATAGTGCAGCATCAAGAACGGCACCAGGCATTGCGAAAACGAAAACCATACCGGCTAATGAAAGCAACAGTACGGATAATATTACATATCGCTTTGGGTTGTTTTTAAGATGTTTTTTCATAACCATTTTTTAAAAAGATGTAAAATTTCAGGAGAAGCCATATATGCTTTTTTTTGAAGATTTGTCTTTTTGTACAAAAATGAATGCTAAATGTCAAGGGCACCTAAAAAACTACTTTATTTTGAGGCCGTTGTTTAAGACAAGTATATTTAAGTAGTTTTATAAAACCTAATTTTACCCCCCCCTTTTATTGGTTATGTGATAAATATCAGTAGTTCGTTTACATCAAAATGTCAGGAGTTCGTTGACGCCAAGTTGACATGCGAGCATGTTTTCATTTCTTTCGAAACCCCTCTTTGATTCACTAGGAGGGGATTCCGAAAGAAATAAGCAGAATGAAATAATGTCAGTGTAAACGAACTCATGATACAATTTTTTCCTTAGAAAGTGTAAACGAACTCATGACATATTACAGGTATGTTTTAGAATAATGTTGAAAGTATAACTTGCTTATTATATACTTTTTGGAATTACTATTAACGATATTTCATGGATTTTTAATTATCCCAATAGTCATTTCAGACAATTATCTACAATATTATAAAAACAGAACCTTTATATTTATTTCCATTATTCCTGTTTTTTTTATTTTTGTTCTTCTTCTCGTTCTTCACTTTTTTCACCTCCTTAACCTCCTCACGTTTCTATCCTGAGCTTTTTACCGGAAATCTCTGGCGTAACAACCAGCTCTATCTGTCCATTCACGATCCGGAACAGAATCTTTTTATTGTCAGACGTGGTAATCTTCAGCTTATTACCGGTTGCCAGCGGGATCGGAAGTTGTACCTTACCTTCGCCTGTAAGGATTGCGAAATATTGGCCGACCTGATCTTTTTCCGGTGCAAAAGAGATAGTTTGAAAAGGCTTTTGCGCAAACTCATAGCGAGTACCATCCAAGACGATTTCTTTGCAACCATGGCCTTCAAAAGCGATCAGCTTATTCGATGGGTCTGTCCGGAAAGCAAGTAAGAGCTTGCCGTTATAGGTCAGTTGATGGCCATTGACTTTCAGTTCGCTCAGAATCATCGTATCCGAAGGCATTGGGTTAACGGCCAAGGCTTTTTCGTCGGCCTCTTTGCTCCGGGAGAATCCGCCGTCCCAGTTCTCGGCATGGGTGCGGTAATGCCTGACAATCACATTACTGTTATTAGGGAACCTGGTTGCCAGATAGTCTGTGGTCCGGGAAACGTATGTAGGATTATCATTAACCTGCGGAAATTTTTCGCTGCCGGTATATGCCCCGCAGACATTCAGGATCTCGAACAGGGTCCTGGTTTCGTATCCCAGACTGGCCGATTGGTCGTCACGGGGCCTGAATCCGAAATAGTAGGCCATACCCTTTCCTGTTTTTACTCCGGTACCCATTATCTTTCCGCCTGATTCAGCAAGGATTTCACAGTTTTGACCCGGGGTAACCGGGTAAATCCGGTCGACCAGAAAATCAGTCAGAATGGTCTGTTCGGGGATTTTGGCAAAACGGTTAAGAAAGGTAATCTTCCTCCCGGCAGCGATTTCCCCCATATACTGATCAAAAGCATAGTTCACCCCCAATAGCTGCTGCCATTCGGCAGTACAATTTTTCCCGTTGCCGTTTAAAAGCGGCGGAGGCCCGCACCAAATCACGTTACCCCCTTTTTCGGCAAACCGGCTCATCATTTTTAATAAACCTTCCGCCGGAAGAGGTTCAAAAACAGCAACCAGTGTATGATATTTCTTTTCACCAACCTTAATGTACCCGTCATCGGTGATTTCACCCATTTCCAGCAGCTTTTCAGCCGTGAGATAGTTAGCGTATGCATATTGAGTCATCCAGCTGCCAAATCGTTCTTCAACTGCTACCAGATTCATCGGATAGAGAATCAGCACTTCTATATCGCGGTGAACACTACCTGTAATCAGGTTGACCGTTGAACCGTCCCGGGCACCAAACGCACTGTTTGTAGCCTCTTTCCACATTCTTGATTTATCCGGCATTCCCCAAGCTGCCGCATAAGCATCTGGATATTTATTGATGACACCGATGGAGGCTGCCATTGCAGCACCATAATAGTTGCGATCCAACCATCCGCATTCCGCGAAATCATTCCCGGTGGGTTCAAGGTACTCGCCCCATTTAAAATAGTCGTAACAGGCTGCAGAGGCCTGCTGAACTGTGTTTCCCCAGACATAATTTGAGGTGTACTCGTATTTGGCAGCATTTTCCCGAAGTTTCTCGGTATCCCAAAGATCAATGGTCGGACTTTCGGCCCAGGAAGAGTGCCCGACAGCTTCCAGGTTCCTGCCGAAAAGTGTTTCGGCATAATCCTTTGCACCTTTAAACAGATCGGCCACACCGTGATTGAGCATTTTGTAATAGCGGTCGCGCAGGAGGAATGTCCAATGGATTTCCTCAGGTTGCGAACCCATCACATACTGGACATTCCGGACCGCTTTTGCACCAGTTTCATAAAAAGGCGAACCGTAGGCAAAATACAAAAGGTGTTTATCCTCAAATTCCTGTCCAAATTTTTTCTGATAGGCATCCGAAAAATTCTTAGTCAGGTACCTGATGTTGAATTGTCCGTTTTCATGGTGGACAAAATAGTACCAATCCTGCTGGATATGCATTTCATCAGAATACAGGGAAACGAGATCAATACCCTTATCGTGATATTTCTTTAACAGATTTTTCAGGAATGGCATGGCTTGCGGACTAAAATAATCCATTTCGGGAGTTTCGTATTCAAGAAGGACCATCACGCGGTTATATCCCTTCAACTGTTGATCGCCATCATAAAAAACCCTCAGATTCCTCGATTCAAAAAACATATCCTTTGCTTCGGATGAGGAGGAAACCACCCACAATTCACCCGTCGGAATCGTTCTTACCGTATCCAACGCTTCGTATTTAACACCTTTGATCTCGATGATATCACTGGGGTTTACCGCTTTAAAAGGGCTATTCCCAATAGAAGATTCCCGGAAGGCAAAAGCCCTCACATTTTTTAAATTGACCTTGAATTTCCCTTTGTTGTTGGTCCATGACAATTGCTGCCACATTTGCTGACTGAACTTACCAGACACGGGATCGCGGTAGCCCACCTCATAATTTACCCAACGACCGCTTTCACCTGTATATTTCTTATAGGCCGAACCCAATTCAAGGGGACTCAATAAACTCAGGCCGATGCCCATCTGGTATTTTGCGGCAAAATCGGCAATTACCTTGATCTTATCAATGTATTCGTCCATGTCGGGTGTTAACCGGCGTTCGGTTCCGGCTTGCTCCCGGTATTGCCTGAAAAATTCATCGAAAGCAATCGTCAGCGTCTTATCGCCGCTTTTTTGAGCCGATTCACAAATCTCTCTCAGACTGGCAAATCTTTTGTTCCTCCCGGTGGAGAGGTCAATTTTTTGATCAGGATCCAGAAGATCGTTTAATTGCTTGTCACTGGTAAGGATAATAGTCGTTGCACCTACAGGGGATAATATCCCCATGAAAAGTAGTAACAGAATAATTATTAAAGTCTTCATATTTAGAAAATTTATACGTTTCATTAGTTTTTAACCGGTCGTTTCCATACAGGCAATTCATGTTCAATGATTTGTTGCAGCCTTGCTGGACTCCCTTTCATAAGATAGACATTTCCCTCCATAACTTTTCTCCGGATTTTGGGGCAATTCTGCTTCGATAGGATCACACCAATGCTGCTCTTTCTAAAGAATACAGAAGCTGCATTTTTAAAGGAAAGTGCCAGGCAGTAATCCAATTCAGCATTATATAAAACGATGATTGCCGGTTTTACTCCGTAGCTTAATTCTGTAGTTTCAAAGGTTGTTGTTTTTTTAAGGTTATTACATTCAACCAACTGGCCATTTTTATAAATATAGGCTTTAAGCTTACCACCAAAAATATTTGCACCAATCTCAAGTTCGAATTTTGGTGACCGGATCATATTTTCAGTTTGATCGTTCTGCCACCAATACTGAATAGCGACCTGATCTTCAAACCCGGTAACCCGTGCTCCCGAAAGCGTATCTTTTGCTGAGTTACTGTACCAGAATGATTTTCCGTCGCTTTCATTCCATTTAATTGGTTTGGCGAAAACTTGGTTGTCGATTTTCAACGTCATCGAAAACTTTTCAAATGGGTTATTGATTGAAACTTCGGCTTTGGCTGATGGGTTAGGTTGTATTTCAATCCGTTTGTACGTTGGGTAAAGTTCATTTGATTTTATTTTGAATTCACGGGCTTCACCGTTGGTGCGCACCAGGAAAATGGCTCCGAATTTTCCGTCCTTGTCACAAAACAACTGCATCCCATCGAATTGAATGTTCTGTTCCATATGCACAAATTTCCAGCTGTCGCCAATTTTTTCATACAAAGCAGGATACTGGTAACTTTTAAGACCTTTCGCGATAATAGGGATAACATTCAGCCCGCCTTTTAGTGTAAATTGTGCCTCATTATTCTCGACCTGAATTGTGGTAGGCAAATTGTTCAGAACAAGACCTTTTTTCACCGCTACAACCTGTGGCTGATCTTTTCCAAAGCTAATGATTTCGCGCGAAGGAGTTTTTGCCCCGTCCACCTCGCCGTATGGCAACCAAAACCCGGAAATAGTAATCTCATCGCCTGGTTTCAAAATAAGTCGGTCTGTTGAGGGTACCAGACTGAAACGGATATCTCCTTTGCGCAAATCAGGTGTGTAAACTTTGTGTTCATTTACCGTCGTATCTTTTGGCTCAGCGATATGTGTTTTTTGCTGAATGGAAAATGCGGGTTTAACTCCGCTATTCGACTTGAAATTTCTGATCATGATGCCGTTTGATCCTTTTGCTTCACCCAATACTGCAGCAAAAGAATTCTCCGAAGGAATTTCTGTCCCTTTTACACAGAAAGGACTTAGATTAAAATCGATGGGTTTGGATATGGTATTTCCCAAAGCGTCGGTATAGGCATAATTCTTATAACGAAGGCTCTGTTGGGTAGTGCTGATATCCAGAAAGCGGAAATTAGCTTTGGCATCATCAATTGAAAGAGGTCGCAATACCTTGTAACGCGCTGTAAAAAAACTGCGCAATTCATCATCCTGTGGCACTTCCCATATATCCAGCAAAAGCTGGATGCTGCTATCGGACGAGAGGTATTCCATCTCTACATTGCACCAGTTGGCGCCGGTACTTTTGTAGATAGTTCCCTTGTATTCCGAATAGTTCCATTTTTTGCCGTCATAATAGGTGAGAAAATTGTGCCCGGCCACATTATCGTGCTGAGGTTGTCCTCCCCAAAAAGTTTCCTGGCTCATCGCCCTGAAATCGCCAATTGAAATCCCGGTTTTGTGACCGAATTTGAAAGGAATATAGCAGGTGGTCTCCGTAACACCGGTTGACGAATGAAAATAATCCATAAAAAATCCGAGCGAAGACCAGTGCTTGGTCATGTGCCTTCCCCAGTTTTGATAGAGATGCAGGGAGGTGATTTCCAACTCTTCATTTGGTTCCAAGTATAAAGGGAAATAAGTTTCACTGAAGGCGGTATCGCGTGGATTATAAAAGCGCTCCTCTTTTTCACCATCAAAATTCTTGCAAACCTCTACTAGGATTGGCAAAGGGTGACCTGTCTCGTCGAGCAACACTCCACCTTCTACAATTCCTTCACCCTTGAGTGTTTTATGACAGACATAAATCTTTCGGGCAGTGCCGTCATTTTTTACTTTGAAGGTAACATCTTCATAGCCGTTAGGCTGATCAAAATACTGTCTTTGAAAGCCCTCAACTGTTTCACTTCCAAGGGTGTAAACACCTCTGCGTTTGTCATACGTAACGGGTGTTGCCCCTTTTTTTAAAGTAAAAGCGGCATCCTGAAGAGGCTTATCCTCCTGGTATAAATCAAAATTGAAATATTGGTTCTGCCCCTTTTCCAGTGTCCTGATTGCGAGCGCAGTTTCCACTTTCCCTTTTACAGTGAAATTTTTAATATTGACATTTGCCGAAGGAAATAGTTTTACAGAGCTTTTTACCTTCTCAGGGAAACAATAAAGTACAACTTCTGCTCTTAATGGCAAGGTATCACCTTTTTGATCTGCAAACCTTACGTCAACCCAATGTATTTCGCAGAAATACGGACCTCGGCGGTACAGGTTGATTCTCGATTTGGTTTTACTGTTTTTGGTAGAATAAAGCTTTCCCTGCTGATCAGTCATCTCGAACCACAACCAGGGGATTGAAGTGTTTGTTTCGTAAAGCAGATTGGGTGGCAGTAAATTTCCTGTTAGATGATAATCAGCAGCTACAATTTCAAAAGCGTCACGGTCTCCGTTTTCATACCTCACTTCCAGATCGGGACGTTTGTTTAGTTCCTGGTATTTAAAGTCGTTCTTCCAGTCTGCCTGTGAATACGTAATGCCTGGAAAAGCTGAAAGTACCAGAAGAATCAGTACTTTTCCCAACCAAAAAACTTTTACTTTTTTCATAGTTCTGTTTTTAAAGTTATTGTTTTATATTTCTTTTTGGAGGCGATAATGGTAATTCGAGCCACGCCAGGCCTATACTCCGACGCATATGGCTGACACTGTTTTCACCGGGTGCATCATAAAAAACGGCAAGTCGGTTTTTGTACCGGACCACAGACGGCAATCCTATGCAACGTTGTGACCATGTACAATTTTGCCTGTCAATAACGATGGCTTTGTTCTCGGGATTCCATTTGTTCAAATCTTTGGACCAGTAAACCCAGATGGCATCAGTGTATTCGCCATCATTGTCCAAACCGATATGATTGGTGAATAAAAACCAGGTCTTATTTGCTTTTTCATAATACAGGGATGAGTTTTCAATTTGTTCCTCCGGCGGCAATATTGGAGCTGAATCAATCTTCCAGGAGGAATCAAGATCTTTTGTGCGCGCAATACAAATCGTCCTTTTAATGGTGTAATCGGCAGCCGAGAAGAACATCAGGTATTCATCTTTGTTTTTTACGATAAAGCCAGGAGATGAAGTAGAACTATAAAAAGTATTCTCTTTGGGTTTAAACGGAACAATGTCTCTTCTCTTCTTCCACGGACCAACCGGAGAATTTGACTCTGCCTTCATATTCAAATATGGGAAAGCAGGTATCATATCCGGTGCAGGTGTAACATTAGGGGTTCCCAAATAAAACATGTGCCATTTTTTTCCATCAAAATAAGTAGTACCGTAACTGGCACTTTTTGAATCCGGTTCATCTGGCTTACCTAACTGAAGTACGGCACCCTTCTTCTTCCAGGTAATGAGATCTTTACTTATGGCAAGACAGCAAAGCCATCCCTTTGTCCCTGCACCATCGTAGTGCATATAATAGGTGCCGTCAGCTTCAAACACCCAAACATCACGGGCACCAATAATGTCACATTTGTCGGGCCCGTCTCCGTAATGAAGTACGATGCCATTGTCCTTTGCATCCATCCTGAAGGTTGCCGAAGGTCTGCCGTCGCTGTAGTTCTGCGATAACGCAGATAGGATTGACAGGAAAACCAGGGTAGTTGAAAATACAATTTTTTGAATCATTTTCTTTGCTTTTGTTAAGTTGTAAGTGAAATTATCAGGATACATTTTATTTTGTTTCCGAATTAAGCTCGTAAACCTTACTTCTAATCTCAGAAAGGCTTCCGATAATCACATAGTATTCATATTCATAGACACATTTCTTGTAAAGTATCTCTTTCTTAACCGGAGCAATGTAAGAAGTTGAACCATCAGAGGCTTCTTTATCAGGTTTTCCCGCCATTCCTGCTAAGAAATTGTCGCACCTGGGATTATAGATTCCCATTCCCCAAAGATTTCCATCCACAAAAGCCATCCAGTGTTCCGAAACATTTTTATAGGTTCCCCAAAATCCGCTCGAAAGATAGACTACTGCAGGATTGTCTAACAGAGCATTCGTAAAAGGGGAGTTGCCCAAATAGGCATAGAGATTTTTCAATGCAGAGATGGGATAAACAGCCGGTAATTCCTGGTCGTTGCGGATGCTGTCGCCATATATCTGGTCAGTACGGTGACAGGTCAGCCGGTTGCGTACTTTTAAAACTGATCCCTGTAAGGTTGTCCACTGCTCCATCTCTGCCTCGGCCGGGCGGTTGTAGTTTCTTCCTGCGGAATTCCAATCCAAGCAAGTATAGGAAATCGTCCGGAAGGTTTTAATTTATGCTGTGACCTGACATTACAGATGCAGGCCAATACAAATAACGATAATAGGAATAACGATTTTTTCATAATATAACTTTTTACTGAACTACTCCGCCGAAAGCGGACGGGTTATCAAACCCAAAAAATAAAAACAAGATACACTACAAGTGGTGGGGAATTAAACCCAAAAGAGCTTAACCCACATTGCAGTTAATGTGATGTGGGTTAAGTTTTTCATAGCTATCATCTAACTTCTCGTTAATTATAGATAAACCTGTTAAATCAATTTCAAATTTATTACCCCTTTAGAATGGACATCTAAAATCAAGGTATTAATACGCCTGCAATTTGTTGTGCGTACCAGCGAATCAAAAAATCATTCGGATGATTAATGTTATTTCCGGTCATATCCTGGAAGGGTTTACGCTTGAGTAAGGTAGTATGCACAGCAGTCATATCCACCATTACAATGCCCTGACCTGTCAATGCTTGCAATACTTCTTTAAATGCGACTTGCGTTCCTGTAAAAGTAGATTCCGGATTAGGTATGGTAGTAGATATTAAAACAAATTCAGCAAGGGGGTTATTCATCTTTATTTTGTCGATCATAGCCTTCGTATTTGCTTTAAATACCTGCGGATCCAACTTGTATGTTCCGTCATTCATTCCAAAGGCAAGGATAACCAGATCCGGATCATGATCTACAACGCTTTTCTGCACGTTATCTTTTCCCCAATTAGAATCCATGCCACCAACCGCTGTATTCTCGAATATAACATCTGCCTTATAAAACCGCTTTAAGGCTTCTGACACCAACATACCAAAACTGGGTAAAAAAGGTGATACGTTAGACCAAGCACTTGCATTACATCCTACGGCAATGCTGTCACCAAACAGCAACACTTTCAATTTTTTCTTACCCTTCAGTTTTTTCATGGTTTCGGGAAGAACGCCTCCCTGAAAAACCGGTACCGGACCTTCCCAAACATTCCGTGCGTGTTTATAAGTAACCACCAATTGGTGTTCGTGAAAAAAGGATCCTTCCCTATAGAGTACAAAACCACCATCCTTTTTAGGATACTTGTCGGCAACAGGATAAAGCTGTTCTGTTGTCAGATAAGCAGCTTTTGAACCTTTCAACAATTTTAATTGTCCGTTTTCATAAATCCAATCCACTCCTTTTTTGTAGGTGAAGTTTAATGCAGAATTTTTAACGGAAATGATCTTATCCGGGACAAATAATAAAGTTGATGCAGGTAGTTCGCCATTTCTGGAAAGCATGAGCACTGACTCATTATACATCATCCTTGTTTTCCAGAAAGGGATCAGGGCGGTATCGATCCTGTCTTTCTGCTGTGCCATTAAATGCATTGAGGAGAAGAGCAATAATAGCCCTAAAATTTTAAATCTTTTCATAAAGTTATTTTTCATTCGAATAAATTGTTTTTTGTTTACGATATTATTTTTGGTTTTAAAAGCCTTCTTTTATCCCTTCACAGAGAGAAAATGTGGTAAATTTGATACGAAAACTCAAAATATCTCACAGAAAAATTAAATCTTGTTGTGTGATTTTTTTCTTGCGGATTTAAGGTATTACTTAAAAACTCGAATTAGTCATTAATGAATAGATATATATGAGGTTATATTTATTAGACTTAAATACAGCATCTTATAACATTATTAGTATGATATCCGAGAGTCATAAAGATTATAATAAATGATCTACTCTAATAATGTATTAGTTGGTGTTTCTGGTCGCGTTTTTCCTTCATACAGTATTTTCCAGCTTTCTTTTGGAAATGCATCACGCATAAACATCGGTTGAGGTAACCAAACTCTGAAAAGATCGTTAGCATTATACTGATTTCCTGCTGAAGCATAGTCTATCATGACTAATGACTCAACTGCATGATTGAAAAAATGGGTGGGTCTGTAAAGAAAAGGCACTTCAAATGCCATCCATACACTATCGGGTTTGTTGGTAACCGGTTTTAAATCTATATACTCTTTATAATACCTTATTCCCAAACTCGGACTCGTTGCTTTTAGCTTTGCATAATGAATACCACCAAGTTCAGCATTGTTAACCCATTCCGTGTTTTTGGACTCTAACCACAGATTAGGGCTTTTTGAAGTTGAAAAACGACTATCTAAAGCGAGAACTATCGGACCACGCATAACAGCTTTCGTATTAGCATTTCCGGGTGCAACGATTACTCTGCCCCGCAGGTCTAATTGTAAGCTGATTTTATCATCATTTTTCCATTCACGCCTGATGACCGCATACGTTCCGGGAGTACATTTAATTTCTGTCCCGTTGACTAAAAGCTTTGTTTGTTGGCTCCAGAATGGAATACGCAGACTTATCGAATATATGGCAGGTTTATCTTGTTGGGTGGAAATTTGAATACCATCTGTTTCAGGGTAAGTGGTTTCCTGATTTAGCGTGATTTGGTTACCATTTTCTAATTGATAGGACCACGAACCCTGGGCGTAAAGATTGATAATAGGACCTGTTTTACTATGCATTACAGACC
>Ga0209638_1002651_pt1 | contig 10921 bp, 9 predicted proteins | sample BarGraNGADG00211_FD_184490 | JGI IMG/M metagenome (GOLD analysis project Ga0209638, IMG submission 184490) | Arctic peat soil microbial communities from Barrow, Alaska - Barrow Graham LP Ref core NGADG0002-211 (SPAdes) (version 2) | ecosystem: Environmental > Terrestrial > Soil > Wetlands > Peat... | reverse complement strand
AAGTCTCTCAAGAGCCTCTCAGTCACGACCGTTGCAGATGCTGGCGGCGCGATGACCTGGCACTGGGAGTTTGCCAACCTCGGCAACCCGACGATCGGCGTCGACCCCACCACCCTCGGGTCCGCATGGTCCGTGAACCTGCAGGGCCAGGCGGCCAGCTCGACATTCGTCAGCGGGACGCTTACGACGTCCGACTTCAGCGCGCCGATCGGGCCAAGCAGCCAGCTGCCCGCAAGCCTGACCGTAGCGTTCTCGGAAAAGCCATGGTCGGCGGGCCTCGGGCGCTAGGCTCGCGGCTCCTGCCGCCACAGCAGGCGTTCGGCGTCGGTCACGGGAGGCCCGAGATGGGGGCCCGCACCGGGCGACGCCGAAGCAAGGTCCCAAACCTCACGCTGCGGTTCGGACACAACGTGTCCACACGCGAGGCAACCAACCGAATCGTGGCTTCGCAAGATCGAGTGAGAGCCGCACCGCGGACAGTTCATTCCTACCCATCCCATCAACCCGGGACACCTGACTTACACCGGCACGAACATCGCACTCGGCGGTCATCGCTCAGGTCCCGGTTTAGCCCGGACCGCGAGGAGAAGCGCTTGTTACTGGCGCCTCGCGCGTTGCGCGTCCAGCTCCTGCTCCATGTGTTTTCGCGTCTGTGCTTCTTCAGAGGCAGAAATGGCGGGCGGTGGCGTCTTCGAACTGGAATCTTTGCCCGGGTGTGCAGCGAGCCACTTCGTGTGGTCGTTCTCGCGATGGAATAACTTGCTGACCCAGCTCACAGTGGGTCTCCTCTCGCAGGAGCCGCATCGAGCGGCCCCACGAGGCCCACGGTACACCCTTGGGAGTCACTTCGGTGGGGGATTTCCCGGCAGAGCGCCGAGAATCCCCGAATTACTACTTGAAGCGGTAGGTGATCCTGCCCCGCGTCAGGTCGTAGGGCGAGAGTTCCACAAGGACGCGATCACCAGGGAGGATCTTGATGAAGTTCTTTCGGATCTTCCCGCTGATGTGAGCGAGCACTTCGTGGCCGTTGGCCAGTTCCACCTTGAACATGGCGTTGGGCAACGGCTGCGTAACCGTTCCCTCCACCTCGATACCTTCCTTTTTTACCATCGGTTTCTCCCCGCGTTCTCTGGCTGTGGTCTCGCAGCCGGCCGTGAGACCGGTCGCGGTGCCGGGCGACCGCTTCGTGGTGCGGCCGTTCCAGCCGGTGCCACTGCGGGCCTCCATGAACGGCGTCCACCGAAGTTCTCGGCACGACGACGTGGTTCCCAGGAATCGGAGCGTGGCTGGCCGCCAGCGGCCGCGGCCTGCTGTGGCCTGGCCGCAGGCTCGCTCATCGGCGGAGTCCAGGCAGCCAGGTCCTTCAGGCGCGGATCGTCCGGCGTCATCTGAACGACGGCTTCGCGGATGCCAGCGTGGCGGCGAAGCATCGCAACATGACTTACCAGCGCCGGCTCGACGAGCGTCACGACGACGCCTTCGGCGCCGGCACGAGCTGTTCTACCTGAACGATGTGTGTAGGTCTTCGCATCTTCGGGCGGATCGTAATGCACCACGATATCCACGCCATCCACATGAATGCCTCGCGCGGCGATATTTGTCGCCACGAGTACGGGCTGCATGCCAGACGTGAAGGCCCGAAGGGCACGCTCACGTTGCGGCTGGCTCAGACCACCGTGAAGGGCACCGGCCCGGATTCCCGCGATGACCAGTTCGCGTGACAGGCGGTCCGCGGCGCGCTGGGTCCGAACGAAGAGCAGTGATCGGTTGGCGCTCGCGGTAATCGCAACAGCCACGTCGACCTTGTTCTCCGTTGTTACACCGACGAAGCGATGTTCCATCGTCGGGATGTTTTCATCCTCGCTCACGACCTCGTGGTGAACGGGATTGTCCTGGTGACGCTTCACCAGTCGATCAACGTCGCCGTCGAGAGTCGCTGAGAAGAGGAGCGTCTGGTGCTGGTGTTCAATCCGGCCGAGGATGCGTTCCACCTGGGGCATGAAGCCCATGTCCGCCATCTGGTCGGCTTCATCGAGAACGACGACGCGAACTTCGTTGAGGTTCAGGGCACCGCGGTCGAGCAGGTCGTTGAGACGCCCCGGCGTCGCGATGACGATATCCACACCGGCGCGGAGGACGTCCGCCTGCCGATTCAATGAGGCGCCACCGTAAATAGCGGTCGTCCGTACGCGGCGAGCAACGGCAATCGGAGCCAGCGCACGTGCAATCTGACCGGCCAGCTCGCGCGTTGGCACGAGGACAATCGATTGCGGGCGACAGGGCTTGCTCTTCGAGACAAGCTGAAGAAGGGGCAGGCCGAAGGCAAGGGTCTTACCAGAGCCGGTCCGTGCCTTGCCGCAGATATCGCGGCCGGCGAGGGCGTCAGGAATGGTCAGCACCTGGACCGGGAAGGGCTCGGTGATGCCGGACGCCGCAAGAGCGGTAGCCAGGTCCGGCGCAATGCCGAGCGAGGCGAACGACGGCACAACGGCGTCGTCAGCCGACAGCGAGGGAGCGATAGTAGGGGTAGCCGGGGTTTCGAGTGTAAGCAGAAAAAGGTCTCCGTAGTGTATTGGTGAGCGAAGTAAGTCCGTCTCGGAACACCTCAATCACCGCAACCCACGAAGCCTGAGGAAGAACCGGCGCGGCACGCTTTGCGTGCGCTCGCCTTCTACCGTACCACAGCTGGCCCCCGCGTGTGCCGGCACCGGTTCCAGATGGACAGGGCGACCGCGCCCTAGTGGCAGGTTGCGTCGAGTTTCGAAGTCGCGTGCGGAGCGCCCGTGCCGAAGTCGATGTCGACTGCGGCGGTGAGCCCCTTGTTCGCGAATCCGAAGCTCGTGATCGCAACCTTCCCTTTTGGCCCCAGCGAGGGCGGAGCGGTCATCCCGCCGGAAATCTTGCCAGTCGCATCGACCGTGGCCTGTACATGGCCGAGGAACCCGGCATCCGTATCGACGACGAATTGCCCGTCTTTGACCGTGAAGGGAAGGTTCACAGTTCCTCCCGCGGCGCCGAAAGCATTGCCACCAATGGTGAGAGTGATCGTCCCGGCATTCCCGGTGCCCGACGCCTTAATAAAAGATGGGCCAGACGAGTTGAACGTCACGTTGGTCCACGTTCCGGAACAAGAAAGGCCACTGATGGCGGCTGCGAATGCCGAGAGCGGCACTGTCGGCAGCGTTGTCGGTGCCTGCGTGGTAGCGGCAGGCGTCGTCACTGTCGGCGCCGCCGTCGAAACCGTGGTGGTGTGGGTGACCCGCTGCTGTTCCCTCCGCCGCAGGAAACGACGAGGACCGCTGCTACCAGGGATGCCGCCGCCAACCGACATGAATACACAGCACCTCCCCCCAGTCTTCGTGGAAAATTGGGCAAAATCCTAGCACCGGTTGAGCGGCCAGTGGGCAACCCGTCTTTCCGCTTGGCCCCGTTGGGTCAGCGCGGCTCGATCGAGAATACCGGGATGATCCGGGTAGTTCGCTCCTGATAGGCCGCATAGTCCGGATAGGCGGCGACGGCCAGTGCCCAGAGGCGTGCCCTCTCCACCGGTTCCTCGACCAGCCGTGCTCGCATTTCGATGACCTTTTCGCCGTCGCGCAGCGTTATGTCGGGATTCGCGATCAGGTTGTAGTACCAGACGGGATGCTTCGGCTGACCTCCCATCGAGGCGATGATCACGTAGCGATCACCATCAGCGACGCGCATCAGCGGCGTCTTCCGGATCGCGCCCGTGTGCCGGCCGCGATGGGTAACGAGGACGACCGGCATACCGCGCAGGGTCGTGCCCTCGCGACCATTCGACGACTCGTAGAGATCAACTTGCTTCGCGGCCCATTCGATTGGGCTCGGGACGTACTCGGCCATTGCGCTGCTCCTGCCTGCATTTGGAGCAGCGATCATAGCAAAGGGAGGGCATCGACGAACCGCCACCTTACCGGACCACGACCAGAATGTCGGGCGAGAGGCGATGGCTTATCCTGACGACTTATGGAATCACGACGCTTTCAGGCCCATCCGTGGCACGGCATCGACATTGGCAGCGATGCCCCGGCGGTGATCAACGCCTTCATCGAGATCGTCCCCAGCGACACGGTGAAGTACGAGATCGACAAGGAAAGCGGGCACCTGAAGGTCGACCGCCCGCAGCTCTATTCCAGCCTCGCGCCAGCGCCCTACGGCTTCATCCCACAGACATACTGCGGTCCGCGAATTGCGGAGTTGTGTTCCCTGCGGTCCGGGAAGGACGTCCTCGAAGGTGACGGCGACCCGCTTGATATCTGCGTGCTCAGCGAGCACAAGTTTCCACACGGCGACATCCTGCTGCGGGCGGTACCCATCGGCGGCCTGCGGCTCATCGACCGGAAACAGGCGGACGACAAGATCATCGCGGTACTTCAGCACGACGACGTTTACGGGAGATGGTCAGACATCAGCGATTGTGTCCCCGGGCTCCTGGCTCGACTTCAGCACTACTTCCTGACCTACAAGGCGATGCCGGGCGAGTTCCGCGAGGTCGAGATTGCGAATGTCTACGGTCGCGAGGAAGCCCACGAGGTCATCAGAACGGCCCGCGCTGACTACGAAGACCGGTTCCCGAACGCATCAGCCGCCGCGGATTAGCGTGACCCGGATCGTCAATCGCCCACCTGCAGGCGGACGGGCCCGCTCGCCCGCCCGTGCCCGCGCAGATTAGAAGATCGTGGGGAGGCCTTCGCGGCGTGCCCGCCACTCCATGAGCTGGCGCACCGTGTGCGCCGCCCGCAGCACCGATGGGAACGTCGCAATGCCGTTTTCGAACGCTGCCGTCGCCTGGCGATTCGAGCCGTCACTCTGGCCACCGCCTCGCTGCACGTAGAGGATCGGCAGGCCAATCTCGTCCTGGAGTTTCGCGATCAGCTTCGCGCCCTCGCGAGCGCGCTCCAGTTCGGCCGCCGCGATCTCCTCTCGAGATTGCTTCTCCTCTGGCTCCGTGTCGCTCGGGCCGCGCCGTCCGCGGCCACGCCCGGGGCCACCGGGATCGCTGCCGAGCGACGTGCTAAAGACCACGTCGTAGGCGCCAGAGTCGCAGAGGATGTGCATCATCTTTTGCATCTGCTCGCGATCACGCGGGTTGGCATCGATGGGGTTGTTGACGCTGGTGCCTGCAACAGGGATGAACTCGCGGAGTTGCTGCTTGGCGAGCGCTGGCGTTTCCGGCAGTTCGAGCTCCTGGTCGGCGATGATGTCGGACGAGATGACGGCGAATCCGCCGGGACCACCAACCAGGAGGACGCGCCGGCCCGTGACCTTGCGTGCACTCGTTGCGATGGCGACGGTGAGGTCCTGCAGTTCGTCCATCGAATCGACGCGAATCGCACCGGACTGGCGGCAGGCAGCTTCGAACACGGCACGCGACCCGGCGAGAGAGCCAGTGTGGGAACTCGCTGCGCGAGCCCCGGCGCCGGAGAGGCCACCCTTCAGGATGATGGTTGGCTTCACCGCGGCGCAGCGCTTCAGCGAGTCGAACAGCTCACGGCCATGCGACACGCCTTCGAGGTAGGAGACGACGACATCCGTGTCCGGGTCCGTGGCCGCGTAATCGAAGAAGTCGTGTGCCTTGAGATCAGCGCCATTTCCGAACGACACGGCCTTGGAGAAGCGCACACCGCGCGGCGTCAGGCTACGGACGATTTCGCCCGCATTAGCGCCCGACTGCGAGATCAACATGACGTTGCCGGCTTCCATCGGAAATTCGCCCGAGAAGGTCATGCCGCTGGCGGGGACGTAGAGGCCTAGGCAGTTCGGGCCGATCGTGCGGATCCCGGCCGCGCGGAGCTTGGCGATGGCGTCACGTTCGACCTTCGCCATGGCCGGGTCGCCGGTCTCGGCGAGGCCAGCGGTGAAGAGATGCAGCGAGCGGATGCCCTTTGCGACGCACTGGTCGACCAGCTCAGGCACGACCCGGGCCGGGACCAGCGAGATTACGTGGTCGACTTCCGCAGGCACGTCCATCAGGGAGTGGTAGCAGGGGAGTCCATCGATCTCGTCCGCTTTGGGATTGATCAGGAACATCCGGGACTTGTCGTAGCCGGAATCGATCAATGCGCGATGGAACTGGGCGCCCCAGGCCTCGGCCTTTGAGGGGACGCCGAACAGCGCGACGGTGCGCGGATGAAAGATCGGATCGAGGGGATGGGTGCTCATACGGATACAAACCTGGCTTCAGCGCCGGAAACGGCCGGTCGCCTGCAATGGAATTTGAGGCGAGTTTACCCGGCCATTTCGCTACGATCAGCCAAGAAACGATGCGCCGGGCATCGACGCCAAATGCGGCATCCGACGCCCCTTCAAGCGCGCCCAATAACGGGCATTCCGTCCCCGCGGACAGGGGAACGCCCCGAACTACACGATCTCAGGCAGGCCTTCGCGGTAGGCTCGCCATTCAAGCACCTTCGCGATCGTCCGGGCAGCGCGGGTGACACTCGGAAAAGCGGCAATACCCTGCTCGTAGGCGGCCTGGGCAAACGCCTCGCTTGAGAGTCCCATCATTCGAGCCATGCGGCCGCCTCGTTGAACGCCGACGAAGGTCGTACCCGTCTCGTCCTGCAGCCGTCGCATCTGGGCGGCGGATTGCTTCGCGGCCTCGACGACAGCCTTCGACTGCTCGTCCGGGTCCGGCTCAGACGCGGACGGCATAACGGGCGGACGCCGCATCCCGCCGATTGCGCTCATGAACATCATGTCGATGCCCTCGGCTGTGGCGACGATCCGGAGCATTTCTTCCATGTGGTCCGCGTCGGGCATCGCGTCGATCGGATTGTTCACGCTGCTCCCGGCGACCGGGATAAACTCCCGCATCTTCTGAACGGCCGATGCCGGCATCCGGGGCACGGTGAGTCCCTCGCGGTCGATTGCGTCGGCCGACAGGACGGCGAAGCCGCCACCGCCACCACCGATCAGCGCGACCCCTCTCCCGGTGATGCGGTGAGGATCGGTTGAGGCCGCAACGACAAGGTCGAGAAGATCGTCCATAGCCTCGGCGCGGACCGCGCCAGCCTGGCGGCAGACAGCGTCGAAAATGGCACTCGACCCGGCGAGCGAGCCAGTGTGGGAGTGCGCAGCGCGCGATCCGGACTGGGTGAGCCCGCCCTTGAGGACGATCGTCCGCTTTGTGAGTGCACAACGCTTGAGAGCTTCGAAGAAGGCCGGGCCGTCCTGGACGCCCTCGATGTAGGCCGCAACGACATCCGTTTCGGGGTCGCTTGCTGCGTAGTCGAGAAAGTCGTGGGCCTTGAGGTCGGCACCGTTCCCGTACGAGATCGCCTTCGAGAAGCGGACCCCACGGCTGGTCAGGTCACCAACGATTTCGCCCGCGTTCGCGCCAGATTGGGACAGGAGGAACACGTTCCCAGGTTCCATCGAGAAGCCATTCATGAACGCTAACCGGCTCGAAGGAACATAGAGTCCCATACAGTTGGGACCAATCGCCCGAATCCCGGCAGCACGCAACTTCGCGATCATCTCGCGCTCAGTTGCTGCCATCGCCTCGTCGCCGGTCTCAGAGAACCCGGCGGTGAAGAAGTGGATCGAGCGGACGCCCTTGGCAATGCACTGGTCAACGAGCTGGGGGGCGACACTCGCTGGGACCTGCGAGATCACGTGGTCAACCGGGTCGGGCGTATCCAACAAACTGGGATAGCAGCGAAAGCCATCGATTTCGCTGACCTTGGGGTTGACCGGGTACAACCCGCCAATCTCCGGGAACCCCGCTTCTACAAGTGCCTGGAAAAAACTTCCCCCAAATCCGCGCCCCTGGGACGACGAAACGCCCACGACGGCAACGGCTCGGGGATGGAAGACCTTATCAAGGGGATGTTCGGCCACGGTACCTCACTGTTGCCCCGAATATGCGCGGGCCTCGCTCGAATTGTCTGCAGGGCAGTCGGCAGCACGATACCACCACGGTTGGCCTTTCCGCCACGAGCCCCCCGGGACCCTGGCGGCCTCGGTCCGGAGCCAGTGGCAGCTACCGAGCGGTGCCAGTTTCGCCAATATCCCGCAACAAGGTCTTCATTCCTGGCTTGAAGACAACTTTCCCGTTGATCACGACGATTTCGCCGTTCACGGAAAGCTGGACGGCACGGCTCAGGACTGCTCCCTCGAGCGACTGCCCCTTGGCACGCACATCACGGAACGAGTCGACGCCAACGTCGATCTGGAAGACGTCCTGGAGGATGATCGGTCCCGCGTCCAGTTCCGCCGTGACGAAGTGGGCCGTGCAGCCGGTGACACGGACGCCGTCTTCCCAGGCGCGGCGGTAAGGGTTGGCGCCGGGGAAGTAGGGCAGCAGCGATGGGTGGATGTTGATGATCCGGCCCGCGTACGGCTCGACGACGGCGGGACTCAGGACCTGCATGTACCGGGCCAGGACCACCAGGTCAGGCTTGTAACGATCGAGTTCTTCGAGGAGGAATGCCTCGTGAGCGGCCTTGTCCTCGCTCGCGACCCATTTGAAGGGGATGCCCGCTTTCTCCGCAACCGGGCGCAGAGTGTCGTGGTTGCCCAGTGCGACGACGATATCGCCAAGCAACTCGCCCGAGTCGCGATCGGTGATCAACTGTTCGAGGCAGTGCGACTCCTTGCTGACGAGCACCGCGATCCGCTTCTTCTGGCGAGTGCCATGCAGGCTGACACGAATCTCCATAGTGATCTCGGTGCCTATAGCAAGAAGCCCGGTAATCAGCTCGTCGAGACTCACTGACGCATCCGTTATGTCCACCAGCATGTCCATGAGGAACTGGCCGCGGACGACGCGCTGCTCGATGTCCTCGATGTTCACATCACGAGCGGCGAGGTAGGTGCTGATGCGCGCAACAACACCCTTCTGATCGTGGCCGAGGACGTTCACGATTGCGAGGACGCGAGACACAGGTACTCCAAGGAAGAGATGTCGGTGGACACTGCCAAGCTTAGGCAGCAAGGCGCTGGGAGTCGATCCGCCCTCTAACGAGCGGCCCTAAAGCCAGTCGCGGCGACGGAAGAGGACAAACAGCGCGCCAGACAGGGCAACGGTCAGGGCACCCGAGGTGATCGCGCCCCAGGCCTGGTCGAAACCCGGGTAAGGGACGTTCATGCCGTAGTAGCCGGTGATCAGAGTGGGCACGGCGATGATCGCGGCCCAACTGGTCACCTTCTTCATGATCTGGTTCTGGTGGTAGTCCCGCAGACTGAGATTCGTCTCGACGATCGTGCTCACGAGATCGCGAAGAGCATCCGATGACTCGCTGACGCGCAGGACGTGGTCATACACGTCCTGGTAGTACGGGTAGAGATCCTCCGCCGTGACAGAGTGTTCGCGCCGCATGAGCGAGCTGACAACTTCGCGCATAGGAACGACGAGACGATGGAAGCGCACGAGCGAACGGCGCATCTCGAACCAGCGCCGCTGCTGAGACGGCTCCAGGGGTCGCTCCGAGAAGATCCCTTCGCTCACTTCGTCGTAGTACTCGTCGAAGGCCTGCACCGCATCGAAGTAGCCATCGACGATGACATCCAGCAGTCCGTAGAGCAGAAAGCTCGCACCGTGCACCGTGAGTTCAGGCGAGCGATCCCATCGGCTCAGCACCGGCTCGAGCGAGAACCCTTGATCCTTGCGGACGGTGACCAGCCAGCGAGGGTTGATGAACGCGTCGACTTCGGACTCCGCGAGTTCCCCCTCGTCGGCGAGAACCCGCACGGACTGACACGACAGAAACAGGTGAGTTGCGTAGTGGTCGACCTTCGGACGCTGGTGGGGGCCGAGGGCATCTTCAACGGCGAGTTCGTGGAGGCCGAGTTCCTCGGCGAGCTGTCCGAGCTGTTCCCTGGTCGGATCAACGAAGTCAACCCAAACGAAGGTGCCCTGGTCAGCGAGCCTCTCTGACACCTCCGCGAGGGCAAAATCCTGGGCATCCAACGCGCCGGCGCGGTAGGCCCGGGTGAGCGTGTTTCCCATGTCTCAGTCTCCCGAGGGTAGTCGGCCGCACACCAATCGCTTCATGCGTGCGGGAGCAGATTGGCTGCCGGCTCGACACGAATGACGCAGTCGCCGGGGTGGGTGGGATCTTCGTGGACCCGCAGGCGAATCGCTTCAACGATGTCGTTGGCCTCCGCGACGGTGAGCGTCGGGCTGACCTGGATGTGGCAGCTCACGTTTACCATGCCAGGTCCGATCGTCTCGGCGCGGATCTTCGTCACGCCCAGGACACCCGGAACCGCCAGTGCTTCGCGTTCGACCCGTCCGATGAATTCAGCTCCCGGCGAGCGGCCGAGCAGCATGGAGAGGTTGTCGCGGAAGAGACCGACCGCGTTTACGGCGATGATGGTGGCAACGACCAGGGTCGCGATTGGGTCCGCGATCGGTTTACCCCACGAGACGAATAGCGTTCCCAGGAGCGCGGCGATGAGGCCAAGTTCGTCGTTGATGAGTTCGGCAAGCTGCGCACGTGATGCCGCCCCTCGCACCTTTTGCCGAACGAGCCCGATTACGGGTGCGGCGGCAACCACGATCGAAACGGCCAGGACGCCGATAGCGAGCGAGAGATTGCCGTAGGTGCGTTGGCCCGTGTCCAGGAGGTGAGGGATGGCCTCCTCATACAGCCGCAGGCTCGTGAATGACAGAAAGAGCGTGGATGCCACCAGTGCAGCAACATTCTGGGCGCGATGATGGCCGAACATGTGCTCGTCGTCGGCTTCTTTGCGCGACCAGACCAGGGCCGCGAGCAGGAAACCGGAAATGAAGATGTCGCTGAGGGTGTGTAGCGATTCGGCGAGCAGGGCCAGAACGCCGGTCATCAGGTAGACGCTGAACTTGGCGATGAACAGGACGAGGTAGACGCCCAGGGTCAACCAGAGCGCGCGGACCTCCCCCCGCTCAGCGGCATGAAGATCGGCGTGCGAAGGT
>Ga0209638_1002650_pt1 | contig 10923 bp, 7 predicted proteins | sample BarGraNGADG00211_FD_184490 | JGI IMG/M metagenome (GOLD analysis project Ga0209638, IMG submission 184490) | Arctic peat soil microbial communities from Barrow, Alaska - Barrow Graham LP Ref core NGADG0002-211 (SPAdes) (version 2) | ecosystem: Environmental > Terrestrial > Soil > Wetlands > Peat... | reverse complement strand
CGTCGAGGCGGGTGTCGACGTGATCGTCGTCGACACCGCGCACGGGCACGCCCGCGCGATGCTCGAGATGATCCGGCGTCTGAAGACGGATCCGGCAGCGCGGGCGGTCCAGGTCATCGGCGGGAATGTCGCGACCACCGAGGGGGCGCGGGCCCTGGTCGAGGCCGGCGTGGACGGCGTGAAGGTCGGCGTCGGCCCGGGTTCGATCTGCACCACGCGGGTGGTGGCCGGCGTCGGCGTCCCGCAGGTGACCGCGATCGCGATGGCGGCCCAGGCCTGCAGGCCCGCGGGTGTCCCGGTGATCGGCGACGGCGGCCTGCAGTACTCCGGTGACATCGCCAAGGCCCTGGTCGCCGGTGCGGACACCGTGATGCTCGGCTCGCTGCTCGCTGGGTGCGAGGAGAGCCCTGGCGAGCTCGTGTTCGTCAACGGCAAGCAGTTCAAGCACTACCGCGGGATGGGCTCGCTCGGTGCGATGGCCTCTCGCGGGCGCGTCTCGTACTCGAAGGACCGCTACTACCAGGCGGACGTCACGAGCGACGAGAAGATCATCCCCGAGGGGATCGAGGGACAGGTCCCGTTCCGTGGTCCGCTCTCGGCGGTGGCGCACCAGCTCATCGGCGGGCTGCACCAGTCGATGTTCTACGTCGGCGCACGGACCATCCCGGAGCTGCAGGCGCGCGGCCGATTCATCCGGATCACACCGGCTGGGCTCAAGGAGTCGCACCCGCACGACGTGCAGATGACGATCGAGGCCCCCAACTACTCGTCCCGGTGACCGGCTGGGGCGTGCCGCTCCGACGTCGTCGCGTCAGCCGTCGAGGTGCAGCGGCCAGGTCAGCTCGGCCCCCGGTCCGTCCAGACCACGACTCAGCCGCCACGAGTTGAAGTTCTCGGCCCACGCACGGTGGGCCTCCGCTTGCGCGGCGTGCAGCGAGGTCAGGTCCATCAGTGCGAGGTCCGGGTGCCGCCGCACCATCGACCGAAGGACCTCGAGCGTCGCGACCACGTCGACCTCGGCCGTGTGCAGGCCGTCCGAGTCGTCGACGCCGTACACGGCGCACAGATCGACGAGCTTGCGCTTTCCGCGGCGGAACCGGTCGAGGTGCCGGTCCAGCACGAGCGGGTCGATGACGGGGCTGACCGCCCGGCCGAGGCGCTCCGCGAGCGTCGGCAATCCGTGCCTGCGGAGCTCGACCTCGAGGATGGTCAGGTCGAAGGATGCGTTGTACGCCACCACCGGCTCTCCGGCAGCGAGCGACTCGGCCAGCAGCTGTGCGATCTCCGCGAGAGCCGTGGCCGGTGGTTGCCCGAACTCGCGGGCGTGCTCGGTGGTGATCCCGTGGATCGCCGCCGCGTTCTCCGGGATCTCGATGCCCGGGTCGATCAGCCAGGTGTGGACATCGTCCGGCTCCCAGACGCTTCGACGCACCAGGGCGGCCGTGACGATGCGATCGTTCGCGACCGAGACACCGGTCGTCTCGGTGTCGAACCCGAGGAGTGGGCCTTCGGCCCAGCCCTGGAGCCCGCGCAACTGGTCACTCGGTCCGATCATGACTCTCCTCTGCGGGGCTTGATCTGCTCCAACTCTCCCACCGGGCACCGACCTCCGATTCGATGAAGCGGCGCGTGTCGTCCACTCAGGTGCGCCGCTAGCCTTAGCGGTGTGACCAACGAGATCGAGATCGGCCTGGGCAAGCGCGGCCGGCGCGCCTATTCGTTCGACGACGTCGCCGTCGTCCCGTCCCGACGCACCCGCGACCCGGAGGAAGTATCGGTCGGTTGGCAGATCGACGCGTTCCATTTCGACCTGCCGTTGATCGCGGCGCCGATGGACTCGGTGATGAGCCCGGCGACCGCCGTACTGCTCGGGCAGCTGGGCGGCCTCGGGGTGCTCGACCTCGAGGGACTGTGGACACGCTACGACGACCCGGCACCGCTGCTTGCCGAGATCGCCGAGCTGGACGATGCCCAGTCGACGCGCCGGATGCAGGAGATCTATGCGGCGCCGATCGTGCCCGAGCTCATCACCCAACGCCTCAGGGAGATCCGCGCCGCGGGGGTGACCGTGGCGGGTGCCCTCTCGCCCCAGCGCACCCAGGAGCACTGGCGCACCGTGGTCGACGCGGGAGTCGACCTGTTCGTCATTCGCGGGACGACCGTCTCGGCTGAGCACGTCTCGAGTCGCGCGGAACCGCTCAACCTCAAGCGATTCATCTACGAGCTCGACGTCCCGGTGATCGTCGGCGGCGCCTCGACGTACACGGCGGCGCTGCACCTGATGCGGACCGGATCAGCCGGGGTCCTGGTCGGCTTCGGCGGGGGCGCGGCGCACACCACCCGAACCTCGCTCGGGATCCACGCGCCGATGGCGACCGCGGTGGCCGATGTCGCGGCCGCCCGTCGGGACTACCTCGACGAGTCGGGCGGTCGGTACGTGCACGTCATCGCGGACGGAGGTGTCGGTCGGTCCGGCGACCTGGTCAAGGCGATCGCACTCGGCGCGGATGCCGTGATGCTGGGCGCCGCGCTGGCCCGCGCCGAGGAGGCGCCCGGCGCCGGCTGGCACTGGGGCTCGGAGGCGCACCACCAGCGGCTGCCGCGCGGCGAGCGGGTCCGGGTGGGCACCGCCGGAACGCTCGAGGAGATCCTGTTCGGCCCTGGCCGGCAAGCGGACGGCACCCTGAACCTGATCGGCGCGCTGCGCCGGTCGATGGCCTCGACCGGGTACTCGGACCTCAAGGAGTTCCAGCGGGTGGAGGTCGTCGTCTCGCCCTATCAGCCGCGCTGATGATCATCGCGGAGATCCTCGACGACGACGTCGAGCAGGTGATCGCGTTGTGGCAGGCGTGCGGGCTGAGCCGCCCCTGGAACGACCCACATCGGGATCTTGCGCTGGCCCGGGCCTCGAGCACATCGACGATCCTGGTCGGACGGGCCAAGGAAGACCTCTCGACCGTGGTCGCGAGCGCCATGGTGGGCTTCGATGGGCACCGGGGCTGGGTCTACTACCTGGCGGTCGCTCCGAGCCACCAGGGCCGCGGTTTCGGCCGGGCGATGATGACCGCCGCCGAGGAGTGGCTCGTCGCCCGCGGCGCGGGCAAGGTGCAGCTCATGGTGCGGACCGAGAACGGCGTCGCGCGGGGGTTCTACGACGCGCTCGGGTACGAGGCGCAGGCGACGACCGTCCTCGGGCGTTGGCTCGAGCGAGGGACGAGCGAGCAGACGGAGTGATGCGGTACCGGCGCGCCTCGCGAGCGGGCCACCGCCTTCCGCTGGCGCGCGACCGGGTCAGGCGAGTGCGGCGAGTGCGGCGAGGGACTGCCGGGCGATCTCCAGCTCCTCGTTCGTCGGCACGACGAGGACGGTGACCTCGGAGTCGTCGGGGGAGATGACCGTGATCTGCTTCTTGCGACCGGCGTTTCGCGCCGGGTCCACCCGGATGCCCAAGCGCTCGAGCCCGCTCAGTGAACCCAGCCGGACGATGTCGTCGTTCTCGCCGATGCCGGCCGTGAAGGCGATCGCGTCGACGTGGCCGAGCTGCGCGTAGTAGTTGCCGACATAGCCCTTGATCCGGTGGAGGTAGACCTCGAGGGCGGTGCGGGCGTTCCCGTCGCCTGCCGCCACCGCATCGTGCACGTCGCGCATGTCGGTGTAGCCGGACAGGCCGAGCATCCCGGACCGCCGGTTGAGCAGGTCGTCGAGCTCATCGGTGGACATGCCCGCGACCCGGGACAGGTGGAAGAGGACTGCCGGGTCGATGTCGCCCGAGCGGGTGCCCATGACCAGGCCCTCGAGCGGGGTGAGCCCCATCGAGGTCTCCACCGACTTCCCGCCACGAACGGCCGCAGCGGAGGCACCGTTGCCGAGGTGCAGCACGATGATGTTCAGCTCGGCCTCGTCGCGACCCAGGAACTCGGCGGTGGTTCGGGCCACGTAGCGGTGCGAGGTGCCGTGGGCGCCGTATCGGCGGATCGAGAAGCGGGCGGCCAGCTCTCGGTCGATCGCATAGGTGTAGGCGGCCGGCGGCAGGGTCTGGTGGAACGACGTGTCGAAGACCGCGACGTGCGGCACGGTCGGGAACGCATGCCGCGCCGCGACGATGCCGGCGACGTGCGCGGGGTTGTGCAGGGGTGCGAGCGGTGACAGGTCGGAGATCTGCTTGAGGACGGCGTCGTCGATCACCGCGGGCCCGGCGAACACGTTGCCACCCTGGACCACCCGGTGGCCGACCGCCTGGAGCGCCTCTGCGAGGAGCGCGGGGCCGTGCTCGGCGAACATGGCAAGCACCCGCGCCATGCCCGCTTCGTGGTCCTCGACCGGCTCGTCGAGCTCGAACGTGCCGCCGGGTGCCTCGTGCTTGAGATGCGAGGACTCCTGCCCGATCCGCTCCACCAGCCCGGACGCGAGCGACTCTCGGGTGTCGGCATCGACCAGCTGGTACTTGATCGACGACGATCCCGAATTGATGACGAGGACGTGAGCGCCCATCAGCTCACCTGCTGTGCCTGGATCGCGGTGATCGCGACCGTGTTGACGATGTCCTGGACGAGGGCTCCGCGCGAGAGGTCGTTGACCGGCTTGCGGAGGCCCTGCAGGACCGGGCCGACCGCGATGGCGCCGGCACTCCGCTGGACGGCCTTGTAGGTGTTGTTGCCGGTGTTGAGGTCCGGGAAGATGAAGACGCTCGCGCGGCCCGCGACGGCGGAGTCGGGCATCTTGGCCTTCGCCACCGAGGCGTCGACCGCGGCGTCGTACTGGATCGGGCCCTCGATGCACAGATCGGGCCGGCGCTCGCGGACCAGCTCGGTCGCCGTGCGGACCTTGTCGACGTCCACGCCGGTGCCTGATACGCCGGTGGAGTAGGACAGCATCGCGATGCGCGGCTCGACGTTGAACTGGGTGGCCGTCGCGGCGGAGGAGATCGCGATGTCCGCGAGCTGTTCGGCGGTCGGGTCGGGGTTGACCGCACAGTCGCCGTAGACGAGGACGCGGTCCTGCAGGCACATCAGGAAGACGCTCGAGACGATCGAGACGCCCGGCAGGGTCTTGATGATCTCGAAGGACGGCTTGATCGTGTGCGTCGTGGTGTGCGCCGCACCCGAGACCATGCCGTCGGCCATGCCGAGGTGGACCATCATCGTGCCGAAGTACGAGACGTCGGTGACGATCTCACGGGCCTGCTCGAGGGTCATCCCCTTGTGTGCGCGGAGCTTGGCGTACTCCGCCGCGAACGTCTCGACCAGGGCGGGATCCTCCGGGCTGAGCACGCGCGCATCGTTGATGTTGAGGCCCAGCTCGGTGGCGCGGGCCCGGATCGTCGTCTCGTTGCCGAGGATGGTCAGCTGGGCGACGTTGCGGTGCAGCAGGGTGGACGCCGCGCGGAGGATGCGATCGTCGTCACCCTCGGGCAGCACGATGTGCTTGCGGTCGGAGCGCGCTCGGTCGAGCAGACCGAACTCGAACATCAGCGGCGTCACGACGGCGGGGTGCGAGACCTCGAGGCGCTCGAGCAGTGTGTCGGAGTCGACATGCTTCTCGAACAACGCCAGCGCGATGTCGACCTTGCGTTGGGAGGCCGCCGTGAGCCGACCGCGAGTACGGGCCGCAGCCGTCGCCGTGCGGAACGTGCCGAGACTCGTCCGCATGATCGGCAGCCGCTGACCGAAACCGCCGATGAGGCGCGCGATCGGTTCCGGCGGGACGAAGCCACCGGTGAGGATGATGCCCGCGAGCGAAGGGAAGCCGTCGGCCGCGTGCGAGGTGAGCAGGCCGAGCAGCACGTCGTTGCGATCACCCGGCGTGATGACGACCGAGCCGTCGGACAAGCGGTCCAGGAGGTGCTCGACCGACATGGCTCCGACCAGGACGTCGAGCGCCTCGCGGGCCAGCAGCTGCTCGTCGCCCTTCCAGAGCGTCCCACCCACGGCGGCCATCAGGCCTTGCACGGTGGGCGCCTGCAGGAACGGTTCATCCGGGATTGCCCACACCGGGACCTCGCCGGCGAGCGCTTCGCGCACCGCGTCCAACTGGCTCGGGACGCAGCGGTTGGCGATCACGGCGATGAGCTGTGCGTGGCTGGCCCGCAGCTCCGGCGTGGACACCTCGACGACCTGGCGGATCTCGTCCGGGGTCCGGTCCGCGCCGCGGACGACCAGCAGCACCGGTGCGCCGAGGTTCGCGGCGATCCGGGCGTTGTAGGTGAGCTCGGCCGGTCCGGCCACGTCGGTGTAGTCGGTCCCGACGATCACGACGATGTCACAGTGCCGTTGGACCTCGTGGAACCGCGCGACGATCTCGGACAACGCCGCCTCTGGGTCCTCGTGCACCTCGTCGTACGTGACCCCGACGCACTGCTCGTAGGTGAGGTCGACGCCGTCGTGAGCGAGCAGCAGGTCGAGCACGTAGTCCCGCTCCGTGGTCGAGCGCGCCACCGGCCGGTAGACCCCGACCCGCTCCACCCGGTGGGTCAGCAGGTCGAGCATCCCCAGGGCGACCGTCGACTTTCCCGTGTCACCCTCGGGGGAGGTGATGTAGATGCTGCGCGCCACGGTGCTACTCGCTGTTCTGTCCGGGTCCGGCTCGTCGCCCCCTGGGGTCAGTGGGGTCTACTCATTGTCGCCCCCGGTGGCGAGGGTCGCGGATACCGAAGGTCCTGTGTTCTCGGTCACGGCGCCCGGCCACACCCAGTCACGGATCTCCGGCATGTCGTCCCCGTGCTCGCGGGTGTACTCCGTGGCGTGCAGGCGCATGTCGACCATCTGCTGGCGCAATCCGGCGCAACGCGACCCGAGACCTGGCACCCGGTCGATCACGTCGATGACGAGGTGGAACCGGTCGAGGTCGTTGAGCATCACCATGTCGAACGGCGTCGTCGTGGTGCCCTCCTCCTTGTACCCGCGGACATGCAGGTGCGCGTGCCCGGTCCGGCGGTAGGTGAGTCGGTGGATGAGCCACGGGTAGCCGTGGTACGCGAAGACGATCGGCTTGTCGGCCGTGAAGAGGGTGTCGAAGTCGCGGTCGGAGAGGCCGTGCGGGTGCTCCTTCTCGTCCTGGAGGCGCATCAGGTCGACGACGTTGATCACCCGCACCTTGAGAGTCGGAAGATGGGTGCGGAGCAGGTCCGCCGCAGCGAGAATCTCGAGGGTGGGGACGTCACCGGCAGCCGCCAGGACGACGTCGGGCTCCTCGCCACGCACCTCCGTGCCGGCCCACTCCCAGATGCCCAGGCCGCGGGTGCAGTGCGCGATCGCCTCGTCCATGTTCAGCCAGTTCGGTGCCGGCTGCTTGCCGGCGACGACCACGTTGACGAGGTCCCGACTGCGCAGGCAATGGTTGAACGTACTGAGCAGGGTGTTCGCGTCCGGCGGCAGGTAGACCCGGACGATCTCGGCCTTCTTGTTGACCACGTGATCGATGAAGCCGGGGTCCTGGTGGGAGAAACCGTTGTGGTCCTGGCGCCACACGTGCGAGGACAGCAGGATGTTGAGCGAGGCGATCGGCCGTCGCCAGGGGATCTCGTGGGTCACCTTGAGCCACTTGGCGTGCTGGTTGAACATCGAGTCGATGATGTGGATGAACGCCTCGTAGCAGTTGAACAGCCCGTGGCGTCCGGTCAGGAGGTAGCCCTCGAGCCAGCCCTCGCACTGGTGCTCGGAGAGCATCTCCACGACGCGACCGGTCGGTGCCAGGTGCTCGTCGATCGGCCATATCGCGGCGTCCCACTGCTTGTCGGTCACGTCCAAGACCGCGCCCAGGCGGTTCGAGGCGGTCTCGTCGGGTCCGAAGATCCGGAACGTCTCGGGGTTCAGCTCGACGACGCCGCGGAGCCACTCGCCGAGCACCCTGGTGGCCTCGGACATGGTGGCGCCGGGGGTCTCCACCGGTACGCCGCTGTCCCGGAAGTCCGGCAGCCTCAGGTCCCGCAAGAGCTGACCGCCGTTGGCACTCGGGTTGTCGCTCATCCTCAGGGTGCCCTTGGGGGCGAGCTCGCGGAGCCCGGCGCGCAGCGATCCGGCCTCGTCGAACAGCTCGTCCGGCCGGTAGGAGCGGAGCCAGGTGTCGAGGACCGCAAGGTGCTCGGCGGTGTCCCGGGCGTTCGCGAGCGGTACCTGATGGCTCCGCCAGGTGTCCTCGACCTGCACGCCATCAACCGTGTGCGGCCCGGTCCAGCCCTTCGGGGTGCGCATGATGATCATCGGCCAGGCCGGGCGACCCTCGAGGGTGCCCGCCGCGGCCGCTGCCTTGATCTCGGCGATCTGGTTGAGCACCTGGTCGAGCGTTGCGGCGAAGCGGGCGTGCACCGCCATCGGGTCCTCGCCGTCGAAGCCGCCGGAGACCAGGTACGGCGTGTGGCCGTACCCGCGCATCAGGTCGAGAAGCTCCGCCTCCGGGATCCGGGCGAGCACGGTCGGGTTCGCGATCTTGTAGCCGTTGAGGTGCAGGATCGGCAGCACGACGCCGTCGGTCAGCGGATTGATGAACTTGTTCGAGTGCCAGCTGGTCGCGAGCGGTCCGGTCTCGGCCTCGCCGTCGCCGACCACTGCGGCGACCAAGAGGTCCGGGTTGTCGAACGCCGCGCCGTACGCGTGCGAGAGGGCGTAGCCGAGCTCGCCGCCCTCGTGGATCGATCCTGGCGTCTCCGGGGCGACGTGGCTCGGGATCCCACCCGGGAAGGAGAACTGCCGGAAGAGTCGTCGCATCCCCTCCAGATCCGGCGTGATGTCGGTGTAGACCTCCGAGTAGGTGCCCTCCAGGTACGCATTCGCGACCAGACCAGGGCCGCCGTGGCCCGGGCCCGCGATGTAGATGGTCGAGAGGGACCGCTCGACGATCGCGCGGTTGAGGTGGGCGTAGATGAGGTTGAGGCCCGGCGTCGTCCCGAAGTGGCCGAGCAGCCGTGGCTTGATGTGTTCGCGGGTGAGCGGCGTTCTCAGCAGCGGGTTGGCGAGCAGGTAGATCTGCCCGACCGCGAGGTAGTTCGCGGCACGCCACCAGCCGTCGATGCCGGCGAGGGTGTCACGGTCCGGCGGGGCGACGTCTCGGGTCTGCCAAGTGTTCGTCGTCGTGGCGGTGGTGGTCATGACGGACTCCTCGATGCCGTTCGGAGGTGGCCCGGACGTGCATCCGGCACCGCCTCAGTGCCGCGGGCCGGCCTGTCTGGCCGCCCGCTGTCATACAACCGCATCCCGAGCGTCGGCGCGCGAGGTACCGGAGCTGACTTGGCGTGGGAGCGACCACCACTACGATCGATGTCACGGCGCCGGAGCGGTGGCCGCGCCTCGACTGCCCGGATGGGGAGGACGATGTCGCTCACCTCGCTGCGGGCGTCGCTCCGCGAGACGTGGCGGCGGGGTTCGCCGGGGGTCGTCGAACCCGCGGAGCGCGACAGTGTCGTCGCTGCTGCGGTGACCAGGCAATACGTCATCCTCGCTCTCGGGATGACCCTCGCCTACGAGGCGTTCTACCTTCTCTACGACCCGCTCCGGCTTGCTCCCGTGCTGATCCTGAACGGACTGATCGGAGCCGCCTATTCGAGTGCCTTCCTGATCGGGCGCTCCGGTCATCAGCGGGCCGCGAGCCTGGTGGCTCTGCTCGGCCCGCTCGTGCAGTTCACCATCGTCTCGAGCGGGCTCAGCCGCCGCGGGGGATTCCACCTGTTCGACCTGACCGCGGGTGTGCTGGCCTTCCTCATGCTCACGGATGAGCAGCGGGTCGAGCGGTGGTGCGTGGTGATCCTGTCGATCGTGGCATTCGGCTTCGTGCACCTGAACTACCCCATCGAGCGGGTGTCGGTCCGCCTCCCGCTGGACGTGCTGGACCGGATGTTCGTGGTGAACGGTGTGTGCTCGATGGCGCTGCTCTACACCGCGGCGGCGCTGTTCCACCAACGACTCAAGGGCCAGCGTGACCTTCTGTCGGTCCAGGCCGATCACATGGCGAGCCTCGCGCAGACGGACGTCCTGACCCAGGTGCCCAACCGGCGTCGGCTGATGGACGTGCTCGCTCGCAACGCCAACTTGCCACAGGTGCCGTACACCGTCGCCCTGGTGGATCTGGACCATTTCAAGCGGGTCAACGACACGCACGGGCACGCGGCGGGTGACGTCGTACTGGCCAAGGTGGCGGCGATCCTGATGACGAGCATCCGGACCAGCGACGTCGTCGGCCGGTGGGGTGGCGAGGAGTTCATCCTGGTGATGCCGGCCACGCCGCTGCACCGAGTCGGTGATCTTCTGGAACGGGTGCGCGCGAAGGTCGCCGCGGAGACGATCGAGTACGACGACGTGCGGATCCGGGTGACGGTGTCGATCGGCGCCGCCGACGCGCGGGGCGGGATGACCTACCAGGATGCGATGCGGATCGCGGACGACCGCCTGTACGTCGCCAAGCGTCGAGGTCGGAACCGGGTGGTGAGCTCGGACGACGAACCCACCTAGCGGGACGGGATAACGTGCCCAGGTGAGAGTCTCCGCTGGATCACTGGCTCGCGCCGCGGTGCGCCCACGGTTGGTGGTGTTGCTGCTCGTGCTGCTGGCCGCCGCCGGGGTCTGCGGTCGGCTGGGCGTCTGGCAGCTGGACCGGGCCCACGCGCGCTCACAGGCGGCGCTCGAGCAGCGCCGGGCGGCCGACGCGTCGATCCCACCAGCGTCGCTCTCGGACGTGCTCGCGCCACAGACCCGCTTCGACGGCAGTCTGGTCGGTCGCCGGGTCACGATCCGGGGGTCCGATGCGGTGGACGAGCAGTTCCTCGTGTCGGGCCGCTCGCTCGACGGTCGGACCGGGTACCTGGTCCTGATCCCGCTGCGGGTGCGCACGGATGCGCGTTCGACCCAGAGCGCGGCGCCGGTGCTGCCCGTGGTGCGCGGCTGGACGGCCGGCCCGGACGGCACCGACCTGACCCCCCCGTCCGGTGAGGTGGCG
>Ga0209638_1002649_pt1 | contig 10926 bp, 11 predicted proteins | sample BarGraNGADG00211_FD_184490 | JGI IMG/M metagenome (GOLD analysis project Ga0209638, IMG submission 184490) | Arctic peat soil microbial communities from Barrow, Alaska - Barrow Graham LP Ref core NGADG0002-211 (SPAdes) (version 2) | ecosystem: Environmental > Terrestrial > Soil > Wetlands > Peat... | reverse complement strand
ACGTCACTGGCGATGACTTTGGCTCCCTCGCTGGCGAACCGGATGGCGGTGGCTCGACCGATTCCTGAACCGGCTCCGTATGAATGCGGCACCCATGTGAACGCTCCTCGTCGAACGAATCTCGCGCCCCTTTGGGCGTCCCTATTCTTATACTTGGATGCCTTGACCTTCCACCCGAACTCGCTGAGCTCACCCGCCAACGCCTCGCTTCCGGCAGCGCACCGACGGTGAGGTCAGCGTCCTGGGCGTCGACCCTGCGGAGGCAGGCGGCACCTGGCGGGACCGGTCGGGGTTGTCCTGCAAGAGTCCGAGCCCGAACCCGGCCTGAGCGTGCGCGAATGCCTACAGATGTACGCCGGCTTCTACCGGGCGCCTCGCGACATCGACGAGACCATCGCGCTGGTCGGACTGCAGGAGAAGTCGGACACGCTCGGCGCCCAGCTCTCCGGCCGCCAGCGCCGGCGCCTGGACGTCGCGCTCGCGCAGATCGGCGACCCCAACCTCATCTTCCTGGACGAGCCGACCACCGGCTTCGACCCATCCGCCCGGCGGGCCGCCTGGCAGGTCATCGCCGGACTGCGCAGTCTGGGCAAGACGATCCTGCTCACCACCCGCTACATGGACGACGCCGAGTACCTGGCCGACCGGATCGCCGTCATCGCCAACGGGCACATCATCGCCCGGGGAACCCCGCGAACCCTGGGAGGGCGCGAACACATGACCACGGCGATCAGCTTCACCCACCCGGACGGCGTCGCAACCCGCGATCTACCACCGGGCATCCGGCCGCTGGCCGAGCCCAGAGCGGACGGCTCGATCGTCCTGCGCACCGAGAGCCCGCTCGTCCATCTCCAAATGTTCGCCGACTGGGCCCTGCGCCAGGGATTCGACCTGCCCGACCTGGACGTCCACCGACCCTCCCTCGAAGACGTCTACCTGTCCCTGACCGACTCGAACACCGCAAAGGACACCCCATGATCATCAGCCGGCTCTACCGCAGACTGCACGCCCGCCGCAGCACCCAACCCCAGAAGAAGACCGCGTCCACCACCACCCAACAAGGCGGGGCCAAGGGCACAGCCACCATGGCCCTGCACCTGTTCCGGTACGACCTGCGCGCGTTCTTCCGCACCCGCCAAGCACGGTTCTTCACCCTCGCCCTGCCCGTGCTCTTCCTGGTGATCTTCGCCTCCATCTTCGGCGGCAGCCGCCGCACCGTCTCTGTGGCCGGCGGGCAGATCGACACATCGGTCTACTACGTCCCGGGCATCATCGCCCTGGGGATCATCGCCCTGGGCGATCATCGCCGCCGCCTTCGTGAACCTCGCAGTCACGGTCACCGCCCAACGCGAGACCGGAGTCCTGAAACGGCGCAGGGCCACTCCTGTGCCTGCCGTCGCGGTCATCATCGGCCGGGCCCTCACCGCGGTAGTCGTCGCCCTGGCAATCACCGCAGTGCTCCTGGCGATCGGCTGGGCCGCCTACGGCGCCCACCTTCCTGCCCGGACCGCCCCCGCCCTCATCGTCACGGTCGTCGTGGGCACTCTCGCCTTCTGCTGCCTTGGCTACGCGCTTGCATCCCTGATCCGCAACGAGGACGCAGCCCAACCCATCACCCAAGCCGTGATGCTCCCCCTGTACTTCATCTCGGGCGTCTTCGTTGCCGTCACGGTTCTTCCCAGCTGGCTCGTCAACGTTGCGAACGTGTTCCCGGTACGACACCTGGCCGACGCGCTCTTGGTGGCCTACAACCCGCACACCAGCGGGTCCGGATTCGCCGCCGGGGATCTGCTCGTCGTCGCAGCCTGGGGAGTGGCAGGCCTGCTCATCGCAGTCCGCAGGTTCAGCTGGCTGCCACTCGCGCACTAGAAGCCTTGATGTCCGCTCGACGATCCTCTTACGCCGGTGTGATCGGCGTTGCGTTGGTCTCTTGAGCAGATTCCAACTCGAGGTGTGAGGCGCCGGTGCCGTGGGAGGAGCCGACCATTGTCTGCCAAACCGACCCGTCTTGGCCCTCACGGACAGGTCGCGCGGATGAGGTGACCTCGTCGACTCCGCCAGAGATGCGGCTACGTCAAGAGGTCAGATGTGAGAGGGTTCCCCGCTGGCCGCCTCGGCGGTGTCAGCTCACCTGTCTGGGGACAGATCCCGACATGCTGAGAACCAAGCGCATGCACTTGCGCGCAAGGTCGGAGGTCGAATCGAACATCAGCGGGCAACCACCATCGATGACTGGGATCCCATGCGTTCGGCCGAGCTCGGTCGCAGCCGGTGAGACGCTGCCTGAGCCACCACCTCGGTGCATCCACACCTGACGGATTCCGAGCTCGGCGCATTCGCGCATCGTGGCTTGGGCGGTCTCGGGCGTCGTGGCGATCACCACTGCTTGGACGCCGCCGGGGATCGAGCTCAGGCTGGGGTAGGCACGGTCCCCTTCGACGCTGCGTGCGTTGGGGTTGACCGCAGATACCTCGTACCCCAGCCCCCGCATGCGCTGATACACGACGTTTGCGCCATGCCCCTTCGGGTTCCTGGACACCCCCGTCACCGCGACACGCTTCGCGGCCAAGGAACTCTGTGGCGGCTTGCCTGATAGCGCTGATGGCGACCATCCTGACCTCGGTTCTCATGGGAACGATGAATCTTTGACTCATAAGAACCTGGCAAACCCGGGCGCATGTGAAGGGACGCGGGAGAGTGCGCCGCCCGTGGCTGACCGTTGAGGTCACGCATCCGGAGGTGCTAAGGAGCTCAGTGCCTGGCGGACGCCCGCGAGCCGCTGGTCGTCCCACTCGATCGCGGGGTCGGGCTCCAGGAACGCCACAGCGATGCTGGCCAGGCCGATGGCCGCCAGGGACCACTCGTCCTTGCCTGCCGCTCCGAAGGGGCTCGCCTGGACGCGGTGGGCGGCTATGTCCGGCGTGGACAGGGCCATGACGATTAGCCCTCGCATGGTGGCACTGAGCAGGGTAGCCATCGTCTCGAAGGTGGCCCCGAGCTCGGGTCGCAGCCGGTAGCCGAACAGCCCCACCAGCCGCTCCCATGCCTTGGCGACCCTGGCCGTGTGGGCTTGCTCCGTCTGGGAAAGGGCCACCTGGACCTGGTCGCGCAGATCCCCCTCGGCCAGGCTCATGACCGTGGCGTGCAGGGCGATGTAGGTCCGCCACCCGGTGGACCCGTACATGGTCTGGAAGTCCAGGAGCGCCAGCTGGCGGAACAGCTCAACGACCAGGGCCTGGCGCAGCTGTGGGGTGTCGACCCAGTCCAGGTGCTCGGCCACGACTTGTCTCATCAGCGCCACCTCGTCGTCGACGATCGTCGGGGTGGCGTTCTTGGCCAGCTCCTTGACCAGGTCGCTGAAGAACAGGTCCTTGTACGGCCAGCGCCGGTAGACGGCGCTTCGCGCGACGTCCGCGTCGCGGATGATGTCCTCGAAGCTGAGGTGGTCCAGGCTCACCGTCAAACCGGTGCGGTTCACCAGGGCCATGGCGGCGTGCAGCACCCGCTGCTCGGTCTCATGGTCCGAGAGCCGGCGACTCCTGCGGGCAAAGCCCGTGGGAGCTTGCGAGCGATCCGTCATGTGCACGACCTCCAATAGGACTCCATGTTTCAAGTTCTATATCTACGATACTAAACCTTCGAACCTCGATTGGGGACGCTGCCAGACCACGCCTGCTGGGCGGACACGAAGGAGCACACGACGGGCACGACCGATGAGAGCAGGCGAGCCAGGCCGACCCGCAACCCGTCTAGCGGGCCACCGCGAAAGCGTCACTGGTTGCGATGGACCCTCGCCGGGGTGGTCGTGCTCGTCGTGGCTGGCGGGTTCGTCTCCGTACAGTCCCTGGTGGGACCGGTCCCCCCTGCGCTGGTCCTCCCGCACATGAGACCGACACCGGCAGGAGCGGGCAGCTCCTCAATCGACGGCACCTGGACGGTCGCGATTGGGTCGTCGGCCGGGTACCGGGTCCCCGAGGAGTTCCTCTGGCAGCACGGCACTTTGGTCGCACGGACCACTGCGGTGACCGGAAAGTTCGTCATCGCCCACGCCGAGGTCTCTTCGGCAACGTTGCGCGTTGATCTGAGCAAGGTAACGGCAGGCGGCAAGACGCCTTCCGGGCTCGCCGGGATCCTGGACACCGCGAGCCATCGCGGCGCCGTCTTCACCCTGACCAAGCCGATCGTCATTGGCTCCGCGCCCGCCATCAACGCGACCTTCACGGCCAGCGCTACCGGCCTGCTGGCGATGCATGGGACTACGCATCTGGTGACCTTTGCGGTCGCCGCCCGATACGCCGGGTCGCAGCTGGAGGCCGCAGGCTCCATTCCCATCGTCTTGTCGGACTGGGACATCCGCCTCGACCTCGACTTCGCAGACGCCTCCGGCGTTGATGTTCGCGGCGCGAACGGCGCCACTGACCGGGATCTTCGCGACCCCGTTTATCGTCCCGACCGTGCTGGGGCAGGTGTGGCCGTTGATCGTTACGCTGCCGCTGGGTTCTTGATTGATTCCAGAAAATGGGACACACTTCGGATCGTGTCCGCAACTTCGGATGTTGAGCAGTTGTTGCGCGGGGCTGCGCTGCGTGTGACGCGTCCCCGGGTGGCGGTGCTGACCGCGGTGTACGAGCATCCGCATGCCGACACGGACTCGCTCATCGGTGTCGTGCGTGAGGATCTCGGTGAGGTGTCCCATCAGGCGGTGTACGACGTGCTGCGTGCGCTGACTGCCGCGGGCCTGGTGCGGCGCATCCAGCCGTCGGGCTCCGTGGCGCGCTACGAGTCGCGGGTCGGGGACAACCACCACCACGTCGTGTGCCGGTCGTGCGGTTTCCTGGCCGACGTCGATTGCGCCGTCGGTACCACCCCCTGCTTGACCGCCACCAACGACCACGGCTTCGCGATCGACGAGGCCGAGGTCGTCTACTGGGGCCTGTGCCTCGACTGCTCCACCGCACCAGATTCCTGAGCTCACCCCCCCTTGAAAACCGGAAGGATTCCCCATGTCTGACAGTCCTGATGCAGTCGTCGGCGAGATGAACGAGGATCGCGACGCCACGTGCCCGGTCGTGGGAGCGACCCACAGGAGCCCCCAGGGCACGTCGAACCGAGACTGGTGGCCGAATCGGCTGAACGTGAGCGCGCTCCACCAGAACTCCCCCAAGTCCGACCCCATGGGCGAGGAGTTCGACTACGCAGAGGAGTTCAAGGCCCTCGACCTGCAGGCCGTGAAGAAGGACCTCGTCGAGCTGATGACGTCGTCGCAGGACTGGTGGCCGGCCGACTACGGCCACTACGGGCCGCTCTTCATCCGGATGGCCTGGCATGGCGCCGGCACCTACCGCGTCAGCGACGGTCGTGGTGGCGCGGGGTCCGGGATGCAGCGGTTCGCGCCGCTCAACAGCTGGCCCGACAACGTGAGCCTGGACAAGGCCCGCAGGCTGCTCTGGCCGGTGAAGCAGAAGTACGGTCGGAAGATCTCCTGGGCGGACCTGATGGTCCTCGCCGGCAACTGCGGGTTGGAGTCGATGGGCTTCAAGACGTTCGGCTTCGCCGGGGGGCGGGCGGACGTGTGGGAGCCCGAGGAGGTCAACTGGGGTTCAGAGGCCGAGTGGCTCGCAGACGAGCGCTACACCGGCGACCGGGACCTCACCAACCCCCTTGGTGCCGTTCAGATGGGCCTCATCTACGTGAACCCGGAAGGGCCAAATGGCACCCCGAGTGCGCTTGCCTCGGCCAGGGACATCCGCGAGACGTTCGCTCGCATGGCGATGAACGACGAGGAGACCGTGGCACTGATCGCCGGCGGCCACACGTTCGGCAAGACCCACGGCGCGGCTGATCCCAACAAGTACATCGGGCCCGAGCCCGAGGCTGCCCCCCTGCAGGACATGGGCCTCGGCTGGAGGAACAGCTTCGGCACGGGCAGCGGTGACGACACCATCTCCAGCGGGCTGGAGGGTGCCTGGACCCCCACCCCCATCACGTGGGACAACAGCTACTTCGAGACCCTCTTCGGCTACGAGTGGGATCTGACGAAGAGCCCTGCCGGTGCGTTTCAGTGGGTTCCGACGGACCCCGCCGCGAAGAACGCCGTGCCCGATCCCCACGACCCGTCGAAGAGTCACGCCCCGGTGATGCTCACCACGGACCTCGCCCTGAGGATGGACCCGATCTACGAGCCGATTTCGCGGCGCTTCCTGCAGAACCCGGACGAGCTGGCGGACGCCTTCGCGCGGGCGTGGTTCAAGCTGACGCACCGCGACATGGGACCGATCTCGCGGTACCTGGGACCGGAGGTTCCCCAAGAGTCGCTGTTGTGGCAGGACCCCGTGCCTGCGCTCACCCACGAGCTGATCGGGGCGCAGGACATCGCGGCCCTGAAGGAGAAGATCCTCGACTCGGGACTGTCCGTGTCCCAGCTGGTCTCGACCGCGTGGGCGTCGGCGTCGACGTTCCGCGGCTCCGACAAGCGCGGCGGCGCCAACGGTGCGCGCATTCGCCTCGCGCCGCAGAACGCGTGGGAAGTCAACAACCCGACCGGACTGGCGAACGTGCTCTCGCACCTGCAGGAGATCGCGAAGGAGTTCGACAGCTCAGCGGCCGGTGGGAAGCAGGTCTCGCTTGCCGACCTGATCGTGCTGGGAGGGTGCGCAGCCATCGAGCGGGCTGCGAAGAACGCCGGGTACGAGGTTCAGGTTCCCTTCACTGCTGGACGCACGGACGCATCTGCGGAGCAGACCGACGTGGAATCCTTCGCGGTGCTCGAGCCGACCGCGGACGGGTTCCGCAACTACCTCGCCAAGGGACACCAGCTCCCGGCGGAGCACCTGCTGATCGACCGGGCGAACCTGCTGACGCTGACCGCCCCCGAGATGACGGTCCTGGTCGGTGGCCTCCGGGTTCTGAACGCAAACGTCCAGCAGTCCGAACTCGGCGTGTTCACCACACGGCCCGAGTCGTTGACCAACGACTTCTTCGTGAACCTGCTCGACCTGGGTACGACCTGGCGGGCGACGTCCGAGGCCGAGGAAACCTTCGAGGCCCGCGACCTCGCTACGGGCGAACTCACGTGGACCGGCAGCCGTGTCGACCTCGTCTTCGGGTCGAACTCCCAGCTCCGTGCACTTGCGGAGGTCTATGCCAGCGACGACGCGCAGCAGAAGTTCGCGGCCGACTTCATCGCCGCGTGGAACAAGGTCATGAATCTCGATCGCTTCGAACTGGCCTGATCCCGATGTCCAGGTCGACCTTCGTCAGCCGACCTGGACATCCGCCCTCTGGTGACCGGTTTCCCTCCCCCAGCCACCGAACGAACCTGCGGGGCACCTTGCGAGCTCGTGTCCATCCGGGCCGCAGGGCGCCTCGCACGTTCACGACGTTGAACCATGGCACGACGTTGAACCATCGCGTCACCTCCGCTGCGACCCAGGGGCTCGCACGGTGACCGGCCAGCGGACTACCCGTTGCGCCAACTCGCCGAAGTGGCGCCCACCAGCACGAGGCAGGCGGAACCCACCAGCGCGCACTCCGCGCCGCGACCAGCCCTACGACCAAGAGAACCCGGACGATCCCCGCGACGGCTGCCCACAGCCCCACGAATGCGGCGGTCATGGCGACCTTGCCCGCGATGGCAACTGCTTCGCCGGTGAACGCGACGGCGACGAAACTCAGGACCACGTCCTCATCGCCTTCGAGCCCAGTCATCAGTCGTCCAACCCTTTGCGCCGATCCGGCCAGATGGAACATGGCCCGTTCGTCGGCAGGACGGGGATTGCCGCTGGTCCCCGATTCCTTCATCTGCTCGGCCGGTCGAGAGCACGGCCACCGCGCGTCTCGACGGCTCGCGCACCGTCCCGGAAGTCCACAAGCGATCCTGTAAGCCGAACCTGCAAAACTGCAGCTTCGTAGGTCCCGGGCCGTGCGCGCAAAGGTGCGTCCGGTGGAGGTTCCCGCTCCCGGACCCAATAGATCACGCCGAGGGGACCTGACTGCCGCCCGCCGGTATCCCTACGCGCGGCTTGCCTGCGAAGGAGGTGCGCCCGGGGGGCACCCGGCGACATTCACAGAGTCACCCTTTGGCGCAAGAAAACCCTTGACTATGCATTTAAGCGAGCCTCTATGCAGTCAGGACAAGCCCGCTCACCGGCACGACCGATCGCACCATCGGCGGCATTTGAGTGAGATCTGAGCACGTCAAAGCACATCGGTCATTTTGAGGCGGTCCACGGCCCAGTCCACGCGCGGGCTGTGGATTGCCCATTCCAAAGTGGCCGCCTGCTAACGCTCAATCGAACCCGTTGGGGATAGCGCGTCAGTGCGCAGGCGGGAGTAGACAACCATGTCGTTCCATCGGCCGTTGCGCCACTGGGCGCCCCGCAGAACGCCCTCCCGGGTAAATCCCGCCTTCTCTAATGACCTCTGCTCGGCGCGGTTGGTGACGTCGGTAGCCGCCTCGATCCGGTTCACAGGGTAGGTGGCTAACAGGTACTCCGCCAGCGCGCTCTGAGCACTCGTACCGTGGCCTTGGCCTTGGCGTGCCGGCAGCATCCGGATGCCGATGTTGAAGGCGTTGGACATCGGCGGCGGTCCGTAAGGAACCGCGTGCCACTCGACATCGCCAACTACTGCGCCCTCCAGATCGACCGCGAGGGTGCCTCCCGCACCGCTGACCAGCCTGCTTTCAGCCCAACGCGCGCGAGCGGCCGCGCTGCCACGTGGGAAACCGTAGAAGCTGTAAGGGTCCGCAGCCGACCCCGGAAGCGCATCGAAGTAGGCAAGTTCGGCTTCGGTAAACGTTCGCAGCGTAACCATGGTTGTCAAGGTATGGCATCTCAGGTCTGGTCCGAGAACCCAACCGCGATGTGGCCACGGCAACACGACATCCGCTGATCGCCACGGTCGCACCCGTCGCGCCCCAGTGCGTTCGCAGTGAGCCGCTCGTGGAGGGTATCGGGGCAAGGGACGGCGAGGACCGGGTTGAGGTTCAGCGACTTGTCAACGAGATTGGGATTGGTGCTTGGCTCAGACGTATTGGTGGCGGCGCAGCCACCTCATCGCTGCTGACCCCCACAGTGGCGGGAGGTAGAACGTGACGAGGCGGAATGACAAAGCGGTGGAGATCGCGATGGTGCTCTCGATTCCGATGGCTTGCAGGCCGGCGATGTAGCCCGCTTCTGCGACTCCGACCCCGCCCGGGACGGGCATGAGCCGGGCGAACAGGACGACCAGGGTGTTGACCAGGACCAGCTGGCAGAGGTGGGCGTCTGCTCCGAAGGCGTGCAGGCACGCTCCCAGGATCATGGCTTGGATGATCTGTGAGCCCAGGTTGCCGGCGAGTATCTGGGTGAGCTTGGTGGGCCGGCGCAGCACCTGGAGCGCCTCCTGGGCTGAGGCACGCTGGGCGGCGATCGTGACGCGAGCATTGGGTATCACTGAGGTGACCCGTCGGCGGACACTGGGGATCAGCCAGGTCAGTGCAGCCGCCAGGGCGATGACGGCGACCAGGATCAGTACCACCGCAAGGATTGACGGGCCGCTGGGGGCCGAGGCCGTCGACGTGGAGGTCCCTGCCAGCGGAGCGGTCAGGCCTGGGAGCGCCGTGAGGGCGATCAGCGCGATGAGCAGGACCTGGACGGCGAAACCACCGACGCTGTCGATGAGGCCGATCGAGATAGCCCCCGCAGCAGCCGCCCCGAACCTCTGGAAGAAGCGCACGTCCAGGGCCAGCCTGGCCGCCGTGGCCGGCAATGCCACCGCTATGAACTGGATCGCATACTGCAGTATGGCGACCGGTCCGTAGCGCAGCGCCTTGGTGGACGCCCCCATCGTCCCGACTGCATACGTGGCCTGCACGGTGGGAGACAGCAGCAGCGCTGCTGCTATCCACCACCAGTTGGCGGTGGCCAGCTCGCTGAAGTCGACCCCGAGCAGCCGGCTGATGAGCCAGTAGGCGACCACGGTGGCGGCGACGGCGATCAGGATCGACTTGAGGCTGACGCGGCGTACCCTCTGCAACGCCGGTGGTTGTACCCCAGCGGCCGCAGCGGCCGCATCACGCAGCACGGACAGGTCCCACTGCGCGTCCTTGAGGGCTTTCTTGGTGGCGCGGTCCAGGACGGCGCGCTGCAGGTATGGTAGGACCTCGGCCAGGCCCAGACCCTGCGAGAACGGCGAAGGCTGCCGCGACCGAACGCTCGTGGCCGACCAGTGTGGTTGTGGTCGCGAGCAGGGCGCGGTCGGTCACTATCGCGTCCCGGGGCGCGACCAGGTCTGCTTCGGCCAGGTCAGCCAACGCGACCGTGCCATCCTGCAGTGCCAGCACCCGATCGCCGTCGATGCGGCCGTGCGCGAGCCCTGCGTCGTGCAGGCGCACCAGAGAGCGCCAGGAGCCTTGGAGCTTGTAAGGCCCCGTTTACGTTCCGTCGCGCGAGCCCGCCCTGGCCTCTGCGTCCAGCTTCCCCTCGCCCAGCCGTGTCACCAGATCGGCGCGGTACGCCGACCCGAGGAACCTGCCCACCTCCCGCAGCGCCCGCTCCTCGGCAATTCGCGTGAGCCGATCTTGGTCGCGAACCATTGGGAGGTTGCCCCGGCCAGCCTCATCCTGCTGTGCCCCCCACGGTGATTTCGGTGTGATGCTCGGAGCCCGATGCGATGGTGTCCATCTCACCGCGACGTGGCGGGGCCTGCCCTGGCACCTGCCTATGGCGTGATGGCTCCGGTCCCCGGGGTGCGGTTGATTGGGCCGAGGTGGACGACGTACCACTGGCCACGCCAGGAGATCAGCGAAAAGATCCCGAAGGAGCCGTCCTTGCCTGCGACCGTTCGATAGCGCACCCGCGTCCCGTAGACCCGCCAGTAGGACCCCTTGTTGTACTCCTGCCCGGGTGTGACCCACGTGGCGGAACGATCCGGCACGTCGACCCC
>Ga0209638_1002647_pt1 | contig 10928 bp, 7 predicted proteins | sample BarGraNGADG00211_FD_184490 | JGI IMG/M metagenome (GOLD analysis project Ga0209638, IMG submission 184490) | Arctic peat soil microbial communities from Barrow, Alaska - Barrow Graham LP Ref core NGADG0002-211 (SPAdes) (version 2) | ecosystem: Environmental > Terrestrial > Soil > Wetlands > Peat... | reverse complement strand
GGTCCGGAGGTTGGCGGGGGATGGTGCCCGCGAGCCGGACAGCACCGGAGCCTTCGACGCGGGAGCCGTCGCAGATTCGGTTCCGTTGCTGGTGGCACCCGGGTTCGAGTCGGGCTGGAAGCTGGACCCGGCTTGCGCCTCGGGAATCGCGGCAAGCCTGATTTTGAAGATCGTCCGCGCCACCTGCTTGCGGATGTTGTCCTGGAGCTGCTGGTACATGTCGTAGCCTTCGCGTTTGAAGGCGACCAGGGGATCGACCTGTGCGTACGCCTGTAGGCCGATGCTCTGCCTGAGGTCCTCGATCGCGGTCAGGTGCTCGCGCCAGTGGCTGTCGATTGATTCGATGAGGAGCCAGTGCTCCAGCTTCCGCATCGCCTCTTCGCCGACTTCTTCCTCCATCTTCTCGTAGCGGTCGTCGGCGCGGTCGAGCATCTCGTCGGTGAGTTCGTCGCGAAGGTCCTGCATCTCGTCGAGGGTGGGCAGGTCCTCCGGGGGAAGCATTTCCCGGAGTTCGTTCAGGACCAGTTCAAGGGCATCAAGGCTTCCGGATGCCGCTTTGCAGACGTTTTCGATCTCCCGATGGAGCATCTCGATGACGTTGTCGCGCGTGTCGACACCCTTGAGGATTTTCTCGCGCTCGCGGTAGATGACCATGCGGTGCTCGTTGATCACGTCGTCGAACTCGACCAAACGTTTGCGGATGTCGAAGTTGTGACCTTCGACCTTCTGTTGTGCCTGGGCAATGGCCTTGGTGACCATCCCCGATTCGAGTGGCATGTCCTCGGTCATCCCGAGTTTTTGCATCATGCCCGGCACCCAATCCGGTGCGAAGCGCTTCATGATGTCGTCGCCGAAAGAGACGAAGAAGCGGCTGGAGCCCGGGTCGCCCTGGCGTCCCGCACGGCCGCGAAGCTGGTTGTCGATGCGCCGTGACTCGTGGCGCTCGGTGCCGATCACGTGGAGGCCACCCGACTCAGTGACGCCAGTGCCGAGCTTGATGTCGGTGCCGCGGCCAGCCATGTTCGTCGCGATGGTGATCGCACCGGACTGGCCCGCGCCCTCGACGACATGAGCTTCACGCTCATGCTGCTTGGCGTTGAGGACGTTGTGCTCGAGCCCTTTGAGCTTGAGGAGTTCGCTGAGGTATTCGGACTTCTCGATTGACGTCGTTCCGACGAGAACCGGGCGGCCTTCGCTGTTCATCGTCTCGATTTCGCCGACCACGGCGTTGAACTTCGCGCGTTCGTTGATGTAGACGATGTCCGGGTGGTCGGTGCGAATCATCGGCTTGTGGGTGGGGATGACGACGACGTCGAGTTCGTAGATCTTCGAGAACTCTTCCGCTTCGGTTTCGGCGGTACCGGTCATGCCGGCGAGCTTTTCGTAGATTCTGAAGAGGTTCTGGAAGGTGATGGTCGCGTAGGTAATGGACTCGCGCTGGACCTGTAGGCCTTCCTTAGCCTCGACTGCCTGGTGGATGCCGTGGCTCCAGCGGCGGCCGGGCATGAGACGCCCGGTGAACTCATCGACGATGACAATTTCACCGTCCTGGACGACGTAGTCGCGATCGAGGCGCTTCAGCACTTCGGCATCAAGCGCGGCTTCGAGGTGGCGTGCCAACTGGGAGTCGCCTTCAAAGACGTTCGCGATGCCGAGCGCGCGCTCGAAGCGGGTGATGCCCTCTTCAGTCATGGCGACGTGCTTTGCCTTGAGGTCGACGATGTAGTCGACGTCTTCGGTGAGCGTCTTCGCGGCGCGAGCGAATGCCACATAGGTAGCGCTCGCCTCTTCGGCGTTCCCGCTGATGATGAGCGGCGTCCTCGCCTCGTCGATGAGGATGCTGTCGACCTCGTCGACGATGGCGAAGGCAAGGTCTCGCTGCACTTTGAGGGTCAGCTCGGGGACCATGTTGTCGCGAAGATAGTCGAACCCGAATTCGTTGTTCGTGCCGTAGGTCACGTCGCAGGCGTAGGCCTCGCGGCGTGTGCAGGGTCGGAAGTCATCGAGGCCGCCGGTGCCGTTCTCATCTGTGGGGTGATAGCCCGCTTCGTAGCGGAACGAGATGCCGCTGTTCTGGATGACACCCACGTTCATGCCGAGGAAGGTGTAAACCGGGCCGTACCAGCCGGGTGCGACGCGCGCGAGGTAATCGTTGACGGTGACCAGGTGGGCGCCACGGCCCGCCAGAGCGTTCAGATACAGCGGAGCTATGGCGACCAGCGTCTTGCCCTCGCCGGTGCGCATCTCGGCGATCTTGCCTTCGTGGAGGACGATGCCGCCGAGCATCTGGACGTCGAAGGGTCGCTGCCCGGCTTTGCGCGAAGCCGCCTCGCGGGCCACGGCGAACGCTTCGGGGAGGATATCGTCGAGGGTTTCACCCTCGGTGAGGCGCTCTTTGAACTCCGTCGTGGTGGCAGCGAGTTCTTCATCGGAGAGGGCGGCCATCTCATCGGCGAAGCCGTTGATCTCGGCAACGATCGCCGAGAGGCGCTTGAGTTCTTTTTCGTTTGAGTCGCCGAGAAGGCGCTGGATGAATCCGAGCTTGGGCATGGTGTTGTCAGTGTACCGCACCGGTCGGAGGGGGCACGGTAAGGCGGCGGGCGAGGTGTACCCTCCGTGTGAAGGCTAAGGCGAAATCGAGCGGGGTGTGCATGCTGCGAAGGCTTCTCCTAGCGATTGCTATCGTCTTCCCGATGGTTACAGCTTGCTCGGCGCCGGGCAGCAAGGTCACCTCGACGGCGGGCCCCAGCGAGGCGACAGCAGCATCAGCAGGGCCGACGACGTTGCCTTCGTTGACGCCCGGGCCGACTCCTGCAGGACTCGACCTGAGTTCACTCTCGCCGGAGGCGCGCAAGGCTGCGGAGGTCGCTGTGGCGCCCGGCCACGGGTATACGGCCGTCGTCACAGCGGTGACCCTCGAGAGTTACCGTGATCTGATGTGCGGGCGCCAGCCGTATGCGGTGGAAGACGTGGCGGTATGGGCGGTGGCACTTTTCATCACGTCGCGGCCGCCGTACCCGATACCAAAGGGATACACGCCGCCGGACCCGGCAACTCTCCCGAAAACCATGCTCTGGATAATTGACGCGAGTACCTACACGTCGCTACAGACGTTCAGCCCCTGGCCGATCGATCGGGCCCCGGGCTCCAAGTGCCCCTGACAGGCGCTCAGGCCTCGTACTTCACCAGGACGAGGCAGCTGTTCTGGCCGCCAAAGCCGAAGCTGTTCTTCAGGGCGACGCGAACATTGGCCTTGCGGGCCACGTTGGGCACGTAGTCGAGGTCGCAGGTCGGGTCGGGCTGTTCCTGGTTGATCGTGGGGTGAATGATGCCCGTTTCGATCGTCTTCACGGTCGCGACGGTTTCGATCCCACCGCTGGCACCGAGGCCGTGGCCGATGAGGCTCTTGGTCGCACTGATGGGGACCTTGTAGGCACGATCGCCGAGGACCTTCTTCAGTGCGTTCGTCTCGGCGGTATCGCCGAGAGGAGTGCTGGTGGCGTGGGCGTTGACGTAGTCGACCGCGTCGGGCGAGATGCCGGCGTCGCGCAGGGCCTCAATCATCGCGCGGGCGGCACCTTCGCCATCTTCTGGCGGGGCGACCACGTGATAAGCGTCGCTTGTGCAGCCGAAGCCTGCGAGTTCCGCATAGATGCGGGCGCCGCGGGCTATCGCGTGAGCTTCACTTTCGAGGACCAGTGCACCTGAGCCCTCACAGGGGACGAAGCCATCGCGTTTGCCATCGAATGGACGGCTGGCCTTCGTCGGCTCGTCGTTCTGCGTTGCGAGTGCCCGCATGACGCTGAAGCCGGCGAGGCCGAGGTCACTGATGCCAGCTTCGCAGCCGCCGGCCAGCATGACGTCGGCCCGACCGCTGCGGATGATCATGCCAGCTTCGCCGATGGCCTGGGTACCCGCGGCGCAGGCGGTAACGATCGTGCCGTTGTAGCCACGGAGGTTGTACTGGAGAGCGACCTGGGCGGCCGCCATGTTCCCGAGGCTGCGAGGCAGGTAGAGCGGGTCCAGTCGCATGCCGCCCTTTTCGAAGAGCGTCCGGGCGCCCTCCTGGATTTCCGGGTAGCCGCCCCCGCCGTTCCCGACGAGCACACCGATACGGTCGCGGTTTTCGTGGTCGAGCTGCAGGCCCGCGTCTTCAATCGCCTGGGCGGCGCCGGCGACCATGAACTGGGCGAAGCGCGCCATGCGGCGGGCGGCCTTGTGTTCGATGAATCGGCGAGGGTCCCAGTCCTTCACTTCGCCCGCCACGTGGCAGGGGAACTGCGTAGGGTCGATCAGGGTCATCGTGGCGACACCGGAACGGCCGGCGACCATGCTGTCCCAGAATTCGTCAACCGTCTGGCCAGCCGGGGTGACTGCCCCCAGCCCGGTGACGACGACACGGGTGCGCGACTGCAGCGTTGCGTTCATTGACGCCTAGGGTACAGCCAATCTGAGCAGGTGAAAGCGAGGTAATTGAAAAGCGAGTTGCGAATGCGACTCACCTTCTGTTTCCGGGACGGCTACGCTAGGTCTGTGGATTTCCCTGAACACGTCGTTGAACGCCGCCGAGACGGGCGCCGGTACATCCTTTTGCACCGGGCTGTGGGCTTCATCGAGGACGACAAGGTCGAGATCAGGAGCGCACAAAGCACGCTGATCCTGCCGCTCATCGGCCTGGGGCTGGCGACCGTTGCGGGCGGGATCCTGATTACGCGAGGCACGGAACTGCCACTGTGGGTGCTCGTCTCGCTGCTCCTCCTGTGCCTGATCGCGGTCCCTGCTTCGGTGATGGCGATCATCAGCTCGGTGGTGGGGGCAGAGGTCGTGGTCGACCGGCGGAAGGGGTCGGTGAGCTGGCAGCAGGGTGCGCTGGGCATGGGCATCGGGGCGCGCGAGGTCGCGCCGTTCGCGACGATCGACCACCTGGAGGTCACGGTCGAAGGGGACAAGGCCGATCGCTGGCATGGCGAGACCGACTCGCTCCGCCAGTTCGCGCTTGTCCTCGTGAAGAAGAACGGGCGACGGCTGGAACTGGCGCGGATTCCCGTCGCGGCCGGGAACCAGGCCGACGGCATGGACCGGACGCTCGCCCTCGGAAACGCGATCGCGGACATCTGTGGGGCGACTGTTCGGATCCCTGAAGGCTGGGAACTGGTTACGATCGATACGAAGACCGGCGAGATCCAGGAGCCGGCGAAAGCGAAGCGGAAGCCCGCCCGGGCCCGTGCGAGGAGATGAACCATGGCCGATGACGCACTGGGCGTTCTGTTGAAGGCGAAGACGATTGCGGTGGTTGGACTCGACACACGCAAGGAACGGACCGCGTACCGGATCGCGGAGTACCTGCAGCAAGCCGGCTACCGAATCATCCCGGTTCCGGTGCAGCAATCCGCGGACGAGGTGTTGGGCGAGAAGGCGTACTCATCGCTGAGGGACATCCCGGAGCACGTGGATCTCGTGGACGTGTTTGTGCGGTCGGAGCACACGGGGCCGATCATCGACGACGCGATCGCCATCAAGGCGGGCGGAGTCTGGCTGCAGCAGGGCATCACGAACGACGCGGGGCTTGCGAAAGCCAGTGCCGGCGGCCTCGCGGCGACGCAGGACCGCTGCACGATGGTCGAACATCGCGCCCACGCGGGGGCTCGCAACTAGCCACGGCTGGCACTATTCGAACGGCTGGTCCCAGCGCTCTCTGTGGGCGATCTCGGCCAGCGGCTTGCGCTTCTTCTTTCCTTTGCCGATGCGGTCGACCGGGTATCCGAACGGGACGACGGCGATCACCTGGAAGTCCGACGGGATTCCGAGGAATTCGGCCACCGTTTCGAGGTTGGCGAAACCGGCCCAGTTGGAGCCAATCCCTTCCTCCCAGGCGGTGAGCATCATGGACTGGATCGCGCGGCTGGCATCGGACATCCCGTATGGCGACGAGCGCTCGACCGCGACCACGATGGCCAGCACGGACTGGGCGGTGTAGGGACCGCTCCGGGTCAGGCCGCCGAGTTCCTTCAGGCGCTCGGGGTCCTGGACGACGACGAAGTGCCACGGCTGTCCGTTCCGTGAACTGCCGGTGAGGCGCGCGGCTTCGACGATGCGATGGACGATCTCGTCCGAGATCGGGCGGTTCTGGTACTTGCGAACGGCGAGCATCGTTCGGATGGCTTCGTAGGTTTCCATGGGGCATGTCTCCTTGTGCCGCCTATTGTCGTTCCTCGCGTTGGAATTGGGGTGCGACGTCTCAATCGATAGCGATGCTCACGCGCCCGGCCAGCTCGAGTGGCAGATCAACGGGTGCGAACTCGCTGAAGCCAGCGAAGTTCCCCAGGGCCGGATCGTCAACACACGGTCGATACAGGATCTCATCGACTGGCTTGCGGCCATGAGGTGCGAGAGGGATAACCCCGGGTTGTCGAGTCGCTCGCCCGGACGGGCGTGTCTGGCGGGGCCCCGGCCGCGCGGAACCGCCAGAGGGGGAGCGGTTCGAGACGGCTCAAAGTCGAACGCGTTCGTCCGGACGGCGACTCACCTGGATCATGGGTAAATGACTCGGGAAAGAGTCGCGCCGTGGCGGCTACAGACCGAAGAGTTCCACCCGGCGGCCAGTGGCCGGGGCGACCCGCCCGATTTCCATCGCTTCGGGCGACTCTCGCCGAATCGCATCGGCGTCGGCGGGGTCGACCATGAAGACGATGCCGATCCCCATGTTGAAGACCTCGTACATCTCGTCGGCGCTGATCTCTCCGCGTTGCTGGAGGAGCCGGAAGACGGGGAGCACGGGCCATGAACGCGTATCGAAGATGGCGGTCAGGCCTTCCGGGAGGACGCGAGGGACGTTCTCGTTGTAGCCGCCGCCCGTGATGTGGGCGATTGCGTGGACGCGGTCGAAGAGGGGGGCGAGGGCCGAGTAATAGGGGCGGTGAACGGCGAGTATCGCCTCTTCGACGGTCTGGCCGCCAAGGACGGCGGGCCGCTCATCGAGCAGGCGACGGGTCTCTTCCGGGGATTCTCCGTTCGCGATCCCGAGCACCTTCCGGGCGAGTGAATAGCCGTTGGTGTGCGGTCCGGAACTCGGGAGGCCGAAGATGAGGTCGCCGGCCTTCACCTTCGAACCGTCGATGATCTTTTCGCGCTCGACGACGCCGACGATGAAGCCGGCGAGGTCGAACTCACCCGGCGAGTAGACGTCGGGCATGTCGGCGGTTTCGCCGCCTAGGAGGGCACAGTTCGATTCGGCGCAGGCACGGGCGACGCCTTCGACGAGGGTGGTCTTCTGTTCGTTCGTGAGGCCGTTCCCGGCGATGTAGTCGAGGAAGAAGAGTGGCTCGGCGCCGCAGGCGAGGAGGTCGTTTGCACAGGCGGCGAGAATGTCGGGCCCGCAAAGGTCGAGGCGGTTCGCGGCGAGGTGCAGCTTCACCTTCGTTCCGATGCCATCGGCACTGGCGGCGAGGACGGGGTCATTGAAGCGTCCGCCGAGGCGAAAGAGGCCCGCGAAGGGGCCCGCGTCACTCAGGACCTCGGGGCGGCGTGCCTGCTTGAGGATTCCCGGCAGAGTGGCAGCGAATTTGCCGCGCGCGGCGATATCAACGCCAGCGGCTGCGTAGGCTCGTGGTTCTTCAGTCACGGTTCAAAGGATACAGAGGACTGGCGTATTGCGCGGCTACGGCCCGCCAGCCCGGTTCAGGCTCTCGGCAGCGGCCAGGGCGGGTTGGGCTCCGCCGGGGAGTTCCAGGCGGTCGAGCTGCATCTGGACGTCGATCGGGTAGCTGCTGGTGAAGCAGGCGTTGCAGAGCGCGTTGGCGGGCTGGCCGGTCGCATTCACGAGCCCATCGAGGCTGAGATATCCGAGGGAATCGGCTCCGATGTGGCGGCGGATCTCATCGACGGACTTGTTGGCGGCGATCAACTCCCACTTCGTCGCCATATCGACGCCGAAGAAACATGGCGAAACGATTGGAGGCGCCGTGATGCGGACGTGCACCTCGGCCGCCCCGGCCTTGCGGATGAGGCTGACGACGCGCGGGGTGGTGGTGCCGCGGACAATGCTGTCGTCGACGACGATGACGCGCTTGCCGCCAAGGACTTCGCCGAGGGCGTTGAACTTCAAGCTGACGCCGGCGTCGCGGATGCGCTGGTCGGGCTGGATAAAGGTCCTGCCGACGTAGCGGTTCTTGACCAGCCCCTCGCGGAAGGGGATGCCCGAGGAGCGCGCATAGCCGATGGCGGCGGCGGTGGCGCTGTCCGGGACGCCGATGACGACGTCCGCATCCACCGGATGCTCCTGCGCCAGGGCAGCCCCCATGTCCTCGCGGGCGGCGTAAAGGAGGCGACCCGCCAGTTTCGAGTCGGGCCGGGCGAAATAGAGGTATTCGAACGTGCAGGCCGCCAGCCGACGAGCTGGGGCAACGGGGAAGAAGCTTCGCATGCCGGTCGAGTCGATCTGGATGACCTCGCCGGGCTCGACTTCTCGGACGAGCGGCACGCCGAGATGTTCGAGCGCGCACGATTCCGAGGCCACCACCCAGCCGTGGCCGTTCAGTTTGCCGATACAGAGGGGCCGGACGCCCATCGGGTCCCGGACGGCGAAGAGAGTGTCGCCGACCATGATCGCCAGGCTGTAGGCGCCTTCAATCCGACGCATCACGTAGTGGAAGCGTTCATCCCAGGTGCCGGCGGGGGCGCGGGCCAGGAGGTGCGCGATGACCTCCGAATCGGCCGTCCCGTCGAAGGTCACGCCCTGCGCCTGGAGGTCAGCCCGGAGCAACTCGACGTTGGTGAGGTTGCCATTGTGGGCGAGGGCGATCGAGGCGCCGGTTTCGGGGTCGCGCACGACGATCGGCTGTGCGTTGCAGGCGATCGAACCGCCGGCGGTGCTGTAACGGGTGTGGCCTATGGCGATGTGGCCCTTGAGGAAGGCGAGGTCCTCTTCGTCGAAAACCTGGGAGACGAGGCCCATGCCGGTGCGGACGGCGAAGCGGTCGCCACCGCTGCTGGTTGCGATGCCGGCGCTTTCCTGGCCTCGATGTTGGAGCGCGTAAAGACCGTAGAAGGTGAGCCGGGCTACGTCTTCACCGGGTCCGTAGACCCCGAAGACGCCACAGGCTTCGCGCGGATTGTCCGAATCGGGCATCACGAGAGGGGGAAAATCCTCCACTGATCGGGCGGCGACGGCATACCCAGTATAGGCGCGCCGTCAGGTTGGCAGCAAAGAGGTAAGGACCGTGTCTCGGGGCTGGAGATTCGTTATCGTTGGCCGCGGTCAAGAGACTTTCCGCTGAGGAGTGGCAAATGGGCGTGCTTGAGGGCGTTCGCGTTATCGATTTCGGGCAGTACATCGCGGGGCCATTGACCGCGATGTTTCTCGCCGACCAGGGGGCGGACGTCGTCCGCGTCGACCCGCTGGGCGGGCCTGCTTGGGACGTGCCGGCGAATGCGACGTGGAATCGCGGCAAGCGCAGCATCCTTCTCGACCTCAAGGATCCCGGTGATGTCGCCACGGCACGATCGCTGATCGCCACCGCTGACGTGCTCATCGAAAACTTCCGGCCAGGCGTCATGGACCGGCTGGGACTGGGCGCGGAGGCGATGATGGCGGCGAACCCGCGCCTGCTGTACTGCTCGCTCCCGGGGTTCGCCTCGGATGACCCGCGGGCCGCGGTTCCAGCCTGGGAGGGCGTGGTTGCGGCGGCCGGTGGTATCCACGCCCGGCGGGAGCGGCCGATCTTCACGGCGGTCCCGATTTCCTCGACATACGCCGCATTCCTCGGCGCGACCAGCATCGCGATGGCGCTAAGCGCGCGTGGGCGCGACGGGCTGGGGCAGCGAATCGAGATGCCGCTCTACGACGCGAACTTCACTGCGATGGGTTACCAGGGGCAGCGGATTCACAATGGCCCGCCCCCGCCGGACGCCGACGCGCGCAATAACCGGGCGATGGGCGTCGGGGGACAGCTCCAGTGCAAAGACGGGCGCTGGGTGATGTACATGGGTGGCAACCTCAATGCGCGGGACTTTCTGGAAGCGACGGGCGCGGCCAAGTGGGTCGACGAGGGCCTGCCACCGGAAGAGCTAAGGAAGCGGACGGAAGAGCTGTTCCTGACGCGGACGGCGCAGGAGTGGGAGACCTTCTCCGCCGAGATCGGTACGGAGTGTGCCGTCTGCCGGACGAGCGCGGAGTGGCTCCAGAACCCCGGGGCGCTGGACTCGAGTATCGTCCTCGACGTCCATGACCCGCAGCTTGGGAAGGTCCGCGAAGCGGGCATCGGCGTGCGACTTGCGACGACGCCTGGGGCGATCCGTTCGCCGCGGCACCTCCCGGACGCGGATCGTGCCCAGATCCTGTCGGAGATCGCATCGTGGCCGGAGCCTCCGGCGGCGGGCCAGGGCGACGCAGAGGTGAAGGCGGCGCTCGATGGCGTGAAGGTGCTCGACCTTTGCATCGTCCTTGCGGGCCCGACCTGCGGGCGAACGCTGGCCGAATTTGGTGCGGACGTCATCAAGATCGACAGCCCGACGCGGGCGGCCGTGGCCTTTCACAACGATATCAACCGGGCCAAGCGCAGCATCATCCTGGACCTGAAGAGCGAAGAGGGCCTCGGCATTTTCTGGCGGCTGGTCGAAGACGCGGACGTGGTGGTGCAGAACTTCCGGAAGGGCGTGGCCGACCGGCTCGGGATTGGCTACGAGGCGGTCAAAGCCCGCAAGCCCGACATCGTCTACGCATCCCTGAATGCGTACGGGCAGGTTGGCAGCTATTCGGGGCGGCCGGGGCATGAGCAGATCGCGCAGGCGGCGACGGGGATGCAGGAACGCTTCGGCGGTTCCGGGCGTCCGACGCTCCAGCCCTACGCCGTGAACGACTACGGTACCGGCATCATGGGGGCGTACGGCGTGGCCCTCGCGCTCTTTCACAAGCAGCGGACGGGGCAGGG
>Ga0209638_1002646_pt1 | contig 10936 bp, 11 predicted proteins | sample BarGraNGADG00211_FD_184490 | JGI IMG/M metagenome (GOLD analysis project Ga0209638, IMG submission 184490) | Arctic peat soil microbial communities from Barrow, Alaska - Barrow Graham LP Ref core NGADG0002-211 (SPAdes) (version 2) | ecosystem: Environmental > Terrestrial > Soil > Wetlands > Peat... | reverse complement strand
AAAGCCCCGAATTTGAGGTGTTTGCGGCCGAAGGTGACCCGCAAACACCTCAAATTCGGGAATTCTCCCATAATGGCTGAGCAGTCACAAACATTTGTTCAATAAATCATTTGGGCAAACAGAAAAAAGGTAACGGACGCAGCCGATGAGACGTGAGACATTACAAAGACTTGTACGCTGGTTCATCAAGACCCTGACCTCAACTGAATTTGTTGGCGTGGAATATATTCCGACCAGTGGGGGGGTCATCCTGGCGACCAACCACATGAGCCGGATAGACATCCCCCTGTTATTTACAATTCCTGCTCGCCCGGATATCACCGCCCTGGTTACCGACAAGTACCAGAACTATCCATTTTTCAAGTGGTTCACCATCACTGCCGGCGGAATCTGGATTGACCGCACTAAGGCCGATTTCACAGCTTTTCGCCTGGCAGCCGAGGCGATCGAGGCCGGGCGTGCCCTGGGGATTGCCCCGGAGGGGACGCGCAGCGAAGGCCAGCTTTTGGAAGGTAAATCAGGCACGGCGCTGCTGGCACTTAAAACCGGAGTCCCGGTGCTGCCCGTAGGGATAGCGGGCACAGAAACTTGTAACACCGCATGGAAACATCTGCGAAAGCCGCACCTGGTGGTCCGGATCGGCCCACCACTCACGTTTGCCCCGCTCGAGCGCAGCACCCGCGACGCCCAACTGCAGCAGTATACCACCGAGATCATGTGCCAGATTGCGGCGGTGCTGCCCGAGAAATACCATGGGTTTTATCGCGGCCATTCGCGCTTGCAACAAATTCTGGAACAGCCTGCATCACCGGTCCCGCCGCCCCCTATCCCGACGGGGCCGTGACCTGTTACTTGCGATAACAACAGACTTTGTTACGTTTTTGGTTTTGGAAACCACTTTTATTAGAGCATTAATTCGAATAAATTAAATTCCCTATTGACAAATTAGAATGTCTGTTCTATAATATTCGTAGATAGAACATTTGATCCATTTGATTTGCAAAGGAGATAATCAATGAACTTCTCAGACTCTCGCTCTATTAGTTGGGCTCGTAAAATCCACCTTAGCCCCGGACTGGCGTTTGCCATCATCATCCTGATCGCCCTGGCGGCATTCGAAATGCTCAACTACAGCACCACCGAATTTGCCCTCAATGACCTGTTGGGTAACCTTAAGTTTATCGAGATTCCCTGGGCCACCATCCTGTCAATCGCTTTCTGCGGGATTGATTTTGCTGGGATTGCCCGCCTGTTCACCCCGGAACAGGGTGCAGATGAGTCGAGGGAAGTCTGGTACCTGTTCGGCGCCTGGCTGCTGGCTGCCACTATGAACGCCATTCTGACCTGGTGGGGTGTGTCGATGGCAATTGCCAGCCATAAGATGTCCAGCACTGCCATTATGGATACCACCACCCTGATCAAAGTTGTGCCCATATTTATGGCTGTCATGGTCTGGGTGATCCGCATCCTGATTATAGGTACTCTTTCTGTTGCCGGCGACCGACTGTTTAACGGCGCCCAGCGCGGTGTTTCTACCAGCCGCAGCCGGGCGTTGGGGGCGCCCGTTTCGACCGGTATGAGCACCAGTCCAAACCTGGCTCCCCGACCTTCGATTGCCCGGCCTTCTTTGAACCGTTCTCCCATTACCCCAGAATCACTCTCGAGCCGTCCTGAGCCGACCTACCATTCCGTGGCTGCGGTGCCTCGCCCATCCCTACACAGCAATATCACGGATCCTGCATCCAGCGAAAGCCGCAAGCTCTAATCGAAATCCTCAGAGCGGGATCTGAACATCATAAATTTATTTGTATTTACTCAATAAATAAGAGAAAGTGGTGTTTTTTTGTGCGGCGAAGCCGCACAAAAAAACACCACGACCCTTATTATTGAAAAAATACATTTATTTTTTAAAACGAAAATCTCCCCGCCCTTGGCGAAGAATTCTGTAAGGGCAGGGCGGGTCAGGGGTGGGTGGTTTTTATTATTAAACATGATTCATCCCGAAATTAGCTATTCGGGGTGAATCATGTTTTTTGTAATTATGCTGCCTGTTTTAATTCGCAGCGGGAAGCCAGACGGTGAAGGTTGTACCTTTGCCTTCTTCAGACGCCACTTCGATGTTGCCGCCGTGGCTGCGTACGATCCAAAATGCAATCGATAATCCCAGGCCAAACCCGCTTTGAGAGCCACCACGGTGGCGCGATTTTTCGCCGCGGTAGAAGCGCTCGAAAATATGGGGTAAATCTTCCTGGGGAATTCCCCGCCCGGTGTCGCTGACTTTCAGGCAGGCCTGGCTTTCGACCCGGCTCAGAGACAGGGAAACGGTACCGCCGGGTGGAGTGTATTGAACGGCATTCCCCACCAGGTTCAACATCACCTGTTTCAACCGGTCACGGTCCCCATTCACAATAATCTGGTCAATTTCGGCCAGCTTCACAGTCATGCGTTCACCGGCCAGCATTTTCATTTGCTGGTAAACCTCGATTAAAACCTCGCCCAATTCAATCGAGGCCATATCAAACGGGAACTGGCCTGATTCGGCCTGGGCCAGCAACAGCAAGTCACCCACCATGCGGGTCAGGCGGTCAACCTCGTGTTCGATTCCCGTCATAGATTCCTCGTCAGCACCCATTTTACGGATCAACCCTACGTTGCCTTTGATTACCGTCAGTGGGGTGCGCAGCTCGTGGCTGACGTCCGCCAGGAAACGCCGCTGCATGGTAAAAAGCTGTTCGAGCCGTTCCATGGTATCGTTGAAAGCCTGGACTAGCTGGCCAACTTCATCATCCCGCGTGTCGGATAAGGGAATCCGGCGCTGCAGGTCGTCGGCGCGCGTAATCTGGGTTGCAACCTGGGTCATTGTTAAAAGGGGAGACAAAGCGCGGCCGGTCATAAACCAGGCGGCCACGGCTGAAAGCAGCATGGAGATCGCTGCTAGCAGGATCAGCACGGTTGCCAGGGTGGTCTGGGTTACATCGACCAGCTTCAGGTCGAGACCCACCTGCAGCACGCCGGCTGGACCGCGCTCGGTAGAAAGCGGGAGGCTTAAGACCCGCAGATGAAGGCCATTGGTCATGGCATGATTAATCACCAGCGTGCCGGCCCGTAGGCCGGCAGGATCTAGTGCTGTTTGTAAATTGGGGGGGCGAGCTATTTGCAGGACACGGTCATTCCCCCACACCTCGTAAAGCAGGTTGTTTGTGGAAGTAAAACCGATGAGCGAGCGAGAGTCAAACTGACCAGCCATGTTGATTCGCAGGCGATCAATGATCTCGTCCTTGGAACTGGTCAGGGTTGAATCCACCTGCTGAAGAAGCACGAAACTGACCAGGCTGTAAACCAGCACCCCAAACAGGAGAATAGCACCTCCTAAAAGGGTGGTGTAGACCAGGTTCAGCCGCAGACGCAACGACATTTATGGCGTCTCGCGCAGCACGTACCCCACCCCGCGTACGGTATGGAGCAGGCGTGTTTCCCCTTCATTTTCCAGTTTCTGGCGCAAATAGCGAATATAAACGTCAAGGACGTTGCTTTCGCCGCCGAAGTCGTAACCCCAGACGCGGTCAAAAATCATTTCACGGGTCAGTACCTGGCGGGGATGACGCATGAAAAGTTCTAAAAGATCATATTCTTTGGCCGTGAGTGAGATGGTGCGCCCTTTGCGGATGGCCTGACGGGTTGAGGTATCCAGGGTCAGATCGGCAAACGTCAGGGTTGTGGAGCGGTCGGGCTGGGTGCGCCGTAGAAGAGCTCGGACACGCGCCAGCAGTTCTTCCAGCTCGAATGGTTTGACCATGTAGTCATCTGCGCCAGCATCCAGGCCCAATACGCGGTCCTGGACCGTGTCACGGGCAGTCAGCATCAAAATGGGCAAATTTCCACCGCTGCGCAGTCGTTGGCAAACCTCGATTCCATCCATGCCTGGCAGCATTAAATCCAGGATAGCCAGATCCGGGTGGTGATCACGCGCCAGCGCCAGACCAGATTCGCCGTCCAACGCGGCATCGGCCTGGTAACCTTCGTATGCCAGGGCGCGTTTTAATACCTTAACAATGGCTTCGTCATCTTCAACAATCAAAATTCGCTCTTTCATAGACCCTCCTCTATATTAAAAATAATACCATAAGCATTTTTTAAATGCCAGTAAAATAGGGCTTCAGATTTTAATGTTAGGGTCCGTTCTTTTGCCATCGACAAAAATGAATACCTCAATATTGGTCGTTGACTTTCACCACAAGTGGTACTATTATATATCAAAGGCTTTGGAGATTTATCTCTATGCGAGTGGTTTTTTCCTCAAACAAAATAGGTGATTGAAGGCACGCGGCGCGCCCGCGTGCCTTTTATTTGAATATCAACTTACCTGATTTGAAAGGAGCGTGTGACCATGGATTATGGCATGATTGGTAAGATCCAAAAAGCCAAGCGTTACGCTGAGGAACGTGATCGGATCCATTTCCACTCTTTCACGGTGGCATTGGATGGTGAAAACAATTCGCACATCGTACATTATGAGAATGGTAAATGGGACTGCGACTGTGAATTCTTTTTAACACGCGGCCGATGCAGCCACACCATGGCCCTTGAGATCGTCCTTGAAAAGATGATCCCCCTTGCAGAACCACAATAACAACCGCATAGTCCTTGCATTGAGCTAAACAGCGGGCGCCTTGTGTGCCCGCTGTTTATTTTGGGATGTGAATTTAAAAATTTAAGAGGGAAACCACGAACAAAGCCGCCAGGGCGACCAGTGCCAGCCCAACCAACCCGATGATGAACCACCGTCCGGGGGCCCAGTTGTTCAGGCGCGGGTGTCCATCGATGGACTGCAGGATGGACAAATACCCGATTCCCCCCAGCACCAGCAGCGCCGTAATGATGACAACGAGCAACCACGGAAGATCCTTCAGAAGGTTCATATGCTAACAGGATAGCCGGGTTGGATAAATTTGGCTTTAAAATGCGCCGTGTATCAGCTTAAATTTGGCTAAAAAATTAACGAATGGGCATCATGAGGGTAAAGGTGCTGCCCTTGCCAGACTGACTGGCTAGGCTGATCTCTCCGCCCAGCGATTCGGCAATCGAACGTGCGATAGAAAGGCCCAGCCCCAAACCAGGCGCTTTCCAGCCGGGGTGCACCGAGCGGTAGAAGGGGGTGAAAAGGTGGACCTGGTCTTCCGGCGGGATGCCGGGGCCGGTGTCGCAAACTTCGAATTGGACCCGGTTAGAGTCCGCCAGGACGGTGAGCGCCACTTTGCCGCCCGCCGGGGTGAACTTGATGGCATTGTCCACCAGGTTGCCCAACGCCTGTGACAGCCGGCCCGGATCGGTCACCAGCTCCGGCAGTTCATCCTTAATGGTTAACTGCCAGTCCTGGTTCTTTTCACGGGCACTTTGGATCCATAGCGGTTCAAGCTGGCCCAACCATTCTTTTATATCCACCGGTTTAAACTCGAGCTCTTTTTGAGACAGGCCGCGGTAGGCCAGGGATAAATCTTCCAGCAGTTGGCCCATGCGCGTGATGCGTTCGGTCATGCCTTTCAACATATCGGCCCTTAGCTGCGGGTTTTCAACTGCTCCAGCCTGCAAGGCATGCAGAGCTGCCCGCAGGCTGCCCAGCGGCCGCCCAATCTCGTGGACGACGTTTGCAACCATCCGCTGGCGGGTGTCTTCCAGCTCCTGGCGGCGTTCCTGCAGCCGGTTGTGAGCGTGGGTGATGGCCTGTACTTCTTCCAGCCCGCTTTCGGATAGCGGCAGGGCCGCCCCTTCCAGGGGCGCATTCGAGATGGCAACAGCCAGTTTTTTCAGCGGCCGGCTGACCGATTCGGACAATAAAATTGCGATAATACTGCTGATCGACAACCCGGCTAACAGCACCAGCAGAATGAGCAGGCGCAGGCCGGCCAGGCCGCTCTCGATGTCTGTCATCTCACGGAAAATTCGCAGCAGCCCGATAATGTGGCCGTTCTGGGTTTCAACGGTAATGAGTACGTTCAGGATTTGCTCATTGGGTAAGTCGCCGGGGGTGATCCCCCAAGAAGGGCTGCCATCGGCGGTTTTATCCGGCAGGCTTTTAACAACGCTGCCGATCAAGCCGCGGTCGACCGTCCGGCTGGCAGCCAGGATCATATCATCGGGGCTGAGCAGCTCGACGGCGGTAGGCCGTTGAAAAGGCAGCGAGCCGAGAAAGGCCTGGGCCGCCGGTGGGTTGATCCAAACCTCGGGTGTATCGACCGCCAGGCGGCCGATCAGCAGGCCTTGATCGATCATTTCGCTGGCCAGGGCGGGGATGAAAACACGGGTTTCCAGCAGGTAAATCAGCGCCAGCCCCACCAGGGGGATCAGCAGCAGGACCGGCAGGATGTGGCCGGCCAGCAGGCGGCCACGCAAATTGAGTTTCATTCCACCGTTCCTTCCGGCTCGACCAGTTTGTATCCCACACCGCGCACAGAAACCAGGTATTCCGGGTGCTGCGGGTCTTTTTCAATTTTCTGACGCAGCCAGCGCATATTCACATAAACGATCTGCGGTTCCCCGTTGTATTCTGCTCCCCATACCCGCGCCAGCAGATCGTCGATGGTGAGCACGCGCCCCGCTTCCAAGGCCATGGCGTACAGCAGGTCAAATTCCTTGGGGGTCAGGTCGATCTGGCGGGTCCCCATAGAAACGTTGCGAGAGCGCGGGTCGATCTTCAAATCACCCAATTGAATTGCCTGGGTCTTTTGTTCCGGCTGGGCCGCCGGTTTGGCGCGGCGCAGGACGGCCTTGATGTGGGCGATCAGCACTTCCGGGTCGAAAGGTTTGGTCAGGTAATCGTCAGCGCCCAGCTCAAGCCCCAGCACCTGGTCGAACTCTCGCCGGCGGGCGGTCAGAAATATCACGGGCAGCCCCACCTTATCCCGGAAAAAGCGCAGGGCTTCCAACCCGTCCATCCCTGGCAGCATAATGTCAAGCAAGATGATGTCTGGGCGCTTCTGGGGAATGATCGCAATGGCGTCTTCAGCATTGGCAGCCGTAAAGGATTCAAAACCGGCCTGGGTGAGGCTGAAGGCCAGGCTGCTGCGCAGCAAGTCGTCATCATCTACGATTAGAACTTTTGCTCCCATAGTCTGCTTTGCTCCCTTAAAGTTCGAGAAGTTGTATCTGCTTTAAAAGCCGGAAATGTTTGTTCCAATGTGCCCTGGTGCATTGGAACAAACGCTGCCCACTTTTTTGTGAAGCTATCATCTAATTCTATTGTAATCCGGTAGGCTCGTTTTACCAGTATCCTGGGATAAATACCAGAGAGGTTTAAGGTTCTTATAGAAGAAATTTTAACCAGGGGTAAGGAATATTTAATATTGATTGATGTATCCTTTGAACATAAGTTGCTTTGGAAGGAAACTACAAATTACCTTCCGTCATTTAGGACCTTTAGAACCTGTCTGAATATTATCATGGTGCGTTTTGGCCGGTAAAACACGCAAAGACAAATTGTTCGGATAGGACTTTCGACAAGGTCATATTATCAGATCTTTGAAGGAGACATGAAAAAATGAAAAAATTTACCGTAATCCCCACCCTTGTTGCTATTGTAGCCATGGTTTTTCTATCTGCCTGCAGCTCGGCATTCCAGGTTAAAGTGAATCCGAACCCGCCGGCTGTGGCAGCCAATAATGGTACTGCATCCGCCAGCACGGCCTCCTCTTCTCCGGCCCAGGTACAGCAAGTAGCCCAATCCCAGCCAGTCCAGGCCCAGGCAACGACTGTTCCGGGTCAGCCGGCGGTGCCTTCCAACAGCCTGTTGGACGCTTATCAAGCCACTCTAGAATCCGTTTATGCCCAGGTGGATCCCTCAGTGGTCAGCATCCACGTCGTAACCCAGGCAGCCGCCAGCTCTCCAGTTACTCCTTTCGGCGGCCGCAACCGCGGCAGTCAGAGCGGCACACAGGTCAGTGAAGCTCTCGGTTCCGGTTTTGTTTGGGATGCCCAGGGCGATATCGTGACCAATAACCACGTGGTCGATGGCGCCACCTCGATTGACGTGACCTTCAGTGATGGCAAGAATTACACAGCTACGACAGTCGGGACTGACGTATACAGCGACCTGGCCGTGATCAAGGTCAATGCGCCGGCTTCTGAACTGCACCCGGTCAGCGTGGCTGATGTCACCCAGGTTAAGGTTGGAGAAGTTACCATCGCTATCGGCAACCCATATGGTTTGCAGAATACGATGACCGTGGGTGTGGTCAGCGGCCTGGGTCGCAGTTTGCCGGCCGGCAGCAACTTGAACACCACCGGCCCTACCTACTCTATCCCTGACATTATCCAGACCGATGCTGCCATCAACCCCGGCAATTCAGGCGGTGTTTTGCTCGATGATCAGGGCCGTGTACTTGGCGTGACTGCGGCCATCGAATCGGCTTCTTCGGCCAACGCTGGGATTGGATTTGTGATCCCCTCCACCATTGTCAACAACGTAATCCCTGACCTGATCAAATCCGGCAGCCATCAGCACCCCTATCTTGGCATGAGTGGAGTATCGCTGAATGTTGACATCAACAAGGTCATGAACCTCGACCCGCAGCAGCAGGGCGCCCTGGTTGAAACCGTCAACTCAGGTGACCCAGCCAATAAGGCTGGCCTGCAGGCCAGCAACAATGCGGTCACCATCAACGGCGGCAGCATGAATGTCGGTGGCGACGTGGTTATTGCAGCCGACGGTACGCCGATAACAAGCATGGATGACTTGATTTCCTTCCTCGAGACCAACACCAAGGTCGGACAGACGATCACATTAACCATCCTGCGTAACGGCAAGCAGATGTCGGTTGATGTTACGCTCGGCACTCGCCCTGCCCAACCGGTTGCCTTCTTTGACCCCACCGGCGCCAATCAGAATTCAACCCTGCTGAGCTTACCCGTTTCGACGAACGTCCCGGTCTTGCAGTAAACAAACCCTTTGAGAATGTTATGGGCTGCATTGCAGCCCATAACATTCTCTCCTGGTTGGAAAATGACTTCGTTTTGGAGTAAAATAAACTTTCAGCAGCCCTGCTGGTTAGCAGGGCTGCTGAAAGAGTCATAAACCGGTTGCGAAATGGCCGGTGCCAGGGTTTAGAATTTTATGTTGGAGAGCAATGTTTAAAACAACAATCGGGAAAATTATTGGGATATTCCTTGGGTTGATGGTCTTAATGGTCATAGCAAGCGCCAGTTTTGTGGGCGGTGTGTTTTTCGACCAACAGGTGCTGCAAACGAAAACCCAAGAGGTGGCCGTCCCGGCGGGTACTGTTCAGAATTTTCAATTATTTGTTGACGCCTGGAACACCGTCCAGAAACAGTATGTTGATCGATCTGCTGTGGACAACACCCAGATGATGTATGGGGCAATCAGCGGAATGGTAGACTCACTGGGCGATACCGGGCACAGCCGTTTTTTAACCCCGGACATGCTCAAGGAACAGAACACAGTCATCAACGGTTCCTTTGAAGGGATTGGGGCCGAGGTACAGCTCAACAAGGACAACAACGTGGTGATCGTGGCCCCTTATTCTGGATCTCCGGCTCAGAAGGCCGGTGTGATGCCGGGTGACATCATCTTAAAGGTGGATGGGATAGATGTGACCGGACAATCCCTGAATGCCGTGGTCAGCCGCATTTTGGGGCCTGCCGGAACGCAGGTGCAGCTTTCCTTGGAAAACCCGACGACCAAAGAGATCCGCGTGGTAACCATCACCCGTGCCCGGATTACGATTATTAACGTTACCTGGAGCATGGTGCCGGGCACCACGGTGGCTGATGTTCACCTGGCGGGTTTTTCCTCCGGGGTTACGAAACAATTACAGAGCGTGCTTGAATCCATCAAGGCGCAAGGCGCAACCGGCCTGATCCTTGACCTGCGGAATAACCCGGGCGGCCTGTTGAATGAATCCATCGGGGTAGCCAGCCAGTTCTTGAAAGACGGCAATGTTCTGCAGGAGAAGGATGCCCAGGGCAAGATTAAAAACGATCCAGTTGAGCCAGGCGGAGTCGCGACCGATATCCCGATGGTGGTGTTGATCAACCAGGGTACGGCCAGCGCAGCCGAAATTGTCTCAGGGGCGCTGCAGGATGCCGGCAGAGCCACCCTGATTGGAGAAACTACTTTTGGAACCGGCACCGTGCTGAGTACTTTTAATTTGTCGAGCAATTCAGCCCTGCTGTTGGCCACCCAGGAATGGCTGACCCCCAAGGGCCGGGTGATCTGGCACAAGGGGATTGCCCCTGACCAGACTGTGACCCTGCCAGCGAATGTGGTGGGTCTCTATGCCGATGTCCAGCCGTTTACCGCCGACCAGGTTCAGTCTACTCAAGATGCTCAGTTCCTGCAGGCATTGAAAACGTTGGCCACACCCGCAAAATAACGAAATTTATAGCAGAAAAAACATTGCCGGATGGTTTTACCATCCGGCAATGTTTTTTCTGCCCGTTAAATCAACACATTGGAAAGTCGATGGTAAACTGGTAAACGTGAAGCATCAATTTTACGCCGAAGGTCAGAAATGAAACAGGTGATTGTGGTCAACCAATCGTTAAAGCTGCCCAAGGGTAAGCTGGCAGCCCAGGTGGCTCACGCCGCAGTTGGGGCCTTTGTGGAGGCCGGCGACGATGCCCGGGTGAACTGGCTGGAGGAAGGCATGCCCAAGGTAGTCCTTGCAGCGTCCGACGAGGCCGAACTGCTGCGCCTGCTAGACCTGGCAGTGCAGGCGGGCATCCCGGCCTCATTGGTGGAAGATGCCGGGCGCACGGTGGTGCCGGCCGGCTCCATCACCTGCCTTGGGCTGGGGCCAGCGGATGACGCCGACATTAACCAACTAACCGGTGACCTGAAACTGCTGTAAGCTAAAATAAGGTTCATCTCAATAAATGGGGGTATGTAGTGTTTTTTTTGCGGGTCATGACCCGCAAAAAAAAA
>Ga0209638_1002644_pt1 | contig 10946 bp, 10 predicted proteins | sample BarGraNGADG00211_FD_184490 | JGI IMG/M metagenome (GOLD analysis project Ga0209638, IMG submission 184490) | Arctic peat soil microbial communities from Barrow, Alaska - Barrow Graham LP Ref core NGADG0002-211 (SPAdes) (version 2) | ecosystem: Environmental > Terrestrial > Soil > Wetlands > Peat... | reverse complement strand
CGCCTTACCCATCCAGTTTATCGTTGCGGGCGATCCACAGCAGGTGTTCCACCTCGGAGCGATGCTGCACACAATTGCGCGCGTGCCAGCGCCGGATCAGCCACATGTTGACGGCCACCAGCAAACCAAACGCAGTGATGGCGGTGAAGGTCGGTAGCCCCAGCCCGGTGGTCAGGCTGTAGCCTGCGCCCAGCGCCAGAATGCAGGCCTGCTCGTTGAAGTTCTGCACCGCAATCGAGCGCCCCGCGCCCATCAGGTTGTGCCCGCGGTGCTGCAGCAGCGCGTTCATCGGCACCACCAGAAAGCCGCCCAGCGCGCCCAATAGAATCAAAAATGGCGCGGCCACCCAGACGTTGTTAATGAAAATCAAACCGATGATCAACAATCCCATGCCAATGCCCAGCGTCACCACCCGCGGGCCGTCTTCAAGTTTCATGCGCATCGAGGCCAGCATGGCCCCTGCGGCCATGCCGATCGCCACCACCCCCTGCAGGGCCGAGGCCTGCGTCACCGAGTAGCCCAGCGCGGCGGCCGCCCAGGCCAGCACGATGAAGCGCAGGTTGCCCGCCACGCCCCAGGTCAGGGTGGTCGCCGCCAGCGAGATCTGGCCCAGCTTGTCGCGCCACAGGCGGGTGTTGCAGACCCAGAAATCAGGCAACAAGGAGATGACGTGCCGGGGCAGGGGTCGCAGCTCGACCCCGGTCAGGGGAATGTGGGTGTTAAACCAGGCGGCCAGCAAATAAACAAAGATCAGCACACCGATGGCGGCCTCGGGGGCGGTGTCGATGCTGGTGTCTATGAGTGGGAAGTCACACGCCAGCAGCCAGGGCGAGAGCACCGGCCCGACCAGTTGGCCGCCCAGCAGAACGCCCAAAATGATGGAGGCAATCGTCAGGCCTTCGATCCAGCCATTGGCTTTGACCAGTTGCGAGGCCGGCAGCAGCTCGGTCAGGATGCCGTACTTGGCGGGCGAGTAGGCGGCCGCGCCCAGGCCGACGATGGCGTAGGAGAGCAAGGGGTGCGAGCCAAACAGCATGAAGACGCAGCCCAGCACCTTGATGAAGTTGCTGGCCAGCATCACTTTGCCCTTGGGCAGGGAGTCGGCAAAGGCGCCCACAAAGGGGGCCAGCAGCACATAGAACAGGGCAAACAGGGGCACCAGGGCGGCTTGTTGCCATTCGGGCGAATGGCCACTTCGGAGCAAGGCCACCGCTGCGACAAACAGTGCGTTATCGGCCAGCGAGCTGAAGAACTGCGCCGCCATGATGATAAAAAAGCCGCGTTTCATGGGCCGTCGGTATGCGGTTGCAGCATTGAGGCGATGGGTTCTATGAGGTGTCTCCAAAGGGTACCGGGTTATAGCACGGCAGAAACAAAAAAGCCCCGCAGGACGGGGGCTTTTAGGATTGTTTGGCGGAGCGGACGGGACTCGAACCCGCGACCTCTGCCGTGACAGGGCAGCATTCTAACCAACTGAACTACCACTCCTGGTAGTGATAACGTTTGCTCTTTCGAGCCAAGTTGCCGGCCTTGTGAGGCCTGCTCGCCAACCCTCGCGGACTGGCTTTGTTACCAACTTGTGCCTGCGACCATTTTACAATGAACCTGGCGACCCTACGGGGATTCGAACCCCGGTACCTACCGTGAAAGGGTAGTGTCCTAGGCCTCTAGACGATGGGGTCATAACCTTTGAACTGTCCGTTCTCAAAAATTTTGGTGGAGGTAAGCGGGATCGAACCGCTGACCTCTTGCATGCCATGCAAGCGCTCTCCCAGCTGAGCTATACCCCCTCTGCCCGAGTTGACGAATTCAAAGCTGCTCGGGGCATTCCTTGTTTTTGAGCCTCGAATTATAGCCCGAGAAATCAGGCCAGGCGCAAGCGCGCCAGTACTTTTTCTCTTGTAAAGAGTTCCAGTACTGCGTCCAGCGACGGCGTGTGGGCCGACCCCGTGACCAGCACCCGCACCGGCATGGCGAGTTGGGGCATCTTGATGCCGCATGCGACCAGCACTTCCTTGATGGCGGCCGCAATCGATGGCTTGTCCCAGGTGCAGGTGGCCAATTTTTGCGTCAGCAGGGCAAGCGCCGGCATGATGGCATCCGTGACGTGTTGCGCCAACTCTTGGGTGCCGGGCGTGATGTCGGCATAAAAACGCGCGGCCCAATCTGCCAGCGCCACGGTGGTGTCGCACCGATCCTTGAAGAGCGCGCAGATTCGCGCCAGATGCCCTTCGGCCAGTTCAGTCCCAACGACAATGCCACGCTTTTGCAACTGCTGTGCCACCAGCGGCGCCAGGGCTTCATCGGCCATGGCCTTGAGATGCTGGGCGTTGACCCAGCGCAGCTTGGCTTCGTCAAACTGCGCGGCGCTGCGGCCCAAATGATCGAGGTTGAACCATTCCAGAAACTGCGCACGGCTGAAAATTTCATCGTCACCATGGCTCCAGCCCAGGCGCGCCAGATAGTTGATCATGGCCTCGGGCAGATAACCTTCGTCGCGGTATTGCGTCACCGCCTTGGCACCGCTGCGCTTGCTCATCTTCTCGCCCTGCTCGTTGAGCACGGTGGGCAGATGCGCATAGACCGGCGGCTCTTTGCCCAGGGCTTTGAAGATGTTGATCTGGCGCGGCGTGTTGTTCACGTGATCATCGCCGCGAATCACATGGGTGATGGCCATGTCGCTGTCGTCGACCACGACGCAAAAGTTGTAAGTCGGCGTGCCGTCAGGGCGGGCGATGATCAGGTCGTCAAGCTCGTCGTTGCTGATCTCGATGCGGCCTTTGACCTTGTCGTCCCACAGCACCGAGCCGGTCTGCGGGTTCATGAAGCGCAGCACGGGTTTGACGCCTGCCGGAACGGGCGGCAGCGTTTTGCCCGGCGCTGGCCGCCAGGTGCCGTCGTAGCGCGGCTTTTGCTTGGCCGCCGTCTGGCGCTCGCGCAGGGCGTCGAGCTCGGCCACGCTCATGTAGCAGGGATACACCAGGCCGGCAGACTGCATCTGCGCCAATACTTCTTTGTAGCGGTCCATGCGCTGCATCTGGTAAATGGGGCCTTCGTCATAGTCCAGCCCGAGCCAGGCCATGCCCTCCAGAATCACATCAACCGAGGCCTGGGTGGAGCGCTCCAGGTCGGTGTCTTCAATGCGCAGAATAAAGTCGCCGCCGGTGGCGCGCGCAAAAGCCCAGGGATAGAGCGCGGAACGGATATTGCCGAGGTGAATGAAACCGGTCGGCGAGGGCGCAAAACGGGTGCGGGTTTTCTGTGTCATTCAAGGGTTCCGGTTTGATTAAAACCACGCAATAGGTCGGTTTTCAGGTCTTCAATATTTTCCAGCCCGACGGCCAGACGGATCAGCCCCTGGCCGATGCCCGCGGCCTGTCGCTGGAGCGGTGTCAGGCGCCCATGCGAGGTGCTGGCCGGGTGGCTGATGGTGGTCTTGGTGTCGCCCAGGTTGGTAGTGATGGAGCTGACCAGCGCGGCATCAATCACCGCAAACGCGTTGCCGCGCAGCATCGCATCGTCCTTGCCTTTGACATCAAAGGACAAGACCGCGCCGCCCACGCCCTTGCCGCTGGCTGACTGCTGGCGCATCGCCAGCGCGTGCTGCGGGTGCGAGGCCAGTCCAGGGTAATAGACCCGCGCTACCTGCGGGTGTGTTTGCAGCCACTGCGCCAGCGCCAGGGCGCGCTCGGACTGCGCCTGCATCCGGATGCCCAGGGTTTCCATGCCTTTGAGCACGACCCAGGCGTTGAATGGCGAGAGCACCATGCCCGCCGTGCGTGTGATCGGCAAAAATACTTCATCGGCGTCGTGCTGGTCGCAGCAGATGGCACCGGCCATGACGCGGCCCTGGCCATCGAGGTATTTGGTGCCCGAATGAACGATGAAGTCGGCACCGAAACGCTTGGGGGTTTGCAAGGCCGGGCTGCAAAAGCAATTATCCACAGCCAGTTTGGCGCCGGCGTTGTGCGCGATATCGGCGAGCGCCTGAATGTCGCACACATCGGTCAGCGGGTTGGTCGGCGTTTCGGCAAACAGCAGCCGGGTGTTGGGGCGAATGGCGGCGCGCCAAGCGGCGACATCGGTTTGCGAGACGTAGCTGGTCTCAATGCCAAACTTGCCAAACTCAGCTGTAAACAGCCGCATGGTGGAGCCAAAGACTGACTGCGAGCACAGCACATGGTCACCGCTGCGCAAGACGCCCATGCCCAGCAGCAAAATAGCTGCCATGCCGCTGCTGGTGGCAACGGCCGCCTCGGTGCCTTCGAGCGCGGCCAGCCGCAGCTCCATGCTGGTCACGGTCGGGTTGCCGACGCGGGTGTAGGTGTAGCCGTCTTCCTCCTGGGCAAAGCGGCGCGCCGCAATCTCGGCCGAGGGCTGCACGAAGCTGCTGGTCAAATACAGCGCTTCAGAGTTTTCGCCATACTGGCTTTTGTCCACCGCCGCCCGCACGGCCAGCGTGTCCGCATGCAAATGATCGGGTAATTTTTTTCCGGCCATGCTCATTCCTCGTGGTTCGGCAAGGCCAGGCGCGACGTTTCATCAGCGCTTTCATCCGCGCTAACCCGGTTGGCATTGAGCCGCGCAATGTCATCGGCGGTGACGTTACCGGTGACATAGATGCCGTCAAAGCAGGAGGCGTCAAAATTTTTGATGGCGGGATTGAGTGAGCCGATGGCTTTTTTCATGCCCTCAATGTCCTGGTAAATCAGGGCGTCACAGCCAATGAGTTGCCGGATTTCTTCCACCGTGCGCTGGTCTGCCACCAACTCTTCAGCGGTCGGCATGTCGATGCCATACACGTTGGGGAAACGCACCGGTGGCGCAGCACTGGCCATATAAACTTTGCGCGCACCGGCTTCGCGCGCCATCTGCACAATCTCACGGCTGGTGGTGCCACGCACGATCGAGTCGTCCACCAGCAGCACGTTGCGGCCCTTGAATTCGCTGGCAATCGCATTGAGCTTTTGGCGCACCGATTTCTTGCGCACCGACTGGCCCGGCATGATGAAGGTGCGCCCGACATAGCGGTTCTTGACAAAGCCTTCGCGGTACGGCAGCCCCAGCAACTGTGCCAACTGTGCCGCGCTCGGGCGGCTTGACTCGGGGATTGGAATGACGACATCAATCTCGTTGGGCGGCACCGTGGAAATCACGCGCTGCGCAAGCGTTTTCCCCAGATTGAGACGCGCCTGATAAACCGAAATTCCGTCCATCACCGAGTCCGGGCGCGCCAGATAAACAAATTCGAAAATACACGGATTGAGCACCGGATGCTCGGCACATTGCTGCGCATGCACCTTGCCCTGCAGGTCGATAAAGACCGCCTCGCCGGGGTCGATATTGCGCTCGAACTTGTGCGCGGTGCCCTCCAGCGCCACCGACTCGCTGGCCAGCAAGACCGTGCTGTCGCCGCGTCCCATACAGAGCGGGCGAATGCCAAACGGGTCGCGAAACGCCAGCACGCCGTGACCGGCAATCATGGCAATCACCGCATACGAGCCCTGGATGCGCAGATGCACTTTGCGCACCGCCTCAAACACGTCGCGCGGCCGCAGCGGCAGGCCGCGCGTGGTTTCCTCAATCTCGTAAGCCAGCACATTAAGGAGCACCTCGGAGTCGCTCTCGGTGTTGATGTGGCGGTGCCCGCTGCTGAAAAGCTCCGCCTTGAGCGCCTTGGCATTGGTCAGGTTACCGTTGTGCACCAGCACGATGCCAAACGGCGCGTTGACGTAAAACGGCTGCGCTTCTTCATCACTGAACGCATTGCCTGCCGTCGGGTAACGCACCTGGCCCAGGCCGCAATTGCCCGGCAGCGAGCGCATGTTGCGGGTGCGAAACACATCGCGCACCATGCCGCGTGCCTTGTGCATGAAGAACTTGCGCTCTTGCTGCGTCACGATGCCCGCCGCATCCTGGCCCCGGTGTTGCAACAGCAACAGCGCGTCATAGAGCAGTTGATTGACAGGGGCGTTGCTGACAACGCCAACGATTCCGCACATATTTTTCCAATCTTAGGAAGGCAAAAATTTTCCGAACTCTTCGGGCAGCACCGGCTTCAAGCCTTTGAGTGCTGCCAGCGTGAAGCCTGCGCCCACCGATTGCTGCCACCAAGTGCTGGTTTGCCAGGGTGTCATGCCGATGACGACGGTTGCGGCCAATAGCAACACGACCCCGCGCACCAGCCCAAATGCCGCGCCCAGCACCCGATCCACCGGCTGCAGGCCAATCGCTGCAAATAGCATCTTCACCAGTTTTGCCAGCAGGCCCCCGGCAAACGCTGCCAGCACAAACACCAGCGCAAAAGCGGCGGCGTAACGCACCGCCTCGCCGCCCGCGCTGAAGGGCAATTGATGCGCCACCTCGGGCGCCAACCACTGCGCCAAAATAAACGCGGCAATCCAGCTCACAACCGACAGCACCTCATAAACCAGGCCGCGCCAGACCCCCAGCAACAAGGAGACCAGCAACACGACCCCGAAAATAAAATCCAAGGTGAACATCGGTTCAGGCCGCAGTCACAGAGTCAGCAAAGCGGAAGGGAGGTCAAGCTTCTTAATCTTTGCGGCTGCCTTCTCAGCTTCAGCCTTGGTCGCAAAGGGACCGACGCGCACCCGAATGCGGTGACCGTCCTTGGTTTGCGCTACCTGGGTATAAGTTTTCAGGCCCGTATGTTCAACCTTGAGCCGAACCTCGCGCGCTCGCGCCGCGTCAGCAAATGCACCCACCTGCACCACAAACCGACCGTCATTGGCGGGCGCTTTTTGGTCGGGCTCCTTGCCATCGAGCAGCGCCTGGGCCTTGTTGCCATCATTCGTCTTGAGCGTCGGTGCCACCAATTTTTTGTCGGGTTCGCTGGCCGGTTTGTCAACCGGCTTGGGCGTTTCTTGCGCATCTATTTTGGGAACTATCGGCGCAGACGTCGCAGCAACGGGCGCCACCACCGGCGCTGCGCTATTTTCCTGGGCCGGTTCCTGCACCACCGGTCTGGCCGGGGCTGGCGCGGTGATCGGCAGCGTCAACGGTTTAGTCTTGTTGCGGTCCGGAATTTCGATCGGCGTATCAACCGCAATCGGGCGCGGCTGCCGGTCAACCAGTAATGGAAACCCGACGACACCGATCAGCACCAGCACGGCGGCGCCGGCCAGACGATATTTGGCACGCTTGCGCATGGCCTCGATGCTCTCGCTTTGACTGGGCGTGCTTGCAGGTTCGTCGGAACGCTTGCGAAACTTGAAAAAAGCCATGTTGTAGAGATTCAGGCGTTCAACCTGGATTCAAATGTTCGACAGATGTTGGGCTTGAAGACGGGGAACGCCCTCTTTCAAAATGCCGCCCACCGTGTAGAACGATCCAAAGACGATGATTCTATCAGCGGGGTCGGCTGCGTTGATGGCCGCCTGCAGGGCTTGCTGCGGGTCGCTGTAAATCGCCGCCGTAGCACCTGGGCGGGTATTTTGAGCCTGCCATTTCGCCATAAGTCCGGCCGCAGATTCGGCCCGTGGCGTGGGCAAATCGGTGAAATACCACTGGTCGATCAAGGGCGATATCTTGGTGAGCATGAGCGCGATGTCTTTATCGGCCATGGCGCCAAACACGGCGTGCGTACAGGGGAAATAACCCATGGCATCCAGGTTGGCGGTTAACGCTGCCACCGCGTGCGGGTTGTGTGCCACATCGAGTACCAGGGTAGGCTGGCCCGGAACAATCTGGAAGCGCCCCGGCAACTCGACAAAGGCCAAGCCGTTGCGCACGGCCTGCGCCGTGACTGGCAGGCATTCACGCAAAGCAGTCAATGCCGCCAGCACCCCGGCCGCGTTAATCAACTGGTTGGCGCCGCGCAGAGCCGGGTAAGCCAGCCCGGTGTAGCGCCGCCCCCGGCCGGCCCAGGCCCATTGCTGTTTGTCGCCCGAGGCATTGAAGTCAACGCCAACGCGCCACAGGTCGGCGTCGATCTCCTTGGCGTAATCGAGCACGCTCTGCGGTGGCAGCGGGTCGCTCACCACCACCGGGCGGCCGGTGCGCATGATGCCAGCCTTCTCAAAGCCGATGGATTCACGGTCCGGCCCCAAGAATTCGGTGTGATCCACGTCGATGCTGGTGATGATGGCGCAATCGCTCTCGATGATGTTGACAGCATCCAGCCGTCCACCCAGACCCACTTCCAGAATGGCCACGTCTAGCGCGGCACGGGCCATCACGTCCAGAATGGCGAGTGTGGAAAATTCAAAATAAGTGAGTGACACTTCAATTTCACCCTCAACCCGTGCCAACTCCACTCTGGCGAAGGCCGCGCTCAATTCGGGCGCGCCAACAGGCTCCCCCTGCAACATCAGTCGCTCTTCGAAGCGCACCAGATGGGGCGAGGTAAAGACACCGGTGCGGTAACCGGCCTGGCGCAAAATTGAGTCCAGCATGGCGCAGGTCGACCCTTTGCCGTTGGTGCCCGCCACGGTAATCACCGGACAGGTAAAGCGCAGTTGCATGCGCTCCGCCACCTTGCGCACGCGTTTCAAGCCGAGTTCGATATTTTTCGGGTGCAATTGCTCGCAGTAGGCCAGCCAGTCAGCCAAATTTTTCATAGGGGGTTTCATACAGCTGTGGATTGTCGCCGACCTTTGCATTTGCTGGGGTCATGGCTCAGTTTTCAAGTGGCATGATGCGGCCTATGAATAAATCCGTGCTCGCTTCCAATGTCACCGTCTTTGGCATCCCAAACTGTGCCACCGTCAAGAAGTCGAGAGTCTGGCTGGCCGAGCAGGGAATTGCCTACCGCTTTCACGACTTCAAAAAGCTGGGGGTTCCAGCCGATCTGTTACCCGTCTGGATCGCGGCGCTGGGTTGGGAAAAGCTGCTCAACCGCAAGGGCAGCACCTGGCGCAAGCTTGACGCGGCGGCCCAGGTCGGCGTGATCGACGCGGCCAGCGCCAGTGCCTTGATGCTCGCGCAGCCCAGCGTCATCAAGCGCCCGGTGGCGTTGTGGCGTGACGGCAGCGTCACGGTCGGCTTTGACGCCGCCAGCTTTGCAGCGCACCTGCCCTAAAATCAGTCACCAGTGCTTAGTTTGCTGGATAGATGTTCGTTCTGTCATTGCGAGTCAATCGAAGTAGCCCACTCAACTTTTTCATCTGCATACACCATGAGCACCACCCAGATCGCTGGCGCGTCCGTCAGCACCCAAGCCAATGTCTATTTTGGCGGCAAATGCATCAGCCACGCCGTCACGCTGGTCGATGGCAGTAAAAAATCGGTTGGCGTGATTCTGCCTGCTAGCTTGACCTTTAACACCGGCGCACCCGAGACCATGGAATGTGTGGCGGGTAGCTGTGAATACAAACTGCCCGGCAGCCTGGCATGGCTCAAGTCAAATCCCGGCGAAAAATTCAGCATCCCCGGCAACACCAAATTTGACATTCGCGTCAAAGAGGGCAGCGAGCCCTATCACTACATCTGCCACTTTGGTTGAACCAGTTCTTTTTACTTCAATTTCATAGCTTCTTGCGCATATTGCACGGTGGCTAGAGGCAAATTCAATGTCAAACACCATTCTTCAAAACATTCCCGTCAATCAAAAAGTCGGCATCGCATTTTCTGGCGGTCTCGACACCAGCGCGGCGCTGCACTGGATGAAGCTCAAGGGTGCTCTGCCCTACGCCTACACCGCCAACCTGGGCCAGCCCGACGAAGCGGACTACGATGAGATCCCGCGCAAAGCGATGGCCTACGGCGCTGAAAAAGCGCGTCTGATCGATTGCCGCAGCCAGTTGGCCGCCGAGGGCCTGGCGGCGCTGCAAAGCGGTGCCTTTCACATCTCGACTGCGGGCGTGACCTATTTCAACACCACGCCGATCGGCCGCGCAGTGACCGGCACCATGCTGGTAGCCGCCATGAAAGAGGACGAGGTCAACATCTGGGGCGACGGCAGCACCTTCAAGGGCAACGACATTGAGCGCTTTTACCGCTATGGCTTGCTGACCAATCCGGCGCTGAAAATCTACAAACCCTGGCTGGATCAGGCGTTCATCGACGAGCTCGGTGGCCGCGCTGAAATGTCCGCCTTCATGACCGAGCACGGCTTTGGCTACAAGATGTCGGCTGAAAAAGCCTACTCGACCGACTCCAATTTGCTCGGTGCCACGCACGAGGCCAAAGACCTGGAGCAATTAAGCAGTGGCATGAAAATCGTCACCCCGATCATGGGCGTAGCGTTCTGGAAAGACGAAGTGGCAGTGGCGCGTGAGGAAGTCAGCGTGTGCTTTGAAGAGGGCCGCCCGGTCGCTTTGAACGGTGTGCAATACCCCGACCTGGTGACGCTACTGCTGGAAGCCAACCGCATCGGTGGCCGTCACGGCCTGGGCATGAGCGACCAGATCGAGAACCGCATCATCGAAGCCAAGAGCCGTGGCATCTACGAAGCGCCGGGTTTGGCCCTGTTGTTCGCCGCTTACGAGCGCCTGGTCACCGGCATCCACAACGAGGACACTATTGAACAGTACCGTGATAACGGGCGCAAACTCGGTCGCCTGCTCTACCAGGGCCGCTGGTTCGATCCGCAAGCCATCATGCTGCGCGAGACCGCACAGCGCTGGGTGGCGCGCGCCATCACCGGCGAAGTGACGCTGGAGCTACGCCGGGGTAACGATTATTCGATCATGAACACCACGTCGCCCAACCTGACGTACGCACCTGAGCGCCTGAGCATGGAAAAAGTGGCAGACGCGCCGTTCTCCCCGGCCGACCGCATTGGCCAGCTCACCATGCGCAATCTGGACATCGTCGATACCCGCGCCAAACTCGGCATCTATGCGCAAGCGGGCTTGTTGTCGCTGGGCAAGGATGGAGACTTCTTGAAGCTTGGCGACGGAAATACAAAGTAGCTCGGTATCACTTCCTGTGACTAACGTCGCTGCGACACAGGCGGATTGGGTCTGCCGGCCTGGCCTGCC
>Ga0209638_1002635_pt1 | contig 10957 bp, 12 predicted proteins | sample BarGraNGADG00211_FD_184490 | JGI IMG/M metagenome (GOLD analysis project Ga0209638, IMG submission 184490) | Arctic peat soil microbial communities from Barrow, Alaska - Barrow Graham LP Ref core NGADG0002-211 (SPAdes) (version 2) | ecosystem: Environmental > Terrestrial > Soil > Wetlands > Peat... | reverse complement strand
CAGACCGGGGCGTTCCACCTTGATGACGCGGGCACCGAGGTCGGCGAGCTGACGGGTGGCAAACGGGGCTGCCACGGCCTGCTCGATCGAGACGACGGTCAGGCCTTCCAGTGGCCGCATAGTTGCCTCCTTGGATACGAGGGGATTCGGCGAGCGGTTCCCGCCGGATTCCCTGGTCATCTGACCACCTGGGCATCGAGACCTGGCTCCTGCGCACATCGCCGCTCGGGCGAGGTTCGCAGGGTCAAGTCGTCATCATATATTCTATGGTCCACTCTCGACAGACAATGTTGCATTTCCGACAGACTATCGCGAGGCCTTGACGGTTGGCAGCGTGGGTGCTTCACTACCCGAACGGGCCCTCGGCCATCGCTACAGCAGCAAGACTTGAAGTCGAGTTGTCGGGCGGTGTGGCCGGAGCCAACTCTTCTATCGAGCGAGAGGCTGCGAACTGATGGCAACTACGCCGTCCACATCACTGCACGGGGAGGGACACGTGCCCCAGTTGGAACGAGGGATCCTCACCGTCAAGAACTGCATTGCTCTTTCAGCCGCCGTTATGGCTCCAGTTATTGCCGTGGTCTTGAACGCACCGGCTGCCGGCTCATCCGCAGGTGCGGCGCTGCCCGTCGCGTTCCTCTTGGCGTTCATTGCCGCGCTGTTCGTTGGCAACACCGTGATTGAGTTCGCGAAGAAGCTGCCCTCGGCCGGCTCGTTTTACACCTTCTGCAGCAACTCACTCGGGAGTGGGGCAGGGTTCTTAACCGGTTGGCTCTACTTCGCCGCCTTCGTCGTGCTGACCGTCGGGCTCTTCACCGCGAACGGTGTTTTCCTGCAAATATACTTGAAGTCAACGTTCGGATGGAACGTTCCGTGGGTGATCTTGGCCCTCATCCTCATTGGTGTTGCCATGACTCTGTCGGTTCGGAGCATCAAGACCTCGGTGCGGGTCGACCTCATTTTGTTGGGCCTTGAGATGTTCATCTTTACCCTCCTCGCCTTGATCTCCATCGTGCGTGCGGGCGACGGCAATAGTCTTACGTACTTCAACCCCGCTTCCAGTCCAACGGGGATCTCGGGCACCGGGCTAGGCCTTGTCTTCGGGCTCCTGTCATTCATTGGTTTTGAAGCCGCGGCCGTGCTGGGCGAAGAGACGGGCGATGCCAAGAGAAATGTACCGCTTGCCGTACGCGGTGCACTCATCGGTGTTGGAATCTTCTTCGTCATCGTTCTCTACTCGCTTGCGGCGGGATTCCACCTCAATACAGCCAGTGGGCTGAAGGCCTTCCTGGCCGACCCTTCCGCATTCTCAACGCTTGCAGCAGAGAACGCGCCTTGGCTCAAGCAACCCGTTGCTCTCGCGGCGGTGGCAGGGCTGTTCTCTTGTCTGCTCGCGGTACTGAACACGACGGTGCGAGTGATGTACGCGATGGCACGTGATCGCGTGTTACCTTCACCGCTGTCTCGAGTGCATTCGCGGTTCCTTTCGCCATACGTATCCATTTATGCGCTTGTGACGGTGTCCATTGTCGCCGGTGTCATCTTGTCTACGTGGGTTGGCGCGGGACTGACTGATGTCTACGGCTTCACGGGATCAATCGGTACTATCGCGATCATTCTTGTCTATATCCTCGCCAACGTGGGACTCATCAAATTCTACTGGAAGAAGCCGGATTTCAACATTTGGCGGCATCTAATCGCACCGGTTTGCGGCACGGTCGTCCTTATCTACCCCCTCTACGCTACGGCTAAGCCTGGCCAAGCGTTCCCCTACAACTACGTCACTTATCTCGTATTCGCGTGGATGCTCCTTGGGATCGGCGTCTACGCCTATCTGAAGAGAACGTCCCCGGAGAAGCTTGCGGCCTTGGGCGCCGCCATGGCGAGTGACGAGATCGATCTCGCCGAGGCTCACTCGCAATCGTCTGTCCGCCTCTCCCGAGGCAAGGGCTTAGAAGACGAACGCGACAAGGGCTTAGAAGACGAACGCGACCAGAGGGAGTTGCAATGATCGAGATCGCAGGTAAACAAGTGTTCACTGGGTTGTCCGAAATCGTGAATCCGTCGCATGACGGCATTTGGTCGTCGTTGATTGCAACGTGATTGCTGTCGCCAGCGATGACCAAGCTCAACACGACGAGTCGATAGTTCGTCATGGCTCGCCGGTTCGAGTTTGCGACGTCTGAGGTTATCCGTAAGACCTGGGCAGCGTGATCGTGGTCGCCCTCTAGTTCGCGGCGCAGACTCGGCTCGTCGAGGATGGCTCGGAATTTTAAGAAGTTCAACTGGGAATCGAGGACAGGCAATATGAATAAAAAGCTAGAGGGCAAGATCGCTGTGGTGACCGGCGGAGCCCGCGGAATCGGTGGACAGATAGCGATGGCTTTTGCGGCCCAGGGCGCGGATGTTGTCATCGCCGACCTTCTGGATTCGGACGCGGCAGCGCCCGTATTGTCCTCGATAGCGGACTCAGGCCGACGGTCACTGCTGGTGAAGACTGATGTGTCAAATGAGGAGCATGTGCGCTCCATGATTGATGCCGCCTATGCGGAGTTCGGTCAGATAGACATACTTGTAAACGATGCGGGCACCTTTAGCCAAAGCCCATTCGCGGAGTTGGAAGTAAGCGAATGGGACCGCGTGGTATCGGTGAATCTGCGCGGGGTATTCCTTTGTTGCCGTTTTGTGCTCCCTGGCATGCTGGAGAGGAAGAGTGGCAAGATAATTAATGTCGCGTCCCAACTGGGCCAAATCGGCGGAATCGAGATGGTGCACTACAGTGCGAGCAAAGCTGGCGTGATCGGTTTCACAAAAGCACTTGCACGCGAAGTCTCGAACCAAGGTATACGTGTGAATGCGATCGCTCCCGGTCCGATTCTCACCGACATGATGGCCCAGGAAACCGAGGAGTGGGCCGCACGAAAGCTCGCTGAGTTGCCCATGGGCCGCTTCGGGGAACCGCACGAGGTCGCGCCGACTGCAGTTTTTCTCGCGTCCGACGATTCGTCCTACTACGTAGGTCAAACGCTTTGCCCTAATGGTGGAGATGTAATGCTCTAAGGAAGAGAGACCCTATGTTCGATCTGAATGGCCGAGTGGCACTCGTTACGGGTGCGGCATCGGGAATCGGTGCCGCTACAGCGAGAGTATTTGCAGAGGCAGGTGCCAGTGTTGCCTTGGCTTGGTATCCGCCGGACGGCCATGACGTCGGCCCCGTCAGGGAGGCCATCCTCAAGGCTGGCGGTCGTTGTCTGGCAGCGGAAGTTGACGTGCGCATTACGTCACAAGTGAACGCGATCGTCCAGCAGGCTGTTTCGGAGTTCGGAAGTATCGATATTGTCGTGGCCAATGCTGGAATCGCACGAAAGGTTGAACTGGATCAGTTGGACGATGAGGCATGGAACGCCGTTATTGATGTGGATCTGAACGGCGCGTGGCGTTGCTTCCGAGCAGCGCTGCCGCACATGCGTAGCGCGGGTTACGGCCGGCTGCTGTGTACGTCTTCAATTGCCGGTACGGTCCAGGCTTGGCCTCAGCATCCACACTACGCGGCGGCCAAGGCGGGCTTGGTGGGTCTGATCCAAACACTCGCCGTGGAGTATGGCCCGGACGGAATCACGGCGAACGCGGTTGCACCTGGCGTAATAGACACGCCGCAGGCAAACGACCCGGTGAACTCCCTTGGACCAGAAGGAGTCCGAGCAGTCGCTGCCAAGGTGCCTTCGCGCCGCGTCGGTGTGCCTGAAGACATCGCGTACCTGTATCAATTCCTTGCCAGCGAACAATCATCGTACGTGAGCGGCCAGCTCATCGTGGCGGATGGCGCGCGCTACCTGTCCGGACTGGACTAGGCAGGGTGTCTGTTCTCCCGGAATCGGGGGTGATCTCATTCGCCCGAGGCATCCCGGCGCCCGGGATGTTCCCGACGGCGGAACTCGCCGAGGCCTCACGGCGGGCGTTCCGGGAGCACAGTGCCACGGCTTTGAACTACGGCGCGCCCAGGGGCTTTCCCCCACTGCAGGAGTGGCTCGGGAACCTCCATGGAGCCGCCGCCGACACAGTGGTGATCACCCCAGGCTCGTGCATTTTGCTGAGCCTCCTCGTCAGGGCACTAGTGCCCACGCCCCGCCCCGTGCTGGTGGAAGCCCCGACATACGATCGGATGATCCGACTGCTGCGACGGGCTGATGCTCAGATCGTCCCGATTCGCCACGGGCACCGGGGCTTGGACTTGCTTGCACTCGAGGAATACCTGCGGGCCGGGAACCGGCCGGCCTTCCTGTACCTCATGCCCACCTTCCACAATCCGACCGGGGCGACATTGTCGTTGCGGGACCGTGAGCGACTTGTTGACGTAGCGATTCGGTACGAGTTGCTCCTCGTCGAAGACGACCCCTATGGCCTATTGAGATTCGATGGTGAGTCCCCGCCTTCGATCTATAGCCTGCTTCAGGCGCGAGGCGCAGGACACCTGTCAGTGTTCACGTCGTCCTTCTCGAAGATCATTGCGCCGGGTCTGCGGGTGGGCTACGGGCTGCTCCCGAAGTCTTTGGTCAAGCCGGTTGCAGACATCGCCATGGAGATGTACGTTTCACCGCCGCTGTGGCCACAGGCCGAGGTGTATGAGTTCTTGCGAGCCGGGTTCCTTGAGCCACACCTGGCCCGCGTTCGTGAACTCTTGCGATCGCGGCGAGACGCTTTGGTGGAACGCTTGACCGTGGGTCTGCAGGGGCAAGCGTTCTGGGCGACTCCCGAGGGGGGATACTTCCTGTGGTTGAAGCTACCCCGTGAAGTTGCAGCACAGGACCTTCTGGAGGACTGCCTGCGGGCGCGGGTTGCATTTGTTCCGGGGTCGGCATTCTTCATCGGCCATGGCGGCGAAAACTACGCACGCCTCTCCTTCAGCTTTCCCGCGGTCAAGGACATCCGAGTGGGTGCGGACCTAGTCGTTGAGATGGTGCAAGACAGGCTTGCGAACTTGACAGGCATTCGGATGGGACCACGCCCGTGACGGATATGGCGACCTTATGGCCACGGGTCACGTGATGGAGGAGCATCGAGGCGAGCTCTTGCTGACAGACGACGTGTCTCGTATGGACACGGCGACCATTCATAGGTGGCTCTCCGAAGAGTCATACTGGGCCAAGGGCAGGAGCCGGGAAGATGTCATTGCCTCACTTCATCAGTCTCACACGTATGGCGTGTTGCAGGGGGACCGGCAAATTGCGGTCGCCCGGACCATCACCGATCGAGCGACATTTGCGTACCTCTGCGACGTTTTCGTCGAGGCGCCTAGCCGCAATCAGCTCATCGGTAGTTGGATGCTCAGCCGCATTCTCGCGGATCTCCGCGAAAGCAACATCAGGCAGGTTCTTCTAGCCACCCGAGACGCGCATCAGCTCTATATGCGCGCCGACTTCGGCTTCCACCCATTGACCAATCCCGAACGTTGGCTTGAGTTGGATCCGACGGTTGATGGCTTGAGGTGATTGTGCAGTCGATCCATGCGGAATTCTGCACGCGGGCTGGTGAACAATGATGCGAGAGGAGAAGATAATGACACACGATATCTCATTCTTCAGGAGTAATGACTCGCCGGTGGACGGCCCGCCACGAGAACTGGTCGGTTACGGAGAACATCCGCCGCAGATCCGATGGGGAGGCAACGCAAAGGTAGCGGTCCAGATCGTAGTCAACTATGAAGAGGGTTCAGAGAAGACCTTTGCGATGGGGGATAACGAAAACGACACCCTGTACGAGTTGCCGTTTGCCGTCGAGGGGCAGCGCGACCTAGCGGTGGAATCAATGTACGAGTACGGCTCACGGGCCGGAGTCTGGAGGCTATTTCGGGTATTTGACAATGCCCAGATCCCCGTCACGTTCTTTGCCTCGGCGGTGGCGTTGGAACGTAACCCCTCAGTAGCTGCCAAACTCGCCAAGCGAGGTGATGAGGCGGCCGGCCATGGATACCGATGGAGCAATCATTTCGAAATGACTCGTGATCAAGAGAGGGAAGCGATCAAGCTCGCCATAGCCTCCATAGAGGAAACGACGGGAACCCGGCCAGTCGGGTGGTATTGTCGCGAGATGAGCGTGAACACCCGCGAACTGCTCGTGGAAGAAGCCGGATTCCAATACGACTCCGACTGCTACAATGACGATTTGCCATACTGGACATTAGTTTCAGGCCAACCCCATCTTGTGGTTCCCTATTCCCTCGTGGTGAATGACGCGAGGTATATCGTGGGAACGGGATTCAGCAATCCCGATGATTTCTTTCAGACGGCGAGAGCCACGTTGGACCGTTTGCGAGAGGATGGCGATGACATTGGTCGAATGATGTCGATCGGTGTTCACCCGCGTATCAGCGGCAACCCGGCAAGATCAGCCGCACTGGCGCGCTTCATCGACTACGCCCAGCAGTTCTCCGATGTCGTCTTCATGCGTCGTGTCGACATCGCTCGTGAGTTCGGGGAGCAGCATCCGGCTTCGGCAGCGCTAGCGCGATGAGACCATATGAGGGCAAGGAACGGCACCATGGCAACCCCTGAAGAGTTGGCAACTGTCCGCGACCGGTTATTCGGTCTTGTTCGAGAAGAACAGATACGACAGGTTTTGTTGACGCGGCCAGATCCGCGGATCATCGAGACATTTCTTGAGATCGAGGACGTCTCCTGCGTGATTTCGGATGCAATGGATCGACTCGGGGTGGGTGGGCGAGTAGCCGCGAGCACCGTGAGGCCTTTGAACAAGGGGCAGCGTATCTGTGGACCGGCGATCACGATCCGCTATGCGCAACACGGCGGGGACGTGAGCGGCCTCCAGCAAAGGCAAGAACGTTCAGGCCTGGGCGAACGCGATATGTACGCAGTCGGACAACCCGGCGATATCGGGGTGTTCGACTGCGGCGGTTCGACTCTGGGGTCAGTGATGGGGTCGATCTCCGCACGTTGGGCCCGACGCTTCGGCATCGCAGGGTGCATCGTGGACGGAGCTGTCAGGGACGTCGAAGGAATCGAGGCGGAGGGCATCCCAGTCTGGTCGCGTGCCGTGACCCCGACCAGCGGCAACTACCGGATGACCGCCGTCGAAGTGAACGGGGCGGTTGCGCTGGGAGGAGTCATAGTCGCACCAGGTGATCTGATCGTGGCTGATGGGACGGGCATCTGCGTCGTCCCGATCCAGCACGTAGAATCTGTAGCTGCAGTGGTGCAAAAGATTCAAGCAGGAGAGAAGTCTGTGACCGACGCCATCGACGCCGGAGTCGCGCCGCGGGACGTCCCGTCATACACGATCTGATTTTGGGAGTGTCACATGCGAATCGGGCTTGCTCAGATGGCGCCGCTACTAGGTGACGTCGAAGGAAATCTAGCGTGCTGCCTCAGTTACCTGTTGCAGGCCCATGAAGAGCGTTGCCAACTTGTCGTCTTCCCCGAATGCGCGCTCTCGGGGTATATGTTCGAAGACCCGGCTCATGCGCGGTCGTCCGCTGTGTCGGTCGACGGAGATGTGGTCCAGCGGCTTCTGGCCGAGTGCAGCCGCCTTGGCCTGTACTGCGTAATGGGTATCTTGGTGTCACGCGACGACCAATTGTGGAACAGCTCGATATTGATCGGTCCCGAGGGAATCATCGGCAGCTACGACAAGACCCATATACCTCAACTGGGTGTCGACAGATTCGTTGTTCCTGGGCGGGGACCATTTCGGGTTCATCAGACCGCTATCGGGCGGATTGGATTGCAGATCTGCTATGACTGGCGGTTTCCCGAGGTGACCCGTGCTTTGGCGCTTGAAGGTGCGGAACTCATCGTGATGCCGACGTCCTCTCCCTCGTCTTCAAGCGAGCTGGCTGACTACATCCCGCGTACCCGAGCGGTGGAAAACGCCGTATTCTTTGCGATGGTGAACAGAGTAGGAACTGAGGGGGCCGCGAGCTTCCTGGGACATAGCCAGGTTGTTGATCCCGAAGGTCGGCGGCTCGTCGAAGCGGGTGATCGAGAGGGACTTGTGATGACCGATATCGATATCGACCAGGCCCGATGCAAGGATCGTGATCAGGGGGACGGGCTTTACCAGCTACAGATCATGAAGGACCGCAGGCCCGAACTCTACCATTCATAGATACGACAATTGGAGATGACGCAATGGACACTGCTCCTTTCGAGACCCTTTTCGAACGGGAGGGCCTAAGGGTGTCACGGAGTCCCTGGGGCCCCGAGGACAACATAGGGCGCCTGAACCTTATGACGGCGGAGTCGCGACAGGCAGTATTGTCGCGGGCAGATGGCAGCCACGTGTATGACCTTGCAGTGGACTACTTCATCGGAATGCCGTCGTGGGCTGCGGCAGGCGATCCTCGATATCAGATGTGGATGACCCATACGCCGGATGGATCCGTCAACGACACGGTATCCGGCGCCACCGCGGAGGTGCATGAAAAGTACAGTTATTGCGGTGATTCCATCAGCATGTACACCCATACCGGGACACATATCGACATGCTGAACCATCTAGGCCACTATGGCCAATTTTGGAATGGCCGGACGGCGGAGAAGGATCTTGGCAGCCGACAGTGGTTGCAGGGCGGGGCAGCTGAGTGTCCTCCGATTGTTGGCCGGGCGGTGCTGCTTGATGTGGCGAGATTGAAGGGTGTTGATTGTCTCGCCGACGGCTATTGCATTGAGCCGGATGATTTGTCACAGGCAGCGCGCGCGCAAGGGACCGAGTTGCGTAGCGGTGACATCGTATTGATCCGAACCGGTCGCATGTCACGGTGGCCGGACTTTGAAGGTTATATCCGGGCTACGCCCGGCATCGGCCTCGCCGCTGCGAAGTACCTTTGCGAAGAGGTAGGCGTCATGTGCCTTGGCACGGATGCGATCAGCATTGATGTCGACCCCCACCAGGACGCTCATACGTTTGTTCCCGTCCACGGTTATCTATTTGCAACGGCCGGAACCCCGGTTATCGAAGTCCTCAATCTGGAGGAACTTGCAGCCGCAGAAATTTATGAGATCGCGTTTATTGGGATGCCGTTGAAACTGCGTGGTGCGACGGGGTCACCGATAAGACCAATAGGGCTATCGCTGTCGACCCGACCTTAAGATGGCGGTCTGGGAGCGGTCATGACGACGAATAGCCTTCGAGTTGCACTGGTCCAGTTCACCCCGTCGCCCGGAGATGTGCATTCAAACCTGTCCCAGATGCTCGGTTTCCTCGGCGAGGCCGCTCTGCAGCGGGCGGATATGGTGTGCTTTCCCGAACTCTGTCTTCCCGGCTACATGCTCGACCCGGCTAAATACACCGACGAGGTGTTGAAGGATCTCCGCCAGGCGGACACTAGGCTCCAAGCGGCGAGCCGTGACCTTCAGGTGCGCATAATGTATGGCACAGCCCACTTTTGGGGACGGAGGCTGCACAACTGCGTTCAGGTTTCTGAGCTGGATGGCACGCGCACGGTATACGTGAAGACCCATATGGTCGATGCTGAACGCGCCGTCTTTAGCGCCGGCCGCAACCTGGTGGTGACAGCGGACGGTAATCTGGGACTCGGATGCTGTTACGACCTTGCCTTTCCGGGGTTCAGCGCCAGCTTGGCAGACGCGGGGGCGAGCGTTCTGTGCTTTCCGATGGCCTGGGAGCAGCAGCGAGCCTTCGTCTTCGAAGGGATCGTGACTGCTCGCGCCATCGAGAACATCGCATACGTGGTCTGTGTCAACCAAACCGGTGCGTTGGGTACTACCCGATTCCATGGTGGAAGCAGGATCGTCGACCCGCTTGGACGCACTCTTTGTCAAATGGGAGATACGATAGGCCTCGTCGTTGCTGATATAGACCTTGACGAGGTGACCCGACTTCGGGCATCGGTCGATACGCGAACCTATCCGCTCTTGGCCGACAGACGCACGGGGATGCCCGTCAGACGTGGCCTAACATGCGAGCAGCTGTGGCTCAATGAGGCGGCGGACAACTGATGGAGCGGTATGCTGGAGCCGTGACGGAGGCGAGCGGAGGACCCTGGGAGGGGCCACCCAAGTTCGGTCTGCGTCCGCAACTTGGGGCTGAGGCGGCTTCCTATGTACGCGACCTTATCGTGTCCGGTCAGCTGCAAGGCGGTGACTTCATTCGGCCCGAGTCGGTTGCGAAGGACCTGGGCATAAGCGCCACCCCGGCGCGAGAGGGACTGCTGGCGTTGCATAGTCAAGGCTTCGTCCGGCTTCAGCCCCGGCGGGGATTCGTTGTCATTGCGTTGACGGGCGATGATATCCGTGACCTGTTCGCTGGTCAGGCGCTGCTCGCCGGCGAGCTCGCGGCCCGAGCGGTGAAGCACCGTACTCCGGCTGCCATCGCCGAACTTGAGCAGTTGCAGCTCGAACTGGAAGTCGCAGCCGAGAGTGCACACGATGAACTTGAAGAGCTAAACTTCCGCTTTCATCGGGCGGTGAATCTGCTGGCCGATGCCCCCAAAATCGCCTGGCTACTCGGAGAGGCAATCCGCTACGTACCGGTACGCTTTTACTCCACGATCGATGGATGGCCTGCTGCGACGGTTCACGATCATCGGGCGCTGCTCGATGCCTTCCAGAGGGGCGCGCCGAAGACGGCGCGGTCTGCCATGACGGAGCACATAGTCCACGCCGGCGAACTCCTGGCAATTCATATTGAGAGCGTGGCGGCAAAACGAGGCAAATTGGCTCTTCGGACTTGGCCGGGCAACTCGGGTCGAGGGCGCTGACGTAGGACGCCCGTGGCCTCGTGATCATGGCTGTTGTCAAAGACAGTTTCTGATCGAAGTGAGGCCACTGATGACGCTCATCTGAAACTCCCCAGACCTGCTCACTGAAATTCCCCACCCGGGTGGCTCCGTCAACGCGCGGAGCCCAGAACTCTGGACATGGTGAGATCATTCACGCAATCGGAACAGGCCGCAGACCCCGTTGCTCTCGCCGAGCCGGGT
>Ga0209638_1002634_pt1 | contig 10962 bp, 6 predicted proteins | sample BarGraNGADG00211_FD_184490 | JGI IMG/M metagenome (GOLD analysis project Ga0209638, IMG submission 184490) | Arctic peat soil microbial communities from Barrow, Alaska - Barrow Graham LP Ref core NGADG0002-211 (SPAdes) (version 2) | ecosystem: Environmental > Terrestrial > Soil > Wetlands > Peat... | reverse complement strand
TGCCGTGCTGGGATGACTTTAGTCCAGTAGGAACAACGATCAGCGCCAAACTCGAAAACTAAAACCAGGAACTGTTGGAGAACTCCCCCACTCAGAACTTATCACTTCGCGCGAGGTGGACGCCAGCGGTGCCGCGATGACCGAGGGCGTATGCGCCACCCCCGATGGAAGCAGTGCGATTGCGCTGCTGCCCGGCGTAACTTGAGCGCCGGCGCGGACTGCGAACGCCGTGAGCGCGGTCAGTAGCGCCAACCAAAGTCCGGCGCGAATGATCGCGGGACGAATGGTGCTCAGCGTCTGAATCGCAGCGGTGGTGGTTGAAGTTCTGCGCAACATGGGTGTCTTGCCAAGAAAAAGTTTCGTCACCGGAGCGCGGAGAGCACCCGCAGAAAAGCTTGCCGGTCCGCCGGCGCCACGCGTGCCGAGAGTGTGGTTTGTAGCTCATGAATCATCTGCGCACCGGCGGCGTGGCGCTGGATGCCGAGTGGTGTGACGACCGCCCGAATCGCTCGGCGATCGGAGGCATCGTCCACTCGCTTCACGAGACCGTCCGTCTCCAGACGGTCGGCGAGCTGCGTGATGTTCGACCGAACGCAGTTGAGGCAACTGGCCAGCTCGCTGAGAGCGAGAGGCTGGCCGGCGCGGACAAGTGCGTCCAGCGCTTGGTACTTGGCGGGTGACAGGCCGACCGACTCGAGCGTAGCCTCCAGCTTTCCCTGAATGCACTGGGCAGCCTGAAGCAGCGCGAGCATGGACCCGTCGTCGGGTCCGGTATCTCTCGTCGTCTGCTTGGGAAGGGTGACTGGATAGTTCATTACATGAACTATACATATCAGCTCACTGGCTTCGCAAGGGTAGAATGACGACAAACGGCAACGACGAAACGACCCGTCGCGTGACTGGCGCGCCGAGGCGTGATCCCCCATGCTACAGCGAGCGCACCCGGCCACGCTTCCAGCCGAACATTCTCCTCCCTCCGAGTCTCCACGATGCACCGAACCCGACCGCTACGCGCCGCTACGATCTGCTCCTTCGTCGCGGTCTCCTGCACCGCTTTCGCATCGTTGCCCGCGCAAGAGCCCGCAATATCGGCGAGCACGCCGGCGTCGCGAGCCGTACCGCGACCGATGAACTGGCTCGACGTCCAGAACATGCGGCAGATCGGCGCGCCCGTTCCCAGCCCTGACGGACGGTCGGTGCTCTATACACTCAGCGTTCCCGATTGGAAGGAAGCGCGCCGGCAAACCGACCTCTATCTCGTCTCCACGCAGCAGGGCCTTTCGAGCACCCGACGCCTTACTTATACCGCGGACAAGAGTGAGACGGCGCCGCAGTGGTCGCGTGACGGGCAGTTCTTCCTCTTTCTCTCCGACCGCGACGCGACGCCGAATGCGGCGAGCGCATCGCGTGGCGGCACGCTGCCGACGAGTGGCCCGGGCGCGCCATACTTTCCCGCCGCGGTGGGTGGCGGAACGGGCAGCCCCACGTCTCAGATCTATCTCATGCGCCCCGACGGCGGAGAGGCACGCAAGATCACCGACGCACGGGATGGCGTGACGACATACACCTTCTCGAAGGACGGCCAGTGGCTCGTCTACCGATCGGGCGCGGCGACGCAGGAACAACTCTACGCGATTCCCGTGGCTGGTCTCATGGCGACCGACTCGGTGCGGCCCATACAGCTCACGCGTCATCCGAGCGGCGTAGGTCTCTGGCGCATGTCGCCCGACTCGAAGCGCATCTACTTCGCCACCGCCGATACGGTGGACCCCGACGCCAGGCTTCGTCTGGAAAAGCGCTTCGACGTTCGCATTCGCAACATGGAAGTTCCCGTGTCGAGCCTGTGGGCCTTCGACCTCGCCACGAAGCGCACGACACGCCTCACGCGCGACACGACGTACAGCGTCGGGGATTTCACCATCTCGCCCGATGGAAAGTGGATCGGGTACCACGGCATCTCGGCCAATCGATACGATCGCAATATCCTCGAGCAGTCGGGCAATGCGGATCTGTACCTGCTCGAGGTGGCCACGGGTCAGATCGAGCGCTTGACGAAGAACACGGATATTTCCGAGAGCAGCGTCAGCTTCTCCCCAGACAGCCGGATGCTCGCGTTCTCCGCGCCGGACGATTTCATCTACAAGCACAACGGGCGCGTGTACCTTCGCGACGTGAACGCGAGAGGTAGTGCGCTCAGGAAGTTGGGCGGCGGGTTCGACGGAGACGTCTCCGTCGGATTCTGGTCGAAGGACGGCGCCACGATCTACTTCAACGAGGGCATCAAGGCGACCGATCAAGTCATGGCGCTAAATGTGGCAGCAAACACGGTCCGCCAGATCACGAACGACCGGGCCAGCATTCGCGCGAATCAGGACGAAGAAACAAACCGCATCTTCATCACGCGCAGCGACCCACACACGCCGTCCACCGTGTTCACCGCCTCGAGTGCACGAGACATTGAACTCCGCAGCGCGTGGACGCAGCTCACCGACGCCAATCCGTGGACGCGCGAGCTCGCGCTCGGCGACGTCGAAGAGATCTCATGGACGTCGGCCGATGGGCGCACGGTGGGTGGGGTGCTCGTGAAGCCGGTCGGATATCAGCCAGGCAAACGCTATCCACTCATCGTCGCCATTCATGGCGGTCCCGCGGCGGCAGACGTGCTGAGCTTCAACGGCGGTTACGGGTCGCAGGTCTATGCGGGTGCCGGCTACGCCGTGCTGATGCCGAACTACCGCAACTCCACCAACTACGGCCAGAAGTTCGCCATCGAGAGCCAGGGCGACTACTTCACGAAGGGCTATCAGGACATCATGGCGGGGGTAGACCACCTGATCGCGCAGGGTCTGGTGGACAGTACGCAGATGGGCGTGCTCGGCTGGAGTGCCGGAGGCCACTGGTCGAACTGGATTCTCACGCACACGAATCGCTTCAAGGCGATCTCGACTGGTGCGGGCGTCTACAACTGGATCTCGATGTATGGCGAGAGCGACACGCAGCGTAATCGCCAGTGGTATCTCGGCGACAAGATGTATTACGACGACATGGAGCATTGGTGGAAGCAATCACCTGCCGCATACATCAAGAACGCGAAGACCCCGACGCTGATTCACGTCGTCGATGGCGACCCGCGTGTGCCGCGACCCGAGAGCGAGGGGCTGTACATGGCGCTGAAACGGCTGGGCGTGCCGACGGAGCTGTACGTCTATCCAGGCTTTACGCACGGCATTCCCGATCCACGCAATGCGCTGCTCAAGTCCACGGCCGAGATGGCGTGGATGGACTATTGGGTGCGACACTCGGGGCACAAGTTCGCGTGGCGCGATGTCCTGAAGACCGTCGAAGATCCAAAGGAGAGCAAGCCGGCGGCACTCACGCCGTGAACGCGGAATGACCACTTCACATGAGGTGCAACGACCCGCGAGGCAATCACGATTCTGGTGGTTGCCACTCGTGCTCATTGCGGTGGCGCTGATCTTTCTCTTCGCGGCGCCGTTCTTCACCGGCGCGCGCCTCCAGGCGATTCGCGGACATGCCGCGGACGTGATCTCGCCGGCGCTGGTGCGTACGAACGATCTCGAGGCCGCGCTCGCCACGGAATTCGCGGCGCGCAGCGAGCTGGCAGAGGGTGGAGGCCAATCCGCAGAGGCTGCGACGGCCGCCGCCGCGGCGAGGGCGTCAATCGCTCAAGACGAGCGCTCTCTGGATTCTCTCGTGAGAGGCGTCAGCCCCGAGGCGATCTCACTCTTCGCCGAGGCGAGAGCCTCCGTTGCTGCCTGGCGGCGGGAGGAGGATCGGTTTGCCGCCGAGGCACGGGCTGGCCGAGCGACGATTCATGGAGCGGGGGCGACCGCAACGCGCGGCCGGCGTTGGGAGACGGTGGAGATCGCGCTGGCGGACATGCAGCGGCTCGAAAACGAACTCACGACTCGCACGAACGTCGAGCGAGTGGAGATCAACCGACTGCAGCGAGTCAGCGTGCTCGTGCCAGCCGGACTCGTTCCACTCGCGCTGCTGGCGCTCTGTGCAGTCGCGTGGACGGCGCGCCGAACGCTCCTGCTCTCGCAGGCGGCAGCCACCGGTCAGCGCAACGCCGAACGTGCGATGGCCGCCAAGTCCGCCCTGATGCGCGGAGTGACGCACGATCTCAAGAACCCCCTCGGCGCCGCGCGAGGCTACGCTGAACTTCTGGCTGATGAGGCACTCGGACCGCTTCCCGAGCCGCAGGCGAAGATGGTGAGCCGTCTTCGGAGCCTGCTCTCAGCCACGCTCGATACGGTCAACGACCTCGTGGAACTGTCGCGAGCCGATGCCGGTGAGTTGAAGATCGACTGGCATGAGACCGACGTCGCGCTGATCGCGCGCGACACGATCGACGACTACCGGGCGAGTGGCGATGCCGCGGGTCTGCAACTCCTCTTCAACGTCGAAGAGCTCGGACCGGAATCCTCGACCCACGTGATGACGGACCCCGTTCGCGTGCATCAGGTGCTCGGCAACTTGCTGTCGAACGCCGTGAAGTACACGCCGCGTGGCGGCATCGTTCGAGTGAGCGTCGCGGCCATGCTCGACCCCGAGCTCGGCCACGTGATGGCGTTCGACGTGTCCGACACCGGCCCCGGAATACCGGAGCCACTTCGGGAACGTGTGTTCGAGGAATTTTTTCGCGTGCCGACGACGGTCGCCATCGCGCAGGGCACGGGCGTCGGGCTCGCGATCGCGCGCCGCGTTGCGAGGCTGCTCGGTGGCGACCTGCGCGTCCGTGATACGATTGGCGGCGGCGCGACCTTCTCGCTGTTGATTCCGGCATCGCGGACGGCGAGCTGAGCACACGGCAGATTTTGTCGATCGCGCGCGGCGGCAGCCGTCTCAGCTGTTCTCCCGTGAGTGCCGCTTCACGCTCGGCTCGACGTTCCGCCACCAGGTTTCCAGCTTCGGTGGCGACGCAGGTTCGATCATCTGCCCCGGTCGCCAGGCTATCGTACCTCAGTCGCAGCAACCGCTTAACGCACGCACAGCGAGACGGCGCGCGCGCGGCTTGAGCGTCGCAAGCGCCGCTTCCGCCCGCTCGAAGGCACCGCGCTCGATGGTGTAGTAGCTCCAGCGCCCCTCGCGCCGGTCAGTGACCAGGCCGGCATCCTTGAGCGTCTTCAGGTGCCACGAGAGACGCGACTGCGCGACGTCGAGGTCCTCCATCAGATCGCAGACGCAACGCTCGCCGTTCGCGAGCAGCTCGAGCACTTCGATCCGCATGGGATCGGCGAGCGCGTGGAAGAGCGCGGCAGTGGCAACCGGATCGGCGGAGCGAGTCGTCATCGTTTGAAATTCTATATCAAGATTTCTTGATGTGCAAGCTCGGCCGCGGCAGCGGCGCGAACGACCGCGGCATCGCTCTGGACGACATCTACTCCGGCGGCCTCTGTCCGCGGCCAGCACCGTTCCCCGCCCCGCGTCCAGCGTTCGGCTGCGTGGTCGGAGTGCGGAACCATTCCGGCAGCTTGGCCCACTGCTCCGGCGTGAGGATCGCCTGCATCTGCTTCACCGCCGCGACGTAGTTGTTTCGTGCGAGCTGAAGCGCGGGCTGAATCTGCGGGAAGGCCTTCTGGAGATCTCCGCCGGCGGAGTCGAGGTGCACCTGGAGCTCAGCGACGAGCACCGAGTCTTTCGCCTCGAGCGCGTTGGCCACGGAGTCCACGCTATTCAGTTGCCGCGCGGTCAGGCCGAGGTGCAGTGAGTCGGCGAGCATCTTGAGCGTCGTCGCGGGATTCGGTGCAACGCGATTCACGATGGCATTGACGTCCACGCCACCACTGGCGGCCCCGCCACGTCCCGTGATCGCGCGCAGCATTGCCAGGGTCCGGTCGCGTTGCATGTCCGGGCCCACCTGCAGACGTCCCGTGAATGCGATCTGGAAGGGATTGAACACCGCTGACCGCGTCGCGGGATTGTTGCCGAAGCGCTCGTTGACCTGATATACGAAGCGCCGCGCATCCGGGTCGAAGCCGCGCACGAACAACAGGTTCGGATCGACGCGACTCGTCTGACCCCAGCCGCGCAGATGATCGGCGCCGTGCAGGAGCTGATCGATACCGGTGAGCGGATTCACGAGCTGGACCTGAAACTGTAACCGCTGTTGAATCATGCCACCCAGGTTGGGACGCAGGTTTGCCTGGAAGTCGAGGCGCGGCACCCAGTCACCGACGCAGGTGTTGCGGCCGGCGATCTGGCCGATCTGCGACAGGAGGCAACTTCGCGCCTGCGCGGGCGCCTCGGCGAGAAGTCGCGTCATGCCGTTGACCAGGGCGGTGTCCGGCGCGGTTGCCGGATTGAAGACGAAGGCGCGATCGTTTCGCACGCCGTCGCCGTTGATGTCGCTGCCGACGAGCGGCGTGTATGGCGCGCCCGAACTGAAGCCGAGCACGGAGGTGATGTCGAGCCAAGGCTTGGCCATCCAGGTCATGGTGCCCTGAATGTTGTGCGCGCGACCGAGGTTGCTTCGCGACCAGGCGAGCACGTTGGGATCGCCCGCTGTCGTGGGCGAGGCAAATCCACCCGACGGAGAACCGCCCGAGAACGACGACTGATCGCGCACGTTCTGATACGTGTACGACATGCTCCAGATCAGGTTGGTGAGGCTGACGCCATTCACCGTCGTGGTCACTTGCGCGGTGCGCGATTCCAATTGCGACGTGATGTCGTACACATGCGCGAAGTCGCCCACCCGTCGCGACCCAAGCACACTCACCGCGCCGGTTGCGGGCACGATCGACGACGCGGGCACGTACACCGGCCGTCCTCCTTCGCTCGCGATCTGGAACTGCGGCGCCGAGTTCAGGTTGAGATCGGTGACGCCGTACAGATGCGTGCCGAGCGCGTAGGAACCGTCCACGCTCGCGCTATATCGCAGGCCCAGCCGCTTCTGGAAGCCGAGCGATCCACGCCATGCGCGCGGCGCGGTGAAGGCCGAGTCGAATAGCGTGACGTTCGAGCGCGTGCTCGAGAAGGCCTGGCCCGGCCCGGTGCCATCGGCGCACGTGGTCGGGAGCGACGACGGATCGCGCTGGAACAAGGACCAGTCGGGAATGGGTACCGCGCTGCCCACGCAGACGAGTTGCGTCTCGCCCGACGGAAGTCCAGTCGCGTCGATTGCGGAGCTGAACAGACTCGCCGGCACCTTGCCGCGAAACTCGCCGATTCCGCCGCGCAGCACGCCGAAGCTGTTCGCTCCGCCGGGTACCGCGGTTGCGGCGCCACCACCCCCTCTTCCACCACCCCCGCCTCCACCACCACCACGCCCGCCGAAGCCGCCACGTCCACCGCCAGTCGCGGGCGCTGGGGCCTGATCGACGCCATTCACGCGATTCTGTGCACCGATGATCCAGGTGAAGCCGAGACGCGGGCTGACATGAACCTCCGAAGGAAAGTCGGACGTGCTGTGCCCGAACTGCGACTCCACGACTGGATTCGAGGCGGGTGCACCGCGATACGCCGACTCCTCGACCCGTGCGCCGTAGACGAACTGCCAGGCGGCGCTCTTGCGCCAACTATCGCCGAGATAGAGCGCGCCGTTCAGCGCACTCGTCGATCTGGCAGAGGGCGAGAAGAGACGCGTGTACTGCGCCGGCTGATTCGCCGCGAAGTCGGCGAGCGAATTGAAGGTGAAGGTGCCGTCACGATTGGTCGATGAGTACTGCGAGACGTCGCTCACATTGAGCAGCAGGCCGAGCTTCCACCGGTGTCCTCCGTCGCGAATCCACGAGACCTCGTCGGTGAGCTCGAGTTGATCGTTGACGCTCGATGTCGGCAGTGCCGGATTGCCACCGAAGTTGAGCGAGCTCACGCCGATGACGCCGTCCGAGAGGAGCGACGAGACGCGCACGCGTCCCTCGGGTCCATCGAAGTACGGATTGGCGGACTGGTGACTGCGCTCGTAGTACGCACGCCCTTCGTTCACGAACTGGTCGAAGAGCGTGGACGCCAGCGACAGCATGATGCCGCCTGACGCGGTACCGCGGTCGCCGCCGAGCGGGGGAATGCCGAGCTGGTCGCTGCGGAAGTTGTCAGCGCGCGAGCCGGCCCAATTCACTCGCGCGGTGAGGGAGTGATCTTCGTTGATGTGGTAGTCAAACCGCGCGATCCCCGTTGCGTTGTCTGTGAGGCGGTCGGCTGGAATGCCATCGAGGGTAAGAGGCACTTGATAGCCTGTCAGCAGCCCGAGAAAGCGCGCCGCGGAGTCAGGTTGCACACCGAGTCGCTGTAGCGCCAGCGGGTCGGCGCTGAGCAGCGATTGCAGGTTGCTCGTCTGCCGATTCACCTGGAACGACGCAAACCAGAACGCCTTGTCCTTGACGAATGCACCGCCGACGCCACCGCTGAGCTGGTTGCGCGTGTAGGCGCCGGAGAAGGCCCCTGTGCCCGACGTGTCGGCGGCCGAAGTGAATTCGAGCGCGGGATCGTGCAGGCCGTAGCCGAACGAGCCGTTTACGAGATTCGTCCCGCCCCTGGTCGTCGTCGCGACCTGTCCGCCGGTGAACTGTCCGCGGCTCACGTCGTACGTGTTCGTGATCACGCGCACGCTGCGCACCGCCTCGGCTGGAACGCCCGCGCCACCGAAGGACAGTCCGTCGAGCGTGATCTGATTCTGGTCCGGGCGCTGGCCGGCCACGGAGAAACCCGCAGCCGTGCTGTCCGTGCCGGCGATGCTCACAACGCCGGGCGCGAGCGCAGCGATCGCGTTGAGATCGCTCGGATCGATCGGGAGCCGCATCAACTGCGCGCCACTCAGTGCCGTCTCGACGGACCCAGCGGTGGGCCGATCGGTCGCGTTAGGCAGCCGGGTTGCCGTGGTGCGAACGGTGGAAAGCGTGCTGACACCGGCGGTCATCTTCGCATCAGCGACGAGGCGGTCTTCGTCGGCCTGCTTGGCAACCGAGAAGGTGACCGGCAGCATGCCGAGGTAGCGCACGGTGACGCGGTACTGTCCGCCGCCATCCGGGAAGAGGAGGGTGTACTTCCCTTGGTCGTTCGTCGTCTTGCGGCGGGTGACCTCGGTCTCGACGGAGGTCACTTCCACCGTAGCGCCATTCATCGGACGGCCGTCGGGACCGACGACGGTTCCGGTGATGATGTCGGTCGTTGCGCCCACCTGCGCGCGGGCGGCGGGCCAGGCGGCGGCCAGGAGGACGAGCAGCGTGGGCAGGAGCCGACGGATGATCATACCCTTCTCTACGACGACCGAGGCCCGACCGTTTGGACTTTCAGACACTCAGAATGGTGTCACGGAACTGGCCTGTCGCCCCAGGTCCGCCCGATGCCGGCGAGCAGCACCGCGTACGTCTCGATCCCATCCCAGAGATTCTGCAGACGCAGATTCTCGTCCGCCGCATGCTGATTGTCGTCGTAATTGGCGATCGGCAGGTGAATCATCGGCACCTTGAGCACCTGCTCGAACAGATACGTCGGCCCGGTGGCGCCAGAGGTCGGGATCGCGAGCGGCGATTCCTTCGCGCCGTCTCGCAGCGCAGCGAGCACGGCCTTCCCGAACGGTCCATCCATCGGAGCGCGCGAGGCCGGATAGCCTTCCGTCCACTCTATGCGAGCAACCTTCGCGTGCGCGAGTCGCATCGGCAGCGTCACGCTGTCGTGCGTGATCCAGTAGCCCTGCTTGCGCACGTGCGTCTCAACGAGGCGCTGCACATTCGCCGGCGTCTGACCCGGCACGAGGCGCAGATCGAATGACGCGTAGGCTTCCGTCGCGATGGTATTGGAGCCGGCCTCGCGCACTCCGCCGACGCGCATGCCGCGCAGGTTGAACGCGGGAAGCATGATCCGCTCCGCCAGCAGCGCGTCGTTCGCTTCCGTGTGCGCGAGGCCGAGTACCGTGCGGAGCTCGGGATCGAACTTCGGCAGCGCGGCCGCCGCGCGATGCTCTGCCGGCGTGATCGGCCGCATGTCGTCGTAGTAGCCGGCGATCTTGATGTGCCCGTCATCGTCGCGCATGCTGGCGACGAGATTCGCCAGCATCACACCCGGATTCGGCGCCCAGTTGCCGTAGTGCCCGCTGTGCAGCGCGCGAGTCGGCCCGTACACGGTGAGCTCGAACGACGTCACGCCGCGATTCCCGAACAGAATCTGCTGCCGTCCGCTTTGATGAATCGGTCCGTCGCAGAACAGCCACGCGTCCGCCGTGAGCACCGGCGCGTACGTCTGCAGGATCTGACGCAGATGCTGCGAGCTCGCCTCCTCCTCACCCTCGAAAAAGACCTTGAGATTCACCGACTGCGCTGTCTTTGACGCGCGCATCGCATCGACGGCGGCGAGAATCGCCATGATCGACCCCTTGTCGTCGCCGGCGGAGCGCGCATAAAGACGCGCCTCCGGATCGGCGTGACCGCCCTTCGGCGGCATCGGGATCACCTTGCCACCCGCACTGGGCTCCTTGTCGCGCAACATCGGCGACCAGGGTGACGAGGTCCACTGCTTCGGGTCGAGGGGCTGGCCGTCGTAGTGCGCGTAGAGCGCCAGCGTGCGCTTGGCGCCGGGCGCGGGCAGCTCGCCATACACCGCCGGCGGGCCGCCCGGCACCGTGAGCAGCCGTGTGTTAGTGAAGCCGCGCTTGCCAAGCATCTGTAGCAGGTGATCGGCGTTGCGGCGGATCCCAACCGAGTCGCTCGCCAGATTCGGTATCGCGAGAAGTCCCGCGAACTCGTCGAGGATCTCCGCCTCGTTGTGCTGGCGGTACTCGCGTGCGCTGGCGCGCGCGGCGACACCAGTAGTCGGGCTCTGCGCGGGAAGCTCTGCCGCGACGCAGATACAGGCGCTGAGCGCGATGCGCCCCGTGATGGAGACGAGCGTGGGTCGGGAGCGCTCTTGATGGGACATTGTTTGTCGTGTGGTGGGGAGGTGGGTCGAACGAGTCAGGCGGTCCTCACATCTGATCTAGGTACGAGGCACCGAGCGCCC
>Ga0209638_1002633_pt1 | contig 10967 bp, 10 predicted proteins | sample BarGraNGADG00211_FD_184490 | JGI IMG/M metagenome (GOLD analysis project Ga0209638, IMG submission 184490) | Arctic peat soil microbial communities from Barrow, Alaska - Barrow Graham LP Ref core NGADG0002-211 (SPAdes) (version 2) | ecosystem: Environmental > Terrestrial > Soil > Wetlands > Peat... | reverse complement strand
TTGAAAAAAATTCGGCATTTACCGCCCAGGTTCTGGTATCCTGGAGCGAATTACACAGCGATCTTATGCAGCAGGTTTACCATTTAATGATTGAACGGAAATGGGAATTACTTCCATTGGATGCTGACCGCACCAAGCTTCCTGGTTTTTTAACCCGCTGGCCCAAAGGAGAGACCTACGAAATTCTCAACCAGACCTATGCTGAAGCATATCCCCAATCCAGCGCGAGTGAAGATGATGTCCGCCTGATGGTGGTTTGGATCAGCGGGCGCCTGCCATTCGAAATCGTAGATACAGAAAATGAAGCTTAATCGATAAATTCAATTTCTTCGTTCGGATTGTCGTCAAGCGTGCCAAACGCAGTCAAATTGATATCCCCAAATAATCCAGCTTGCTCTACCTGGATTGAATTGCGTTTAATTAATTCCAGCATGGCTAAAAAAGTAACCACGATTTCAAGCCGAGAACGGTTGGTAAGCACTTCCTTGAACGTAGTCGAACCGTACATCTTGAGAGCTTCTACAATCAGGTGGATGCGCTCTCGTATGGTGATTCGCGGCATGTTGATTACCTGGTCGAAAGCAGGCAAGGTATTTTTCTTCCCCAAAACCTGCCAGGCAGCTTGAACCAGGTCGTCCAAGGTGATTCCAACCATGTCCAGGTGGGTTTCCACATGGGTGGTTGGAACTGCAATTCGCAGGTAAGTGTGCTCCCCGGAAGCCTGGCGTTTTTCAAGAACGGCAGCCAATTGGCGGAAACGACGGTAGAGGATCAACTGCCGGGCCAGTGCTTCAGCGTCGTCAGCTTCATCGACTACCTCGAGGATTTGGGGGCGCGGCAGAAGTGCGGCGGATTTAATTTGAACCAGGCGGGCAGCAATTACCAAAAAAGCTGAGACTTCAGCCGGGTCACGCTCGGCAATCAGATCCAGATAATCGAGATATTGATCGGTTACCTGGGCCAGGGCCAGGGTGGTTATATCCAATTCTGCCCGTTCGATCAGGGCCAACAGTAAATCCAGCGGCCCGGTATAAACGGCAGTGTTAATCTGGTAGCGTTCAGTCTGGTGACCGGCAACTTGCATGCTCATGGGGCGTATTATAGCAGGTTCAGGGTATAATTTAGCCATGTCATCGGAAAAATTGAGCCACCTGGATGAAGCTGGACGAGCCCACATGGTGGATGTTGGCGCCAAGCCGGACACCGTTCGCACAGCAACAGCGCGAGGGGAAGTTCATCTTAAACCGGAAACGGTTGCCCTGGTTCGCCAGGGGTTGATGAAAAAAGGCGACGTTTTAACTGTCGCCCAAATTGCTGGCATTCAGGCAGCCAAAAAAACATCGGAGCTTATCCCGCTCTGTCACCCGCTGCCGTTAAATCAGATTGAAGTCACTTTGGAAGTAGATGAGACTCTTCCAGGTGTGCTGATCACGGCAACCGTCAAAACAACGGGCAAGACAGGAGTTGAGATGGAAGCGCTAACCGCTGTGTCGGTGGCAGCTTTAACCGTATATGACATGGTGAAAGCTGTCGAGAAAACCGGCCGTATCCAGAATATCCGCCTGGTGGAAAAGCACGGCGGCCTGAGTGGGGACGTGGTAAACGAGTAAATTATGCAGTTGAACATCTTATTTTTTGCATCTTTAAAGGATCGGGCAGGAGTGAGGCAGGTTGACTTTGAATCTTCAAATCCAATCACCATATCCGAGTTAAAAAACCAGTTAGCGCAGCGCTTCCCGGCGATCGAGCCGCTGCTGCCAAACTGCCTGGTATCGGTCAACAAGCAGTTTGCTTTTGATGGCGATTTGATTGCCGAAGGAGCTGAGGTAGCTTTTTTCCCCCCGGTCAGCGGCGGCAGCGATTTTCCTACCGTTATGAAAATCATCGACGGACCGCTAGACCTGGATGAATTGGTGGCTTCCATCACTCTATCGACAACCGGGGCTGCCTGTATTTTTACAGGGATGGTGCGTGGTAAAACCAACCAAGGCGACCCGCATGAGACAGTTTCCCTTGAATACGAAGCTTATGCGCCAATGGCAGAGGCAAAAATGGGGCAGGTGGCGGACGAAATTCGCCAGCGCTGGCCGGCGGTGGAGGGGATAGCCATCGTGCAGCGGATAGGCCATTTAATGCCTGGGACCCCTACAGTTTTAATTGCCTGTTCAGCCGCGCATCGAGACACGGGTGTTTTTGAAGCTGCCCGGTATGGGATTGACCGCCTGAAAGAGATTGTGCCGGTTTGGAAAAAAGAGATCGGCCCGCTTGGTGAAACCTGGGTGGAAGGAAAATACTTTCCAAAGCCAGGAGATTAAGGGAGGATTCCGTGGAGAATCATGTTGAGCACCTGGTGCAGGAATCGCCCCAGGAACTGGCCCAGCGCCTGGGGTTACATTTTAAGGATTTACTGCTGTTGAGCCGGGCGTTGACCCATCGTTCGTACCGGAATGAGCATCCCGAGGCGCTGGAGGACAATGAACGGCTTGAATTTCTGGGTGACGCCGTATTGGATTTTGTTGTCGGGGCATGGCTTTATAACCAGTTCCCTGAAATGCCTGAAGGTGACCTGACGCGCATGCGTTCAGCCTTAGTCTATACCGATTCATTGGCAGCATTCGCGCGCCAGATTGGTCTTGGTAAAGCCATGCGTTTAGGAAGGGGTGAAGTCCAAACCGGTGGAAAAGATCGGAGTCCACTGCTGTGCGATACATTCGAAGCGCTGATCGGAGCAATTTACCTCGACCAGGGTATAACGGCTGTGCAAAAATTTATGTCGAAACTGCTGATTGCGGGCGCTGAAGATGCCCTTCTCAATCATAGAACCGAAGATCCAAAGAGCATTTTCCAGGAATGGGTGCAATCCCAGGGTTTTTCAGCTCCTAACTACGTCACACTCAGTGTCTCCGGCCCTGACCATTCCAAGATGTTCGAAGTGGATGTTATTGTCGATGATAAAGTATTTGGTTCAGGATCAGGGCTTAGCAAACAAATAGCCACCAAAGTAGCGGCCCGGGATGCCTTGCGGCGCTTGAAGCTGCTCGAATGAGGAGATCATGGCGCCCCGCTTAAAGTCTTTGGAACTCCACGGTTACAAAACCTTTGCCAGTCGGACGGTTTTTGAATATCCAGGGCTGATTACGGCCATTGTCGGCCCCAATGGATCTGGGAAGTCGAACATTGCAGATTCGATCCGCTGGGTTCTGGGTGAACAATCGTATTCTTTGCTGCGCGGCCGAAAGACAGAAGACATGATTTTTGCGGGTTCCGAACAGAGGCCGCGGGCCGGAATGGCCTCGGCTTCAATCCTGTTTGATAACTCGGATGGCTGGCTGCCGATTGATTTTGCAGAAGTGGCAATTACCCGGCGAGCATACCGTGATGGAACGAATGAATATTTGCTGAATGGACAGCGTGTCCGGCTGAAGGAAATCAGTGAGCTGCTGGCGCAGTCCGGTCTTTCGGAGCGAACGTACACGATTATTGGGCAAGGATTGGTCGATGCGGCGCTTTCTTTGAAGCCCGAAGAAAGGCGAAAGTTCTTTGAAGAGGCAGCCGGGATTGGATTGTACCGCAGCCGGCGGGAAGAGAGCCTAAACCGGCTGGAAACCACCAAGCGCAACCTGGAACGTGTCCAGGATATTCTTAGTGAACTTGGACCACGCCTGGGGAGCCTCGAAAAACAGGCCCGGCGAACCCTGGAGTACGAACGGATTAAAGGAGAATTGCGCTTACTGCTGCGCGACTGGTACGGCTATCACTGGCACACCACTCAGCAAGATTGGGCCCATGCCCGGGAGGTTATGAAAGCCCAGGATATTCGCCAGCAGAATACGCGCCAGGTGTTGGATGAGGTTCAAGTCCAGTTAGCTCGTCTTCGTGATCAGCTCATGGAAGTTCGGGAGAGATTGAACGGATGGCATACCCAGTCAGCCGAACTACACCAGCGGAGAGAAAAAATCAGCCGTGACCTGGCGGTGATGGATGAACGGCAAAGGGCGCTTCAAGACCAGGCTCTCAACCTGGAGCGCGATGTCAATCGTCTGATTGAGGACCGAGCCACCCGGCAGGAACGAATTAAGAAACTGGCAGACGAAAAAAAGCAGCTTGACGAAGAATTGATCGAAGCCCAAAACCAGGTAAGCTCGGCAAGTAAAATTCTCGAAGCACGCAGCAGGGAGCGCCAGCAGGTAGAATATTCGTTGAGAGACACACGCCAAAAGCTGACCGCCAGCCAGACCAGGCAAGTACAAATCAACGCGCATCAAAATGAAGTGCGCCAGAGGCTGGAATCGATTCGCAGCAGCCAAAAGGCAGCACTACTTGCAATCGAAAATGACCAGAACTCCCTTTTAAAAACTGAAGCTCAATTTAAACTGGTCAACGAGCAGCGCGAGGAAACTCAATCTGCACTCAATAACCTGGAAACGCAGCGCAGCGAAGGACGCATTCACCTGGATGAGCTGGAGACCAGGCGTAAAGTGGCTTTGGACGAGCAATCCGGACTGGAAACACAACGCAGCCGGATAAAGGCGCAGTTGGAAGTATTGGAACAGGCCGAACATTCTTTCAGCGGATTAAACCAGGGCGCACGCCTTTTACTGGAAGCAGCCCGCGAAGGAAGGTTAAACAAAGGATACCGGGCTTTGAGCCAGGCGCTGGAAGTTCCAGCGGAGATTGAAATAGCCATCACAGCCGTGCTGGGCGAATTTTTGGATGGGGTCATTTTTGATCAAAAAACTGATCTGGATCCGGCTCTGGGTATTCTTGAAAATGGCTCAAAAGGGCGGGCTATCCTGGTCCCGCTCCAACTGGATGGTGAGGCTGAACCAAAGTTTACCCCCAACGCCGATCATGACTGCTTGGGGATTGCAGCTGACCTAGTAAAACCGCCGGCAGAATTAGAAACGCTAATCAGGGCTTTACTTGGCAGCGTACTCATAGTGCGAGACCGGACGGCTGCTCGGCGCCTGATCGGTTCGCTTCCAAAGTCGGCCAGGCTGGTGACTTTAAAAGGTGAAGTTTTTTGGGGAAATGGGGTTGTTGCAGCCGGACAGGAAGGACGGGCCGGGTTGATCAGCCGGCCGCGCCATAAGCGTGAACTGCTTGAGAATTTCGAAAAACTGGATCAAAAATCCGCTTTGCTCAACCAAAGTCTTAGAAACCTGGATGACGACCTGGTTGAAAACCGCAATCAAATCCACCAGATTGAGAAGGATGGAAAGATTGCCAGCCAACGGGTGAGTTCGTTGAACCAGGTTTATCAACAAACAAACCTGGCCTTGGAGCAGGCCCGGACACGGTTGGATTGGCAGCGGAAACAAAGGGCGGGTTTTGACAGTCAGATCAAACAATCCGAACAGGAAATTACCAGGCTGGCCGATGAGATCAAGGGTAGTGAAGGCCAGGGAGCCTCCTTAAATGATGAAATCCGAAAAAAAGGCCAGGAACTGGCAGCTTTACCGCTTGACGATCTCCAGAAGGAAGTAGTGTATTGGGAAACAACAATAGCAGTCGCAAACCGGTCTGTGAAGGAAGCCGAGAGACGCATAACTGAGCAGAGCCAGGATTTGGCTGCACTTGGAAAATCGATCGAAGGGGTCAATTTACGCCTGGCTGCGATCAGTCAGAATGCAGATGAGCTTTTGGCCAGCAAGCAGGTACTGAGGGATGAAGAAACCGGCCTGAATGATGAGATTCAAGAGCTTCAGGGCAAGATTACACCAGCAGAAGAAGAGCTGGAGGGACTGGAAAAAAAATACTCAACCCAGCAGGGGAACCATGTAGCCGCTCAACAGGCTGCTACGCTGGCCGACAGGCTGGCAAACCAGGCACAGTTGGAGGTATCTCACCTGCGAGAGGCGCTTGATTCGCTGCAACGCAGAGTGGAAGAGGATTTTGGCCTGGTCGCCTTTGAATATGAAGTGGATGTTGCCGGACCTTCACCCTTACCTTTGGAAGGGATGGTGGAACAGCTTCCGAAAATTGTTGAGCTGCCGCCTGATCTGGAAACATCCATTAACCGCCAGAGAGGACAGTTGCGCAGGATGGGAGCTGTAAACCCGGAGGCGCAGAAAGAATACCTGGAAGTAAAAGAACGTTTTCAATTCCTGACAGCCCAGGTTGATGATCTCAAGAAAGCTGATACGGATCTCCGCCAGGTTATAGCTGAATTGGATGACCTGATGAAGAAGGAATTTCGCAAAACCTTTGACGCAGTGGCAGCGGAGTTCCGGCAGCTTTTCACACGCATGTTTGCGGGAGGGTCAGCCCGGCTGGTCATGGTCGACGAGGATGATCTGAATGAAACCGGGATTGATATTGAGGCCAGGCTGCCAGGACGAAGAGAGCAAGGATTATCACTGCTTTCTGGCGGAGAGCGCAGCCTGACGGCGGTGGCCCTGGTTTTCTCCTTGCTTAAAGTTTCTCCGACCCCGTTCTGTGTGCTGGATGAAGTGGATGCGATGCTGGATGAAGCCAACGTGGGGAGATTCCGGGAAATGTTGATCGAGCTCAGCAAGAATACCCAGTTCATTATCATCACCCACAACCGAAACACTGTCCAGTCAGCAGACGTCATCTACGGTGTAACGATGGGGCGGGATTCAGCCAGCCAAATTATCAGCTTGAAGCTGGATGAAGTCAGCGAAGAAATGGTGAAATAGAAACGCTTCGAAATTTAAGAATCAAAAAAGCATCCTGGATTTCCAGGATGCTTTTTTGATTGATATTCTGATCCGTTTACGGAGTTGGGGTAGCCTGGCTCGGGACCGGGGTGTCGGCAGGAGTTGGCAAAGCAGAGTCGGTTGGAAGAACCGGTACCGCCGGCTGGGTGGCTACAGGCGGCAAGTTTGGCGGAGTGAAGGTCGGGTCGGTGGGGACTTTCTGCGACCAGATATCGTATTTCACGACACTAGGATCGGAGGTTTGCGTATTAAGCCAGGTATTAAAAGCGGTCGTACGAGCGGTTGATAAGTCGCTGGCGTTCAAAGCTCGGACTTCGTGACCAATCACCTGGATAATTTCATAACCCGCGACCGATTTTATGGGTTGACTGAAATCACCAATTTTCATTGAGAAAGCAGCGGTTTCAACAGCCGCGTCCTGGACACCCTTCGCAATCCATCCAAGGTCACCACCTGTGCTTTTCGTATTTGTATCGGTTGATACTTCTGCGGCAACTTTGGCAAAATCTTCGCCGTTCTTCAAGCGGGTAAGGACTGTGTTCGCGGTGGCTTCATCAGCAACCACGATATGGCGAGCCCATACCTCATCCTGTGAAGGGGCAACTTCATTCCCAATTGCATCCGAAAGCTTTGTGCGCAAGAGCTGACCGTACAGGATCTTACGGATATCAGTCTCAGATATATTGATGGGCGCCATATTAGTCATGAAGTTAGCCACAACCGTTTTAAACCCATCGGCAGTGTAGGGCGTTGGGGTAGGGGTGATGGTCGGTGTATCGGTGATGGTCGGCGTTTCGGTTATGGTCGTAGTGGGGGAAGGTGGTGCCACGGTGGGGGTGGGGCCATTGACAGTCGGCGTGGCAGTCGCGGGCAGCGGAGTATCGGTAGGGCCAGTCGTTGAAGTAGGAGCTGTGGTCGGAGTTGGCGTAATGGTAACGATTGCCAACTCGGTGGGGTTCAACGTCGAGGTAATTACTTCAGTTGGGGTAAGGGATGAGGTGGGAGTGCCGCTGGGGAAATAACCAAAACTGGTTTGATATTCCTTGTTCACCTCGGCATCAGTAACGGTTATGCCTCGTTTGGCTGCTTCTTTAGCGATTACAATATCCTGGATCATATGATCAAGCACATTCCCGCCCAATAGACTGGTCTCGGTCAAAGTGGAGGAAAGCTGATCTAACTGGGAGCGAATTCCAAATGGATCGCCCTGGAACTGGGTATAGAACTGATAGTATTGATTGTACTGATTGATTAATTCGTAGCGTTGAAAACGGACGGCTGTTTGAAAATCTCGTACAGTAATTGTCTGGTCACCAACTTTTGCAACTGCCTGGTTATATTGGAATACGTTCGTATCCAAAAGACCATAAACGATTGATGCAACCACCAGAAAGGCCACGATGGCCGCACCAATCAGGAGATAGCGTCTTTGAATTCTTTCGCGTTCCAGGCGAGCAAGGTGCTTGCGGCTGACGATCTTTGACTTGGGGGGATTCGGCATAGGGACGACCTCAACTTCTCAAAAAAAATGAGGGGCATAGAGTAGGAAACCTCCATGCCCCTGGATTACAAAAGGGATTAGCGATAGTCTTCTTTTAGCTCTGCAACGTAAGGCAGCAGGGCCAAATGGCGGGCACGCTTAATGGCTCTTGCCAGCTCGCGCTGGTGACGGGCACAGGTGCCAGTCTGGCGGCGGGGCCGAATTTTACCTTCTTCGGTTACAAATCGGCGGAGAATATCGATCTGTTTGTAATCGATGGTGATATTCTTATCGGCACAGAACTGGCAGATTTTAGGGCGCGAAATATAACGTCGCCCGCCAGACTGCTGTTCATTATCCATATTCATTTCATCTGACATTTTATTCACTCTCTAAAAGGGATACTCATCTTCGGTTTCTTCGGCCTCGGCGGCCTCGACAGTATTATTTTGATTAGCATCACGGCGCTCACCAAGGATCATCATTTCATTGGCGACAATTTCCACACTGGTGTGTTTGGCGCCTTCGGCATCTTCCCAGCGGCGAGTTTGCAACCGGCCTTCAATGTAAACTTGCTGACCTTTGGTGAGGTATTGTTTGCAAATTTCAGCCAGGTTACCCCAACTAACCACGTTAAACCATTCTGTTTCGGTATGGCGCTCGCTATCGGAAGTATTCCAGGTGCGACTGGTTGCAACCGAAAAAGTGGTTACTGGTTTCCCTGAAGGTGTGTAACGCATTTCCGGGTCACGCCCCAGGTTGCCAATGATCATCACCTTATTAAGTCCTCGGCTCATTTCAGTCTCCTTGCCAAATAGACACTAATCACAAAATACAAAAAGTCCTAAGCAGCAGTGATCAGGAAACGCATAACCGGTTCAAGGAACCGCAAATTGCGCTCGAGTTCGACGGTGAATGAAGGAGCGAACTCAGCGACCAGGAGAACATACTGGCCTTCGCGCTGCTTGCGGATTACATAAGTCATTCGCCGCTTACCCCACAAATCAACTTTGGCTATTGAGCCACCGGCTGCTGTGATCCAGGCCTTGACTTTATCGATCAGTCCGGTGAGGGCTGTTTCGTCAAGATCAGGATTGACGATGAAAATAACTTCGTAGGAACGCATTTAGGAAACCTCCTTTCCTTGGGTTTGCCCTCTGACAATACCGTGGGTATCACAAAGAGCGGAAAGACAATGTCCCTTCTTGGGGATTGCCGATGGTTTATTTTAACACAAAGTGGGAGAAAAGCAATGACAATTTAATTATGGATAAATAAATCAGATAAAGCCTGGAAAGGCACATAAAGAAGTTCAGGAAGGTTTGGGAGTGCTCGGTATTTTATCGCGGCTGATCAAAATTGTGGTCATTGCAAAAACGAACTTGACTGCCATTAATCCGTAAAACAACCAGTTCAGCAGAAAAAAATAATCCTTTGCCAGCCATTTTTGATAATACATAAAATAAGAACGGTGCCATTCAATTATGGACCGGTAAGGATGGACGCGTGTACCCCCTTCGGCGCCATAATGGATGATCTTCGCAAGTGGCAGGTAGAGAATCTTCCAGCCAGCATTCCGGGCACGGATACAAAAATCTGTATCTTCCTGGTAAGCAAAAAAGATCTCATCCAGGTAACCAATCTGGTCGATTACGGCCCGGCGGATGAACATACAGGAGCCGGATACGGCCTGAACCTCATAAATCTCATCTTCGCTTTTATAAGTCATTAAATAGCCGGCAAAGAAAGGGCGCGTCGGATAAACCTGGCAAAGCCGGGTGAAATACGTGATTACATCCCAAGGCCTGGCCTCACTGCGGCGGCACTGCCACTGCATGCTGCCGTCACGATTTAATACCTTGGGGGTGCAAATACCAATTTCGGGATGAGATTGCAGGTAATTGAAAATAATGTCCAGAGCACCCGGCTGGATTACGGTATCTGGATTGAGCTGGACAAGGAAATTACCAACGGCACAGTGAAGAGCCTGGTTCATGGGTTTCGTATAGCCCATATTGGTTTTGTTGGCTATAACCTGAGTATCCGGGTAACTGGATGCCAGCATTTCCAACGTGCCATCATTTGAACCGTTATCTACGATCACAATTTCAAACGAAATTGAAGGAGGTTTGGAATAGATCGAATCCAGGCATTTTTTCAGATAATCCCGGGTACGGTATGTAACAATACAGATTGAAAGTTCTATCATTATTTCCCCGAGACGCGCCTGAGAACGGATAGGGTTTCCAGCCCTGTTTTATGCCAAATAAAAAGTGCGGCTCTTACCTCGGCTTTTGACGAAATCAAGGCGACCATTTCAGGTTGATGAATGGTAGAATGCATGGCTTCTACAAGACCAAGCCGATTAAAAGATGAGATTAGCAATCCTGCATCTCCGACAATCTCGGAAAGAGAAGATATTTTGGATGTTATAAATGCAGTTCCACACGCCATAGCTTCAAGTACTGGTAAACTAAACCATTCGTAATTTGATGGGTAAACAAATGCCTTGGCCAGGCTGTATAAAGTAAACATATCCTGGGGGTCGACATACCCCGTCAACTGAATTTTATCATGGATTCCAATGCCGCCAACCTGTCATTTTTCAAGGGCAACTTCAGCTATGCGTTATTACAATCTTTCCGACAACAAATTCTTGATTACAGCATCTTGGACTTGAAACCACACGATCGCGGCTGCCGTTATGCCATCGAAAAAATAAAATGCGTCCGGAAAAACCCGACCTCATTTTATTGGCTGATATTTTTCTACAAATCGCCCGTTTGGGCGCTATTCACCCGGTT
>Ga0209638_1002632_pt1 | contig 10969 bp, 9 predicted proteins | sample BarGraNGADG00211_FD_184490 | JGI IMG/M metagenome (GOLD analysis project Ga0209638, IMG submission 184490) | Arctic peat soil microbial communities from Barrow, Alaska - Barrow Graham LP Ref core NGADG0002-211 (SPAdes) (version 2) | ecosystem: Environmental > Terrestrial > Soil > Wetlands > Peat... | reverse complement strand
TGGGTCACCACCGAGGCTCGAGGCGAGCTGATCAAGCTGGTCTGTGGGGACGACATCATCTATCCGGACTGCCTTCGCCTGCAGGTCGAGGCGATGGACGCCAACCCGTCGGTCGTCCTGGTGGCTGCTCAACGCGACCTCATCGACGCGCGCGGCGGCCTGGTCAACGCGCGCCGCGGACTGGCTGGGCTCAGGGGGCGCGTCCCCGGGCGGGCAGCCGTCCGGCATACCGTGGTGGCTGGGGCCAACATCTTCGGTGAGCCTGCCTGTGTCCTGGTTCGGCGGGAGACCCTGGAGCGCGCCGGTGGATGGGACGTCCGGCACCCATACGTGATCGACGAAGCCACGTACGTCAACGTCCTGCTCCTCGGCGACTTCCTCGGGATCGACATGGCCCTGGCGGCGTTCCGCCTGAGCAGCTCACAGTGGAGCGTGCGCCTGGCTCGCGAGCAGTCCGACCAGGTCATCCGGTTCCACCGTCAGCTGGCCGATGACGAACCCGGGCTGCTGAGCCGGGCCGACCTGTTGCGAGGTAACGCCATGGCACGGGGGACGGCCTTCGCTCGACGGCTGGCCTATCTCTGGGTGGGGCGTCGAATGCACGCGGAGCAGCCATCACCTCAGCCTCAGGGTCGCCGACAGCGGCGGCTGCACTAGGCTCGGGGCCGTGTCCGACTCGATGACCGAACAGGGGACGATGCCGCACCGCATCTCGATCGTGGTCCCCGTCTATCAGGGTGAGCGCACGCTGGCATCCTTGGTCGAGGAGATCGCGCTGCTCACAGTGCCGACCCCGACCGCCAACGGTCACGAGTTCCAGGTCGTCGAGCTGCTCCTGGTGAACGACCATGGTCCGGATAGGTCCGACGAGGTGATCCGTGAGCTGGCCGCAGCGCACGACTTCATCCGTCCCGTCTGGCTCAGCCGCAACTTCGGCCAGCACCCGGCGACGCTGGCTGGCATGGCGTCCTCCAGCGGCGACTGGATCGTCACCATGGATGAGGACGGTCAGCACGACCCAGCCGACATCGGCAACTTCTTGGACGTCGCACTCACCCAGGGCTCGCAGCTCGTCTACGCCGATCCGGTCAACCGGCCGCCACACAATCTGCTGCGCAACGGCAGCTCCCGACTCGTCAAATGGTTCTTCTCCACCTTTCTCACCGGGAGCAGCGATGGCACGTTCCAGAGCTATCGCCTGGTCCTCGGCGAGATCGGGCGAAGCGTTGCCGCGTACTCCGGCTCGGGGGTCTATCTCGACGTCGCCATGGGGTGGGTGACCGGTCCCACGGCGTCGTGCCCGGTGCGACTTCGCGACGAGGGTGCGCGGCGGTCGGGCTACTCCACCAGGCGGTTACTGTCGCACTTCTGGCGACTCGCGCTCTCGAGCGGCACCCGCGGCCTGCGCATGGTCAGCGCGCTGGGCGTGCTCTTCGCCGTTGGGGGAGTCGGTTACGCCATCTATCTGCTCGTGGCTCACTTCACCTCGGATGCCACCACGCAGGGCTGGACCTCCACCATGGTCCTCGTGCTGGTGAGCACGGGCGCGATCCTGTTCTCTCTCGGTGTCATTGCGGAGTACGTCGGCGTCGCGGTCAACATGGCCATGGGCAAACCGCTGTACCTCATCGTCGGCGACGCCAAGGATGGCCCCCTGGGTCGGGCTGGGCGGAACGGGCCTCGCACGTCGTGACCGCAGCTCCTTCCTTGGCACCGCTGACCTGGGTCATCGGACGTGGTGGCCTGCTGGGCCAGAGCCTTGAAACGGCCTTCAAAAAGGTGGCGCCCAAGACGGCTACGGATGGCGCGCGGGAACCCACAGGATCGCCCGGACTGCTCTGGCACCCGACTGAGCCCATCACATGGACGGATGCCGGCACCGGCGCCCAGGAGCTGGGCGTGCAAGCGGTGCAGTTCTTGCAGGCGGCCGGCGATCAGCCATGGTCGGTGGCATGGTGCGCCGGGGCGGGAGTCACGGGCACCTCGGCAGCGGCTCTGGAGCTTGAGCTGGTGGCCCTGCGCGGGACGCTCGACGCACTGGCAGCCGCCCCCCGTGGGCGCGACGGAGCGTTCTTCTTCGCTTCCTCGGCCGGTGGGGTCTATGCCGGAGTCGGCAGGCCGCCGTATGACGAGTCATCCCCCGTAGGCCCACTCGCGGCGTACGGCCAGGCCAAGCTGGATGCAGAGGCTCTGGTCAGTGCCTGGAGCCAGCGAACCGGCTCGTCGTCACTGATCGGCCGTATCGCCAACCTCTACGGTCCGGGCCAGAACCTGGCAAAGGCTCAGGGCCTGATCTCGCAGATCGCCCAGAGCCACCTCACCGGCCAGCCCCTCTCGATCTATGTCTCGCTGGACACCCTGCGCGACTACCTCTTTGCGCCGGACTGTGCGGGCCTGATCGTCGAGGGTATGGCGCGCCTGCGCCGGGAGCAGCCGGCGACGTATCCGCTCGTGGTCACGAAGATCCTGGCCTCCCAGCGCGCCATCACCATCGGCGCCGTTCTGGCGGAGATGCGCCGCATCTTCAAGCGCAATCCGCGCATCGTGCTCGGAGCATCGAGCGTGTCGGCCATGCAGGCCAGGGATCTCAGCCTGCGGTCGCGCGTCTGGCCTGAGCTCGACCGCCGCAACCTGACCCCGTTCCCGGCGGGTGTTGCTGCCACGGCGGCCGATCTGTTGCGCCGACTGCAGGCCGGGGCCATGAGAGGTTTGATCGGTTCGTGAGTACCGACACGCCTGACTACGCGGATCGGCTCCGCCGCAAACAGACTCTGTGGTGGAAGCGTCTCCTGCACGTGCAGGCGCCGTACCACTGGAACCTGCGCCGCCAAGGCCTCGGTCGGACGCTCGACGTCGGTTGTGGCATCGGGCGCAACCTCGGCGTTCTGCCATCCGGTTCGGTCGGGGTCGACCACAACACCGAGGCGGTCGCGCTGGCTCGCTCGATGGGCTACGACGCCTACACCGTCGAGGAGTTCATGCGTGGCGAGCTGGCCGCCCCGGGTTTGTTCGACGGTTTGCTGGTCGCGCATGTCCTCGAGCACATGGAGCGCCAGCAGGCGCTTCAGCTGCTCCGGGACTACCTCCGTTTTGTGCGCCCTGGAGGCCGAGTCTTCCTGGTGTGCCCTCAGGAGCGCGGTTATGCCAGTGACCCCACGCACATCTGGTTCGCGCAGGACTCGGACCTCGGCGGGCTGGTCGAGAGCCTCGGCCTTGAGCTGGAACGATCCTTCAGCTTCCCGTTCCCGCGCAAGGCGGGAAAGCTGTTCATCTACAACGAGTTCTGTGTCTGCGCGCGGGTTCCGCTGTGAGGTCAACGCGATGCTCAGGCCGTAGCTGAAGGTGGGTCCTTTGGCCGCGTGGACGTCGTCCTGAGTGGCTGCTTCCGGGTCCACTGATGACCAATAAGGCGCGTATGGCGGGTAACCTGTTACTCATCACGCTGTGCCCAAGTCCACTGCGCGTGCGTCGGCCCGCCCACCAAACATGCTTAGTCCTGGAATCGCCTCCCGCGAAAGAGCAGCCTTTGCCTCAGACTGTCGTCACCACCCCCTCGCGCCGAGCGCGGCTCGTCTGGGGTGTCGTCACCGCGCTGACCGTTGGTCTGGGCTACCTGCTGATACTGCTGCACAACCGCCAGTTCTTCCTGCAGGACGACAGTGAGGCGGGAGCGGTTCCGGACTGGTTGTACATCGGCGATCGGCTGCATCGGGGCGGGCTGCCCATCCTCACACCGGACGCCTGGATGGGCGGGAACCTGACGGCCGAGGGACAGAACGGTTTCTGGAACCCCGTCCAGCTCGCTATCGACTATGTGGCACCGATGGTGGACCGACTCGACCTGCTCGCAGCCGGGGTCAAGGGCTGCTTCGCACTCGTGCTGGCGCTGGGTGTCTACCGAGTGGCGTTGGCCTACGGCGCTCGCCCGGCGTGGGCTGCGGTCGTGGGGGCAGCGATGCCCTTCAGTGGCTGGTTCCTGTACTACGACAGCGCCACCTGGGTCACGTCGATGTTCGGTCTTGCCTGGACGACCCAAGCCTGGGCCAGCGGCGTTCGCTACGCGCGCGGGCGGTCCGGACCCGTGCCGGTGTTCGTCTTCACCTACCTCGCGCTGAGTGTCGGCTACGTTCACAGTGCGATCGGTATGGCGCTGGTCTCCCTGTGCGTGCTCATCGGCGAGGGCGTGCGATCCCGGTCGTGGATTCCGGCCGCGAAGGTCGCCGGGGTGGCCATCGCCGCGGCGCTGTGCGGCCTTCTGACGTTCCTGCCCGGATACCTCACCTCGTCGGTGACCTGGCGCGTCATCAGGGGAGTCGTCAACGACAACATGCTCACCGCGCCGTGGTCGGAGACCCTGAACGTGGCGCTTCCCACGGCGCTGCCTGCGATCCAGGGGTTCTCGGGAGAGGTGCAGCAGGCGCCTGTCAGCTACATCGCATGGTTCATCCTGCCGGTGCTGGCCTTCGTCGACTGGGGGCGCGCGCGACGGCTGGTTCGCGAGCTGGCCGGTCCACTGATGTTGCTCGTCGTCATGCTCATCGTCACGGCCGGGCCCAGCCATCTCGGCCCGATCCGCTGGCCGGCAAGGATGCTGCCTCTCCTCGCCGTGACCGCACTCGTGCTCGTCGGCGTCCTGGTCAGTAGGACGGCGTCGCTCTCCCGGTGGCGCAACAAGGCTGTGGTCGCTTTCGTCCTTGCCGTCATCAGCGTGCTGCGCTCGGCGTCGGCCTCCCCGCACGGGGTCTTTGAGTTCGCGCTGTGGGGTCTCGTCCTGCTCGTCGTTACCGCTCTCGTGATCTTGCTAGGCAGACGGTTCGGAGGCACGGCCGCCAGTGGGGCAGTCCTGGTGAGCATCCTCGCGGTCCTGTGGGTCCAGGTCGGTGCGTACCCCAACAATCTCGGGGTGAGCCAGTGGCACATGCCCGTAAGCCGCAGCGCCGCCAAGGCGAACTTCCCCAGCTATCAGGGAGTCACCCTGCAGCTCGGCCAAAGGGCGCCCGTCAGGACACCGGCGGAGGGCCAGGCGACCTGGCGCAGCCTGGTCTTCGGCAACTACCCGCGAACTCTCGGCTTGGACTACGTCAACTCGTACACCGCCATCGGCCAGCAGAAGTTCTCGTCCCTGCTCTGTATCCGGTGGGATGGTGGCACCTGCCAGAATGCGCAGAAGTACCTCTTCGCGGTGGAGCCCACCACGGGTCTGACGTATGCCGACCTCATGGGTCTCGACCGGGTCGTCCTGATCAAGCACGCGTTCCCCCACGCCCTTTCGCAGGGGGCTCCCGGCGGCTGGCAGTTCGTGGGCAACGACCCCCTCTCCTGGATCCTCGAAAGGACGACACCCCGGCCGGCACAGCCGGGGCGGGTCGTGGCGTCCCCTGGGGCGACTGTCAGCAACGCCGCGCCGAGCAACGACACGGCGGAGTCGATGACTGTCTCGTCGCCCAGCGGCGGTTCGGTGGTCTTCTCACGTCTGATGTGGCCGGGCTATACGGCAACGCTCAACGACCGGCCCGTTGCTGTGGATGCGCTCAAGGGCGTGTTCGTCACAGTCAGGCTCCCGGCGGGCACGCAGGCAGCTCGGCTCGAACTGTCGTTCCGCCCGCCCGGCACAACGCTTGGTCTCGTGCTCGCGGCTGCGGGCGGCGCCCTGCTGACGGTGCTTCTGGCTTTGGAATACCTCATCCGGCGGCGGCGACGAGGCGGGCGCGAGTGGAGCGGCCGGGCCAGAGCCCCAGCGGCTCAGCCGAGCTCGCAGGACGTCGGCGATGCCACGCTCACCGCCAGTGGCGCCCCACGCGAGACCACCCCGTGATGATGAACGCGCCACGATGACGGGCACTGAGCTCAACCTCGGCCGTCGTCATATCGCGAGGAAGCGGCCCGTCTGCCAGGTCAGGTGAGCTCGACGGTGAAGGGGGGTTCGGTGGCGGCGCGGATGTCGTCCTCGGTGACGCCGTCGGCGAGCTCGCGCAGGACAAGCCCGTGGTCGGTGACGTCCATGACGCACAGGTCGGTGATGATCCGCTGGACCACGCGTTTGCCGGTCAGCGGCAGCGAGCACTCCTGGACGATCTTGTGGGTGCCGTCGCGGGCGACGTGCTCCATCAGGACGATGACCTTCTTGGCGCCGTGGACCAGGTCCATCGCCCCCCCCATGCCCTTGACCATCTTGCCGGGGATCATCCAGTTGGCGATGTCGCCGTCGGCCGAGACCTGCATGGCGCCCAGGATGGCGGCGTCGACCTTGCCGCCGCGGATCATCCCGAAGCTGGTCGCGGAGTCGAAGAAGGAGGCGCCCTTGCGCAGGGTGACAGTCTCCTTGCCTGCGTTGATCAGGTCGGGGTCCTCCTCGCCCTCGATGGGATAGGCCCCCACCCCCAGGATCCCGTTCTCGGACTGCAGGACCAGCTCGACGTCCTCGGGGACGTAGTTGGGCACCATCGTCGGCAGACCGATGCCGAGGTTGACGTAGTCGCCGTCGGAAAGCTCGGCGGCGGCGCGCGCGGCCATCTGCTCACGGTTCAAAGGCATTACTGGAGTCCTCCGTCTGGGCCGGCACTCTTGGGTCTGGGCTGCACGGTGCGGCGTTCGATCCGCTTGTCGGCGGCCTGCTCAGGGGTAAGGGGTAGAACCCGCTGGACGTAGATGCCCGGCAGGTGCACGCCGTCGGGGTCGATCTCGCCCGGCTCGACCAGGTGCTCGACCTCGGCGATGGTGACCCGCCCGGCCATGGCTGCCAACGGGTTGAAGTTGCGCGCGGACTGGCGGAACACCAGGTTGCCGTGCCGGTCACCCTTCCACGCCCGCACCAGACCGAAGTCGGTGGCGATCGCCTCCTCCAGCACGAACGTGCCCCGTGCCCCGTGCCAGTCCATCTCGCGGGTCTCCTTGGGCGGTGAGGCCTTGGCGATCGACCCGTCAGGGGCGTAACGCCACGGCATACCGCCTTCGGCGACCTGGGTGCCGACTCCTGTCGCGGTGAAGAACGCCGGGATCCCGGCCCCACCGGCGCGAAGCTTCTCCGCAAGGGTGCCCTGCGGGGTGAGCTCGACCTCCAGCTCACCGGAGAGGTACTGCCGCTCGAACTCCTTGTTCTCCCCCACATAGGAGGACACCATCCGGGCGATCCGCTTGTCCTTCAACAAGACCCCCAACCCCCACCCATCAACCCCACAGTTGTTCGAGACCGCCACCAGATCCCGTACGCCCAGCTCGTGGATCTGGGCAATCAGCACACTGGGCACACCGCACAACCCGAAACCACCCACCGACAGTGACGAACCATCGACGATCCCGGCTACCGCTTCGGCTGCGCTTGAGACGACTTTGTCCATGCCGTGGACTCTAGCCGTCAGGCGCCGGGATGACGTTTCCGGCCTCTCCACCGCTCGGCTTTTCGGAGTCTGCTGGGTCATTGCGTACGTTGGTACCTTGAACCAGCGCTCGCCCCCCTCGTGCGGCCTGGGCATGAATGCGTGCTGTGCATGCACTGAGTCAGGACGGGAGAGCCATCTGTGACAGTCCTGTCGCGTCGCGTCGCCGAACGAGCGGAACGTCAGTTCCTCCCCGAGATCCAGGTGCTGCGCGCCGTGGCGGTCATGCTGGTCGTGCTCTATCACTTCTGGCCCGGGAAGCTCACCGGCGGATATGTCGGCGTCGACGCCTTCTTCGTCATCTCGGGCTACCTGATCACCTCCCACCTGCTTCGGGAGGTCGACCGCACAGGAACCGTCAGGCTGTGGGCGTTCTACGCACGACGGGCCCGGCGGCTCCTGCCGGCGAGCATCTTCGTCCTGCTGTTCGTCGCCGTGGGGACGGTCCTCCTGCTACCGACGGACCTTTGGACCTCGACTGCTCATGAGATAACCGCCAGCGGCTTCTACGTCCAGAACCTGTGGCTCGCGTCGAAGGCGGTGACCTACTCGGCGTCCAACGACGTCGCCTCCCCGGTGCAGCACTACTGGTCCCTGTCGGCCGAGGAGCAGTTCTATCTCGTCTGGCCGAGCCTGATCATCATCTCGTGCATCGTCGCCCGCAGGTGGCTGCGCGGCCGCACCACCACGAACGTCGGGCTGACGCTCCTCCTGGTCACCGTCGGTTCGTTCGCCATCTCGGTGTGGGCGACCCAGACCCACCAAGCGGCCGCCTACTTCATCACCCCGACGCGGGCGTGGGAGTTCGGCGCCGGGGCCCTGGTCGTGCTCCTGATGCGCAAGTGGGCGCCGCACCTTGCCTTGGCGCGACTGCTGCGGTGGCTGGGCATGATCGGGTTGCTGGCCTCGGCCTGGTTCTTCTCGAGCGCGACGCCGTTCCCTGGGTATGCCGCCGCACTGCCGGTGATCGCCACCGCCGCAATCATCGTCGCAGGGGACACGGGCCGGGCCGATCCCAGCGACCTGGTGTTCCGGCTGCGTCCGGTCCAGTGGGTCGGAGACGTGTCGTACTCCGTCTATCTCTGGCACTGGCCGCTGATGGTGTTCGCCCCCTACGTTCTGGGTCACAACCTCCGGACACCCGAGCTGGCGGTGCTGGTGGTGCTCTGTTTGGTCGTCGCCGGCCTGAGCAGGCGCTTCGTCGAGGACGCCATGGGCTTTTGGCCGCGGTTGACCAAGAGCCCACGAGCCACTCTCTCGGCGGCCGCGATCGGCATGTTGGTGATCGCCATGGTCTCCGGGACGCAGGTGTATGCGGCAAGCGCCCACGAAAAGCAGGCGGCGGCGCTGCTCGCCGATGTCTCGGGCAGCGCCTGCTTCGGAGCGCCGGCCATGGAGAACCTCGCCAAGTGCCCGGACGCGCTCACGGCGATGCCGGTGGCCGCCATCACCAAGGCGGATGCACCCTGGAACCCTGAGCCGGGCTGTCGCGGCACGAGCTCGGACCCGTGGGCCGTCACGTGCTATTGGGGCAGGGGTAAACCTAGCCGGGTGGTGGCACTGGTCGGTGACTCCCACGCAGAGCACTGGCGTGGCGCACTGCACCGAATTGCCAAGGCCGAGAACTGGCAGATCATCGAGATGTTCGCTGGTGGGTGTCCCGCGACCCTTGCCAGTAGCGTCAGCTTCGAGCACCGTCCCCGGCATGGCGACGTGTGCAGCGCTTGGACGACCAAAGCTAGTGCCAAGCTCAAGGCTCTCGGGCCCGACGACATCATCACCACGGCCTACGCCCAGCAGAACGTCTTCGAGCCGGCTAACTCAGGCCCCGACGGATTCGAACGTGTATGGCGTGACTGGCTGGGGTTCACCCGGGTAACGGTTCTGCGGGACATCCCGACGACGGGAGGTCGTAACGGTCCCCAATGCCTCGCCGTCAACAGCCCAGAGCCGCTGGCGTGTTCCAACCAGCGATCCAAGGTCCTTATTGACGACGACATGATGCGAGCGGCGCGATCCATGCGTTCCCAGGTCAACCTGGTCGACCTCAGTGCCTTCTTCTGCGACGCCAGACGCTGCTACGCCGCGATCGGCGGTTCGAGCGTCTACTACGACGGCGACCATATGAGCATGCAGTTCAGTGCCACCTTGGCATCGGCGCTTCTGCGGCGAATGCCCCGGGCCTGAGCCGGTCGCCAGATCGAGGTCATGCCCTCCTCATGCAGTGACAAGACCGACCTCGTTCGGTAGGGAGATGCGCCCGGCTTCAGTCGCTGGACTTCCGGGTCGCTTGCCTTGGCGACTCATGGACCTCAAGACGAAGGAGGGCGATCTCCTCAGCGAGGGTACGCGTCTCTTCCTCGAGGTTCGTGAGCTCTGAGCTGAGCTGGATACAGACGGCGAGGAGCACGACAAAAGCCAGCGCGAACAGCAGATTGACCGGCGTCTGAACGCCCACCATGCTCGCGAGCCAATAGGCGACCCTGGGGAAGATCCCCAAGCTGATGACCGCCAGCGCGAGGGCGATCCACATGCCCGCGTACTTCTCCTTGATCCGGCGGGTGCGCAACAGGAAGAACAGCAGCGCCACAACGAGGAGACACAGGGAGATCGCGAAGATGTATCCGTTTTTCACCCCGCCACCTGTTTCGGGATGGGCTCGCTGGGCCGCGAAAGGGCCACGACCAGGGCAAGGATGGCGCGGACAAGAAGAACGGCCGCCATCAGTGGGGTTTGCGAGGGTTCTCCACCGGCCCGTGGGCGCATCTCGACACCGACCTGACGGATGCGGAGCCCGGCGCGGGACGCGATGACGAGCGACTCGATGGTGTCACCGAGGTACTCGGCGGGATAGTTCGACGCGAACAGCCGGATCGCGCTGCTTCCACACGCCTTGTAACCGGATGTGGTATCCGTCAAACGCGTTCGCGCGACGCGCGAGAGCACCACGGAAAGCAGCCGCATGGACCACCACCTCGGTCCGCTGACCTCGTAGTCGCCGATGCCTGCGAACCGAGCCCCGATGACGATGTCCGCGTTCTCCTTATCCATCTCCGCCAACAGGAGGGGCACTGAGGCCGGATCGTGCTGTCCATCAGCGTCTAGCTGGACCGTTTGGTCGTAACCTCTGCGGAACGCGTAGACGTATCCGGCACGCATCGCCCCGCCAACACCGAGGTTGATGGGGAGGTCGAGCACGGACGCACCCCCGGCCGCCGCGAAGTCCGAGGTTCGATCCGTCGACCCATCGTTCACGACCAGGACATCTGCCTTGGGCAACGTGGCGCGCACCTCGGCGATAACGTCCCCGATCGTCGCCTCCTCGTTCCATGCAGGGATGACCACGAGCAGTCGCGGGGACGCGGGCTCGGACATGCCAGTCACTCTACCGACCACCCGATGGCGTCGGCGAACGGGAGATCGTGGGGGGAGCCGGGTGGTGGCCGTCGCAAGAATTACAGATCTGTAGTTCACCCAAAGCGGTTGCAGGCCCTGGGACAGCACGGGGAAACTGATGACTGTTGGTGTTGATGGGATTGTTGTGACGCATGGGGAGAAAACACACATGTCCGTTCGAGCGCGACTGGTCACGT
>Ga0209638_1002631_pt1 | contig 10970 bp, 6 predicted proteins | sample BarGraNGADG00211_FD_184490 | JGI IMG/M metagenome (GOLD analysis project Ga0209638, IMG submission 184490) | Arctic peat soil microbial communities from Barrow, Alaska - Barrow Graham LP Ref core NGADG0002-211 (SPAdes) (version 2) | ecosystem: Environmental > Terrestrial > Soil > Wetlands > Peat... | reverse complement strand
GATGACGATCTGGATGAGCCCGAACACGAGGACGATGATCCGGCGCGCCATCTCGGAGTTGCCGGGGCCCGTCCGCGTGATCTGTCGGCTGTCCGTCCGGACGGTCTCTTGCGTGATGGGCGGTGCGAGTGGCTGCGCCGCCGTCGAGACGGGCGGCTGGCCCGCCAACGGCGTGCGTTCCTGGGTGACGACGGTCCGGTCGACCTGGTCGAGTGCCATGCGTTCTCCTTGTGCCTTTGAGCATCCGGGGAAGCGGGGCAACGAGTCACGCGTCGGGAATGCCGACTGCGAGTGTTGCGCGCCAGGAGCCAATGGTCATTACGGCCCGTCATGACGAGAAGGCCTGGCGAGAAGACACTCGCGGACGCCACCGGAACGCACTTGTCGCACCCTTGAGACCGGCCCGCTCCGTGCACCTTCACTGGAGACGGACATGCCGCAACCGCTGCCGCAGCCAGACTCGACGCCGAGCTGGAGCAACCGCGCCCGGGGCGCGCCGCTCCGTGTCGCCGCCATCCTCGCGGTCGCTGCCCTCCTGGTCGCGAGCTGCGGCACGAACACCGGCAGCACCGCGCCCGGCGCATCGGCCGGCCAGGCCGGGGCAAGCGCGGGAGCGGCCAGCGCGGGAGCGGCCAGCCAGGCTCCGGCCATCAGCCCGGCCGCAGCGGTGAGCGGGACGCTCACGGTGTGGGCAATGGGCAACGAGGGGGTCAAGCTCAAGGACCTGGCCGCGACGTTCATGAAGGACAACCCGGGCACCACGGTCAACGTGACGCCGGTTGACTGGGGCCAGGCGGTCGCCAAGCTCCAGACCGCGATCGCGGGCCACCAGACGCCCGATGTCAGCCAGATGGGCACCGACATGATGGGACAGTTCGCGGCAACCGGGGCCCTCGAGGTCGTGCCGGCGAACTTCCAGGCGAGCACCTTCTTCTCCAGCGCCTGGAACACCAACATCGTCAACGGGACGGTGTACGGGGTTCCCTGGTACGTCGAGACCAGGGTCCTCTACTACCGCAAGGACATCGCCACCAAGGCCGGGATCACGGCGCCCCCCGCGACGTGGGACGACCTGACGGCAATGGCCACGGCGATGCAGGCAAAGGGCGGCGCCAAGTGGGGCATCTCGCTGGGCACGCAGAACTGGCAGGAGTATCTGCCCTTCCTGTGGTCGAACGGCGGCGACGTCATGGACGCGTCGGGCAAGTTCCAGCTGAACAGCCCCGCGGCCGTCGAGGCGCTGACGTACTACGAGTCGTTCTTCAAGGCCAAGCTGACCCCGACGTCGGTGCCTGCAGGGTTCGACATCACGCCTGCCTTCGTGGCCGGCACGAACCCCATGTTCTTCTCCGGGCCGTGGCACCTGGGCCTCATCAAGACCGCCGGCGGCGCGGCATTCGACTCCAAGTGGGCGATCGCGCTGATGCCGAAGAAGGTCACCGCGACCTCGTTCATCGGTGGCGGGAACATGGTCGTGTACAAGGACAGCAAGAACAAGGACCTCGCCTGGAAGTTCGTCCAGTACCTGACCGACCCGAAGACGCAGCTCGCCTGGTACGCGGACGTGACTGACCTGCCCGCCGTCCAGGCGGCCTGGGACGATCCGGCCCTCAAGGGCGACGCAAACGTCACGCTGTTCGGCACGCAGCTCAAGGACACCAAGGCGCAGCCGGCAACGGCGACCTGGAGCCAGCTGGCGACGGCGCTCAACGGAACCCTCGAGAAGATGACGACCGGCGGCATGGACCCGAAGGCTGCCGCCGACGAGATGCAGCAGGAGGCAACGACGATCGGGACGGGCCAGTGACGTGACAGTCCCTGCGCTCGCCCAGCGCAGAGCGGCGGAGGCGGCACCGTCCGCCTCCCGCCGGCCCTGGCGCGACGACCTGGTCGGGTGGGCGTTCGCCGCCCCGTTCGTGATCCTGTTCGGGGTCTTCCTCGCCTTCCCGATCCTCGCCTCGTTCCTGCTCAGCTTCACCAGCTTCGGCCTCCGGGACATCGCGAACCCGGTCGGCACGAGCGTCATCGGCCTCAAGAACTACGTCGACCTCCTCGCCGACCCGAAGTTCTGGAAGGCGCTGTTCAACACGTTCTACTTCGTGGTTGTCGGCGTGCCCGTGACGCTCGTCATCGGGCTGCTGATCGCGACGGCCCTGAGCCGCGGGGTCACCCGGTTCCGAACGGCATTCCGCGTCGGCTACTACCTGCCGGTCATCACCAGCATCGTCGCGATCGCGGTCGTCTGGCGGTTCCTGCTGAACCCGGATTCGGGGCTGATCAACATGCTGCTCGGCGGCCTGGGCATCAAGGGACCGGCCTGGCTGGCCGACCCGGTCTTCGCGATGCCGTCGATCATCGCGATGGCGGTCTGGCGAAACCTCGGGTTCGCGATGGTCGTGTTCCTCGCCGGCCTGCAGACCATCCCGTCGTCGCTCTACGAGTCGGCAAGCATCGACGGAGCGGGTCGCTGGCAGGCATTCCGGTACGTGACCATCCCGATGCTTCGCCCGACGATCCTGTTCATGACGGTCATCACCACGATCGGCTACCTGCAGCTGTTCGAGGAGCCGTTCGTGATGACCCTCGGCGGGCCCCTCGACTCGACGCTGTCGATCACGATGTACATGTACCAGCAGGGCTTCACGTTCTTCCACCAGGGCTACGCCTCCGCGATCGCCTATGTGCTCTTCGTCATCGTCGCGCTGATCGCCTTCCTCCAGTTCAAGTTCCTCCGGTCGGACGAATGAGGAGGACGGAACGATGACGGCCATACCAGCTCGCGCGCCGGCCGATGTCTCAGCTGCGGCAGCACCCGGAAGCGGCCGGACCGCGGGGAATCGGTGGGTCTACCTCCTGCTCGTCGGTGGGCTCGTCTTCATGGTCGGGCCCTTCCTGTGGATGCTCCTCGGCTCGATCAAGCCGCAGGCGGACTTCCTCACGACGCCGACGATCCTGCCGTCGGTCCCTACGACCGACAACTACCAGCGGCTCTTCCAGCAGCTCGACTTCCCGCGCTTCTTCTTCAACTCGTCGGTCATCGCGCTGGCCGTCACGGTCGGCAACCTCGTCTTCTGCCCGATGCTCGGCTACGCGCTGGCGAAGCTGCGCTGGCACGGCAAGCGCGTGATCATGGGCCTGGTCCTGGCCACGCTCATGGTCCCGGCCGGGATCACGCTCATCCCGAACTTCATCCTGATGAGCAAGCTCGGGTTCGTGAACACCTATCCGGGCCTGATCCTGCCCTTCCTTGCCGGGCCGTTCGGCGTCTTCCTCATGCGCCAGTTCATGTTCGGCGTGCCGAACGAGCTGCTCGAGGCGGCGCGCATGGACGGCGCGAACGAGTTCCGCGTCTTCTGGTCGATCGTCGTGCCGATCGCGTCGCCCGTCCTCGCCACGCTGGGCATCCTCACCTTCCTGGGCAACTGGAACAGCTTCCTGTACCCGCTCGTCATGGCCCAGGAACCCCAGATGTACACGCTGCCGGTGGCGCTCGCCACCTTCGCGACGGGCCAGTACCAGGCCGACAACGGAATGCTCATGGCGGGCTCCGTGGTCCTCGTGGTGCCCGTGCTGATCGTCTTCGTCCTGTTCCAGCGCTGGATCACCGAAGGAATCGCCACCACCGGCCTCAAGGGCTGAACAGCCGTTCGACAGGCGCCAGGGCGCTCGGGAAACACTGGAGGTTTCGACATGCCCACACGCCGGCGAGTTCACCGGCCTCTCTCCTTCTTCGTCGGCCTGCTGGCGGCGGTGCTCATCGTCCCGACGATCGCGTTCGCGGCGAGCCCGACCTCGAGTCTCTCTGCCGTCAACCTTGCGGGCTCGAAGCTCACGCAGCAGACCACGCTCCTCCGCTATGCCCGCGACACCTGGGCCTCCTTCGTCGCGATGACCGACCCGAAGAGCGGCCTGCCGGCGGACAGCCTGTCCTCGGACGGCACGACGAGCGTCCAGACGTCGACCACCAATATCGGCGCCTACATGTGGAGCACGGTCGTCGCCGACCAGCTCGGGATCATCTCCCACGACGATGCCGTGAAGCTGCTCAGGCGCACGCTGCACTCGCTCGAGACCATGGAGCGCGACCGGACGATCGGCGCCGACGGAAAGCCCAGCGGCCAGTACTACAACTGGTATGACCACACGACGGGCGCCAAGCTGACCATCTGGCCGCCGACCGGTGCACCGATCGGCCCGCATGGCCCGATCCTGTCGTCCGTGGACAACGGCTGGCTCGCCACCGGGCTGCAGGTCGTCGCGAACAGCATCCCGGAGGTCGCGCAGCGCGCGCGGGCGCTATTCGACAGCATGGACTTCGGCTTCTACTACCGGCCGGCCGTGAACCGGATCGAGTTCTACTATGCGCCCGCCGATGGCTACTCGGAGTGCTGCTACGACACGATCGTGAGCGAGAGCCGGATCTCGAGCTACATCGGCATTGCCATGGGCGAGATCCCCACGAAGGAGTACTTCGGCTCCTGGCGAACATTCCCGGCCACCTGTGACTGGAGCTGGCAGGAGACGCAGCCCGTCGGCTTCACCCAGACGTACCTCGGCGTGAGCGTCTTCGAGGGCGCCTACCCGTATGACGGCATGCGCATCGTGCCGGGCTGGGGAGGCAGCATGTTCGAAGCGCTCATGCCGGACCTCTTCGTGCCCGAGGACCAATGGGGCCCCAACAGCTGGGCGATCAACCATCCGCTGACCGTGGCGGCCCAGATCCACCACGGCCTCGTTGACGCCCGCTACGGCTATTGGGGCTTCTCCCCGTCGAACACCCCGGAAGGCGGGTACGCCGCGTACGGCGTCGACGCGATCGGCATGAACCCCACCGGCTACCCGTCGAACGAGGGCAACACGCTCGTCGACCACGGCTTCGGCACCTGCCCCGGCCGCCCAGCCATGCCCGACCCGAAGCCGAAGGCCTATACCAACGGCGTGGTCACTCCCCATGCATCGTTCCTCGCCCTGCGCTTCGCGCCGGACGCCGCACTCGCCAACCTGGCCAAGCTGGCGAAGAACTTCGCGATCTACGGCGCATGGGGTTTCCACGACTCGGTGAACGTCCAGACCGGGCGGGTCTCGGACTCGTACCTGTCGCTCGACCAGGGAATCATCATGGCGGCGATCGGGAACGCCCTCGGCAACGACATGCTGCGCCACGCGTTCGCGACCCCGCAGGTCCAGCAGGTGCTCCAGCCGGTGATCTCCATGGAGCACTTCAACGCGAGCCCTGGCGACAGCGCCACACAGCTCCTCAATCCATAGGGCCGGCGCATCGATGCCCAGACGCCGCACCCCCGACAATCTGGCGGGCCAGCCGCAGCCCGGCCAGGAGCCAATCATGGGCGCTGGGCCGCAGGGCGCGGGACCGTCCGCGCGCTCCGCGCGAATCGCCTGGTTCGCGACGCTCGGCGCCCGGACCGAGCGCGACCGACCGGCGCCGCCGATCACGCTCCCGCCTCCGCGGCACGTCCGGGCGGTGCGCGGGCGCGGCCAGGTCACCATCGACTGGTCGCCCGTGGAGGGGGCCGCCGGTTACCTGGTCCACCGTGGCCGGGCGGCCCACGGCCCATTCCATCCGATCGACCAGGGCGGCGGCGACGTCCTGGCCGTCCCGCATGGTCCGTACCTCGACACGACGCGTCCCCGCCGCGGGAAGGCCGGGGCGCGGAGACTCGCGAAGCGCTGGTACGCCGTCTCGAGTCTGCCGACGATCGAAGCCGAGAGCGGCGCCCTTTCCACGCCGGTCCGTCCTCGCCCAGGCCCGGCGGACGCGGACGTGGCGATCCACGTGAATGCAGGCCAGGTCCTCGGTCCGGTGCAGCGGCCCTGGCGACCGATCATCGGCTCCGAGCACCTCGCCATGCTGCTCCGGGGGCCGGGACCCGGCGGCCACGACGTCGGCGCGGAGCTTGCCGAGGCGTTCCGGATCGTCCACCGCGAGCTCGGAGTGCAGGCCGTGCGGGCGCACGCCATCCTCCATGACTCGCTCGCGGTCTTCCGCGACGGGGAGGACGGCGCGATCCACGACTTCTCGAAGGTGGACCAGGTCCTCGACCGGCTGCTCGGGACCGGTCTCCGGCCGATCGTCGAGCTCTCGTTCATGCCGCTCGACCTCGCGGCCGAGCCGGAGAGGACCGTGTTCGACTACGGGGCGATCATCTCGCGCCCGCAGGACCTCGACCGGTGGGCGGCCCTCGTCCGCGACCTCGTCGCCCATCTCGTGGATCGATACGGCCGCGAGGACGTGCGCCGCTGGGCGTTCGAGGTCTGGAACGAGCCGAACCTGTGCGTGTTCTGGGCCGGCGCCGAGTCGGACTATCTGCAGCTCTACGACGCAAGCGTCAGGGCCGTGAAGTCGGTCGACCCGGAGCTCCGCGTGGGTGGCCCGGCCACGGCAGCCGCGGGCTGGATCGATGACCTGCTCGAGCACTGCCGGGCCGACGCGGTCCCCGTCGACTTCATCTCCACCCACACCTACGGCCTTCCGCCGCTCGACCTCCGGCCGATCACCGCCCGCTTCGGGCGTCCCGATCTGCCGCTGTGGTGGACGGAATGGGGCGTCAGCCCCCGTGACGGCGCTGCCATCAACGACAGCCCCTGGGCTGCGCCGCTCGTCGCACGCGGCATGCGGTCGGCGGCCGGCCGGCTCGACGCGCTCGCGTACTGGGTCGCATCGGACCACTTCGTCGAAGGTGGCGACGCACCGGCGCTCTTCCACGGCGGGTTCGGCCTGCTCACGATCGGCAACCTCCGCAAGCCCCGTTTCTGGGCGATCGCCATGCTCGAACGGCTCGGCGAGGACGAGCTGGCCTGCGAGCTCGCGGGCGACGGCGCTGGCTCCCTGGTCGAGGCCTGGGCGTCCGGCGATCCGGACGGCCGCGTCGCGATCGCCGTCTGGAACGGGACAGTCGACCAGTCGCGGGGCGCCGCGGTCCGGGCGCTCCGTCGCTCCATCACCCTCCGCGTCACGGGGCTCCGACCGGGACGCTACGCGCTCCGCCACCACCGGGTGGACGCCCGCCACTCGAACATCGCCAGGACCTGGAAGCGACTGGGCCGGCCCGAGTGGCCGGACGACGCCGGATGGGCGCGCCTCCGCGCGGCTGACCACCTCGAAGCTGTCGAGAAGGTGCACACGGTCCGAGCGACACGAGGGCGGGTGAAGCTCGAGTTCGAGCTTCCCATGCCGGCCATCTCGCTGATCGAGCTCGTCCCGATCGGCCGGCGGAGCGACCGTGGCGCTCCTCGCTGAGCCGCGAGCGCCCGTCGGAGAAGCACGATCCGGGATCCCTGGCGCCGGTGCCGCTCGTGACGGGCGCCCGATGATCGCCGCCGAGCTGCACAACCGGTCCGGCCTCTCGATCGAGCTCCTGGACAATGGGGCGGTCTTCGCGATCCGCCACCGCGAGATCCTGGTCAACCAGGTGCTCGGGAGCCGCCTCGAGGGTGGCCTTGGCAACATCTACCTTCGGCGGCGCACGTCGGCCGGCATCGCATCCATCCCCGTGCTCGGGCCGGGTTCTCCGAGCAGCTTTCGGGCATCCCGGCACGGGGCGGCGTGGGAGGGGTCGGTCGACGGGCTCGTCTACTCGTGCACGCTCCGCCTTGCCGCGCGCCAGCCCACCTGGTTCTGGACGCTCAGGCTCGCCAATCCCACGAGCAGGCGCCTGGGCCTCGACGCCGTCATTGCCCAGGACCTCGGGATCGCTAACGAGGCCGCGGTTCGGAGCAGCGAGCTGTACACGAGCCAGTACATCGATCACACGATCCTCGAAGACGAGGATCTCGGCTTCCTGGTCTGCTCGAGACAGAACCTTCCCCAGGGCGATGCGTTCCCGTGGATCATGCATGGCTGCCTCGACGGCGCGGTCGGGTACCTGACCGACGGGTTCCAGCTGTATGGGCTCGCCTACAAGGCAACGAACGTCCCTGCCGTCCTGTCGCGTGCCCGGCTGCCGAACCGGAACTACCAGCACGAGTTCGCGCTGCCGACACTCCAGTCAGCGAGGCTCTCCCTCGCGCCGGGGGCGATCAGCGAGATCACGTTCTTCGCCGCCTTCGAGCCGGACCACCCCGCCGCGACGGGCGCCGCGGATGTGCGGCTGGCCCTCGCCGCCCGTGCGGCGTTTCCGGGCCGTCGTCGGGGCGCGATCAACCGAACCCGCCACCCTCGTCCGGCGGGGCTCTTCGATGCACCGGTGATGTTCGAGAGCCAGGACCTCGGACGCGCCGACCTCGATCGCTTCTTCGGGCCGGAGCGGCGTCACGTCGAGGAGCGCGACGGGAAGGTCCTCTCGTTCTTCCACGGTCGGCAGCAGCACGTGGTGCTCAAGGCCAAGGAGCTCCTCATGGAGCGACCCACCGGCCACATCATGCAGTCGGGCCAGAACCTGCTCCCGAGCGACGACATCATGTCCGTCACTGCCTGGATGTACGGCGTCTTCGGCTCGCAGGTCACGATCGGCAACACGTCGTTCAACAAGCTCCTGAGCGCGTGTCGCAACCCGCTCAACGTGCTCAAGGCCAGTGGCCAGCGCATCTTCGTGAAGGCGGATGACGGCTGGAAACTGCTGGGCCTCCCCTCGGCCTTCGAGATGGGCCCGACCGGAGCACGCTGGATCTACCAGCGCGGGCCCCTCACCGTGTCGATCCGCGTGGCCGTGTCGCTCGACGCGCCGGCCTGCCGCCTGAGCGTCGACGCCGAGCGCGGAGGTCCGCTCGCGCTTCTCATCAGCCATGACGTCGTCCTGGGCTCGAACGAGCACGACGCGGCGGGGTTGGTGGTCGCCGACGTCGCCGAGGCGCGCATCGAGCTGCGCCCGCCACCCGGCGGGGAGATGAGCCGGCACTATCCCGCGGCGACATTCTTCATCGTCTCGCCGGATGCCGGTCAGATCGAGGCGATCGGCGGGGACGAGCTCCTCCACGACGGCGATCCCGATCGCGGCGGTTCGCACGTCGTGGTGAAGACGAAGCCGGTCTCGCACTTCTCGCTGGTGCTCACCGGCAGCGTCCTGAGCACGGAGCGGGCCGCGGAGCTGGCGACCACCTACGGCCACGCACCGGGTCCCGGCCCGGATGCAGCGTTCGCCGCGGCCGACTCCTGGTCAGGGATGGGGCGGCGGGCGACGCTCGGTGGGGCGGCAGGGCGCTGCGCGGACGACCTGGCCCGCCTGGACGATGTGCTGCGCTGGTACGTCCACGACGCGATGATCCACTACACCACCCCGCACGGGCTCGAGCAGTCCAGCGGGGCGGCCATGGGCCTGCGCGACGTCTGCCAGGGACCCGTCGAGCTTCTCGTCGCCACCGGGAACATGGGACCGCTGCGAGACCTGCTCCGGCTGATCTACGAGCACCAGGACCGGCAGACGGGCGATTGGCCGCAATGGTTCATGTTCGACCGGTACCGCGAGGTGCGGGCGGCCGACAGCCACGCCGACATCATCCTCTGGCCGATCAAGGCCCTGTGCGACTACGTGGAGGCGTCCGGCGACCACTCCATCCTCGACGAGCAGGTTGCCTGGACCGACCGCCAGACGAAGGCGGTGACGAGCGAGACCGATTCGATCTTCGCCCACGTCGATCGGCAGATCGCCCGGATCGAGGACGACTGCATCCCGGGCACTGCGCTCCCGGTCTTCGCCGGCGGCGACTGGGAGGACACGCTGCAGCCGGCCGACCCGGCGATGGCGCAGCGGCTGGTCAGCGCCTGGACCGTCGAGCTCGCCTACCAGACGCTCGACCGGTATCGGACGGTCTGCGCCCGCACCGCACGCATCGACGTGGTGGAGCGGCTGGCCGGCATCTGCCGAAGGATGCGCTCCGACTTTAACCGCTACCTCGTTCCCGACGGCGTGGTCGCAGGGCTCGCCCAGTTCGGACCCGAGGGCGTTGAGTACCTCCTGCACCCTCGCGATCGCAGGACCGGCGTTTCGTATCGCCTGCTGCCCATGACGCGGGGCATGATCGGTGGCATCTTCACCCCCGCGCAGGTGAGGCGGCACGTCGCCCTGATCGAGCGCCATCTCGCCTTCCCGGATGGCGTGCGCCTGATGAACCGGCCGATGGACTATCACGGCGGGACGTCGCGCCACTTCAAGCGCGCCGAGTCGGCGGCAAGCTTCGGGCGGGAGATCGGGCTCCAGTACGTTCACGCCCACATTCGCTACATCGAGGCGATGGCCCGCATCGGCCGGCCGGATGAGGCCTTCCGGGGCCTGCTGGCGGTCTGCCCGATCCTGCCCAATCTCGACGTCCATGCGGCCCTGTCTCGCCAGTCCAACGCCTACTTCAGCAGCTCCGACGCGGCGTTCATGGACCGTCGGCAGGCGAGCCGTGACTTCGGCAGGATCCGGACCGGGCGCGTGGGCGTTCGGGGCGGCTGGCGGGTCTACTCGAGCGGGCCGGGCATCTGGATCAACCAGGTGATCTCGAACGTGCTGGGCCTTCGGGCCCTCTTCGACGACCTCGTATTCGACCCGGTGCTGCCCCGCCAGGCCGACGGGCTGACATTCGACGTCGACCACGCGGGCCGCTCGGTCCGCTATCTCTATCACGTGGCGGGCGACGGGTTCTCGCCGCGGGAGGTTCGCGTCAACGGCCGGCCCGTGCCGGGTGGCCGCTACGCGGCCAATCCGTACCGGGCGGGTGGCCTGCTCGTCGCGAGGTCCGCATTCGGCGACATGCTCGACCGTGAGGAGAACGTCGTCGAGATCTTCATCTGAGTCGCGATCCTCCGTTCCGACGAGGTGGACGAGCCATCCCGATCGTCGAGGGGAGCGGATGCGGGGGGCGTAGAATGTCCATGTCTTCTGGCGCAGGGAGAACCACCACCGGTGGCTGCGGATCCGAATACCCACACAATCGAGGCAAGTCGGGCCCTCGTGCTCCACGACCGGCCCCTGGTGGTGGACCTGATCACCCTGACCCTGAACCACGGCGTGTTCGCCGTGCGGGCCGCC
>Ga0209638_1002630_pt1 | contig 10971 bp, 8 predicted proteins | sample BarGraNGADG00211_FD_184490 | JGI IMG/M metagenome (GOLD analysis project Ga0209638, IMG submission 184490) | Arctic peat soil microbial communities from Barrow, Alaska - Barrow Graham LP Ref core NGADG0002-211 (SPAdes) (version 2) | ecosystem: Environmental > Terrestrial > Soil > Wetlands > Peat... | reverse complement strand
CAACGATCGCCCCAACCTGGTCCTTGTGGTGGCGGCACATGGTCCCAGTAGCCGCCGTTTTCGTCGTAAGTCAGGATCACCAGCATATCCTTCCACTGTGCGCTGGCACGCAGTTTCTCCAGAACATCGGCCAGGTGGGTGTCACCGGTCATGATGTCGGTGTGTGACGGGTGCTGGCTGTCACGTCCGGCCGGTTTGTAAAAAGACACGGCAGGCAGATTGCCAGCGGCGATGGCGGCCATGAATTCGTCACCGTCCTTGAGATGGCGTGCGCGGTCTGGTGTGCCAGGGGCAAAGCGGGCAAAGTAGTTGAACGGTTGGTGATGCGGCTGGAAGTTGACCGAACCCCCGCCAGCGTGGTAAATAACCTTTCGTTTAACCTCGGGCGCTTGCATGCCATCGGCCAGCGCGGCGTTCCAACCTCCTGCGTACCAGGCCCAGGAAACACCTTTGGCAGAGAGTGTGTCGCCAATGGTCGTGCTGGTTTGTGCTGGCACCGGTTGGCCCAGATCGAAGCTGCCGATCTTGAAGCCCTGCAGGTTGGCATGGGTTGCCGGTCCGCCGGGCGCAGGCGGGATGCCACTGGGTTGGTACGGCGGCTGCGAGGTATTGACCGACCAGCCATCGGGCGTCACGCTGCGGCCCAGGCTGTCGCTGATGATTTGAACCGCCGCCACACTGGCAGAAGGCGAGCCCGTTCGCTTCTCCAGGTGGTCAGCCGCATCCAGCCGCACTCGCATGGTGGCAGGGGCATCGGCATACGCGGGTGTGCAGGCACAAACAAGCCATTGATGATTCAGGTAGGAGCCACCAAAAGCAGCTTGAAAGAAGTTGTCGGCCAAGGTGTACTCCCGAGCCCACTGCCACAACTTGAAGCGGCTGCCGTCATAGTAGCCCATGGTCCAACCACCGACATTGGACATGGCGGCAAACTTGTTGTTCTGGCCGCCGTTGATTTGTTCCTGATGGTAAAAAAAGTCATGGATAGGACTTGGCACGATCACGGTTGGCGGCCGGTTCACCGGTGCTGCATCAATGCGAAATGGGGCATTGGGCAGACGTGGATAGTTTGCGTCGGGTTTGCCGTCACGCCCAAACACCAACAACTCAGGCAGCGGTTCGCCATTGTGGTCAAGCTGTGTCTTCTGTGTGGATGTCGCCTGACTGATGCCATTGGCAGCGGGAAACAAACCATACAAATTGTCGAAACTATGGTTTTCAGCGTAGATCACCACGACGGTTTGAATGCGTTGCAGGGCCGCACTGTCGCCCGTTGCCACTGGCGCTGTGGTGCAGGCCGAGGCCAGGGCACCGAGCAATGCCGGGCCCACCACGGCCCGCGTGACACGGGATGCAAAGAAGTGATACATGCAAGTCTCCGATGAAATCGCCGCTGCTGAGTGGCTCTGAACCGACACAATGTCGACAATTCAAAGCCTATTGTTTATTTGTTAACGCTGTTTCTTTTTAGGCAAAATTCCCAGCGCTGAGCGGTTTTTGTCGATGCGGTCAAAGCGGCGTTGATCCTCGCGCTCCATAGCTTTTCTTTTGGTGTAGCCAGACTTGTCTGCCCAGGCCCACCACAGCACCGCCAAACCAAAGGGTAACAATACCAGCCACCAACTCCACGTGGCAACGGGTCCAACGGCAAGGTATTTCATAACCAGTAAAACCAGCCCAAGTCCAAGCAAGTACATATCAATCTCCGGTTTGTTGCAAAAAATACTTCGCACCACAGCGGTTTGAAGCCATCAATACAATGACACTGGTCAACTTTAAACCTAACCCCGGATGGGATACCGATGAACCGCCTTCTTTTTTCTTTAGTGACAACAATCGCCCTGACCAACCCTGCCTTCGCCGATCAAGCGCTTGCTACTTCGAAAAATTGCATGTCTTGCCATACCGTTGATAAAAAAGTGGTCGGCCCAGCCTACAAAGAGGTTGCCAGAAAGTATGCCGGCCAAAAAGACGCAGACGCCCAATTGGTGGTCAAAGTCATGAAAGGTGGTTCTGGCGTTTGGGGTGCAACACGAATGCCAGCCAATACGCAAGTTAACGAGGCTGAAGCCAGGAAGCTGGTAGCCTGGATATTGGCCTTGAAGTAAACAGATTCGTTCAGGTTAAAACAAAGGGCGATGAAAAAAATTTCATCGCCCTACTTTTGAACCTAAACTCCCGCCTCAAGTCGGAACCAGGTCGGTTTAAGCGGTTTCGCCGTACACCGAGACCGTAATATCGACCAGCACGTCGGTATGCAATGCAACACCAACGGTGCTATCACCCACTACCTTGATCGGGCCATTGGGCATGCGAATCTGTGCCTTGACGACCTTAAAGCCGTTCTTGCCAAGCTCTTCCGCGATGTCGGCATTGGTCACAGAACCAAACAGGCGACCATCAACACCGGCCTTTTGCGTCAGTTTGACGATCGTACCGGCGAGCTTTTCAGCTACGGTTTGCGATTCGGCCAGCTTGGCAGCGGCGGCTTTTTCGAGTTCGACGCGGCGTACTTCAAACTCAAGTTTTGCCGCTGCCGTAGCGCGACGAGCGCGGCCTGCGGGAATCAGGAAGTTGCGGGCATAACCGTCTTTGACGCGCACGATTTCACCAAGATTGCCAAGGTTCACGACCTTGTCGAGCAGAATAATTTGCATGGTCGTAGTCCTTAGATCTTGTGCTGATCGCTGTAGGGCAACATCGCGAGAAAACGCGCGCGCTTGATAGCGGTGTTGAGCTGACGCTGGAAGATGGCGCGAGTGCCAGTCAGGCGCGCCGGAATGATCTTGCCATTCTCGGCAATGAAATCGCGCAGCGTGTCGATGTCTTTGTAGTCGATCTCTTCGACACCCGTCACCGTAAAGCGGCAAAAGCGCTTGCGCTTGAAAAGCAGATTCTGAGCGGGGCGTTTGGGGCGCTTGTCTTTGTTATTGAAACGTTTTGGTCCGGCCATGATGGACTCCTTAAATTTTTACGAATTAGTTAATCTTTGAAATTCCTGAATGTGAAACACCAGCTGTTTGCCGTTGCGAGGCGTCATCAAAAAACCGTTGAAGATCGAGTCACTGCCAATGGCTTGCTGGGCAAGCCGCTCCGCCAATGTACCCAAAGCCAGTGCTTTGATGCTTGCCTTGACCTGTCTTGTTTGGCCTGCTTCCTCAAGGTCTGACTCATGTTCGAGTCGCAAATTGAGTGCGGGCAATCCGGCTGGTGTGTAACGCAGAGCATCAATCTGTGCGATACAAGCCGTCAAAACAAGGTGGTTAACAACGTGTTTCACACTCCTCGTTGGCAAAAATGCCGTTACACCTGGCCTCAGGCCTGGTACTCAGGCTGTTGGACCTTGCGTGCATCTTCACGTTCGACAGTTTTCATCATCGAAGAAGGATCAGTGTCAGCCTTTTTCTTCAAAACCGTCAGATGACGCAACACTGCGTCGTTGAACTTGAAGGCATGCTCCAGATCTGCCATCACCGCCTGACTGGCTTCAATGTTGACGCACAAATAGTGGGCTTTGGAAAGCTTGTTGATCATATAGATCAGTTGGCGCCGGCCCCAGTCCTCAACCCGGTGCACTTTGCCGCCACCGGCGGTGACCATGCCCTTGTAGCGCTCCAGCATGGCCGGAACCTGTTCGCTCTGATCCGGGTGGATCATAAGAATGATTTCATAATGACGCATTGATACTCCTTGTGGATAGCCCGGGTTTGGGCAGAAAAATCACCCTCAGCGTCTCATTGAGGTGTGATAAGGTAAGCCGGTGATTGTAAGCGATTGCCAAACATTGGACTCAATCAAACAGTCCGTCCGGCCTTTTGGCGAGTCAAAAGGCTCAACAATAGGGTGACTGCAGCACCGGCAAACACACCAAAGACACCAGCCGAAACTGGTTGAATCCCAAACCACAAGCCGCTGCCACTCAAGCCGAGCGCAGCTCTAACCGGCGCCGCGTTGACAGCCATGTAATAAATCGTCAAACCGAGACCCGCCACCATACCGCCAACTGCGGCCTGACGTGTGGTTTTTTGCCAGAATATTCCGAATACCATGGCCGGCACAAACGCTGCACCAGCGAGTGAAAAGGATGCCGACACCAGGTACAGGATGTCGGCTGGTCGCTGCGCCGCCACATAAGCCGCCACCAGGGCCACCAGCAAAAGAGCAAACTTTGACAGCATGACTCTTCGCACCGCGCTGGTCGGATCATCGTCTTTAGAGGCAAACAGATCGTGCGCCAGCGCACTGCCGATGGTCAGCAATAGACCGTCCGCGGTAGAAAGCGCAGCAGCGAGTCCGCCCGCTGCCACCAAACCTGACACAACGTAGGGCAAGCCGCCAATCTCGGGCGTGGCCAGCATCACAATATCGGCACCCAGATTGAGTTCGGCAAATTGGAGAATGTGGTCGCCATTGATATCGGTGACCGAAACCAGTGTTGGATCGACCTTGGCCCATTGGGCGATCCAGCCCGGTAAAGAATCAAAATTTTGGCCCACCAATTGGCTCATGACTTCAAATTTCACCAACACCGCCAAAGCCGGAGCTGACAAGTACAAAAGCGCAATAAAAAACAGTGACCAGGCCACCGAGGTGCGCGCCTCGGCCACCGAGCGCGTGGTGTAAAAACGGGTCAACAAATGAGGCAATCCGGCAGTCCCCACCATCAGACAAAACATCAGGGCCAAAAAGTTGCGCCGGGAATCCTCATACGCCTGCTGTTGGTCCGCACTGCCGTTCGGATCACCGGCAAAGGGTTTGGCGTGCGCCGGCATGCCGCCCAAGGGTTTGGCTCGATCCAGGTTTTCCTGCCTGGCGCGCGTCCAGCGCTCACGCGCAGCAGCCGGGTCCTTGGGCAAGGCGGCAAGCTCGCGTCTTGCCGCAACAATGATCAATTCATCGGTCTGGCGTTCATTCAAAAATTGAATTCTTTCCTTGAGTATCTTGCGTTCGCTTGCCAATGATGCTTCGACGTTTTGCAGCTTGAGCGCAAATGCCTCGGCACGTCTGGCGTACTCGTGGATTACCTGCAACTCGGCCGGTGAATCGACCAGTTGTCGCTCGAATTCGGTGATTTTTTGCAGTTGCTGACCATAGACAAACGGCGCCAATGGGTTGCCAAGCTGTTTGTATGCCAGCCAGGAAACCGGGATTAGAAAAGCCAGAATCAAAATGACATATTGGGTCACCTGCGTCCAGGTCACAGCCCGCATTCCACCCAGAAAAGAACACACCAGAACACCACCCAGGCCGAGCAGGATGCCGATTTCAAACTGGACGCCGGTCAGGCGTGATGTGATCAAGCCGACCCCGTAAATCTGTGCCACAACATACGTAAAAGAGCACAGTACCGCAGCCAAGGCGGCAATGATCCGTGGCCATCGACCGCCGAAACGAAGGCCAAAATAATCGGGAATGGTATAAAGTCCAAGCCGCCTCAAATAGGGTGCCACCAGCAGCGCAACCAGGCAGAAACCGCCGGTCCAACCCAGCACATAAACCAGACCCCCAGGCTGTGATGATGTGCCGGAAAAACCCTGGAGATAAAGTCCCCCAGCCATGCTGATGAACGATGCGGCACTCATCCAATCGGCTGCAACTGCCATGCCGTTGTACATCGCGGGAATGCTGCGTCCGGCAACGTAGTACTCATCGGCATCCGACGTGCGCCCATAGATGCCGATAACCGCGTACAAGCTCAGCGTTGCGAGCAGAAAAATAACGCCAACCCAGGTCTTTTTCAACCCCATGCGCTCGGCCAGCCCCAGTGCCAGCAGGAACAGCAGCAAACACACAACGTAGGTCGCAAATTTGCGATGCAGACGGCGCTTGTAGGCGCTGTAAACAAGATCCGGGACGGCGCTTTCGCCGTCGCGCCGGTTGGCAACCCAGGCGAATACAGCAACAATGGCCATGAAAATGAAGACGCTACCCTGCGCCGCAAACCAGTAACCCAAAGGCCAACCCGCAACGATCATCTGCAAATCGCGCGCAAAGAAGACAACGCCGAACGACGCTGCAAACCAAATCGCCAGCAGCCAGCCGGTCAACCAAAAACTGCCAACAGGCGGTTTGAATGCAGGTGCATCCAGCATAGACTCGGCCCTTGCTACATCATGGCGTCTGGCGTTGCCAGACGTCCGATATGGCGGCTAACGACTGGCGAGCTGGCGCCACGTCGCAATCACCGAGTCCGGATTGAGTGACATCGATTCAATTCCCTGCTCGACCAACCAGCGGGCAAAATCAGGATGATCGCTGGGCCCCTGGCCGCAAATACCTACATACTTGCCCTGGGCACGACAAGCATCAATGGCACGTTTGATCAGGGCTTGAACGGCCGGGTCGCGTTCATCAAAATCAGCGGCCAACAATTCCAGGCCGGAATCCCGGTCGAGCCCGAGCGTGAGTTGGGTCAGATCGTTCGAGCCAATCGAAAAGCCGTCAAAGTAGGCCAGAAACTCTTCGGCCAGAATGGCATTGCTCGGCACCTCGCACATCATGATGATTTTGAGGCCATTTTGACCGCGCTTGAGACCCTGTGCGGCCAATAATTCAGTCACTTTTTTGGCTTGCCCGAGGGTTCGCACAAACGGCACCATCACCTCGACATTGGTGAATCCCATGTCTTGTCGCACCCGGCACATTGCCTCGCACTCCATGGCAAAGGCTTCGCCAAAATCGGCACTGACATAACGCGCCGCACCACGGAAACCCAGCATTGGGTTTTCTTCCTCCGGCTCATAGCGGCTGCCGCCCATCAGCTTGCGGTACTCGTTGCTCTTGAAGTCAGACAAGCGAACAATCACCGGTTTGGGCCAGAAAGCAGCAGCAATCGTTGCCACTCCTTCAGCCACTTTATCGACGTAAAAGGCGCGCGGTGAAGCATGGCCTCGGGCCACCGATTCAACCGCTATTTTGAGATCGGCATCGATATTGGGATAGTCCAGGATCGCTTTCGGATGCACACCAATATTGTTGTTGATAATGAATTCAAGACGCGCCAGACCGACGCCGGCATTGGGTAATTGGCAAAAATCGAAAGCCAGCTGCGGGTTGCCGATATTCATCGTGATCTTGACCGGAATTTCAGGCATGGCACCACGTTGAACCTCGGTCACTTCAGTTTCGAGCAAGCCGTCATAGACAAAACCGGTATCACCCTCGGCGCAGCTAACCGTCACCAACATGCCATCCTTGAGAACTTCGGTGGCGTGGCCACAGCCGACCACTGCCGGAATGCCGAGCTCACGCGCGATGATGGCGGCGTGACAGGTACGCCCACCCCGGTTGGTCACAATCGCCGAAGCGCGCTTCATGACCGGCTCCCAATTGGGGTCCGTCATATCGGTCACCAACACATCACCGACCTGCACTTTGTCCATCTCGCTAATGTTATGGACAATGCGCACCGAGCCCGTACCAATCTTCTGGCCAATCGCTCGGCCATCGACAATCACGGCGCTTTTACCCTTGAGTTTGTAGCGGTACTCCGCCTTGCCGACGGTCTGGCTCTTGACCGTCTCCGGTCGCGCCTGCAAGATGTAGAGTTCGCCATCGAGACCGTCTTTACCCCATTCGATGTCCATGACACAGCCATAGTGCTGTTCAATCACCAGCGCATAAGCCGCCAGTTTTTCCACCTCGGCGTCGGTGAGCGAATAACGGTTGCGCAATTCAGTCGGAACTTCCGCCGTTTTAACCAGTTTGCCGCTTTGGATTTTTTCGGCCGCCGTGGTAAATTGCATCTGAATCAATTTGGAGCCCAGACTGCGACGAATCACGGCACGCTTGCCAGCCCTGAGCATCGGCTTGTGCACATAAAACTCGTCCGGATTGACGGCCCCCTGCACCACCGTCTCACCCAGTCCGTAGCTCGAAGTAATAAACACCACGTCTTGGAACCCTGACTCGGTATCAATGGTGAACATGACACCCGCGGCCCCCAGGTCGGAACGCACCATGCGCTGAATGCCGGCACTCAAGGCCACATGCTCATGGGCAAAGCCTTTGTGCACCCGGTAGCTGATAGCACGGTCGTTGTACAAGGAGGCAAAGACTTCCTTGATTTTTAAAAGAATCTCGTCAATGCCGATCACATTCAAAAAAGTTTCCTGCTGACCAGCGAATGACGCATCGGGCAAATCTTCGGCGGTGGCCGAAGAGCGCACCGCAAACGAAACATCGCCCTTGCCTGCACTCAGGCTGGCAAAGGATTCGCGAATGGCCTGCTCAAGATCGGCTGGGAACGGTTGCGCCTCGACCATGGCGCGAATCTCGGCGCCGACCTGCGCCAGCGCCCTCACGTCCTCGGTATCAAGGGCACCGAGGCGAGCCTTGACCCTGTCCGCCAGACCACCGTAGCTGAGAAATTCGCGAAATGCGTACGCCGTCGTCGCAAAGCCGCCGGGTACTTTAACGCCCGTTGGCAAATTTGAAATCATCTCGCCGAGACTGGCATTTTTGCCGCCAACCGACTCGACGTCGGTCATTCTCAGGTTTTCAAACGGTACGACCAGGGCGGTCGGAGTGAAAAGTGCAGACATGGGAAAGCTCCAGAAGTTAAAACCGGATCAAGGCATAAACCCGCGCGCAGCGGCGCAGCGGCTATGCTCATGTCAACCGCTTGACTTTGTCGTTGTTCTAATCGGTCAGTGCAGTGCATGGTGAATTTGGGGTTGGTGCCTGGCATTGTAGACTGACAAATTACCGGTATTGAGCGCGCTGATAGGCGATACTCAAAGCCAATCTCATCCTTACAGACCATGTCACATCGAACTGTATTTTTTATTTCTGACGGTACCGGCATTACCGCCGAAACCTTTGGTAATGCCATTCTGGCTCAATTTGAAAACAAATTTCGACGCGTACGACTGCCTTTCATTGACTCGGTAGACAAGGCGCATCATGCGGTGCGCGAAGTCAACCATGCGAGCGCAGTGGACGGCAAAAAATCCATTGTTTTTACCACACTGGTCAACATGGAAGTTCTTAAAGTGATCACCGACAGTTGCGAGGGCATGCTGCTTGACATGTTTGGCACTTTTGTGCGGCCGCTGGAGAACGAACTCAATCTCAAATCGAGCCACCGCATAGGCCGCTTTAGCGACGCCAGCAAGAGCCGGGCCTACCAGTCGCGCATTGAAGCCATCAACTTCTCGCTGGCCCACGATGACGGCCAATCCCACACCGACCTGGAACATTCTGACGTCATTCTGGTGGGCATCAGTCGCAGCGGCAAAACACCCACCTCGCTTTACCTGGCAATGCAATACGGGCTCAAAGCTTCCAACTACCCATTGATTCCGGAGGACTTTGAGCGCCAGCAATTACCGCCCGCACTCAAAGCGCACCGGAACAAGTTGTTTGGGCTGACGATTGCGCCCGAACGCTTGAGTGAAATCAGAAATGAGCGCCGACCCCACTCCAAATATGCCTCATTGGAAAATTGCCGTATGGAGGTCAGTCAGGCCGAAGCCATGATGCGTCGCTCAGGTATTCGCTGGCTCTCGACCACGACCAAATCAATCGAAGAAATTGCGACCACCATCCTGCAGGAAATCAAACCCGATCAACTGGCCTATTGAGTAGTTTTTTAAAACGCCTGTTCCAACATGGCCGCACAAGTGAGGTCGCGCTCCTTCACCACCCTCAACCAGGCACCAATCTTGGGCAATTCGTAATGATAAAAATAGGTCGTTGCGCTGATCTGACCGACGCTCATGGCGCTCGATTGGGTGGCGTCCGCGCGTAAAACTGCCAAGCTCACGTCCAGCCAGATCCAGGCCAGCACGGTGTGCCCAAAGGCTTGCAGGTAGAGCACCGCGTTGGCCAGCGCATCGCTTGAATTGCCGCCGGACCATGCAGCTTGGGTGGCGTCAATCAACTGCTCTATTGCAAGCTTCAAGTCCGCCGCATGCCCTGCCAGTATTGGTACTTTTTCGGCCAATTCAGCACTCGCCCCGATACGGTGAGCCAGCAGCGCCAACCCACGACCGTTTTCCATCAATACCTTGCGGCCCAGCAAGTCCAGCGCCTGAATGCCATGCGCGCCTTCGTGAATCATGTTCAGGCGGTTATCGCGCCAGTACTGCTCGACCGGGAAGTCGCGCGTGTAACCGTAGCCGCCGTGAATCTGGATCGCCAACGAATTGGCCTCCAGGCACCATTCGCTCGGCCAGCTCTTGGCGATGGGGGTCAGCACTTCAAGCAACAGGCGCGCTTCATCGGCCGCTACCGCCGTACCGGTGTGCTGCTCATCGACCAGGCGGGCGCAGTAGAGTTCGAGAGCCAGCGCGCCTTCGCAATAAGACTTCTGCGCCAGCAACATGCGTTTGACATCGGCGTGTTCGATGATGCGAACCTGGGGCGCTGCGGCGTCTTTGCCACCGGCACCCAAGGCACGCCCTTGCAGCCGGGTTTTGGCATAGTCGAGCGAGGCGTAATAGCCCGCTAAACCGAGCATGGTGGCGGCAATGCCAACGCCAATGCGCGCCTCATTCATCATGTGGAACATGCAGCGCAGGCCCTCGCCGGGTTGCCCCACCAGGTAGCCGACCGCACCGGCACCGTGGCCATCCAGGCCCGCGCTGCTGTCCACCGGGTATTTACCTTCACCAAAATTGAGCAGCGTGTTGACGGTACCGCGCCAACCGCACTTGTGATTCAAGCCAGCCAGTGCCACATCATTACGTTCACCAGTGAGTTGGCCAGCCGTGTCCACCAATTTCTTGGGGACGATGAACAGCGAGATGCCACGTGTGCCTGCGATCAGTTTGCCGTCAGGGCCAGGTATCTTGGCCAGAACCAGGTGGATGATGTTTTCGGTCAACTCATGGTCGCCGGCCGAGATCCACATCTTGTTGCCCCTGAGGCGATAGCGCGGCCCAAGCGGGTCAGTCTCAAAACCATCGCCGTCAGGTGTGGCGCGCGTTGCCACATCGCCCAGGCTGGAGCCGGCTTGCGGCTCCGACA
>Ga0209638_1002627_pt1 | contig 10975 bp, 8 predicted proteins | sample BarGraNGADG00211_FD_184490 | JGI IMG/M metagenome (GOLD analysis project Ga0209638, IMG submission 184490) | Arctic peat soil microbial communities from Barrow, Alaska - Barrow Graham LP Ref core NGADG0002-211 (SPAdes) (version 2) | ecosystem: Environmental > Terrestrial > Soil > Wetlands > Peat... | reverse complement strand
GAGTGCATCGACAGCCAGCGACGTGGAGCTAGAGAGCCGGGCGGCCTGCTGCTGCGCGTACACGCTGTACGCGAAGAACCCGGCGAAGGCGACGACGGCGACCGCTGCTGCCCACACACCGATAGTCAGCCATCGGTCGAGGCGCGCGGAGCCGGTTGAGGAGGCACCGCGCACTCGCGCGGGCCTGGGTGATGCCGGGGCGGATACCGCCCCTTCGTCGTCGACCGGATCCATCTGTCTCCTGGACTGTTGCTGCGCCGGTCCTGCCGGGGATTGCTCCGGCGCAGTCGTACCACACCCCTACGAGATCAATCGGTCTTACCCAGGCTACGCAGGGAGCAGGAATCGCGCCAAACCCGCGGGGCCATCGCATACTGTTCCACGAACCACCGCGCACATGCTAGTCCCGATTGCGAGCGGCGCCCTTCATCGGTGACCGGTCGCCCAGTTCGGGCGCCACCGTCGCTCCCCTGCCCTCGAGGACCGGCTTCAGGAAACGCCCCGTGTGCGACGTCGGATGCGCCGCCACTTCCTCCGGCGTCCCGACCGCCACGATCTCCCCGCCGCGGTCCCCGCCCTCGGGGCCGAGGTCGATGATCATGTCGGCGCTCTTGATGACGTCGAGGTTGTGCTCGATCACCAGGACAGTGTTACCTTTGTCCACCAGGCGCTGCAGCACGACGAGCAGCTGGCGCACGTCGTCGAAGTGCAGGCCGGTGGTGGGCTCGTCCAATATATAGAAGGTGCGGCCGGTGCTCTGCCGCTGCAGCTCACTCGAGAGCTTGACGCGCTGCGCCTCGCCGCCGGACAGCGTGGTGGCTGGCTGGCCGAGCTTGATATAGCCGAGCCCCACGTCGTAGAGCGTCTGCAGCTTCCGCTTGATGCGCGGGATGTTCTCGAAGAAGTGCACCGCCTCTTCCACCGACATGTCGAGGATCTCGGCGACGTTCTTGCCCTTGTACGTGACCTGGAGCGTCTCGCGGTTGTACCGCTGCCCCTTGCATACCTCGCACGGGACGTAGACGTCCGGCAGGAAGTGCATTTCTATCTTGATCTGGCCGTCGCCCTTGCACGCCTCACAGCGTCCGCCGGCCACGTTGAAGCTGAACCTCCCGGGCGAGTAGCCGCGCGCGCGAGCGTCCTGCGTGGAGGAGAAGAGGTTGCGCACGTCGTCCCATACCCCCACATAGGTCGCGGGATTCGATCGCGGGGTGCGGCCGATCGGCGACTGGTCGATGACGATCGCCTTGTCGATCTCCTTGAGCCCCTCGATCCGCTCGTAGCGGCCGGTGCGGCGGCGCGTGCGGTAGACGGCGTTGGTGAGCGCGGGCGCCAGCGTATCGGCAACGAGTGACGACTTGCCGGAACCCGAGACGCCGGTCACCACGGTCAGGTTCCCGATCGGGATCTCGACGTCGATGGCCTTGAGGTTGTGCTCGGCAGCACCCTGGATGCGGACGACGCCGCGCTCCGCCGTGCGGCGCGTGGCCGGCACCGGGATCGACCGCGCGCCGGAGAGATACGCGCCGGTGAGCGACTCGGGGCACGCGAGCAGGTCCTCGGTGGTCCCGAGGCACACGATGTCGCCGCCGTGCTCGCCGGCGCCCGGGCCCATGTCCACGACGAAGTCCGCGGCGCGGATCGTCTCCTCGTCGTGCTCCACGACGATGACGGTGTTGCCGAGGTCCCGCAGCCGCTCCATCGTGGCGATGAGCCGGGCGTTGTCGCGCTGGTGCAGCCCGATCGACGGCTCGTCGAGGATGTACAGCACACCCATGAGCCCGCTGCCGATCTGGGTGGCGAGCCGGATGCGCTGCGCCTCCCCGCCCGACAGCGTGGCGGTGCCGCGCTCGAGCGTGAGGTAGTCCAGCCCTACGTCCACGAGGAACCGCAGCCGTTCCGCGATCTCCTTGATGACGCGGCGGCCGATCTGTTCGTCGCGGTCCGAGAGCACGACGCCGTCAAAGAACTCGAGCGAGTCCTTGGCCGAGAGCTCGGTAACCTCGTGGATGTTCTTGCCGCCGAACGTGACTGCGAGGATCTCGGGCTTGAGGCGCGCGCCGTGGCACGTCGCGCACGGGATCACCGCCATGTACTCCTCGAGCTTCTCCTTGCTGCCCTCGGACTCGGTCTCCGCGTAGCGGCGCGACACCGCGTTGACGGCGCCCTCCCACTTCGAGAACCAGTGTGTCTCGCGGCCGTCGCGCGTGTGGTAGTCGATGCGGATGCGCTCGTCGCCCAGCCCGTAGAGGAGCGCATCGCGGACCTTCTTGGGCAGGTCGTTCCACGACGTGTCCTCGGAGACCTGGAAGTGCTTCGCGACGGCGGCGATGAGCTGCGGGTAGTAGTTCATGCCGCCCGAGAACGGCTTCAGGGCGCCCTCGCCCAGGGACAGCGCGCCATCGGGGACGATGAGGTCCGGGTCCGGCTCCAGGCGCGACCCGAGGCCCATGCACTCCGGACACGCCCCGTACGGACCGTTGAAGGAGAAGTCGCGAGGCTGCGGCTCCTCCATACTGACCCCGTGCACCGGACACGCGTACGCCTGAGAGAAGGAGAGTTCGTCCGCACCCTCGGGCGCCACGACCAGGGTGCCGCCCGAGAGGCGCAGCGACATCTCGACGGAGTCGGTGAGCCGCCCGATGATGCCGTCCTTCATCACGAGACGGTCGACCACGACCTCGATGTCATGCTTGTACTTCTTGTCGAGGGTTATATCTTCGTCCAGACTCTTGACCTCGCGGTCCACCCGAACCCGCGTGAACCCCTCCTTCTTGAGGTCCTCGAGCAGCTTGCCGTACTCGCCCTTGCGGCCCTTCACGACCGGCGCGAGCACCTGGAACTTCGTGCCCTGCGGCAGCTCGAGCAGCCGGTCGACAATCTGCTGGGGCGTCTGCTTCTCGATGACGCGGCCGCACTGCGGGCAGTGCGGGATGCCGACGCGCGCATACAACAGGCGGAGGTAGTCGTAGATCTCGGTCACCGTGCCAACCGTCGACCTCGGGTTGCGGCTTGTGGTCTTCTGGTCGATCGAGACCGCCGGCGACAGGCCCTCGATGTGGTCGACGTCGGGCTTCTGCATCTGTCCGAGGAACTGTCGCGCATAGGCGGACAGCGACTCGACGTAGCGGCGCTGCCCTTCCGCGTAGATCGTGTCGAACGCGAGCGACGACTTGCCGGAGCCGGACAGGCCGGTTATCACGACGAGCTTGTCGCGCGGGATGTCGAGGTCGAAGCCGCGCAGGTTGTGCTCGCGGGCGCCGCGTATCGATATGAAGTCGAGGGACATCGAGCCGTCTCGCTTTCGGGAGAGTGGTTCCGGCAGTGCGTCCGGCGGGTCGATTTCCGCCGAACCTCCATCATACGCACCGGCGCAACCGAACATGTGTTCGTATGATAGCGCACCTTTGCAGGTCGGGCGACGACGACTGGTCCCATTCAGGAACGGGTCTGAATGGAGTCGGTCCAGCTTGAGACCATGGCGGAGAGGCCCATGATCGTGACGACTCGATCGGACGCCTCGCGTATCCCGGAACCGGGATGCTCAAGACCTGGCGGCACAGCCGTTGCCGGAGCGACCCTGGAGCGGCAGGCGGCGGGCGGCGGCGGGCGGGGCAGCAGCGCCGGGCGGCGGGCGGGGCAACAGCGCCGCCAGGGGCGAGGAAACTCTCGAGTATCCCGATTCCGGGACTCGGATCACCACAGGAGAGAGAGCGTCGTGCCTACGAGGACCGCAGCCGGAGTAGAGACAGTAGTCGGGGTGCAGACCACTACGGGTCCTGGAGACTTCGCAGACACCCTGTATGTCGCTCCACTGCTCGCCGCCCTGAGGTTGCCCTACTCGGACGCGTTCCTGTCCAAGGCGATGCTCGCAGCAGGGATCGCCGCCATCATCAAAGACCGGCGTCTGACACAAGCGCGGGCGGCGGATCTGCTGCGGACGACCCAGCCGAAGGTCTCCGAATTGCTCGCCGGCAGGCTCGAGGACTTCTCGCTGGAACGTCTCGCTCGTTACCTCAACGCCCTGGATCAAGACGTTCGGATCCTGGTGCGGCCCAGACACCCCGATAGCGCCCGAGCACGCCTGTCGGTCGTGCTCGGAATGGACATGTACCGACGAGCGCCCGGCACTGATGTCGCCGTGTTCCTGCGAGATGTGGCGGAGCGCGCCGTGCGCGACTAGACGTCGATCGAGCATGCACGCACGACATGTTTCGCATCCTTTTCCGCTCCGTCCAAGCGTCGTGACACAGCGGAAACATCGAGGAAACAACCACCACGCATCATCGCGCCACGCGAAAGGTCGCGCCTGCGGCTCCGCGCACGCGATGGAAGGGGCTGCCTGATGCCGGCGATCGACACAGGATCGACCGCTTGGATGCTGGTCTCCGCCGCGATGGTGCTGTTCATGACGCCGGGGCTCGCGCTCTTCTACGCCGGCATGGTCCGGAGCAAGAACGTGCTCTCTTCGACGATGCACTCGCTGTTCGCGATGGGCCTCGTCTCCGTAATCTGGGCCGTCATCGGCTATACGCTGGCGTTCGGGCCGGACGCCAGCGGAGTCATCGGCGGCCTGAAGTCCCTCGGTCTGGACGGCGTGCTCGGCGCGGTCACCGGGACCGGCACGTCCGCCATCCCGACGAGCGTCTTCGCCATGTACCAGGGGATGTTCGCGATCATCACCGTCGGGCTGATCACCGGCGCGGTCGCCGAACGCATGAAGTTCAAGGCCTATGTCATCTTCGCGGCGCTGTGGGCGCTGCTCGTCTACAGCCCCCTCGCCCACTGGGTCTGGGGCGGCGGCTGGCTGGCGCAGTTCGGCGCGCTCGACTTCGCCGGCGGAACCGTCGTGCACATCGCGTCGGCGGCGGCGGCGCTGGCCGCGGCGATCGTGCTCGGCAAGCGCAAAGGCTACGGCACCGAGGAGATGCGCCCGCATAACATCCCGATGTCAGTCCTTGGCGCGGGGATCCTTTGGTTCGGGTGGTTCGGCTTCAACGCGGGCTCGGCGCTCGGCTCGGGCCAGCTGGCGGGCTCCGCGTTCATGGCCACGAACCTCTCGGCCGCGGCGGGCATGCTCACCTGGGGCCTCGCCGAAGTCCTCACCGGCCATAAGCCGACCGTCCTCGGCGCCGCGTCGGGCGCGGTCGCGGGACTCGTGGGCATCACCCCGGCGGCCGGCTTCGTCGGCCCGATGCCCGCGCTGGCCATCGGAGCCATCACCGGCGTCGCCTGCTACTTCGGGTTGCGGGTCAAGTCCCACTTCGGGTTCGATGACGCGCTGGACGTGGTCGGTGTGCACGGGGTCGGGGGCACCACCGGAGCGATACTCACTGGCGTCTTCGCATCCCTCGCCGTCAACTCCGCCGGAGCGAACGGGCTGCTGTTCGGCGGCGGGCTCGCCCTCCTGGGCAAGCAGCTCGTCGGAGTGGGCGCGACGATCGCATTCTCGTTCACTGTTTCGTTCATCATCCTGAAACTTCTCGACTCTACGATGGGCATACGCGTGGATGCGGAGACTGAGGCGGGCGGCCTCGATGTAGCCGAACACGCGGAGACCGGGTACGAGTTCTAGGACAGCCTTCGAAGAGGAGCTCTCCATGAAGAAGATCGAAGCGGTCATTAAACCGCACAAGCTCGATGAGGTGAAGGAAGCGCTCCACGCACTGGGCGTGACCGGCATGACGGCGTACGACGTCAAGGGGTTCGGCCGTCAGAAGGGCCACACCGAGGTCTACCGCGGCAACGAGTACACGATCGACTTCGTCCCGAAGACCAAGATCGAGTTGGTGGTCTCGGACGACCTGGCCCCGAAGGTGGAGCAGGCCATCATCGACGCGGCTCGGACCGACAAGATCGGCGACGGCAAGGTGTTCACGTTCGACTGCGTGGGCGCGGTGCGCATCCGCACCGGCGAGCGCGGCGACGACGCACTGTAGCGCGAGCGCCGGGGTGCCGTGCGTCGCCGGATTCCTGCGCGAGCGGGCTTCGCTGATCGCGTCGGCGACACCGGGGCCTGAGGCCGCACGTACGCTCAGCGATTTCTCGGACAGAGCCGTCTCCGCACTCGCGGAGGCGGCTCTGTCCACGCTCTCGTCCCCGTGGACCGTGCTCGCGCTCGGCGGCTGGGGCGCCGGACGCCTCCTTCCTCGCTCCGACCTCGACATGCTGGTGGTGGCTGACGCACCTCCGGCCGAACTGCGTGCGGCGCTGCGCGACGTGCTGTATCCGCTGTGGGACGCCGGCCTCACGGTGGGGCATCAGGTGCGCACCCGGCGTGACCACGAGCGCGCGTGCCGCTCGGACCTCGAGACGCTGACGGCGACTCTCACGGGGCGGGTGCTGTGCGGCGATCGCGTGCTGGGCGAACGACTTCTCGCGGAGGTGGCCTCGGGCGCGCGCAAGCGCTCGCGTGCGCTCGCGCGGGAGCTGGCGCAGCGTCAGCGACCGGGATCGCCCTACCTTCTCGAACCCGACCTCAAGGTCGGCGCGGGCGGCCAACGGGACCTCGACGAGATGACGTGGCTGGGGTCCGTGCTCACGGGACGGCCCGCCGGAGACCCTGCGACGCTCGTCGCGGCCGGGATGGTGGACGCCGCGGAGATGGAACCGCTCGCCGGAGCCGGATCGCTCGTCACCGCCGCCCGGTGGGAGGTCCACCGCCTGTCGCCGCGCGCCGCTTCCACGCTCACGCTCGAACTGGGCGCGGAAGGGCGGGTGGACACGGAGCGCGTGCAGCAGGCGCTCGCTGACATCCACCACATCCTGCTGCGCGTGCGCGGACGCGTGTCCGGGCGCCACACCGCGTGCGACCCGCACGGTGTGCAGCCGCATCCCGCAGCTCTCGACGGTCCCGCGCTCTTCGCGCTCCTGGACGCGGGCGAACCTTCTCTCCCGGCTCTCGAAGAGGCAGCGTGGGCCGGGATGATCGACGACCTCGCACCCGCGTTCGGCGAACTGATGACCGTTCGCCGACCCGCACTCACGCACCAGTACACCGTGGGAGCGCACTGCCTTCGCACCGCGGCGCTGGTCTCCACCCTGGCTGTTTCGCGCCCGGAGGCCGCTCGCGCGGCCGCCCGCGTGAAGGACGTCCGCCCGCTCCAGGTCGCGGCGATCCTGCACGACGTCGGCAAGTCCCAACGCGCGCCCGGGCACGCCGTGCGTGGAGCCGCCGCGGTCGAGACGCTGGGTCCCCGCTTCGGCCTCAGCCGCGAGCAGACGCACGCGGCTGCGCTGCTCGTCCGCGAGCACCTGCTGCTGGCGGAGACCGCCTCGGGCGAGGACATCCACGACGAGGACGTGCTCCTGCGGGCGTCCTCTCGCATCCCCGGGCCAGCCGATCTCGACGCCCTGTACCTGCTCACCATGGCGGACTCGCTCGCGACCGGCCCGGGAGCATGGACGGCGTGGCACGCCGCCCTCATCGGCGAGTTGTCGGACCGGCTCAGGTCGGCGCTCTCCGACGAGGTCTCGGGAGCCGGCATCGTCGGGCATGCCGAAGCTGTGCGCGCCGAGGCCCTCTCACGGATCCGCGACCTCCCGGACGCGGCGCCCCTCGCAGCCTTCGTGCAGCGTGCCTCGCTGCGCTACCTCGCGGCGGTGCCCGCCGACGAGGTGGTCCGCCACGCGACGCTCGCAGCGGCGGTCTCGGCCGCCGGACTGCAGGACGCCTTCCGGACCGCGGTGAGCCCGGGACCGGCGCCCGAGACCTGGCGCGTCAGCGTGGCCGCCCGCGATCGCAGCGGCCTGTTCGCCGCCATCTGCGGCGCTCTGTCCCTGAGCGGCCTCGACATCATGGGCGCGGACGCGTACGACGCCCATGAGGGCGTGGCAGTCGACGTGTTCACCGTCCGCTCGGACACGCTCGCGACGGTGGACACCGCGACGTGGTCGGCGTTCGAGCGGCACCTGTCGGGCGCGCTCATCGACCCGGGCGGGTTGGCCGCGCGACTTGCCGAACGCCAGCGCCACTACCCCGCCCGCACCCGTGTCCGGACCCGGGTGGAGACACGCGACAGCGGTGTCTACGCGACCGCCATCGAAGTCCGCGCCGCGGACCGGGTGGGTCTCCTCCACGACCTGGCGCTCGCCTTCGCCCAGTCAGGGTTGCGGATCGCCTGGGCGCGTGCGCTGACGAAGGACGGGGTGGCCCGCGACGTGTTCCACGTCACCGACGAGCTCGGCGAACCGGTGGACGATCCCGGTGTCCTCGGACATGTCGCGATGAGGATCCGCGAGCGCGCCTGAACGGGCGTGCAACTGTCACCCGCGTGACGCAGCGCCCCGTGCCGTCCCGCGGCCGCCCGACGGGTACCATAGCGGTACGCGCGGGCGAACACCGAGGAGCGATGCATGGCGAAGATCTACACTCGTTCGGGCGATGGCGGGAAGACGTCTCTGCCCGACGGCACGAGGGTCGGCAAGGACGATCCGCGCATCGAGCTGTTCGGCACGCTCGACGAGGCGAACTGTCTCATCGGACTGGCGCGTGTGAACGTCGTGGACAGCAACGTCGACGCGGTCCTCGAGTTCCTCCAGCACCGGCTGTTCAACTGCTCGGCCTGTCTCGCGACCGGCCAGCAGCCCGGGGAGATGCCCTCGATCACGCCGGAAGACGTGGCCGCGCTGGAGTCCGCGATCGACCGCTTCACCGATCGGCTCGGCGGGTTCCGCGGCTTCATGCTTCCGGGCTGCGACGAGACCTCGGCACGCCTTCACGTCGCCCGCACCGTCATCCGCAGGGCCGAGCGCGTGGCCGCCAGGCTCGCGGCCAGCGAGCCGGTCGATCCGCAGGTGCTCGCGTTCCTGAACCGGGCGGGCGACCTGCTGTACGCTGCGGCGCGCTTCTCCGGAGCCGGCAACGAATGCCCGTGGCGTCCCGATGCGGAACGCCCGTGAGCCCGGAGACGCCCACCGCGGCCTACGCCCGACTCGTCGAGAGCCTGCGCGGCCTCGGCAGCGTGCTGGTCGCGTACTCCGGAGGCGTCGATTCGACGCTGCTGGCGGTCGCGGCCCGCGAGGCGCTGCCTGGTCGCTCGCTCGCCGTGCTGGCGGTCTCCCCCACCTACCCACGCAGTGAGGTGGAGGCGGCCGAGGCGACCGCCGCCGCACTCGGGCTCGACCTCCTTGAGGTGGAGACCGACGAGCTCGCCGATCCGAACTTCACGTCCAACCCCTCCGACCGTTGCTACTACTGCAAGCAGGAGCTGTTCGGCCTCCTGCGCGATCTTGCGGACGCCCGCGGGCTCGCGCACGTGGCCGACGGCAACAACGCCGACGACATGGCGGACCACCGCCCAGGCCGCCGGGCCGCCGTCGAGTTCGACGTCGTCAGCCCGCTGCAGGACGCGGGGCTTTCGAAGGATGACATCCGCGCCGTGTCGCGCATGCTCGGCCTCCCGACCGCTGACAAGCCGTCGATGGCGTGCCTCGCCTCACGGTTCCCCTACGGGACCGTGATCGACGCCGGGGGCCTCGCGCGAGTCGGTGCTGCCGAAGAGTCGCTCCGCGCGCTCGGGTTCGCGCAGACGCGCGTGCGCGTGCACGGAGACGTGGCGCGTCTCGAGGTCGCGCCCGACGAGCTCGCCCGCGCTTTCCAGGAACGCGCGGCGGTGTCCGCCGCACTCAAGTCCGCCGGGTTCGCGTACGCCGCTCTCGACCTGGATGGCTACCGCACCGGCTCGCTGAACGAGACCCTGACCGAGGAGGCCCGCACCTGATAAACGCGCTCGCGAACGGCTGGCTCTGGGCACTGTTCGCGGGCGGCGCGGCCGTCACGTAGGCCGCGGGCGTGTACCTTTCCCGGGCGACCGACGTCCTTGACCAGAGGTGGCACCTCGGCGAGGCGTTCGGAGGGATGGTCCTGCTCGCCATCTCCGGAAGCCTTCCGGAGGTCGCCATCACGGTCAGCGCCGCGCTGGCCGGCCGCCTCGACGTCGCCGCCGGCAACCTGCTCGGCGGGATCGCCATCCAGACCGGCGTGCTCATCATCTGCGACTACTTCGTCACCGAGAAGAAGCCGTTGTCGTACCTCGTCGGGTCACTTATCCCGGTGCTCGAGGCGTCGCTGGTGGTCGGCGTCACGGCCCTCGCGATGCTCGGAGCGCTGCTTCCTCCTACCGAGGTCGTCTGGGGGATGAGCCCAGCTTCGATCGCCATCGTCGTGGTGTGGCTCTTCGGAATGGTGGTCATCAACCGCGTGCGCAACGCCCCGAAGTGGAAGGTCGCGATGCCGGGGAGCAAGCCGGGACGCCCCCACCGGCGCATCCAGCACCCGACCGTCGTGCATCCGTACCATGGCTTCACCACTGTGCGGCTCACGCTGATCTTCCTTGGCGGCTCGATCGCCACGCTCGTCGCCGGCGTCGTCCTCACCCAGTCGGGAACGCTGCTCGCCGACCGCTACGGCGTGGGCGGCGTCATCTTCGGCGCGACCGCACTAGCTGTCGCGAGCGCCCTTCCCGAGATCGCCACCGGCATCACGGCGGCCAAGCTGGGCGACAACCAGCTCGTCATGGGGGACATCTTCGGCGGGAACGCCTTCCAGGTGACGCTCTTCATCGTCGCCGACCTGATCGCGGGGAAGGCGGCTCTTGCGTCGGCCGGCGCGCAGAACAGCTGGCTCGCGGGGCTCGGGATACTGACCACGATGGTGTACGCCGCGAGCGTGATCGTACGTCCCGAGAAGAACTACTTCCGGATCGGGATCGACTCGATCGTCGTGCTCGTGATGCTCATCGTCGGCATGATCGGGTTGGGGCGCATACCGGTCTAGTCGCCCGCACCCGCATCCGGCGTCCCGCTCGAACGCCCGAAGCGCCACCAGCCGAGCCCGATTCCGAGCGCGATCGCCACTCCGAGCGCCACGACCGCGACCCATCGCGACTCGACGTTGATCGACAGCACCGAGCTCCACAGCACGGTGAATCCGCTCGCGAACAGGAACCCGCCGGACAGCCACGGCGTCCTGCTC
>Ga0209638_1002625_pt1 | contig 10984 bp, 5 predicted proteins | sample BarGraNGADG00211_FD_184490 | JGI IMG/M metagenome (GOLD analysis project Ga0209638, IMG submission 184490) | Arctic peat soil microbial communities from Barrow, Alaska - Barrow Graham LP Ref core NGADG0002-211 (SPAdes) (version 2) | ecosystem: Environmental > Terrestrial > Soil > Wetlands > Peat... | reverse complement strand
AGGAGCAGCCCGGCGCTGTGGACGCGCAGCTCGGCTCGTCGTCCGAGCTCGTGGCCCTCGGCGAGGTCCGTCGCGTAGCGCTGCAGGGCTTCCCCCGCCTCGTCCAGCACGTCGGCGGCGGCTCGTAGCGCCTCCCACGAGGCGACGATGGCGGGTCTGGCGGCATCGGCCCCAGGCCCCTTCCACACGACCAGCTCACCGATCGCGTCCTCGAGCGACAGAGCGTGCTGGCGTAGCCGTGAGGCCTCGCGGCGCATGCCACCGCCGACCCGCGAGCAGGAGACGTGGTCGCCGTAAACCAGGCTCGCGGTCATGCGCCTTGGAGCTCGCGTGAGGTATCGGCGAGGCATTCTGACAACGCGCTCATGGTGCCAGCAGCCTGGTTGACCAGGGCGTCGACCGCACGTTGGGTCGTCGCATCACCGGTGTCGCTGTAGTGCGCCAACAGCTCATGAGAAGCCTCGAGCGCCGCAGTGCTCGACCGGGCCAGCTGCGTGGCCACGACATCGAGCAAGGTCGGGTCGATGTGGTGCTCGGCGGGCATGCGGACAGCCTATGGCCGGCGGTGAACGCTTCCGGGTTACGCACAGCCCGGTTGGGGGCATGCCGGCCATGACGACTATGACGGCCAGTCAGCGATGACCAGCACCGCCCGCCCAGAAGGCTTCATTCGCACAGGGATAGGCTCGGTGACGGTGCACAAGGGCGTGCATCACGGCATTCTTCGATAAGGATCTCAGTCATGTCTGCGTCGCTCGACCAGTCCCGTTCTCAGCTCATCCACTCCGCTGCAGAGCTGGCAGACGAGGCCGGCGGTGAGATGCTCGAGCCGTTCCTGCGCCACTACTACCGGCACGTTGCCACCGAGGACCTGCTGGCGCGGAGACCTGAGGATCTCCTGGGAGCAGCCTTGTCCCACAAGACGACTGCCGCGCACCGTCCGGTCGGTACGGCCAACGTGAGCGTCTTCACGCCGACGGTCGAGGAGCAGGGCTGGTCCTGCGATCACACGGTCATCCAGATCGTCACCGACGACATGCCTTTCATCGTGGACTCGGTCAATGTTGAGCTTGCGCGTCAGGAACGGGTCGTTCACCTGGTCATCCACCCGCAGCTTGTCGTTCGCCGCGACGCGGCCGGCGAGCTCGAGGACATCCTCGGCGTCGATGCGATGACTGATTCCGAGTTCGGCGCCGGCGTCGAGTCCTGGATACACGTCGAGATCGACCGCCAGGGCGGAGACGCCAAGCGGGAGGCCCTGGCACAAGGCTTGCGACGGGTCCTCTCTGACGTGCGTGAGTCGGTCGAGGACTGGCCGAAGATGAAGGCCGAGTGCCAGCAGATCACCGCTGAGCTCGAGGCCGCTCCGCCGAAGGGGGTCGACCACGAGCAGATTGCCCACGCCCAGCGCTTGTTGTCATGGCTGGCCGACGGCCATTTCACCTTCCTCGGCTTCCGCGAATACGTCCTCGAGCGCCAGGACCACGAGGATGTGCTGCGCGCGCTGCCCGGCACGGGCCTGGGCATCCTGCGTTACGACCAGCAGCAGTCGGGCAGCTTCGGTCGGATGAGCGCCGCGGCGCGGGCCAAGGCTCGCGAGCCGCATCTTCTGATCATCACCAAGGCGAACTCGCGCGCGACCGTTCACCGGTCGAAGTACCTGGACTACGTCGGCATCAAGATGTTTGACGCAAACGGTGAGGTCACGGGGGAGAAGCGCTTCCTCGGGTTGTTCACGTCGACCGCCTACACCGAGTCGGTGTTGCGCGTCCCGATCATTGACACCAAGGTCCGCAAGGTCCTGGCGGCAAGCGGATTCACTGCTGACAGCCACTCCGGCAAGGACCTGCTGGAGGTGCTCGAGACCTATCCGCGTGACGAGCTCTTCCAGACCAGCGAGGACGAGCTGTACGAGCTGGCGACCGCGGTGCTGCATCTCCAGGAACGCCGCAAGAGCCAGCTGTTCCTTCGCAAGGACGAGTACGGCCGGTTCGTGTCCTGCCTGATCTACATCCCCCGTGACCGTTACACCACCGCCGTCCGACTGAAGATGGAGGCGATCCTGCGCACCGCCTTCCACGGCGCCAACGTGGACTACACGACGCGGGTGTCGGACTCCGTCCTGGCCCGGCTGCACTTCGTCGTGCGGGTGGCGCCTGGCCAGGTGATCCCGGATGTCGACGAGCGCGATCTGCAACAGCAGCTGATCGATGCCACCCGGACGTGGGACGAGGACCTGGCCGAGGTCGCCCTCAGTGAACACGGCGAGGAGGGGGCAGCCCGCCTCATCGGGCTCTATGGCAAAGCCTTCCCCGAGGCCTACAAGGAGGACTTCAGCGCGCGGGTCGCGATGGCCGACCTTCGCCACATCGAGGCCCTCGACGGCGAGGACGCTCTTCGGCTGAACCTCTATCACGAGCCTGGCAGCTCCTCGGCGGAACGTCGATTCAAGCTGTATCGACGCGGCCCCCTCTCGCTGACCTCGGTCCTGCCGCTGTTCAGCCATTTCGGGCTGGAGGTCGCCGATGAGCGTCCCTACCAGATCCACCGCTCTGATGGCGTGGGGGTGCACGTCTACGACTTCGGGCTCAGGGGCGCCGGACCCAAGACGTGGGTCGGGAGCGGCCGCGGGGGACTTCGGGAGCTGTTCCAGGACGCCTTTGCCGCCGTCTGGGACGGCCGTGCCGAGAGCGACGGTTTCAACGCGCTGGTCCTCGGCGGTGAGCTGACCTGGCGGCAGGTCGTGATCCTTCGGGCTGTCGCCAAGTACCTCCGTCAGACGGGGTCGACGTTCAGCAAGGACTACGTCGAAGCGGCGATGGTCTCGAACGTCTCCATCTCGGCAATGCTGGTGTCACTGTTCGAGACGCGGTTCGACCCTGACCACGCGGCCGGCGACACCGATGACGGTGGACGAGGTGCCGCCGAGACAAAGATCATCGGCGCGATCTCTGCCGCCCTTGAGGAGGTCCCCAGCCTCGACCAGGACCGGATCATCCGCGCGTTCCTCGGCGTCATCATGGCCACACTGCGCACGAACTACTACCAGGCTGCGGTGAGCGCCGACGGCAAAGACCCCGCCCTGGCCGCCGCTGCCGCATCAGCCGGCAACGCGGCATACAAATCGTATGTCTCGTTCAAGCTGGACCCGCAGAAGGTCCCGGACCTGCCTGCCCCACGGCCGATGTTCGAGATCTGGGTCTACAGCCCTCGTTTCGAGGGCGTGCATCTGCGCTTCGGCAAGGTCGCCCGCGGTGGTCTGCGCTGGAGTGATCGGCGTGAGGACTTCCGCACCGAGGTCCTCGGCCTGGTCAAGGCGCAGATGGTCAAGAATGCCGTCATCGTGCCGACGGGTTCCAAGGGTGGATTCTTTGCCAAGGCCCTGCCGGACCCGGCGCTCGACCGCGATGCATGGTTGGCGGAGGGCATCGCGTCCTACAAGCTCTTCGTCTCGGGGCTGCTGGACGTGACCGACAACCTCATCGGCACCCAGGTGATCCCACCCCCCTCGGTCGTGCGTCTTGACGGCGACGACCCCTACCTGGTCGTCGCGGCGGACAAAGGCACGGCAACCTTCTCCGACATCGCCAACGCGGTCGCCAGGTCCTACGGCTACTGGCTGGACGACGCGTTCGCCTCCGGAGGTTCGGACGGTTACGACCACAAGGTCATGGCCATCACGGCGCGCGGAGCATGGGAGTCGGTCAAGCGACACTTCCGCGAGACCGGCGTGGACATCCAGACCACTGATTTCACCGTGGTCGGCGTGGGCGACATGTCTGGTGACGTGTTCGGCAACGGGATGCTGCTGTCCAAGCACATCCGTCTGGTCGCCGCGTTCGACCACCGCCATATCTTCCTGGACCCCAATCCCGACGCGGCCACGTCCTTCCCGGAGCGCAAGCGGCTCTTCGAGCTCCCGCGATCCTCGTGGGCGGACTATGACCGCAAGCTGATCAGCGAAGGTGGCGGCGTCTTCCCACGGTCGGCCAAGTCCGTGCCGATCAGTCGACAGGTGGCCGTCACGCTGGGCCTGCCCAAGGGCACCACGGCGATGACGCCTGCCCAGGTCATGAAGTCCATCCTGACCTCTCCCGTCGACCTGCTCTGGAACGGCGGTATCGGCACCTATGTCAAGGCGTCCTCCGAGGTCAACGACGCGGTCGGGGACCGAGCCAATGACGCCGTCCGGGTCGACGGAAAGGCTTTGCGCGCAAGGGTTGTATCCGAAGGCGGCAACCTCGGCTTCACCCAGCTCGGACGTGTCGAAGCCGCTCTGAGCGGCGTGCACATCAACACCGATGCCATCGACAACTCCGCGGGCGTGGACACCTCGGACCACGAGGTCAACATCAAGATCTTGTTGACGGCCATGACGCGTGAGGGCGACATGACGCTGAAGCAGCGCAACAAGCTGTTGGTCTCGATGACCGACGACATCGCGCGGCAGGTTCTGCGTGACAACTATGAGCAGAACGCTCTGCTCGGCAATGCGCGTGCGCAGGAGCACACGATGCTGGCCGTGCACGAGCGCTTCATGCACTGGCTTGAGGAGCACGGCGACCTTGACCGGGCGCTGGAGTTCCTGCCCAGCGACAGCGAGCTCGACCTACGCCACGGGGCAGGGCAGGGTCTGAAGAGCCCGGAGTTCGCGGTTCTCGTGGCCTACGCCAAGCTCGCGCTCAAGAAGGACCTGCTGTCCAGCTCATTGCCCGACGAGCCCTGGTTCCAGGCAACTCTGACCAAGTACTTCCCCAACCCCATCCGCGAGAAATACCAGGACAAGCTTGCCAGCCACCCCCTGCGGCGCGAGATCATCACCAACGCCGTGGTCAACTCGATGGTCAACCGGGGTGGCATCACGTTCGCCTTCCGGGCCTCGGAGGAGACGGGCGCCACGCCAGAGCAGGTGACGCGTGCCTTCGTCGTATGCCGCGAGGTGTTCAACCTGGTCGGCTATGTGGCAAGCATCGAGGAGCTCGACAACGTCGTGTCCACCGAGACGCAGACGGCGCTGTACCTCGAGTTCCGCAGGCTGCTCGACCGCTCGGTGCGCTGGTTCCTGCAGAACCGTCCGCCCACCCTCGACGTTGCCGCCGAGGTCGAGCGCTTCAGCGCGGTGGTGGCCGAGCTGAGCCCCCAGATGCCCACGCTGTTGCTGGGCGATGAGCGCAAGCGTCTCGAGCGTCGTGCCAAAGAGCTCGAAAAGCTTGGCGCCCCAGCGCAGATGGCCCTTCGCGCGGCGAGCCTGCTGGACCAGTTCTCGCTCCTGGACGTCGTGGAGATCAGCGTGGACACCGGGCGTGAGTCGTCCGAGGTTGCGCCGGTCTACTTTGCCGCCTCCGAGCAGTTCGGCATCGACGCGATGCTGTCCAGAGTGACCAGGCTGCCCCGCGACGACCGGTGGGACGCGTTGGCTCGGGGTGCCCTGCGCGACGACCTGTATGCCGTGTTGGAGTCCCTGGCCAAGTCGGTGCTGGACAGCACCAACGCCGGCTCCACCCCCAGGGAACGCATCGCGGCCTGGTCCGAGGCCAATGCCGAGTCCCTGCTCAGGACCCGTGCGGCGCTCTCTGGGATGGAACGGCTGGAGAATCCCGGTATTGCGGCCCTCTCGGTGGCGTTGCGCACCTTGCGCGGTGTCATTCGAAGTGGGTCGGCCACCGTCTGATCGCACTAGGCTCAGCGCTGTGCCGACCCTGAGCGACGTGCTGCGCGACCAGACCGACCTGGGCGCCGTCGATATCGAGTGGTTGCACCTGCTCGTGGGTGACTGGCAGCTGCTCTCGGACCTGTCCTTCGCGGACCTGGTCCTGTGGGTTCCGGCGACCGGCGGCGGTTGGTACGCAGCCGCCCATATCCGACCGACGACCGGTCCGATGGTCTTCTTCGAGGACGTCGTCGGCCGACGCCTGGACCCGGGACGCCGCCCGGCGCTGGACCAGGCCTTCGCCGACCTGCGGATCGTCAGAGAGCGCGATCCCGATTGGCGTGACCACATGCCGATCCGCGAGGAAGCCATCCCCGTCGTCAGCGAAGGACGCGCTATCGCGGTGCTCACCCGGCATACGAACCTGGCCACGATGCGCACCCCCAGCCGCCTCGAGCTGACCTACGTGGCGACTGCGGACGCGCTCGCGCGGATGATCGCCTCGGGGGAGTTCCCCAACCTCGCCGCCCCCACCGGCCAACGTCGTGGCGCGCCTCGGGTGGGCGACGGCGTGATTCGCCTCAACGCCGACGGGACGGTGACCTACGCGAGCCCGAACGCCGTCTCGGCCATCCATCGCCTGGGTCACGTCAGTGACGTCATCGGGACCTCGTTGGCCGGGATCATCTCCGAGGTCCTGCGAGACGAGGCGCCGGTGGACGAGAGTCTCGCTCTGGTCGTGACCGGGCGGGCGCCGTGGCGCACCGAGGTCGAGGCGCGTGGCGCGAGCGTATCCTTGCGAGCCATCCCGCTGACCGAGGGTGGCCAGCGCACGGGCGCGATCCTGCTCCTGCGCGACGTGAGCGAGCTCCGGCGGCGCGAGCGCGAGCTGCTCACCAAGGACGCGACCATCCGCGAGATCCATCACCGGGTCAAGAACAATCTGCAGACGGTCGCGGCGCTGCTGCGCATGCAGTCACGAAGGCTTCCTGACAACGAGGCGCGGGCCGCGCTGGACGACGCCGTACGTCGGGTGGGCACCATCGCGCTGGTCCACGAGACGCTGAGCCAGGGCTTCGATGAGACGGTCGACTTTGACGAGATCGTGGCCCGCGGGCTGGCCGCGGTGGTCGAGGTCGCGATCCGGGACGTGCCGGTGCGAGCTGAACGCCTGGGGTCGTTCGGTCGGTTGCAGGCCGAGGATGCCACGGCTCTTGCGATGGTGGTCACTGAGCTGGTGCACAACGCGGTCGAGCACGGACTTGCCCGGAGCGGGGGAGTCGTCAGCGTCCGGGCGGAACGCAGCTGGGACAAGGACGACGAGTTGCTGACGGTGACGGTGACTGATGACGGGACCGGCCTGCCGGTGGGGTTCGACCCTGCCGGCACAGGTCTGGGCACCCAGATCGTGACCGCGCTGGTTCAGGACCTGCGCGGACGGATCACCTGGAAGAACGCAAAGCCGCGCGGAACCACGGTGCGGTTCGTCGCACGACTTCGACCGACCAAAGAGGCCAAGGACGGGATGTGACTGCGCCGGGGTTGGCCCGGCCGGCGCTCAGCTAGCCGGGTGCTCGGCTTTGCGGCGTCCGCGCGTGAGAGCCCGGGTCAGCCGGCGCGTCGGGCGCGGGCATTGCGGCGCTTGAGAGCGCGTCGTTCGTCCTCCGACAGACCGCCCCACACGCCGGCATCCTGACCAGACTCGATGGCCCAGTTCAGGCAGGTCTCAACGACCTCGCAGCGACGGCATACGGCCTTCGCCTCTTCAATCTGCTGGAGAGCGGGGCCAGTGTTCCCAATCGGGAAGAACAGCTCCGGATCTTCTTCCAGACAGGCAGCGCGGTTGCGCCAGCTCATTGGCACCTGCTCCTTGAATCATTGCCTGGGCGATCGGTTCAGATGAACCGGTTCAGGCGGTTATCGGTCAATGTCAGAACGGCTATGGGTCAGTCTGAGTCGCGGCGGTGTCCACGGCGCCTTTGACGTGTGGGCACCCTGCTCACGCGCCGTTGGCACCCGCAAAAGCACAAAGAGGACAAGACGTGCACCACCAACCAACGTTACCAGCGGCGCCGTTGTTCCAAGCCTCACAGATCCGATCATGTTCGGACAAGTGGTAACGGCGCTTTTCTGGCCCAGAACCGTGAGAAGTCTGTCACAAATGTCCAGTACACCGGACTATTGAGCGCCGCGGATGCTATCGGCGGGCGGATAGCATCCGCCTGGTGACCGTCCCGGAGCTGATTCCCCCGTGACGCACGGCTCAGATTGCGTTGACCCGTTGGAGGTAGCTCAGTGAAGCCCAGCCGAAGGGTATGGGCAACCAGTACGTGCACAGCCGGAACAGCAGGACGGACGAGACGGCGACGCTGACGTCCAGCCCCACCGCGACGAGCCCGGCCGAGAGGGCTGCCTCTACTCCGCCAAGGCCGCCGGGGGTCGGCACCGTGGAGCCGATGATCGCGCCCGCGAAGTAGACCACAGCGACGGCGGCGACAGAAGGCGTCGCGCCGAATGCGCGCGTTGCGCAGGTCAGCGCGGCCACGAACGACATGTCCAGCAGCAGCGCCCCAGAGAACAGGGTGACCACCTTGCGCGGGTCCTGGAAGATCGCCACGACCCGGGGGACCACGCGCCGGACGACCGGCAGGAACCGGCTGATGATCAGCCTGCGGCCGGCAGGCACGGCCAGGGCTGCGAGCAACAGGGCCACGACGACGATCAACCCGATGACGGCCGCCAACGGCGGGGTGAACGACGCCCGTTGTCCGGTGCCTGCCAGGACGCTGGAGATCAGCAGCAGGACGAAGTAGCTCGAGAACTGGGCGAGCTGGGCCAGCCCGACGCTGCCGCCCGCGACTGCCGGGTTGACTCCGGCCCGCTGCAGATAGCGCAGGTTGAGGGCGATGTTGCCAATGGCCGACGGTGCGACGAGGCCACTGAAGGCGACGGCGAGCTGGGTCAGATAGGTCCGCACGAAGCTGAGGCGAGCGTTGACCGCCCCGGTGATCACCAGTGAGGCGCCCGCAATGGTCAGCGCGGTGAACCCGAGCACGCCCAGGGCCCAGCCCCATTGGGCGCGGGCCAGGACATCCGCCACGTTCACCCGTGCCAGCTGGGTCAGAAGGATGTATACCGCGATGCTGCCTCCCAGCACCGTCACCAGCGTGCGGGGGGTCAGTCGCCGCAGCTCGACCTGCTCGACCGGTTCGCCTTCTGGGGCAAGCTCGAGCAGCTTCTCGCGGACGCTACGCAGCAGACCCTTCCGGGCTCGCAATGCGGATCGGGTCGGGGCATCCATCGCGACCGCTTGCACAAGGGGCAAGGCCTTGACGATGGTCGTGCTTCCGAGGGATGAGACACCGCTGGCGACGGCTCGCTCGGGACCCACGAGCAGCGCCAACGTCGTGAGGAGCTGCGCCACGTCGAGACGCAACGAGAGATCCGCTGCCGCGATGTCTCCGGTTCCCGCCTCGTTGAGGCCGGCACCGTCGTGCTCGTCGAGCAGGAGATGCTCGAAGCTCAGCCCACGGTGGGCGATCCGGGCCCGTTGCAGCTGCGCCAGCAGCCGCCAGAAAGCCGCCAGATCTTCCTCAGTCAGGGTTGTGACCAGGGCCGGGTCGAAGGTCGCGCCTGTCGGACGTCGGTAGGCCAGAACTGCGGCATACGGCCCCACTTCGGCAGTCGCGAGCAGCTCTGGCGCTCTCACGCCCGCCTTGGCCACCGCCAGCGCCATCAGGGCATGGTGTTCGACCGCGTCGCGGATGGTGAGAGAGGGGCCACGGGCGGACGGTCCACGCAGCCGCACGCGGCGTAGCACGCGGCGGCCTGCCTCGGTGCCGAAGGTGTCGCGCTCCAGGACGCGGACATCCAGGGATCCCACCGGGCCTGACCCGGAATACTGACGCCCTCGGACCCCTGTCGACTCGACCTGCTCCAGTCGGGTGATGTCCAGACCGCAGCCGATGAGCGCCGCCGCGACAGCAGTGCCCGGCGGGCGGGTCGAGGCGGCACCAATGGTGAAAAGGGCGACCAGGCCCACGATCCACCCGAGCAGCGCGGTCACGAACAGCGCTAACGCCGTGACCTCACCGGAGAGGAACCCGAACAGCAACGCCGATCCGACGATGACGAATGCGGCAATTCGTAGCTGCGGTCGTTTGCCGACCCCTGACACCGTGAAGAATGCGATACCGGCCACGAGCAGCCCGTCCAGGGGTGTCGTCCGACCGCCTTCGGGCAGACCCTTGGTCAACGCGGCGAGGATGGCTCCGAGGTGTCCATCGAGGATCAGCTGCTGCAACAACAACGCCAGCAGGGCTCCGGCGCCGGCCGCGGCCACCGCCTCGAAAAGCTGCCGGGATCGCGACCGCACGACAAGGACGACACCATCCACGATGAGCAGCAGGAGCAGCCCGAGACCGCCGGCCCAGCCGATGAGCTGCAGGAGAGGTCGTGGCAGCGCGCCGCCCGCACCGACGAGATCCTGCTCGAGGCCATTGGCGGTCCCCACCGCCACCGTGCCCAGTCCAACCGCGAGGACCAACATCAGGAGGGCGAAGAGCAGTGCGACCAGGTCTGCCGGGCGGCGGATCCTGTCGCTCGGCGCCGGCTCGACGACGACCACCCCCGCTGTGGCTGCAGGGGCGGGCGGGGTTCGGGTCATTTGCCCATACTGCCGTCATCGACCGATCTTGCGACAATCCCACGACGGCGGCGCGCCCTCGTCTTCCTCGGGTGTTGTCCACAGGGCTGTGGACAAATAGGTCAAAAAGGTCATGATGAGTCTATTCTCGTGGTGGATCGTCCCCCTTGAGGTGACGAGTCCGTGCACGCTCCGGGGCTGTCTGAGTCGCGGATGACCGGGGAGGGTGGGCTGATGGATGCCGTGCGGACAGTCGAGAGCGAAGTCCGCGAGCTGATCCGCCGATCCGGCCTCGATCCCACCCGGGATCTGCGCGAGATGCGCCAGCTTGTTGACGATGCTGTGGCCGACTACGACGAGCGCTCGCTTCACGGTGGGCTTCCGACGCTGCCGGATCTGGGCGAGGCGACCAAGAGCGTGCTGGACGCCGTCGCCGGTTTCGGACCCCTCCAGCAGTACCTCGAGGACCCCACCATCGAGGAGATCTGGATCAACGAGCCGAGCAAGATCTTCGTCGCCCGTGGCGGCACGGCTGAGCTGACCAACACGATCCTGACCGCCGATGAGGTCCGAGACTTGGTCGAACGGATGCTGAAGTCATCGGGGCGCCGGGTGGACCTCTCCTCGCCGTTCGTGGACGCGACCTTGCCGGACGGCTCGCGGCTGCACGTCGTGATCCCCGACATCAC
>Ga0209638_1002623_pt1 | contig 10994 bp, 9 predicted proteins | sample BarGraNGADG00211_FD_184490 | JGI IMG/M metagenome (GOLD analysis project Ga0209638, IMG submission 184490) | Arctic peat soil microbial communities from Barrow, Alaska - Barrow Graham LP Ref core NGADG0002-211 (SPAdes) (version 2) | ecosystem: Environmental > Terrestrial > Soil > Wetlands > Peat... | reverse complement strand
GTCCTGGATCTCGCCGACGATCTCCTCGATCAGGTCCTCGATCGTCACCATTCCGGCAGTGCCGCCGTATTCGTCGAGGACGATGGCGATGTGGACCTTCCGCCGCTGGAGCATGTGGAGCAGGTCGTCGATCGACATGGACTCCGGCACGAAGAGCGGGGGCCGCAGCATCTTGCGCAGGTCGAGGCGGTGGTCGTCGCCCTTCAGCAGCGGTAGCAAGTCTTTGGCATAGAGGATGCCGACGACCTCGTCGATCGACTTGCGGTAGACGGGAATGCGGCTGTGACCTTCGGAAACGATCGTGTCGATCACCTCGTCGAGCGTGGCCGTCGCCTGCAGCGCCTGTATGTCTGTGCGCGGGACCATCACCTCGTGCACGCGCCGCTGCCCTAGTTCGATGACGGCGCTGATCATCTGCTCTTCCTCAGCCTCGAGGACCCCCTCCTCGCCGCCCTGCTCCACGATCAGCTTCAGCTCCTGCGTGCCGATCTGCGTCTGGCGGGCCACGTCCGGACGCCCTCCGGAAACAGTTCGGGTGGCCCAGGTGAGCAGCCTCACCACCGGGCTCAGGATCTCGCCGACCAGCTCCATCGGGCCTGCCAATGTCAGGGCGACGCGGTCCGTGTGCGTGAGGGCGAACGTCTTCGGCACGAGCTCACCGAAGACGATCGTGAAGAACGCCAGCAAGATCGTGACGATCAGCACGGCGAGCCAACCGGACGCATCTTTCAAGACGGGCACGTCGGCCAGAACCGCTGCCAGGCGATTGGCCAGGTTGACCGCCGCGTAGGCGGAGGCCAGGAAGCCGACGAACGTAACGCCGATCTGGACGATGGCGAGGAAGCGGGGCCTGTCCTCGAGGAGGTGGCGGACCTGCAGCGCGCCCCGACTCCCTTCCTCGATCAGTTGCTCCAGGCGGCTGCGGCGAAGCGTGACGATGGCGATCTCTGCCGCCACGAAGACCGCCTCGACCATGACCAGGAGCAGGACGACGAGAATCTGCAGGATGACGTCGCTCATTCGGCGGTCTCGTCGGGAGGCGCTGCGGGGTCGCGCGGCTTGCGGATCCTGGCGGGGACGCCCACGGCCAGCATCCCTGCCGGGACGTCTTTCGTGACCACGGATCCGGCGCCGGTGTGCGCGCCGTCACCCAGCGCGACCGGCGCCACGAGCATCGTGTCGGAGCCGAGGAACACGTCCTTGCCGATCTTCGTCCTGTGCTTGCGGACCCCGTCGTAGTTGCAGGTGACAGTCCCGGCACCGACGTTGGTCCGCTCACCAAGCTCCGCATCGCCGATGTAGCTGAAGTGGTGCTGCTGGACGCCGGGCTCCAGGCGACTTGCCTTGACCTCCGCGAAGTTGCCCAGCTTGGCCTTCGATCCGATCGAAGACTTCGGCCGCAGATGGGAGAATGGCCCGATCTGGACGTCATCCTCCACCTCGGAAGATTCGAGAACACTGGCCCAGATGAAGCAGTTGCGACCGATGACAGTGTCGATGATCTGGCTGCCGGCCCCGATCCTGGTGCCCTCGCCGATCCGGGTAACCCCGCGCAGGATGACGTCCGGCTCGACGACCACGTCGGGAGCGAGCTCGACCGAGTGGTCGATGTAGGTCCGGGCCGGGTCGACCATGGTGACGCCTGCGACCATGTGCGCTTCGTTGATGCTCATCCGCAGGTCGAGCTCGGCGGCCGCGAGCTGGGAGCGGTCATTGATGCCGGCCAGCGTGCCGTCGTCTTCGACCTCGATCGAGACCACTGGCCGATGATCCGCCCGGGCGAGAGCCACCAGCTCCGGGAGATACAGCTCGCCGGAGACAGCCGAAGGCTTGACGTCGCCGATTCGCTGGCGCAGCCACGCTGCATCGAAGGCGTAGATGCCGGCGTTGATCTCGTCGATGGCCAGTTCGTCGGGCGTGGCGTCCTTGTCCTCGACGATGCGCAGGACCTCGCCGCCGTCCTCGCTGCGAATCACCCGGCCGAGTCCCTCCGGCTCGTAGGTGGCGACGGCGATCAAAGCCATGACGGCGCCCCGCTGCCGCCGCGTCTCGATCAGTTCGGCCAGCAGCATGGGATCGACGAGGGGCACGTCGCCGGAGAGAACCAGCACTTCCGCCACGTCCCTGGGCGCCACGGCAAGAGCGGAGCCAAGGGCGTCAGCCGTGCCACGCGGAACGGCCTGGAGCGCGAAGCCCGCCCGATCGCGGAAGACCTCGGTAATCGCCGCGGTCCGGGGCGAGTAGACGACGAGCGGACGCCGGTCGCTGACGGTGGAAGCAGCGTCGAGCACATAGGCGAGCATCGGCCGACCGCACAATTCGTGCAGCACTTTCGGCTTGCTGGACTTCATGCGGGTCCCAAGCCCGGCCGCGAGCACGACCGGCAGCACTCCGGACTGGGTGGGTTGGTCGTCGCTCGTCATAGGGGTTCAGGCATCGTATGGGTGGCCTCGCGGGGGTGTCAAGGCAGGCACGCCGAGTAGCGTCCGCCCGAACGGCTCGAGTCAGCGAGCACGGCGGGCGATCGCTTCGATCTCGACCATGGCGTTTCGAGGAAGTGCGGCCACCTGGACCGTGCTCCTGGCAGGCGCCGGCTCGACCGCGAACCGCGCGTAGACCGCGTTGACGGTGGCGAAATCGGCCATATCGGCCAGGAAGACCGTGGTCTTGACCACGTCGGCCGCAGACATGCCAGCCGCGCCCAGGACCGCCGTCAGGTTCATCAGCGCCCGCTCGGTCTGGTTCTCGACGCCATCGACCAACTGCCCGGTCCTGGGGTCCAATCCGAGCTGACCTGAACAGAACAGGAAGCCATCGATGGCGATCGCCTGGCTGTAGGGCCCGATCGCCGAAGGCGCCTCGGGCGTTGAAACCTCCTCGCGGGGCATCGAAGCTACCTCCGGTCTGACTCGCCCGACTCGCCACGGTGGCGCCGGGTCGACGGATCCGATTTCGAGACGGCTACATTGTGGCCCCCATGGGTAACTCGGTGTCGGCGGGTGTGCCCACCGGGGCTGCCGGTCGGCTCCACCACCGTCATGACCGGCTCGGGAAGGCCAACGCCCGCGTCGGCGACGCTCGCGACCGGATCGGCCGGGCGAGCGGCGGTCGTTGCGACGCTCGAGGCCGGCCGGGCGAGGATCTTCGTAACCGCCACGAAGGGCGCGCCGCGGCCGATCTCGGGCAACTGCCCACTCGAGATGGCCTTTTCCACCGACCGGGCTGCCTTCCGGGCTGCGGCTAGAGACGGGTAGAGGGTCCAGCACGTCGGGCCCGACCCGGATTGGCCGACTGGAAGCGCGAGCAACCTGGCAAGTGCACGTCGGAATGGCAGGAGCGTAGGCACGACGGCCACGGAAGCGGGCAGCAGGTCGTTGGACGTGGCCAGCTCCGCGGCCCGGCCGAGAAGCGCGGAGGCGCCGAGTCCAGCCGCCATGTCGGCTGCCAGCCGCTCGGATACTTCCTGAGCGGCATCCGCGTGGGTCGGCTTCGCCCCGCGGCTGAAAGCCTCGAAGACTTCCCGGGTCGAGACGGCCACGCGAGGCGTGACCAGCAGCACGGCCGGCTGCCGTCCCTTCAGATTGGGGAGAGGATCGACGAACTCGCCACGACCCGAAATGCGGGCCGCCCCGCCGGCCAGGAAGAACGGCACGTCGGAACCCAGCGCCGCGGCGACGGCGATCGCCCGATGAATGGAGAGGGTGGTATCCCAGGCCTCGAGTGCCGCATCCATTGCCGATGCCGCGTCGCTGCTGCCGCCCCCGAGGCCGGCGGCCACGGGAATGCGCTTCACCAGCTCGGCGGCGAGCGGCGGAGGCTCGGCGGGCGCGCCGGGCCAGGTCTGCGCGACGGCGGCGCGCGCCAGAGCGATCGACCGGAGCACCAGGTTGTCGCCTCCGCCCGGCAAATCGAATCCTGAGAGGGTGAGGGAGTCGCGTCGATCCGGGGAGTCGCGCCGATCCGGGGAGTCGCGCCGATCCGGCGGCGCCTCGACGGCCGAGACCGCGATGGTATCGGACAACCCAAGCGGAACTATGACCGAGTGGAGGGCGTGATAGCCGTCCGCGCGGCGCCGGATCACCGCGAGGGTGAGATTGAGCTTCGCCGGCGCCTCGCGGACGATCCGGTTTCGCTCGTCGGCCGGATGCGACCTGTCTGCCGCGGTCATCGTTGGACGCTCACTGGGTCAACGCCTTCACTCCCAGCGCGGCGCGCAAGGCAATCCAGTCGTCCACGCTGAGCGTCTGCGGCCGCCGCTCGCCGTCGATGCCGCAGCCTGCCAGCCCCCGATCTATCGCATCCGCAGGTTGCCCGAGCTGGCGGACCAGGACGTTGCGGATCATCTTGCGGCGCTCGTGGAACCCGACCTGGACGAGGCGCCACAGACCCCCCTCGTCGGCTGCCGGCAAGCGCGGGCGTTCGCCGAGCGGGTCGAGCGTATCGATGACAACGACCGCCGATTCGACTTCGGGCGCCGGCTCGAATGCCTCTCGTGCGACGACGAACGCGATGCGGACAGCGGCGTGGTACTGGACGAACACGGACAGGTAGCTCATCCCGCCCGGGGCAGCGGAGATCCGCTCGGCGACCTCGCGCTGGAGCATCAGGACCAGCCGTTCCGGGCGCGGAGGCGCTCCGAGGAAGCGGTGCAGGATGGGGCTCGTGATGTGGTAAGGGACGTTGGCCACGACCTCGAACGGAGAGGCGATCAACTCCCCGGCCGTCTGGTCGAGGATGTCGCCCTGAACCAGCTGCAGAGCGCCTTCGGCGATCGCGTCCGCATGAACACGGCCCAACCGCTCGGCCAGACGCCGGTCCAGTTCCACCGCAGTGACTGCCGCCCCGCCCGCCAGCAAGCCGCCGGTCAGTATCCCCAGCCCCGGCCCCACCTCCAGCACGCGCCGACCCGGCTCAGGCGCCGCCAGGTCGAGGATCGCCTGGAGTACGTCCGGATCGGCCAGGAAGTTCTGCGAAAGCGAGTGGCGAGCCTTGAGCCCTTCGGCGCGCAGGAGCCGGCGGATGGCCAGCGGATCGAGCCGCGGGGCCCGGCCGGAGCCCGATATCGGCAGCGGCGCCTCGGTCATCTGCGGGCCAGAGGCATCGACGGCCGCGCGTCCAGATCCAGACCCGCAAGCGTCCCAGCCTGCCAGCGTCGCGCCGCTGCCGCTCCGATCATCGCGCCGTTGTCGGTGCATAGCGCCGGCCGCGGCACGACGAGCGGGATTCCGGCGGCTCGCGCGCCGTCCGCCAGGCGCTCGCGCAGCACCCTGTTCGCGGCGACGCCGCCACCGAGCACGACCGACCGCGCCCCGACGGCGCGAGCGGCCCGTAGCGTCTTGGTCACGAGCACGTCCACGACCGACTCCTGGAATCCGTAAGCCAGCTCCGCGACGCGGTTCTCGAGCAGCGGCTCCGTTCCGTGACCGTTCGCCTCCCCCGTCTCCGCGACGATGGTGCGCCGAGCCGCCGTCTTGAGGCCGCTGAAGCTGAAGTCGTAGGAATCTCCAAGCCAGGCGCGCGGGAAGATGACGTCCCGGCCGGTCGCCCCGGCGGCGGCGCGCATGATCTCGGGGCCGCCCGGGTACGGCAAGCCGAGCAGCCGGCCGACCTTGTCGAACGCTTCTCCAGCCGCATCGTCGACCGTCTCGCCGAGAAGCCGGTACTGCAGGTGATCGCGCATCTCGACCAGGAACGTGTGACCGCCCGACACGATGAGCGCGACGAGCGGAAACAGCGGCTCCGCAACCTCGCGGGCATCGTCGTCCAGCCAAGCTGCATACAGGTGGCCTTCGAGGTGGTTGACCGGCACGAGCGGCTTGCCGTGGACGTAGGCGAGCGTCTTGGCGAAGTTTATGCCGACCAGCAGCGAGCCCGCGAGCCCCGGCCCTTGCGTCACGGCCACGGCCCCCACGTCGGCCCAACTCGCGCCGGCCGATGCCCAGGCTTCGTCCAGGACGGGCACGATCCAGCGCAGATGTGCTCGGGCCGCTACCTCAGGCACGATCCCGCCAGTGGCCGCGTGCATCGCCACCTGGCTGGCGATGACGTTGGAATGGATCCGCCGCCCATCCTCCACGAAGGCGATGCTGGTTTCGTCGCAGCTCGTCTCGACCGCCAGGATCAGGCCACCCGCCGTCACGGCCGGCCCCGCATGATGCCCCTCGGCCGGATCGTCGTACGCGGGTCAGCCTCGGGCTCGGACGTTGATTCCGGCGACGCGGCCTCAGCTCCGGGTCCTGGCCCGGCCTCAGCCGATTGAGCCTGGGGCGCAGGAACGGGCCGCCCGTCGGTCCCCAGCTCGACCCCCGGCCGGGCCGCAACCGCCGCCCGCAGCGCGACCAGCCGCTCGTGCATCGCCCGCCCGTCGAGGGACGGCGTCGTCATGATCAGCGCGTCCTCGTTGTCGTCGCTGTAGTAGCGCGTCCGGGTGCCGACGACCTTGAAGCCGTACTTCTCGTACAGTCGGCGGGCCGGCATATTCGACGGCCTGACTTCGAGCGTGGCCTCGTGGGCGCCTCGGGATCGAGCCAGGTCCAACAGGGCGAGCAGCAACCGCTCCCCCACCCCGTGGCGGCGCCACGTCCGGCGAACCGCGAACGTGGTGATGTGAGCCTCGTCCACGAGCAGCCAGATGCCGGCGAAGCCGACGATCTGGTCGCCCCGGCGGGCCACCATATAGTGGGCCAGCCGGTTCGTCTCGAGCTCCTGGCGGTAGGCGTGCGCCGGCCAGGGCGTGCTGAAGCTCTCCCGCTCGATCTCGTGGACAGCGGGCAGGTCCTCGGCCTTCATGCGGTCGAGCACGATGGCTACGGGAGCTTGCGCGACCATCGCACCTCCCCTTTCATGGTGGCGATCCCACGCGGAAGCGTCACGTATTCGGGCACGAGGCGCGCCACGTCGTCGCCACCGGCCGAGAGCCTCTGGGCGCCGAGCCGCACGAGCGCCGCCCCCAGGCCCTCTTCGGCGATGTCGCCCAGCGCCTGTGCCGCGCCGGGCGCGCGGTCAGGCAGGTCCACCGCCACCGCCACGACTCCTTCCGACAGCTCGGGTTCTTCGCCGCCCTTGATCAGGCGGGCTTCGCCTTGGGAGACGACGACTCGGTCGGATGGTCCGGCCGGCAGCAGGAGGACGGCCTGCCGGCCTTCGATCGGCCCTGCCAGGCCTGGCGCGGCCAGCAGCGCCTCCGACGTCGGGACGCCGGCGATCGGGACGTCCAGGCCTCGAGCGAGTGCCTTGGCCGTCGCGAGGCCGACCCTCAGGCCCGTGAAGGCGCCCGGTCCGGTTCCCACGACGATCCCGCACAGGTCCGCGAGCGTGACCCCCTCGTTGGTGAGAATCTCATCGATGCGGGCCAGGAGCTCCTCGCCGTGGCGGTACCCGGCGGCCCAGCGCCGCTCCGCGACCAACGCCCCACCGGGTTCGCCCAGAGCCACGAGCGCCCGAGTGCCGGACGTGTCGATCGCCAGCAGGAATAGGCCGCCACTCATCTTTGAGCTTCCGTGGCGACAAGCTCCTCCGGCAGTGCCTCCAGGTAGCGGACGTAGCCCGCGCTTCCGGCGCGCAGTGCGATCCGGCGGGGATCGTCGCCGCTGCCGTCGATCAGCACGTCGAGGCGGCCCGCCGGCATTGCGTCCGCCAGCCGTTCGGCCCATTCGATCAGGGTCACGCCCTCGCCCTGGCGCTCGTCGACGAGGCCTCCAGCGAGCGCCTCGGCAGCGCCGCTGAGGCGGTACAGGTCGATGTGGAAGAGCGGCAGCCGGCCGCTGTACTCGGCCATGAGCACGAAGCTCGGGGAGACGATCGTTTCGGTCACGCCCAGCCCGGCGCCGAAGCCTTTGGCGAACTGAGTCTTGCCCGCACCCAACTCGCCGACGAGACTGATCAGGTCTCCCGGGCGCGCCACGACAGCCAGTGCCGCGCCCAGAGCCTGGGTGGCAGCGGCATTCCCGGTTTCCACGACCCGTTCAAAGGCCCGGCCTTCGATCATTGGGGGAGGTTACCCGAAAGCGTCAGACGAAGCGCTCCAAGTCGCTCATCGGGACGACCGTCGGTGCCAGGTCGTCGCCGAGGCGGACGAAGGCAGCGTCGAGGTGGACGCCGAGTCGGAACCGGTAAATGCCCGCCGGGCCGAGGTAGCGGCCCTCTCGGCCGGCATGTGGCCCGCTCCGCACGCGCACCCAGTCGGGGGCGAGCTCGGGCAGCGCCACATCCCCGACGTCGAAGACGAGCATCGGCGGATCGGTCACGATCGCAACGTCTCTGCCGGCCAGCGCAGCCAGGACCGCAAGAACCGGCGAGGCCATGGGACGGCGCTGGTGCCCGTCGAACGACAGGAGGCCGAACGGAACAAGCTGGTGGAGGCTGGCGCGCTGCCGAGCCTCCGACGCGGCCATGTCGCGCAGTTCCCCCTGCCCGACCGAGGCCGCGATCAGCCCCCTGATCGACATAGCCCGGGCGCGGCTGATCCCTTGCGCCGAGATTCGGCTTCCGGCTACCACGATCGCTCCCGCACGCCCGACGTCGAGCGCGCTGGCCCACAGCTCCCCGTCTGTCAGCCGCGGGACGTCGAGGTAGCCCCGGGCCGCCTCGCCCGCCCCGACTGCGGCCGGTAGCGCGATCCCGGCCAGCTCCATCGTTACGTGGACGCCGTTACGCGCTTCGAGAACGGTGCCTGCCGCCGGCGACTCGACGAGCGCATGCCGCTCCCCCGCGGCGGCTTGCCACTTGCCTCCGACTTCGAACAGCAGCGTTCCGGCGATCCGCCTGGGGGCAGATCTCCGGCGAGAGCGGCCCCTCAGCTCCACGCCACCGACCCACCACTTGCCCGGAACCGGCGGACATCGCCGCTCAGCCACCGGCGGGGGCGGAGTGTCCGGGCCCGGCGTGGGCGCACTGCGCCAGAGAGCGCGCCGCCTGGGTGGCGGCGCCGAATGCTTGCGGCCGGGATCTGTCACGCCGGCGGCCGAGGCCGCCTCGCCCGCTGCGGCTTGCTGGTTGCCGCCCTCGCCGTCGGCACCTGCGGCCACGGCTGGAGCCGGCTCGACTGCGGGAACGTACTCGATCCGACCCACGTCTACGAAGCCGGCGTCGAGTGTCCGCTCCGCGATCGGGGTGCCCGGCAGCACGGCTTGTCCGGCGGACACCAGCGCCCGATCGCCGGGGCGGAGCACGAACCGGATCGCGGGCGAGCGGAGCAGAAGCGGGCGGCTCGCGATCCGTGCCATCGACCGCTCGATCATGTCGGCAGAAAGCCGTTCCGGCTCGATCATTCGACGGTCTCCGCCCATACGACCCGCTGCCAGGCTTCCAGGGCCGCGCGCCGCGCTTCGCTCCGATCGGAGACTCGCAGCGGGACCTCCCTCAGGTCGACCAGCAGCCCGACGAGGCCGCCTGCCACGTTCACGGTGAAGTTGCGGCCGCGGCTGGCCAGTCGGACGTCGTCCCGGAACTCCATCCTGGCAACCGCCGTCTGGCCTGGGGCGAGGTCGATCGCCTCGAGGGCGCCCGGCTGCAGGTCCAGCTCGATCGCCGGAAACGTGCCGGATTCGCCGGGCCGGAGCGTCATCTTCCCGGCGCTTCGACCCTGCCGGACGCCGGCCGGCATGATGACGCTGCCGAGCGGCAGGAGCACGTCGCCGGCGAGATCGGAAATCATGCGGCACCGTTCGTCTTCGTCCTCGATAGCCCCGATAGGCCCGAGCAGGCAAGCGTGATCCACGGCGAGCCGGCTCACCCCCGGCCGCCGGATCAGATCGGCCATCGCCAGCGCCGCCAGGGAGGGCGGCATCGAAGCCCACGTCCCGCCTCCGGCCACGATCAGGTCGGCCGCGGGGCGCGCCGAGATATCCGGCGTGGCAACGATCGCTCGTTCGGTGGCGGCTTTGGCCGCGACCGAACGCAGCAGAGCTCCATCTCCGTCGCCGTCGCCCCAGGGAGAGATCCGGAGGTCGCGCAACCTGTCGGTGACGCGGTATCGGTCGAGGACCACCGGAGACCAGGCCACCAACCCGTCGATCGCCCCGTCGTCCGGATCGGAGGGGGCAAACGACGCAAAGGCCGGCGCGGCGTGCCATGACACTATCGTCTTGGATCCCGGAGCGAGCGGTTCGGCCCGGCAGCGCAGTCCGCCCTGGAGCCCGATTTCGATACCCTCGATCGAGCAATCGAGCACCGACGCCAGCGACGAGATCGAACGGGCGAAGCCCAGCCGGCTGTCGTTCCAGGCCGCTCGGAGACCTTCGAGCACTTGCTGCAGGGCCGCGCCGGCAGGCTCCCCAGCGCCGGCGTCCGGGGCGATGAGCGCATTGTGAGATCTCGGGCCCGCAGCGGTAGTCTCGTCCGGGGGGCCCAATTCAGTGACTGCGCCAGGGCTGTCCTCGATGGCCGCCGCATCGGCTGCGGGGCCGGCCGGCGCGGCTGCGGCAGCTCGCCCGTGGGACTCTGGAAAGGCCTCCTCGTGTACGCCCGCCCCTCCGGCGAGCACAACTGTCAGCTCCGGGCGGCACCTGGCCGCCGCTGCCACAAGGGCCACGAGCATCGGCAGGTGGCGCTTCTCGTCGCCCGACGGGGAGCGATCGGCGCCCAAGAGAACCGCGCCGACCTCGGGAGACAGGGCGAGACGGCTGAGCGCGACCGGATCATCCTCGTCCGCGCTGCCAGACACGACCGCCCAGCCTGCACGCGTCGCGGCAGTCTCGAGCTGGCTGCGCTGATGGCGAGATCCCGCCAGCACGGCAATCCGGCGCGGCGGAGAGCTCCGTGCCTCGAGCCTCGGCAGCGTCGCCGCGAGGTCGGCGATATCGGGCCGCGCCTCCTGGTCCGCTTCGGGGCTGAGGGAAGAGAGCAGATCGGGGTCCGCAGCATCGACCCTCGCGAGCAAGTCGGTGAGATGCAGCTCAAGAGGGGTCGACGCAGGAGCCGCCGCGTGGGCAACCAGGCGCCAGCGAATACCGACGCGTCCGATGAGGGCTGCCGACGTGGTGGCCGAGCCGAAG
>Ga0209638_1002622_pt1 | contig 10995 bp, 10 predicted proteins | sample BarGraNGADG00211_FD_184490 | JGI IMG/M metagenome (GOLD analysis project Ga0209638, IMG submission 184490) | Arctic peat soil microbial communities from Barrow, Alaska - Barrow Graham LP Ref core NGADG0002-211 (SPAdes) (version 2) | ecosystem: Environmental > Terrestrial > Soil > Wetlands > Peat... | reverse complement strand
GAAGCCCTCCGGCCAGCGCAGCCACTCCAAGTAGTCCAGGCAGTCTGCATCGGTCGAGAACCAGGATTGGAGCTCGCCCACCGATGTCGGGTAGTCCACGCCAGCGCGGGGGTACGCCACGGCCCTACTGTACTCCGGTTACATGGATAGCCCTGATCAGAGTTATGCCGATGTCGGCATAACTCTGACAACGGCGGAGAGTTCATCAACCACCTCCTGGCCGCCCTGGTGCGCCGAGGGGACGATCTTCATGACCCGTGCGAGGGCGCACACCTCCAACGACAACGCCCACGTGGAGTAGAAGAACGTCCCACATCGTGCGCAAGTCGGCCTTCGGCTACCGCTACGACACGACCGCCGAACTGTTGCTGCTGAACAAGATCTGGGTGCTGCAGTCGCAGATGACGAACTACTTCCTGGCCCAGCAGAAGCTGATCTCCAAGGTCCGCGACGGCGCGAAAGTCACCAAGAGGTATGACGTCCCAACCACCCCGCACCGGCGATCCGTGCGGCACAAGACGGTCAGCACCCAGGACAAGACGATCATGAAAGACACCTTCGCCGGGCTGTACCCGGCCGCGATCCAACGCCAGATCCAGGCCCTCACCGCCGATCTCCTCACCCTGACTACCAGCAAGGCCTCGGCCACGTCCAAGCCCAAGATTGCGCCCCCCGCTACGCGCGCACCCGCCCATGAGTCAACGAAGCCGGCTACGCGCGCATCTTGACATGAGTGTCGGTATCCCCTTTCGGGGACGCCGCGCAGGCCGGAATCTATTTTCCGGTCAGTCACCAGGGAGACGGTTCTGGGACCTGCCTCGGCGTGGACGGCGGGATGGTCGGGCGCGGGATGGTCGGGCGCGGGATGGTCGGGCGCGGGGTGGTCGGGGGTGACCGATCAGGCCATGGTGGCCAGGTCGGAGAGCCGGACCGGTGAGCGGAAGGGGTGCCCTGCGGCCCACCGGGCGATCTCTTCGGTCGCCCACGCGCCGAGCCGGGCCACCTCGTTGCCTGCCGCACCCGCGAGGTGGGGTGTCAGGATCGCGTTGGGCAAGGTGTAGAGCGGGGAGTCAGGGGGGGCTGGCTCCGGGTCCGTCACATCGAGGATCGCCGCGATCCGCCCGTCGGTGAGCTCATCGATCAGCGCGTCGGTGTCCACGAGGGCGCCCCGTGCCGTGTTGAGGAGGGTGGCACCATCCTTCATCAGGCCGAGCCCCCGCGCGTCGATCATGCGATAGGTCGACGGGATCGACGGTGCGTGCAGCGACACGATGTCGCTGCGTCGTAAGAGGTCGTCGAGCCCGACGAGCTCCGCGCCGAGAGCGGTCGCGGCTGCGGTGGTCAGGTAGGGGTCGCTGATCAGGACGTGGAGGTCGAACGGTCGGAGCAGCTCGGCAACCTTGCGTCCGATGCGTGAGGCGCCGACGACGCCGACCGTGCGACCGTAATTGCCGATGTCCGGGAACTCGGTGATCAGGTCGGGAAGCGATCGGCGTTCTTGGTAGAACCGGATGGCCCCGTGCGTCCTCTTCCCGCTGAGCAGGATCATGGACAGGGTGAACTCCGCGACCGGGAATGCATTGGCCTCCGCTGCGGTCGACACGTCGAGTCCCCGCTGCCAGCACGCCTCGTCGAGGTGCCCCTTCACCGTCCCTGCGGCATGCACCACCGCACTCAGCCGGGGAGCAAGGTCGAGGACCCGTTCCGTGACCCGCGGGCAGCCCCACCCTGTGAGCAGGACCTCGGCATCGGTCAGCTGGGTACGCGCGTCGGGCGACTCGAACTCGGTGAGGCAGTGGGAGAAATCCACCCGCGCGACCTCGGCCAGCCGGGCGCGGGTGCGGTTGTCGAAGAGCCGGTCCGGCAGGTCCGGGCGCATCGCGAGCACGGTCAGAGGTCTGCTGCTCTGCTGCACGGATGTCGTCCACCGTCCTGGTCGCCGCAGCCATCCGTGCAGTGTGCTCGATCGGGCATGTGGTGCCCGACGTGCGTCCCCGGTTCATGTCGCGTGCAGGAAGGGTGCCGCGACACCGCGGAACCGGGAGTCGGCGGTCAGGACGGCTTCGGAGGACCGCTTTCCTTGGCGAGACTACGCCGGGACGGGTCGCCGTTCCACCATGATCGACCCATTGCGGTAAACGCTTGCCAAGCGCACTCCGGGCGACGTAGACTTTCCGACAGCACGAACGTCTCGATTCGGTGTTCGACGCCAGATCGGTAGCTCAAGGTAGAGCGAGGGGACATGGGGATGCAGACGCTCCCGTCCGGTTCGTTGGCCCTGTTGATCGACGGTGAGTGGCTCGGCTCCGACGGTCGCGGCACCCAGGAGGTCATCAACCCCGCGACGGGTCGGCCCATCGGGGCGGTCCCACTGGCGCGTGTCGCGGACGTGCAGCGCGCGGCCGAGTCCGCGGCGCGAGCCTTCCCCGGTTGGCGGACGACACCCCCCCAGCGGCGCGCGGAGATCATCCACCGCGCCGCGGCACTGCTGCGTGAGCGGCGTGACATGATCGCCCGGCTCCTCACGCTCGAGCAGGGCAAGCCGCTGGCCGAGTCGCTCGGCGAGGTCGACTTCTCTGCCGAGATCATCGACTTCTCCGCGGGGGAGGCCGAGCGGTTGTACGGGACGGTGGTGCCCACGGGTCCGCTGAACCAGCGCACCCTGGTGCTGGTCGAGCCGATCGGACCCGTGGCGGCGTTCTCGCCGTGGAACTACCCGGTCTGCGTCCCGGCCCGCAAGATCGCCGCTGCGCTCGCGGCCGGTTGCACGATGGTGATCAAGTGCGCGGAGGAGACGCCGACGAGCGGCGTCGAGACCGTGCGGGCGTTCGTGGACGCCGGCGTCCCCGCCGGCGTGGTGAACCTGCTGTTCGGGGTGCCGGCCGAGATCTCGGGCACGCTCATCCACTCGCCGCTCATCCGCAAGGTCTCCTTCACCGGCTCGATCCCGGTCGGCAGGCAGCTCGCTGCCCTCGCCGGCCAGGAGGTCAAGCCGTGCATGCTCGAGCTGGGTGGGCATGCTCCCGTGCTGATCTTCGATGACGCCGACCTCGACAAGGTCCTGCCGGGCGCGGTGGGCGGCAAGTTCCACAACAGCGGCCAGTCCTGCGGTGCGCCGAGCAGGTTCTACGTCCAGCGCGGCATCTACGACACCTTCATCGAGCGGTTCGCCGACCTCGTCGCCAAGCTCCGGGTCGGCGACGGGCTCGATCCCGAGACCTCGATGGGGCCGCTGGCCAATGAACGTCGGCGGACGGCCATCGCGGAGTTGACTGACGACGCAGTCGAGTCCGGGGCGGATCTCCTGCTCGGTGGCTCGGCTGTGGGGTCCGAGGGCTTCTTCTGGGCCCCGACGGTCCTGGCGAACGTGCCGGACACTGCACGCATCATGAACGAGGAGCCGTTCGGCCCGATTGCCGCCGCCGCCCCGTTCTCCACGAGGGACGAGGTCATCGCCAAGGCGAACCGGCTTCCCTACGGTCTTGGCGCCTATGTGTTCACCTCCGCGGTCGAAACCGCGACCGTGGTGCCCCGAGCGCTCGAGGTCGGGATGGTGGGTGTCAACAAGTTCACTCTAGGAGGAGCGAGTACCTACTTCGGCGGAGTGAAGGAAAGCGGATACGGGTCTGAGGGTGGGCCAGAGGCTGTACGGGGTTACCTCACCCCCAAGCTCATCATCCAGGACTGAACGATCTCTAAGGACAAAGTCGTCTTTCGAAAGGTGAATCGCGTGCGTAACACATCGTCTCGTATGGCCATCGCCACCACTCTTGTGGCCACTGCATCGCTCGTCGGCCTGACGGCCTGCTCCGGCGGTAGCAGCAGTAGCCCCAGCGGCAGCAACGCCCCGATCACTCTCACCCTGAACAACTGGGGCGAGTTCGGATTCGCGCCGCTCGTCAAGCAGTACGAGAAGGACCACCCGAACATCACCATCAAGATCAACAACGGTGACTACAACACGCAGCACCAGAACCTGCAGAAGTTCCTGGTCGCAGGCTCGGGCGCGCCCGACATCGCGATGAGCGACGAGGGCTACATCGTCCAGTTCCGCGGCCAGGCCGACAAGTTCGTCGACCTGAACACGCTCGGCGCCAAGGACTACAACACCAAGTTCCTGGACTGGGACTGGAAGTCGGGTACGGCCACCAGCGGCCAGCAGTTCGCCATCGGTGACGACGTCGGCGGCCTCGCGATGTGCTACCGCCGTGACCTGTTCGCCAAAGCTGGTCTGCCCAGCGACCGTGCCAAGGTCTCCGCGCTGTGGCCCACCTGGAACGACTTCATCGCGACCGGCGAGAAGTACGTGGCCGGCTCGGGCGGCAAGAAGTTCGTCGACTCTGGCGTGAACATCTTCAACCCCGCGATGCGTCAGCAGCAGGTCGGCTACTTCGACAAGAACGACACCCTGACGATGGACCAGGGGCCGAAGGTCGCCTGGGGCATCGCGACCGACATCATCGCCAAGAACCTGTCGGCGAACATCCCGACCGAGACGCCGGGGTGGAGCGCCGGGATGCAGAACGGTGACTACGCCGTTCTCGCCTGCCCGTCGTGGATGCTGGCCCGGATCAAGAGCCTGGCACCGGCCACGACCGGTCAGTGGGACATCGCGGACATGCCCGGTGGCGGTGGCAACTGGGGTGGCTCGTTCTTCATGATCCCCAAGCAGGGCAAGCACATCCAGGAGTCGTGGGACGTCATCAAGTACCTCCTCTCTCCCGACTCGCAGATCTCCATCTTCAAGAACGCCGGACTGCTTCCTGCGCAGCCCGCGCTGTACGCCAACCCGGATCTGCTCAACTTCAAGAACCCGTTCTTCAACAACGCTCCGGTCGGTGTGATCTTCACGACCTCCGCGAAGAACTTCACCTACCAGTACCAGGGCCTGAAGATGGGGGTGGTACGCACCGCCGTTGAGAACGACCTGACGCAGGTCATGCAGGGCAAGCTCAATGCTCAAAACGGCTGGACCGCGGCAGTTGCCGACGCCAAGAAGGCAGCTGCGAACTGAGCCACTTGGTTGACCGACCCACGGGCAAGGAGCTTCCATGACGACGACTGGCCGGGCCGGTGCGGGGCCCCGCGAGGCCCCGCCGACGCCCTCGTCCAGCGACCGCGACGAGCACGTGTGGCGCAACAGGTTCAGCAAGTGGGACGTGAAGTACATGCCCTACGTGCTGATCTCCCCGTTCTTCATCCTGTTCGGTGTCTTCGGACTGTTCCCGCTCATCTACAACGGCGTCGTCTCCCTGCGGACCTGGCGCCTCGACAACCCGGCCGCTGATGGCTGGGCCGGCCTGGAGAACTATCGCAAGCTCTTCGGTGACAGTGACTTCTGGAACGCGCTGTACAACACCTTCGGCATCTTCGTCGTCGCGACGATCCCCCAGCTCCTCATCGCGCTGATCCTCGCTGGGCTGCTCAACCGCAAGCTGCGCGCGACGACGACCTTCCGGATGGGCGTGCTGGTGCCCTACATCACGCCGATCGCGGCCTCGACCCTGATCTTCGCCTCGGTGTTCGCGAACCGCTACGGCGTCGCCGACCAGCTCCTGAAGGCCATCGGCCTCGGCCCGGTCGACTGGCGCGCCGAGCGATGGTCGTCGTGGACCGCCATCTCGATCATGGTGGACTGGCGGTGGATCGGGTACATGACCCTCATCTACCTGGCAGCCATGCAGTCGGTCTCCCGCGAGATCTACGAGGCCGCCGCGATCGACGGCGCCGGTCCACAACGCCAGTTCTGGAGCCTCACCGTGCCGCTCATCCGCCCGACCATCGTCTTCACCGCCGTGATCGCGACGATCGGCATGATGCAGCTGTTCACCGAGCCACTGCTGTTCGACAGCAACACGGCAGCCGCGAGCGGTGGGTCCGCGCACCAGTTCCAGACGGTGGCCCTGCTCATCTACCAGACCGGCTGGAAGAACCTCAACCTCGGGTACGCCGCTGCCATGTCGTGGGTGATGTTCGTCATCATCGTGGCGCTGGCCGCCGTGAACGCCTTCCTCACGAACCGACTTGGGAGGGGGAAATGAGCGCCGTCGCCCAGAAGACCCACGCCCCGGGAGCTGCGCCGAGGCGTCGACGCCGGATCTTCCGCGCGCCGAACGACACCGCGGCCGGTCCCCTGACGTACGTCGCCCTGATCGCGACGATCGTGATCGGGGTCTTCCCGCTGTACTGGATGCTCGTCATCGGGTCGAGCAGCGACAAGGAGCTCGCGCAGATCCCGCCGAACGTGGTGCCGGGCAACCAGCTCATGACCAACCTCGACTACGTGTTCAGCACCGACGGCGTGTGGTTCGTCCGCTCGCTGGTCAACTCGCTCGTCGTCTCGATAATCGTGATGGTCTCGGTCGTCTTCTTCTGCTCGCTGGCCGGCTTCGCGTTCGCCAAGCTGCGCTTCAAGGGCCGCAACGCGCTGATGGTCGTCGTGATCCTCACGCTGACGGTTCCGAACCAGCTGGGTGCGGTCGCGCTGTACATCCTGGTGACCAAGTTCGGTTGGCAGGGCGAGCTGCCCTCCGTGATCGTGCCCGGCCTGGTCACCGCCTTCGGCGTGTTCTACATGAGGCAGTTCATCGTGGACGCGGTGCCGGACGAGCTGATCGAGGCGGCCCGCATCGACGGAGCCTCGACCCTGCGCACCTACGGCTCGGTGATCTTCCCCATCATCCGGCCGGCCATCGGGGTACTGGGGCTGCTGAGCTTCACCGCGACCTGGAACGACTTCCAGTGGCCGTTGATCGTGCTCGGTGGCAGCGAGCACCCGACGGTCCAGGTTGCGCTCAGCACACTGGCCGCGGGTCAGTTCGTCGTGTACTCGCGCGTCCTGGCCGGGGCGCTTGTGGCCACGCTGCCCCTGCTGATCGTGTTCTTAGCCGCCGGCAAGCAGGTCGTCGGCGGGATCATGGAAGGTGCGGTGAAGCAGTGACGAACGCGCAGGCGGCTCGGCCGGGCCGGGAGGCGGACCGCGCGGTGGCGCTCGACGCCGACCAGAGCCGGGTCCTGACGGCCCTGCTGGCCATGCAGCGGCAGTCGTGGGAGCAGGGCGTGGCGAGCCACGCCCTGCTCGACCTGGGCGAGCACGACCTCGTCGAGGCGATGGCGCGGGATGCGGTCACCCGACAGACGGCGGCGGGCAAGCTCGCCGAGATCGACGACCACGGCATCGTCAACTGCGGCGCGGCCGGCGAGGCGGTGCTCTGGGCGGCTCAGCGGAGCGGCGACGCCCGCCTGGCGGACGCGTACGGGCGGCAGCTGCAATGGATCCGCCACGACGCACCACGCGCCGAGGACGGCACCGTCTTCCACATCGAGGGCACGCACGAGTGCTGGGTCGACACGGTCTACATGGTCGTGCCGCTGCTCGTCCTGGCCGGTCACGTGGAGGAGGCCGCCGGGCAGCTCGCCGGGCATCGCTCCCGGCTGTTCGACGAGTCGGCCGGCATGTACGGCTGGCGCTGGGACGAGGACTCCGCACGGGTCACGCACCCCCTGCACTGGGGCACCGGGAACGGCTGGGTCGCGGCGGGCATCGCCCGGTCCCTCCGGATCCTCGGCGCGCGGGGCACCGCGGACGCCGCTAGCCGGGACTTCGCCGAGCAGGCGGGGCCGCACGCGCGCACCGTGATCGACGCCTGCCTCGCCCACCGGGCCGCGGACGGCTTGTTCCACAACGTCGTCGACGACCCGTCGACCTTCAGCGAGGCGAACCTCGCCCAGATGCTCGCCTACGCGACGCTCGCCGGCGTCGCGGACGCGTGGCTGCCGGCGTCCTACGAGGAGGTGGGCCGCTCGCTCCTGGCGGCCGCGCGTCGCAACGTCGACGTGCACGGCTTCGTCACGGGTGTGTGCGGTGCGCCGCGCTTCGACCACCGGGGCACGTCCGTGGAGGCGCAGTCCTTCTTCCTGCTGGCGACTGCGGCAGCCCGGCGGCTCGCTGCGGGCTGAACGGAGACAGTCGGCCCCCACCTGTCCTACGCGATGACGCCGAGGCTCGACGGCGTGACCTCGTGCATCAGTGGCAGCCCACCGAGGTACCTCTCCAGCTCCGCGATCACCAGGTCCAGTTGGCGACCTGCCTCGGCCGGGTTGAACGCGCCGGAGACGTGAGGTGTCAGCAACACGTTCGGCAGCGTGTACAGCGGCGAGTCCGCAGGGAGCGGTTCGGGGTCGGTCACGTCGAGGACGGCGTCGAGCCGTCCGGTGACCAGCTCGTCGACCAGGGCGTCCTGATCGACGAGAGCGCCGCGAGCGGTGTTGATGAGAGTCGCACCGTCCTTGATCAGCCGAAGCTCCTCCCGGCCGATCATGTGACGGGTGGCGGGCGTCGAGGGTGCGTGCAGGGAGACGGCGTCGCAGCTGCGCAGGAGCTCCTCCAGGGGAACGACCTCGACGCCCATCCGGGCAGCGTCCTGCAGGTCGAGATACGGGTCCGCCATGATGACCGTGAGGTCGAACGGCTCCAGGAGGGCGGCAACTCGCCGTCCTACCCGCGAGGCCCCGATCAGCCCGACACGTCGGTCGATGTTTCCGGTGTCGCGGGGCAGGCGCGCGCGCACATCGAGCGAGTGCTCGGCGCAGTACATGCGTGACGACGCGAGCACACGTTTGTTGGCGAAGAGGATGGCGGCGAGGGTGAACTCGGCGACCGGGACGGCCCCGGCGTCGGCTGCGGACACCACGCGGATCCCGCGTTCCCACACCTCGTCGGTCAGGTGAGACTTGACGGTCCCCGCAGCGTGGAACACGGCGCGCAGCGCCGGCGCCATCTGCAGCACGCGGTGGTCGATCCGCGGGCAGCCCCAGCTGGTGATCATGACCTCTGCTTGGCCCAGCAGCTCCCTCGCGTGTCGGCTGTCGAACTCGGTCAGGACCTCCTGCGGGTCCAGGTCGACGAGCTGCGCGAGTTGCGCCACGCCCTGCGCCGTGACGAGCCAGTCCTGGCTCCGCCGGTCCATCGCGAGAACGGCGCGGGGCCGCCTCATCCAGCATCCCCGGCGCGTGCAGCGCCCGAGCACCATGCGGTCAGCACGGCCGCGTCGCGGAGCAGTACCTTCGGATCGTGCTCCTGGACATGCTCCAGCAGCAGGTCACGGCGCCGACCGGATGCTTCGAGGACCTGCACGACCCGTTCCCACATCCGCTGTCGGTCGGCCAGGGCCAACCACGTCCCGTCGTCGTCCCAGGAGAAGACGTGGACCGTCGTGACGATGTCGATGATGGTGGCGAGCTGGGCGACGGCGTCGTCGTCGGACATGCCGACGGGGGGTTGCCAGTACGTGCGCACGTTCGGGCGGTCCACGGCCTCGATCAGCCTCCGACTGGCGGTCGCGGTGTCGTTGACGGTGCCGTCGTGAAACTCGAAGGCGATCGCGAGACCGCTGTCGGCCGCTCTCGCCGCGATGCGCTGGGTCCCGTCGACTACTGCTGCGAACTCACCGGCGGTCGCTACCGCCGAGGTGGCGGTCCCTGCCCAGGTGCGGACCTGTCGCGCGCCGAGTGCCTCTGCGGTCCGTGCCAGCTGGTCGAATGCGTCGGGGTCGTCCCTGCCGACGCGGAAGTAGCTTCCGTAGGACGGGCAGTCGATCCCGGCGTCCCTGCACCGTGCCGCCAGGTCGCGTGCCGCGGTGGGCGACCCCGGTAGCAGATGGACGTCGGCTCCCCATTCGATGGCCTCAAGGTTCGCCTCGGAAGCGAGGGCGACAACCTCCAGCGGGCTCAGCTGACGGTGAGTGATTGACGTGAGTCCGGGACGCAGCAGCATGTCGTTGACCTCCGAGGGACGAGGCGATCCGCGCGGGAGCAGCACACCTCGCTGCCGTGCGGTAAACGCTTGCCGCCATCGTGGCGCTCCCAGGCGGCCGTCGTCAACACCGCGCGTTGACTCATCAAGAATGCGCGCGTAGGTGGGGTCGTTGACTCATTTAGGAGTGCGCGCGTAGAGCGCGCCTGCCGGGCTGGAATACGGACTGCCGGTAGGCCCCGATGATGGGACTGACGATGAGCCAGCGGCAGGCAGTGGCCAAGACGATCGCGACGCGTTACAAGCGGGCGAGTCGCGCGGAGGAGGGCGCGATCGGGCACGTGGCGATGGTCTGGGACCCGGCCAGACAGACCACCATCGAGGCCCTCGACACCGCAGACGGCGTCGGCCACTTCAGCTACGCAGGCGGCCCCAGCCGCCACATCTTCGAGATCTGGCGCGTCGGCAACGTCGCCGACACACCCAGCAAAACCGCGTGAGTGACCGCCCACCGCATCCCACAGCCCTTAGGGCGGGCAGAGACTAAGGAGACGGAATGCAACGCTCACGACGACACGACCCCTACCCCTTCACCTGGGAGATCCCCGCCGCGATCATCGCCAGCGTCGTACTGGTCCTGGTCCTCGGCATCCACATCGGGCGAGCCGCGGCCAACCTGCTCGCCGGTGCGGGATGGGGCTGGCCGGCTCAGGCGGAGATCTTCCGCAGCCTGCCCGCCATCCTGCGAGGTGACGGCGGCGCCGGCCTGCCCGGCGCACTCCACGGCGGCGCCGGCCAAACGGCTCTGTGGACGTCGATCGGCGCCACCGAGATGCTCCTGGCGATCCTGCTCGCCTCGGCGTTCAAGATCGGCCTGGACCGCTGGGGACCGCAGCGCGTCCAGGGCATGGCCACCCGGGCCGAGGCCGAGCAGATGCTCGGCCGGACCCGGCTGCGCAAGGCCAGCGCGGTTGTACGACCCGACCTGTACGGCAAACAGCGGAGCCGACCATTAAGCCTGGAGTCTTCGACCCCAAGGACGTCGGCTGGCGGATCGGCCAGGCACGCGAACCCCGAGGCGGACAGCTGTGGGTGCCGTGGGACCGCACCACCGGCGTCATCGGACCCCAGGGAAGCGGCAAGACCCTCGACCTGCTCACCCCCGCGCTGCTCGCCGCGCCCGGCGCCGCGCTGGTCACCCTCACCAAACTCGACGACCTCCTGCTCAGCGTGACCGGCCG
>Ga0209638_1002620_pt1 | contig 10998 bp, 9 predicted proteins | sample BarGraNGADG00211_FD_184490 | JGI IMG/M metagenome (GOLD analysis project Ga0209638, IMG submission 184490) | Arctic peat soil microbial communities from Barrow, Alaska - Barrow Graham LP Ref core NGADG0002-211 (SPAdes) (version 2) | ecosystem: Environmental > Terrestrial > Soil > Wetlands > Peat... | reverse complement strand
CGGCCCCTTCACCATCCAGCAGGAGAAGTTCAACATCCCCGCCGGCGGCACGATCGGTTTTTTTGTCAGCGACCAGGGTCCGGCGGTCTACGCCCCGGGCGATAGCTTCGGTTCGCTGCTGGGACAGGTGAAACAGGCGCTGGCCGCGTGGGACTCGGTGAGTTCGCCGAACCTGCGCGTGAAATTCGGCGGGCTGGAAAGCGACGGGCAGAACTCGACCGCACCGGGCGGCGACGTCATCTTCCAGGAACTGCCCCCCGGCCTGTATGGCTTGGGTGGCCCGGTCTCCAACGGCACCACCATCGTGCGCGGCACCGTGATCCTCGCCAACAACACCGGCGCCGGCGCGGGGCCAAGCTACCTGGAAAACTTCTTCACCACGGCGGTCCACGAAGCCGGCCACGCCCTGGGCCTGCAACACACCTGGACCGGAAGCGCTATGTCGCAGGACGTGCTGCGCAATACCTCGCGAGCCAAGCCCTTCGATGCCGACGATGTGGCCGCCATCAACGTGCTCTACGGCGCGCCCGGATGGCAGAACGACTTCGGTGCGATTACGGGCACCGTGCGATTCGCCAACGGCACCCCGGTCTCGCTGGCTTCGGTGGTCGCCATCAGCCCCACGGGAGCCGCGGTCAGCAGCCTGACCAATCCCGATGGCACCTACCGCATCGATGGCATTCCCGCCGGCAACAATTACCTGCTCTACGTCCACCCGCTCCCGCCCGACGCCGTACCGGTGGATGGCACCGGACTGCGCCCGCCGCAGGACCAGAACGGTGGGCAGTTCCTGCCCAACGGTGTCTTCGGCACCACGTTCTATCCCAATACGCTCGATCCCAACCAGGCCACATCGTTCCTGGCGACCGCGGGCAGCGTCACAGGCCCGCTAAACTTCACCGTGCAGCCGCGGACAGCGGTGCCGGCATACGACCTGATCACTTCGAGTTATCTGGACCCCCACACAATGCTGCCCCTGTATGATCCTTCGACCGTGGCGGCGCCGATTCAGGTGTGGCCCGCCATCGTCAACAACACGCAGGCGAGCCTGTTAGTAAAGGTGGAGGCGAACTCGGGAGATACGCCGGTTCCGCAATCGGCCACGATTCTGGGCGGCTTCGGCGTGGCGAGCGGCGACTACCTGCGGACGTACACGGACAATAGGACCGGCCAGCGGGCGCTGGCTCTGTATTGGGGCATGCCGCTCTTCGCCGGCATCGGCCCACGACACCTGGTGCTGAATTACGGCAACGATATTTACGTCCTGCCACAGGCCGTGAACTTGGTTAGCCGGCCGGCCCCGGCAATCACGTCGGTGAATACCAATTCCGACGGAAGCGTGGCCGTCAATGGCAGCAACTTCGGCGGCGACAGCCTGGTCTACTTCGACGGCATCCAGGCGGTGCGATCCACCGCGTTCAGCGGCAACGACCTGCAAGGCTCCCTGACCGTGCTGCCGCCGGCCGGCACCGGCGGCCAGGTGGCGCAGGTCATCGTGTACAACGGCGACGGGCAGAATTCCACCTTCGCCACGTTGAACAGTCCGCCCACCTACACCTATCCAAGCGCTGGCCCACCGCAGATACAAACCCTGAGCCTCACGCCACTGCCCGCCGGCGCCACCGGAATGCTGGACATCACGACCCAGAACACGGCCTTCGTGGATGGCCAGGTGACCGTCGGTTTGGGTTCCGGCGACATCACGGTCAAACGCGTGTGGGTACTCGGCCCCACCCACCTGCAGGCCAATATCTCGGTCGCCGCCAACGCCTTTACCGGCAGTTCCGAAGTCAGCGTGATCTCCGGCTTCCAAGTGCTCGCGTTGGCCAATGCGTTCCAGGTGCTGCCGAGGAACCCCAGCCTCCCGGTGATCGCCGCCGTGGGCAACGCCAACGCCGCGCAACAGACCATCTACCCCGGAGCGTTCGCCAGCATCTACGGGGTCAATCTGGCGAGCTCGCCATCCACCGTGCAGGTGACGTTGGGAGATCAGCTCATGACGCTGCAGCCCAACGGTGTGTTCCCCGGGCAGGTCAATTTCTTCATTCCTGCCAATTTCCCCGCCGGAACCCCGATTCTGCGGCTGAATAACGGCAGTGTCGCGGCCAACCCGATCGCCGTGCAAATCGATGTTCCGCCGCCCACGATCCTGAGCGTTACCAATGCCAGCGGCGTGGCTTACGACGCCACTCACCCGGCCTCCTCGCAGGACGTGGTCAACGTCTACGTCTCCAACCTGGACCCGGCCGTGCTGGGCAATCCGAGCCGTTTGCAGGTGACCATCAACGGCCAATCGATGCCCGTGCAGCCCCTGACCCCGGCCGCCAACGGACAGACGCAGATTACCTTCTTCCTGACGCAGAGCTTCGGCGGCGTCCTGGTGAATCTGGCGGTGGTGGTGGACGGTTCCAGCAGCGCGCCCTTCCCGCTCATCGTTCGCTAGGGAAACCGGGGACTGACATGAATTTCCGGCGCACCTTGCCGAAAATTCGCTGGCAGTCCTGTCTGTCCCAGGGTCTGCGCGCTCCCCCACTTCGTGCTACCGTGACTGCATGAAACCACTTGCGCTTACGCTGCTTCTGGCCGGCTTTGCCCTACCCGCGGGCGATCCCCCCGGCTTTTACCTGTGGAAATCAGCCGAGTTGAAAGGCTTCAGCAAAACCCTGGCTCCCCAGATGAACGACAAAAAGGTCGCCACCCAGTCGATTGCCAGCTACGGCAACTACAGCTTCATGGTGGCCCACCGCGAAGGTTCGGGCGAAGCCGAATATCACGCCACGCAGGCCGACGTCTTCGTCGTCCAGAGCGGCGAAGCCACGCTCGTGGTCGGCGGTGAACTGGTGGACGGCAAGACCTCGGCGCCCAATGAAATGCGCGCCGCCTCCATCAAGGGAGGCACGGAAAAGAAACTCGCCGCCGGCGACGTGGTGACCATCCCCGCGAAAGTCGCCCACCAAGTCAAACTCGACGCCGGCAAGCAGTTCACTTACTTCGTCGTCAAAGTGACGCAGCCTTAATTCACTCCGCGCCGACGCAAGAATGACCCCACATTGGCTGACTGGCAGATGTGGCGCGCGCACTCCTGCGTGCAGCATCGGCACTCTTGCCGACGCCCGCTGCCCTAGGGCGGAGAGGCGTCGAGTGGAGACTCCGACGCAGCACGCAGGAGTGCGTGCGCCACGGCAGCAACTGCGAAGTTATTCTTGCGTGGTGCCTAACCGTTCGACCGGGCGGCGTCCCGCGCGATCCGCAGCATGGCTTCCAGACTGCGATCGACATCCGCCTCCGTCGTCGCCCACGAGGAGACGCTGATGCGCATCGCCACACGTCCCTGCCACAGCGTGGGGCCGCACCAACAGGTGCCGTCCTCCTGAAGCCCCGCGATTACGCGCCCGGTCGTTTCCGGCGTGCCGAAGGACACCAGCACCTGGTTCAACACCACGTCATTCAGAATCTCGAAGCCCGCGCCCGCGAGGCCATCGGCGAACCGCCTGGCGCAGCGGCAATTGCGCTCGATCAACTCGCCCAGCCCACTGCGCCCCAGCGACTTCAGCGCGGCCCAGGTATCCACGCCGCGGGCGCGCCGCGAAAGTTCGGGGACATACTGCGAAGGTTCGCGGTGGCCGCCCTGCGGCAGATAGGCGGCCGTCAGGCTCATCGCGCCGCGCAAGTGTTCCGCATCGCGCACGAACGCCAGGCCGCTGTCATAAGGAACGTTGAGCCACTTGTGGGCGTCGGTGGCCCACGAATCCGCTTCGGCGACGCCCGCCACCAGATGCGCATGCCGCGGACTGGCGGCGGCCCACAGTCCGAACGCCCCGTCCACATGGACCCACGCGCCCCCCTCATGCGCGCGCCGGCAGATCTCGTCCACCGGATCGAACGATCCCGTATTCACGTTGCCAACCTGCACGCACACGATGCTCGGAGTGTTCCACTCCGGAAGCGCGCCCGCCAGCATGCGCCCCTGCCCGTCTACCGGCACCTTCACCACGCGTTCCCGTCCCATCCCGAGCATGCCCAGCGACTTGATGACCGAGGGATGCGCTTCCTCGCCGACCACCACCTGTATGGCGGGCGCGCCAAAGAGTCCCTGGGCGTCGACATCCCAGCCTACGCGCGCGAGCACCGCATGCCGCGCCGCCGCGAGCGCCGTGAAATTGGCAACCGTGGCGCCGGTGACGAACGCGCCGCCGCATCCGGTGGGCAGGGCCAGCACATCCAGCAGCCAGCGCAACGAGACTTCTTCGAGCGTGGCGGAAACCGGCGTGGCCGCGAACAGTCCCGCGTTTTGATCCCACGCCGAAGCCAGCCAGTTCGCGCCGAGCGCGGCGGGCAGCGAACCACCGATCACGAATCCGAAGAACCGCCGCCCGGCGATTCCCATCGTGGCCGGCGAGCCCACTTCGTCCAGCATGCGGATGACGTCTTCCGGCGCCGTCGGCCCGTCCGGCAGCGGCTCGTGAAACTGGGCCAGTTCGCCGATCGCCTCGGCGGACGGGCTTACGCGCCGCTCCTGTATGTCTTCGAGATATCGCGCCGCGCGCAGCGCGACGGAGTGCAAGAGTTCCCGCATCTACCCATGGTAGCGAACGAGGTGGGTGAACGGCAGGTTCTTTCCTGCGTTGCGTTTGATCCGGCGCCAAGCCGTCGAAGCGCTCAGCACGGTTCCCGCTGGCGGGGCTGGCCTCATGCCACAAATCGTATGTACACTGTAGGTGCGAATGGAGTTCGATTGGGACGCGGCGAACGTGGCGCACATCGCACGGCACGGAATCACTCCCGAGGAGTGCGAGGAAGCCTATTGGAACGCGCCCGATGGTGATCGAGGTCCAGGAACGGAAGCGCGAGCGCCGCAGGCTGTGCCTGGGGGAGACCAACGCGGCCAGGCTGCTGACGTTCGTGATCGCCGAACGCAAGGACAAGATCCGGTTCGTCACCGCGCACCCGATGCACACGAAACAACGGGAGATCTACCGGGGGGAGGAATGATGCCAGCCAAGACCAGGATTCCGGCGTTCCAATCGGAAAAGGAAGAAGCCGCGTGGTGGGACGCGCATCCGGAGGTCGTTACGGCGCTGTTCCTGAAGGCGAAGAAGGAAGGGAAGATCAAGCGGCTGCCCGTGATCCGCGGGGCTACCAGATCCACGACGATCCGGCTGCCGATCGCCGATATTGAAACGGCGCAGCAGATTGCGGAGCGGCGCGGGTTGCCGTACCAGACCTATCTCAAGGGACTGCTCCATCAGGCTCTGGAACGCGAACGGAAAGCGGGATAGATCGCGCTCACAACATCGGGACAACGTGGTTTCCGCCGCGGCCGGAGGTGCGCAGTTGGCAGGCGGACCCAGAGGGTACCCCGCCTGCCCCACCCAAGGCGAACGCGGATCAGGCGGCCGGCCGCGCGCGAACGCTACGGATGATCCGGTCCCCGTCGCGCTGACGAGTGAGGCGAATGTCGTAGTCGACTTGCAGCCCGAGCCAGGTTTCCGGCGAAACACCGAAGTATGTTCCCAGCCTCAATGCCGTATCGGCCGTGATGGAACGAGCGCCATTCACGATTGCGCCGATGCGGTTGGGCGGGACATCCAGATCCCTAGCCAACTGGTTGATGCTGATCTCCAGTGGTCGCATGAAGTCTTCCAGGAGGATCTCTCCAGGATGGATTGGATCGAGTCGCTTTGACGGCTTCATTGTCATCTCCCCAGCGCGTTAGTGGTAATCCACGATCTCAACGTCATGCGCATCGCCGTCACGCCAGACGAAGCAGATGCGCCATTGGTCATTGATGCGAATGCTATACGTCCCCGCGCGGCCGCCTTTCAGCAGTTCGAGCTGGTTTCCGGGAGGCACGCGAAGATCCCCCAGCCGCAGCGCCCGATGCAAGTACAGGAGCTTCCGCCGCGCAGGCCGTTCGATGGATTGAAATCGCCGAACTATGTGGTCCTCAAAGAGCGACGCGGTGTCTGCGCACTTGAATGACCGGATCAAGTCTCAGTCTATGACGTCGCGGGCATTATGTCAAACGTAATAGCCGGCATACAGCACGCCGCCGGTCGAACAACCGCCGGGTAAGGGAGCGGCCGCGCGCCCTAGGCGCGCACCGGCACCGGGTCGGCAAAATCGCCGCTGCCCTCGCCCACCTGTTGGCGCCACATGGCGTAATATAGCCCCTTGTTGGCCAGCAGTTCGGCATGGGGGCCCCACTCCACGATGCGTCCGCGCTCCAGCACGTAGATGCGGTCGGCGTGGAGCACCGTGGAGAGCCGGTGGGCGATCAGGCAGGTGATGGCATCGCGGCTGGCGGCGACGTCGCGTATGGTCTGGCTGATCTCCTCTTCGGTCAGCGAGTCGAGCGAGGAAGTGGCCTCGTCGAAGACCAGCAGTTGCGGCTTGCGCAGCAGGGCGCGGGCGATCGACAGGCGCTGCTTCTCGCCGCCCGACACCTTGATACCGCCCTCGCCGATCACCGTGTCCAGACCGCGGCCGGCGCGCCCCAGCAGCCCTTGCACGGCGGCCTGCTCCAGCACTTCGAGGCACTCCTCGTCAGAGGCATCGGGCCGCACGAAGCGCAGGTTTTCGCGGATCGAGCCGGAGAACAACTGCGCGTCCTGGGTGACGAAGCCGATGCGCTCGCGCAGGCGGTCGATGGCGATTTCGTCCTCGGGGACGCCGTTGTAGTAGATGTGCCCCGCCTTCGGGCGATACAGGCCCACCAGCAGTTTCACCAGCGTGGTCTTCCCCGCCCCGGATGGTCCGACGAAGGCGATGGTCTCGCCGCGATCGACCTCAAACGAAATTTCGCGCAGCGCCGGCGCCGAAGCCGATTGGTGCTGGAAACTGACGTGGTCGAAGCGCAACTGGTCGAGGAAATCCACCGCCACCGGGTGCAGCGGCCGCGGTTCCGGCGGCAGGCTCAGGATGGTCTCGAAGTTCTGCAGCGACACCTCGGTCTCGCGGTAGACGTTGATCACGTTGCCCAGCTCCTGCAAGGGTCCGAAGATGAAAAACGAATAGATGAACAGCGAAAAGAACTGCCCCACCGTGATGCGCTGCGTGAAAATCAGGTAGAGCATGAGGAACAGGATCGAGGTGCGCAGCAGGTTGACGCAAGTGCCCTGTACGAAGCTCAGGCTGCGCAGGTAGCGCACCTTCTTCAATTCCAGTTTGAGGATCTTGGCGGTGGTGGCATTGAGGCGCGCGATTTCCTGCTGCGCCAGGCCCAGGCTCTTCACCAATTCGATGTTGCGCAGCGATTCCGTGGTGGCGCCGGCCAGCGCGGTGGTCTCGCGCACGATGTGCTTCTGCACTTCCTTGATCTTGCGGCTGAGCACCTTGCTCAATCCGCCGAGCAGCGGCACGGTCAGCAGGTAGGCCGGCACTACGGACCAGTGCACGCGGGAGGCGTAGACGATCACGAATACCAGGCCGATCAGCGTAGTGAAGACCAGGTTGACCGCCATGGCGATCAGCTTCTCCACGTCGGTCCGCACCTTCTGCAATTTGCCCAGGGTCTCGCCGGAGCGCTGGTCTTCGAAGAGCGTGTAGGGCAGTTCCAGGGAGTGACGGATGCCATCGGCATACAGTCGCGCGCCCACCTGCTGGGTGATCAGATTGACGCAGTAATCCTGGAAGTTCTTGGCCACGCGCGAAACGAACGCCACGAACACCGCCGCCGCCAGCAATCCGGTGACGCCGCGCAGAAATTGCGCGCTCGAGTACTGGCTGTACTTGGTGGCGTAGTTATCGATGATGTAGCGGAAGATCCACGGGTCGAGCAGCGAGAAGATCTGGTTGATGGCCGCCAGAATCAGCGCGGTCGCCGCGAGCTTCCAGTAGTTGCGAAGGTAACCGTAGAGAATGCGCATGAGTTTCTATTGTCGCCCGAAGGCGGCGGCGCAGGCAGATGCGCAAGGCGGAGCCTTATGCCACACTCAATTGAAATGCAGAAGCTTGCGTGTCTCTTTTCCATACTCTTGATTCCGCTGGCGGCCCAGCCGCCGGCCAACAGCACCTGGAAGTTCGCCGTGTCGGGCGATTCCCGCAATTGCGGCGACATCGTGATGCCGGCGATCGCTTCCGGGGTGCTGGCAAGCCGGTCTGAGTTCTACTGGCACCTCGGCGATTTCCGCGCCGTCTATACCTTCGATGAGGACATGGTTCCGCCCGCCAGTCTGCCACTGCCCGCCAAGCCCCTGAACATCATCGACTACGAAAATGGCGCCTGGCCCGATTTCATCGCCCGCCAACTGGCCCCGTTTGGCGCCCTTCCGGTGATGCTGAGCCCGGGGAATCACGAGACCATCCCGCCGGCCACCCGCGAACACTACCTGCTGCAATTCGCCGACTGGCTGGGTACGCCGGCGCTGCGCGCACAGCGTCTACAGGACGATCCCCAGGATCATAAACTGCGCGCGTACTATCGCTGGGTCAACCGCAATATCGACTTCATCGCGCTGGATAACGCCGGCACGGATCAGTTCGATGCCGCCCAGCTCAAATGGTTTCATTCGGTAGTGGACCGGGATGAAAAATCCGCTTCGGTTCAGACTCTGGTGGTGGGCATGCACGCCGCGCTCCCGGGCAGCTTCGGCAACTCGCACAGCATGGGCGATTGGGCGCAGGGTGAAAAAAGCGGACGCGAGGTCTACGAAGCGCTGTGGCACGCCCAGTCCGTGGCCCACAAGAAGGTCTACCTCCTGGCCAGCCACTCCCATTTCTATATGGAAGACGTGTTTCGCACCGATGCCTGGAAGGGCAAGGTGCTGCCCGGATGGATCGTGGGCACCGCGGGCGCCGTGCGCTACCGCTTGCCGGCAGGCGCGGTACCGGGACCGAAAGCCATGACGGATGTTTACGGCTACATGGTGGGCACCGCCGCGGCGGACGGATCAATCGCGTTCTCCTTCCAACAGATCCCAGTGGCGGATCTGCTTCGGACCAGCCAGGGCAAATACCCGGAATCCCTGGTGCGCTGGTGCGTGGACGAGAACAAACAGATGACGGAAAAATGAGTGGCATAAGGCTCCGCCTTGTGCATCCGAGCGCAGCTCGGATGTCCTCCTCCGGCGCTCACACCGTCAGACTTCGATCTCGAGGGCCAGCAGGGCGGCGCCGAACGTCTTCCCCTGGGCGTCGGTGCGCAGCGACACGGTGCCGCCGCCGCCGAGCGCGCCGTGCAGCAGGAAGTTCAGGGCGCCGAGGTTAGGCAGTTCGAAGCGCTCGACGGTGCCCTGCACGAGATCGCCAAAGTGGCGCTTGACGCGTTCGGCGGTGACTTCGCGGGCCAGCACCGGATAGTCGGCTTCGCGGTAGGCGATGACGCCGATGTTGCAGGTGTCGCCCTTGTCGCCGGAGCGGGTGTGCGCGAGTTGGGAGAGCGGCACTTTCATCGCGGGCTTCCGGGACTATTCTCGCACGGCGCCGCAAACCCGGGGACAGACCCGACGTTCCCCGATTTTCTTGGATTCTTTCGAACAACGTGGGGAACGTCGGGTCTGTCCCCTGGTTTACTCCACTACTTCCACTCGCGTCACGATCTCATCGCGCGGCACGAGCGCCGGCCAGTAGGCCACAATCTCGCGCACCACGGGACGGCCTTCGCCAAATCCGGTGGCGCCGGGAGGGCCGTTGAGCACCAGCGGAATCAACTCGCGCGTGAAGCGGTCCACCGCCTTCTTGTCCGCCCCGCGCACGCCGATGCGCAACTGCACTTCGGGCGGATCGGGATTCGGCGGCGCGACCGCGCCGTGACAGGCGTTGACGCCGAAATATTCGGTGTAGATCTCATCGAAGGCGAGCCCGAGATTGCGCAAGCGTTGGCGCACGATGCTGTCAGCGGCCTGCGCCTTTTCCAGCGCCCGCGGCCACGAATAGACCAGCGTCCCGATGGCCTTCCAGCCGTTGGCGTAGCTGATGGAGAGTTTGAGCGAGGGAGGGCGCGGGCCGCCGCGAATGCCGCTGACGCGCACCCGGTTGTCGCCGTCGGCCGCCAGGCGGACGCTGGTGAAATCGGCCACGCAATCCGGCGTGATGTAGTTCTTCGGGTCGCCGAGTTCGTAGAGCAACTGCTCCTTGACGGAATCCACCGTCACGCGCCCGCCAGCGGCGGAGTGCTTGGTCACGCAGAAAGTTCCATCCGGCTCGGCCTCGACGATGGGGTATCCGATGTTCGCCATGTCGGGGATGTTCCGCCAATCCACCTGGCAGTTGCCGCCGGTACACTGCGCGCCGCACTCGATGATGTGGCCGGCGATGGTGCCACTGGCGAGCCGGTCGAAATCGTCCTCCCGCCAGCCGAAGCGATGCACCATGGGCGCCAGCGCCAGCGCGGTATCGGTGGAGCGGCCGGCAATCACCACGTTGGCGCCGGTGGCCAGCGCCTGCGCCATCGGAAACGCGCCGATGTAGGCGTTGGCGCTCTGTATGCGATCGCGGATGGCGGCGATGGGCGCGCCGGTATCCATGTCGCGCAGTTGGTAGCCTTTGGCGAGGAACTCGGCGATCCGCGGATACACGTCGTCGCCGAGCACTACGGCCACCTTCAACCCGGGCGCGAGGCGCACCACTTCGCGGGCGCAGGCCAGCGGGTTGACGCCGCCGGCATTGGCGATCACGGTGACGCCGCGCTCGCGGATGTGAGGGGCGATGCGCGCCACCAGCGGCGGAAAATCGCGCGCGTAACCGAGCAGGGGGTCGGCCTGCTTCTGCTTTTGCAGGATCGACATGGTGACCTCGGCCAGGTAGTCCAGCGCGAGGTAATCGAGCGGGCCCTGTTCCACCATGCGCACCGGAGCTTCCAGCCAGTCGCCCCAGAAGCCTTGCCCGTTGGCGATGCGGATCATGATCGCTCCATCAGGATCGCTCCATTATGATCGCTCCATTATGGACGCTCCCAGGCGGGGGCGGGGGTCGCGTGTTGCATGGATGCCTCCAACGCAAAGGATAGAATGCCGCGGGTATCGAGCGGATCGATGACGGCGTCGCAGTGGCCGCGGG
>Ga0209638_1002619_pt1 | contig 10998 bp, 7 predicted proteins | sample BarGraNGADG00211_FD_184490 | JGI IMG/M metagenome (GOLD analysis project Ga0209638, IMG submission 184490) | Arctic peat soil microbial communities from Barrow, Alaska - Barrow Graham LP Ref core NGADG0002-211 (SPAdes) (version 2) | ecosystem: Environmental > Terrestrial > Soil > Wetlands > Peat... | reverse complement strand
CCAACTGGAGGTCGACCACCAGTCCATAAAACTGCCAGTCGCCGCTCTCGATAACCACAAACCCGCCTTCCTGGACAGTCTGAGGGGTAACGGTCAGGCGCACACTCAGGTTCTCTTTTAAACCGCCGCCCACCACATAACCGATCTCGCCGCGGGGGTTCGTTTCGATGGGTCTCTTATTTTGCATGGTCATGTCATTTTCTCCGGGTTACAGTTCGGCGATCGAACCCAACACCGCCATCAAGGTCGGATAATCGTCCCGCAAAAGGGTGATCAGCTCCTGGGTAGCCCGGTTGATCCAATCCGGGTCTCCGTGGACCTGGTGAACTTTTTGGGCCTGCCCCAGGTGCGCCGCCAGCAGCTCACCGGCAGGCAGATCGGTCGCCCTGAGGATGTGGCGGAAATAACCAAAACGCCCCGCAGCCGTAAATGCCACCAGCTCCTCCGGCTCAACCCTATAGATCGAATCCAGGCTGAGCGGAGGCCGGGGGGGCAGGCTGTGGGCGATTTTTTGGCCCTGGCGGAAGCCTACCGAGATCACGCTGATCTCAACCGGAACATTGCGGTTCACCCGGTTATCGGCAATCACATCCTCCGAAATGCCTTCCGCGGTCACCAGTTGGCGCACCAGGCCATCATCATCGATATGGATGTCATAGATCAGCCCATAAACCTGGTCAGCCTGCCCCAATGGGACGCGCACCAACGCGCCAAAAGCAGGCACGTCCAACTGAGAAACGCGGCAGCCGACCACAAAACCGGCGGTGCTGGCGCGCAGTAGCCGGCCAAATTCAAATGAAGATTTCATAGCTCATGCCTCGTCCTGCCTGGCAGGTCCTTGGAACTCTGTTTATGCGATTTGTCGGCGACGATGCCCTGGCGGTTCAATTCGGCCAGGATCATCTCAGCCAATTTATTTTTATCCTCATAGGTGACCACGGCCACTTCGTGCGCGCGGTGGAGCGCGTAAGGGAAAGCGCGCCGGCCCAGGATGCGGCATTGCGCGATTAACGTCGCGTGCAGCGAAGCCAGCAGGAGCGGATCCTGGATGACCCAGGCCGGTGTTTCGACCCGGGCCAGGTACGGCGCGCCAGGCAAACCCACATTCAGATAAAAGAAATGCAATGCCAGGTCGCCTGTGAAGTGGTGAGCAGATATGGATTGGATGGCAAAGACCGCCGAACGTTCTCCGGGGTTCATCAGGATCGCGTTGAACAGCATCTCATCCGGGAATAGATGATAACCGTCGTGATAGGTGCGCATATACACCCACGGCCCGAAACGCACGCTCCTCTGGCAGACATGCGCGCACTGGCTGATAATGAGGTTATCCCTGCCACATTCCTCGCCGGACGCAATAGCAGGCGCATAGCTCTGACCATCCCAGGTCGCGGCTCGCTGCTTGCCCAAAAGCTCGGCAAGGGTCGGGGCTAGGTCAAGGTTGTAGTGAAAACCCCTATCGACCGTGCCGTTGGTCTTGCCGGGCCAACGGATGATCATCGGAATGCGGCATGTCGTCTGGTCAGCGGTCGCGTGCTCGCCATATATCCCAAGCTCGCCCATGTTCTCGCCATGATCGGAGCTGACAATGATGATAAGATCATCCATTACACCCTTCGCGTCCAGCGCCGAAAGCAGACTCCCGATGTGCCCGTCCAGGTAGCGAATCCCGCAATCGTAGCCATCGATCATCCTGCGCACGTCGCCCATATCTTTCAGCTCGCCGGGATGGCGCGGCAAGTTTGGATTTGTTTTGGAATCATACATGCCGATCTCATGCGGTCCGTGCGGACAGGCAAGCGTGCGATGGCTGTCGAGGATGTCCTGATTGAGCCACTCCGGCAGCGGATCGTTCTCAAACGGATTGCCGAACTCCACTGGGGCGCGATAGGGAGTATGAGGGTCCCAGTAGTTGATGTGGAGGAACCACTCATCGTCAGCGGCGTTCTGCTCGATCCACTTGAGCGCGGTTGGCGTCACTTCCTCAGCGGATTCGCGGCCGCCCTTGCCCGTGTTGTGCATCTCATTGAACCCGGCGTAGAACCACCATGCAGCGTGTCTCTCGGCGAACGGGCTGATCGAGACAGTCTTTAGGCCGGAGCTTCGGAGCAGCGCCGGAAGGGATTCGTACGCAAGCCTATCCCTGAACCCACGCGGGTAGCCCTCAAGCCGGAAATCGGCCGCAGTCCCGCCGTGTCCAACAACCCCGCTGTGGATTCCGAACCGCCCGGACATCAGCGCCGCCCTCGAGGGCAGGCACGGGGCATCGGAACAGAAATAGTTATCGAATCTGACTCCCTGCCGCGCGATCGAGTCTATGTTCGGCGAGGTATCGCGCGCGTAGCCGTAGCATCCGAGGTGATCGGGGCGCAGAGTGTCCAGGTCCAGGAACAGTATTCGCATGGTCAGTTCTCCTCCAACACTTCAGATGATAAACCCGCAGCCTCGGCGGAGTCAAGGGAGAGGCAACAGGCAGTAGGCAATAGGCAATAGTGTGGAGAGGAGCGGGAGTGTACATCGACACATTGAATGCTTCTGCTTTATCAAAGGAGTTTTGGAGCGACGCTCCGAAGCTGTTCTTGTATGAGCACTAGTAAGAAGCCCCTCCAACGGCGGAGCGAGGCTACAGCCATCATAACGGACGGCCATATCTGGACCGCGGTATGGTATCTCGCATGGCCATCGGTTATCAGCACAGTCATGGCGTCGCTTTACAACTTCATCAACCGCATGTTCCTCGCCCACGTCCCCAACGCCCAGGATGCGCTGGCCGCGTCGGGGATCGGCGGGAATGCGTTGAACTTCCAAATGGCTCTCACGTTTGGGTTGTCCGCCGGAACCGCAGCGCTGGTATCTCGATTCCTTGGCGAGGAAAGAATAGAGGATGCGGAACAGGCTGCGCGGCAATCCCTGATCGTGTCCGTGATTGCCGCGATCCTGACCGGTGTGCCGCTGGCTTTGAGCGCCCGCTTCCTGGTCGAGTTGATCGGCGCCAAGGATGCAGTCATTCCACTAGCCGCGTCTTATACAGCCATCATCAGTTGGGCGTCCATTCCTCTCTTCATCAACTTCATCGCAACCACGGTTCTGCGCAGTCAGGGGGACGTTCGGTCGCCGCTCTTTGCGGGCGGGACTATGATCCTGGTCAACGTCCTGCTCGACTGGCTGCTGATATTCGGCTTCTGGCACGTGCCGGCGATGGGCATCCGCGGGGCAGCCCTCGCCACAGGGATCTCACGATTAGTAGGGACAACGCTAACCCTGTACTTCCTGAGGAGATCGATTCTCGGAGGAGCGCTGTCTCATTGGCGTCTTGATCTGTCCTGGCTTGGCCGCATCTTGTGGATCGGTTGGCCGGCGTCAGTGCAGAATGTGATCTGGTCAGTATCTTCCGCGCTGTTCATGCGCATATTGAGCATGCTTCCGAGCGGGCAGAGCACGGCAGCCCAGGCTGCATACACGGTGGCTCTGACTGTCGAGAGCCTGGCGTTCCAGCCCGGTATCGCCTATAGCATGGCGGCGACACCCCTTGTTGGCCAGAATCTGGGAGCAGGAAAACCCGATCGCGCCGCTCACAGCGCATGGGTGGCGACCGGCCAGGCAGTCGTGATAATGACGCTAACCGGGGCCACATTCCTCCTGATTCCACACTCTTTGGCCGCGCCATTCAGCAAAGACGCGGCGCTTGTGCCGATCATCGTGGCGTATCTGCGGATCAACTCATTCTCTGAGCCGTTCCTGGCGCTGAATATGGTATTGCGAGGAGCGCTTCAGGGAGCGGGAGACACTATTGTCCCCATGATCGTCACGGGTTCGAGCTTGTTACTGATACGAGTGCCTCTAGCCTGGCTGTTTGCCATTCATCTGCGAATGGGCGCCGCTGGAGCCTGGTGGGCAGTGTCGCTCACGTGCTGCCTATCCGGCATACTCATGATGCTTTGGTTCAGGACCGGCGGTTGGCGCAACAGGCAAGTATAGAGACACATTCTTCGGCCACCCCTTCGGCCACCCATTGACGAATGTGCCTTCTCGGTGCTGCATTGCTTCTGGGGAGGCGGCAAACGTTCGCTTAAGGGGAGACGTCATTGTTCAGTAGACGATCCGGGTTCACGTTGATCGAGTTGTTGGTTGTGATCGCGATCATTGCGATCCTCGCCGCGATTCTTTTTCCGGTCATCGCAAGCGCCAAAGAACGCGCACGCCAAGCGAAGTGCCTGAACAACCTGAAGCAGCTTACATTTGCTTTCCAGCAGTATGTGGACGACAACAACGGAATGACTCCGCGAGTTGCTCCTTACTGCACCTGGGTTCCCGATGCGCCGAATTGGTGCGGAACGATCCAGACCTTTGCGACGACTGACGTGAAAGTCGGCTCGCTCTGGAGATACGTCCATGGCGCGGGTGTCTATATCTGCCCCACGGACGTTGGGCGCGACGCTAATGGGCTCGACAAGAACCTCATGGACGAGGCCGCTAGGAGGGCCTACCCGCTGTCCTACAGCCTTAACCAGGAGATGAACCATTACAACGCAACTGACAAACTCTTCCACCCTGTGAAACTCGAAGCGGCAATCGCAGGCAAGTCCCGAAGAGTTCTCCTGTTCGAGCATGAGAGCAGAACAGTCATCAAGGATCCAGCGGGAAACGTGATTGCCCAGGGCATCAACGACGGGCTCAACCTGTGGACATACAACCAGGATAACCCGGATAGAGTCCACTACAACGGAACAACTGTCAGCTATGCAGACGGCCATGCCAAGTGGGCTTCATTTGAGCAACTGTCAAAAGAGAAATACGCTGGAGACTGGGTCGTGCATGGTTCGACGTACCCCTCGCCTACCGGGCTTCCATCCGGGATGCCATGGCCGCCCCCGGGCATCTAACTGGATCACGCTTAGTAACTTGCAGTAGGCCGGCACGGGGACCGGCCAGTACGTCGCAGCGACCTACCGCACCTCGACATTCACAGTATATGCGCCCAGCCTCGGGCTGCTTGCGATCAGGACTGCCTTGCCGGTCGCTTCCTTGGCCTTGACGTAGACAGCCCCCTGCCCGCCTTGCGGGGCGAAGGGATTGGTGCCGATGATCTCCACCGGCCCCTCAGCCGCGAAAGTGACGACCTCACTTGAGTAAGGCGTCACGTTCCCGAATTTGTCCACAATCTGGAAGTTGAGCGCCGTCATATCCTGACCGTCGGCGACCAGTTCTGCCGAATCCGCCCAGAGCTTGATCTCTTCGGGCAGCGGATCGCAGGTCCGCCAGACTTCAATGACCTTCTCTCCGCCGATGCAGCCCTCGACGCGCGAGTCCGTCCATGAGGCGCCCCACAATCCGCCAAGGCCTTTCAGGATGAACGGAGGGTGCTTTAGTCCCGGGAATTCCTTCACGGCGGGATAGAACTCCCCTCGGAATTCATCGCCAACGTGGAGGCGAACGGTGTCGCAGTTGCTCAAGATCAACAGCGGCTCAACCCCGCCTACCGAACGATCCCCACGAGTCCAGTTAGTAGCCAGCTCAAGGACGACTTTCTTCGCCGTGTCGGCCTGGCTTGCGTAGAGGTGCGCGGCCCACTTCGGCAGCCGGAAGATGTCCGACACGCCGTGGTAGCACATCCTGTCGCCGGAGCCAAAGGAGTCGTGAGTGTTGTAGTCGAACGCGCACCAGCCGATTGCGCCCGCGATGCGCTTATCCAGCATCTGGGCGTTCTGGATTCGAGCATGGCGCAGGGTGTGTTCGACCTTACGCTCCTCACCATCGAATGTCTTTGTCGGGAACATGTGACCGCTGAATTCCGTGATCAGCCACGGCGTGACCAGAGGGTCGATTGCCGTGTTGCTGAAGTCGTTGAACGTATACACGTCCTCGAGGAGTTCACTTTCCTTGAAGCAGCGAATGCCTCCGGTCTGGCGGCTGGTGTCGAGTTCGTGGGCGATTCGATTGGTCTCCGTGTAGAAGTCATGGTCGTCGCCGGATTCGTTGATACGGACGCCCCAGAGGATAATCGACGGATGGTTGTAGTCACGGGTGATCATCGACTGAACATCGCGATAAGAGATTTCTTTCCATGCGTCATCACCGATGTGCTGCCAGCCGGGGATTTCTTCCAGCACGAGCAAGCCAATCTCATCGCAGCGATCCAGGAAGTACGGCGACTGCGGATAGTGCGAGGTGCGCACGATGTTCAGAGCCATTTCGTGCTTCAGAATATCCGCGTCCCGCTTCTGAAGCCGCTCCGGCGCGGCCTGCCCGATGTAAGGGAACATCTGGTGCCTGTCCAGTCCAATCAGCTTCACGACCTCGCCGTTTAGGCGGAACGCTCCGTCCTTGTGGAACCAGGCCTCGCGAAAGCCGAACCGAGTGCTGTACGTATCGAGGACGCTGCCATCCGCGTTTTTCAGCGTTGCTTCGACCTGGTAGAGGTTCGGCTCATCGAGCGACCAGAGCTTGATTCCGTCAAGGCCGTCCAATGCAATCGTGCCGCGCGCGCCAGTGATCGGAAACGTCTTTTCGGCAACCGTTCCGCCGGATAGCTCTTTCAGCGACAGCGTCACGGATTGGCCGGCAGCGGGTTCTTCGACATCGACATCCGCTTCCAGCTTGGGTGAAGCCAGCACATCGATGCCGCGCGCGAAGAGGTTCTTGATGTATGATTTGCCGCAAGTCCTCAGCCAAACGTCCCGGTAGATGCCACCGAAGGTCATATAATCGACGACGTGGCCGTAGGGAGGGATGTCGGTCCGTTCTGTAGAATCCACGCGGACGGCAATGAGCGCCTCGCTGCCCGGTTCAACCAGCCCCGTAAGTTCCACGCTGAAGGGGGTATAGCCGCCCTTGTTCTCCATCACCTTCTCGCCGTTGACAAAAACCTCGGCAGCGATCATCACCGCATCGAAATCGAGGAAGACGCGCTCGCGGTCCGGCACCTTGATCTCTTTGCGGTACCACGAGACGAATTGATACTCCTTATCGCCAAAGCAGTGGTGCGGAAACAGCTTGTTCGTATGAGGAACGTTGACATTCTCCCACGCAGTGTCGTCAAAGCTCGGCGACTCCGCGCCGGATATATCCTGGGGGCAATAGAGCCATCCCTTGTTGATATTCTGCCTGTCGGCCATCGATGGTACCTCCTGGAATCGTTAACAGATTGGGGTTCTGCGCGTGTGGTTGCTAGTCCTGCGTAGGCGGCAATAACGCGTTCACGATTACGTCCGGGCGCTTTGATCTCAGTACTTTACGTATCCCTTGCTTGCGGGGTCGAGATACACGGGAATGGGCGCGTCAGGAAAGCGAACAGGTTCAAGAAAGCAGTTGAAACGCAGCAAATCATCGTTCGTGCATTCCCAAAGTGACTTGGTCAGTTGCACATACAGATTCTCGCCCCACCTTTCCACAAGATAGGCCTCAGACATCCGCACTATTCTGTCCACTCCCCCCAGACACTCAATGTGCTTGGCGGAGAGAATGCTACCCCAGCAGGCTCGTGGAACGAACTCACTGAACCGTCGTCTCCTCGACTGATAGAAGCCTATCTCCTTCGCAAACTGCTTGCGCGGGTGATCGGGTCCGTACTGCCTGAGCCGCTCGTCATCTTCAACATGCGAGCTGTAGGTGAACCTGACGGTCGCATCCACGTGGAAATGGGTAAGGCCACTCGCTATGCATCCGTAGTCGATGGGAAACTCAGTGACAAGTTTGCGCACGTAAGACAGAGCGGCGGATTGGTCGTACGATGCCTCTGGACCGCTGACCACTAGATCTCTGACTTCCGACGAATAGATGCGTGTGGCGGTCATGTAGAAGTAGAAGATGTCGCGGCCCGACAGGCTCTCGTGCGGATCAAGCTCGACGTCGAACCCGTGAATAAAGTGAACCTTGCCCTGCATACTGCGATTAAGCACGTCCCGAAGACCCTTCTCGTTCACCAGCCGATCCTTGCCGAAGTTGTCTTTGGTGCTTGTAGGTCCAATCTGAGCCAGTTGCACGCCGCAGACTCTGCCCTTCGGTTCAGCCAAAGCAGCGCGCACCCAATCACCCGCGTTATCGTCTTCCACGCGCGGAGAGTACAGCGCTATGCCGAACCAACGCTTATCCGGTAATGCTGTCCTACCGTGTCCATCTGATGCTCCGAAAAGCCACTGCCTCCACTTGCTCATCGCACCGCCATCCTGACAACCCTGTTCATCACGGGATAGGAGTCCTCTGATACGAGTTCGCGGCGGGAGCCCTTTGCCGTGACGAACCGGCGATAGGTTGCGACGCAGAAGCCAGGGTGGCCTCTGTTGACAAGCTTCCACCGACCGCCTGCAGTACCGGCGCTGGCCAGGACGATCTGGCCGGGACGGGTCACAGTTCTCACCTCTGACTCGATCTCGACCGTGCTCGTGGGCTTGCATCTGGAAAGCATCTTGAACGCAAGCTTGTCGCCCTTGACCTGGCCGACTATCCGCACCGGCGCTGATAGGGTGTTCTTGAATTTGAGATCGATGTCGGAGTAAGCGACTGCTGCGTCACGGCCCAGAGGCGCATATCTGGCGGGCCAGTGATGGTGATGACGCTCGATGATCTGCAAGCCTGCCAGCAGAGCGGCGTTGTAGAGCGTGGTCGAGGCCTGGCAGACTCCCCCACCCCAGCTTCGGATCAACTCGCCGTCGTAGCTCACGGGCGCTTTCACGTAACCCATATCCGCGGTCCACGGCCCTACCCGCTTCACGAATGAGAACACCTGACCCGGCTGCAGCACTGTCCCATTGATCCGCCGCGCCGCAAGCGTGAGGTTGTGGACCTGCGAAGGCGTCCTGCCCTGCAGGCCCGTCACGTAGCACGCGATCTCATGCTCGCCCGATGGCGCGGAGCCCGCCCATATCCCTAGGGCGACTATCACCGCCAGACCGATTCCTATCGCGGCAAGACGGAGCTTCATCTGATTGTGAACTCCGTTTCCCCGGTCGTGGCCCGGATGCTGGGGTCATACATCGAGAACGCCTGCGCGGGCAGAGCCGTATACGTTCCCGCGAAGCCGGCCCGCATTCGGTAGTCGATCACCTGCTTGCCCGCACTCAGGTAGTCGAGGTAGAACGACACCTTGTCATCGCGGATGTCCTGACCGGCCCACCAGTAGTTCCAATCATAGAACTCAACGTCGCCCCGGCTCATGATCTCGCAGCCCGCCGGAATGCTGTCCTCCAGAAGCATATGCCTGAACGGCGCGCTCGCGTAGATTGTCAGCCGCACCAGGACTGTCTCGCCCGTGCCGCATCCACTGATAGGATTGCCGGCCGGTCGGTCGATTTCACCCTGGTTGAAGTTAGGAGAAGGCAGATAGTAGGCGCGCGAAACGCGAAGCCCCGCTCCGCTGACAAGCGGCGGCATAGACTTCTTCGCGATGTACTGCGTGAGGTTCGTCGAGTAGTAGACGTTGCCGGTCCCGGACTTCCTGATCTCGACTTGGTTCCTTCCCTTGCCGAGGTTCGGGGCCGTGATGGTGAACTCTGTTTGCGGCGCGTAGACCGAGGCCTTGTCGAAATGCACCGTGCCGACAGACTTGCCGTTGACCAGCACCGTGACGGTCTCGTTCGGGGTAAGCTCCTTGGTCGTCTTCAGGAACTCGGACATGGCGTAGAGGACCATCGCCGTGCCCCGAGTAGACCACCAGTAATCATCGCGCCGTGACTTCATCAGCCAGCGGACGATATCGTAGACACGCGGATCGTTTGGCGCGATCTTGATCGCCGCCTGCAGCCCGAGCGCGGTCGGCTCGATGGCGCCACCGTCGTATCGGTATCCGCCCGACCAATGTATGCCATCACCGCCGGAGATGCTTTGGCTGAACAGCCGGCCGAGCATCGCCTTCGCCCGATCATTCTGGCCGTGCTTCTGATACGCCAACGCAAGCACCGCAAGGGTCTCGTTTCCGAGCTGGTATCGAGCGGCAATCCAGTCCAACTGGGTCGAAACATCCCTGCCGCCCAGGGACAGCACGTAGAGCCCATAGGCGCGGGGGTAGACATATATCTTCTCATTGGACGTCACCTGATCGCTGAGCCACTTCAGGCCCCTGTTCAACACATCTTCTTTGACCGGGAAGCCCGCTTCTTTGGCCCGAATCAGCGCGTAGCAGACGTAGGATGTCATCCAAACGTCGGATTTGCCGTATTGGCACCAGGACCAGCCGCCGTCAGACAGTTCAAATCGATAGAGCCGCGCGAAGCCCTTGTGCACCATATCAGGCAGTTGCGCCTTGAGCTTCGGGTTGTGCAGCCCCAGCGTCTTCATCGACTGGAGCAGGATCACGTCAGGCAGGAACGTGCTGACGGTCTGCTCCGTGCAGCCATAGGGATACTGCGCGAGGTAGTCGAGCGAGCCCAGGATCGATGACGCCAGAGATGGCGCAAGCCGCACTTTCAACCGCGTCGCTTCCAGTATGGCGTCGTTGCGTACGGGAATGCTTAGGGCCTTGCTGCTGCCGGTCAGGACGGCAGCAGTCGAGGTAGAACTCTCCTGGCCGTGCGGCTTCACGGGCAAGTCCAACTGGACAGCATCGCCTGCGGTTTCACCCTCAGCCCGTACGCCGACAGCAAATGCTCCCGGCTTCGGCGCGGATACTTGCCAATCGATACGCTCGGAGCCGTCGTTCTTGACGAATACGCTACGTTCGAGGTCGTCCTCGACTTTCAGCCGAGGCGCGCGGATGGTTATCTTGACGCGCTGATCCTTGCCCGTGTAGTTGTGAACCACGGCAGTGAGCACGGAGCGATCACCCTGAACGAGGAAGCGCGGCAGTTCCAGCCGGACGAGCATCGGCTGCCGCGCGATGACGGTATTGGTCGCCTGGCCGCATAGAGTGTTGACGGTGACGCCGCGAACGGTCGCGCGCCAGGTCGTAAGGTTATCCGGCAGATCGAAGCTGACCCGCGCCTCGCCCTTGGAGTCCGTGATGATATTGGGTCCCCAATACGCAGTGTCGAGGAAGCGCTTGCGCACGCGAATCTTCATCGGCTC
>Ga0209638_1002618_pt1 | contig 10999 bp, 10 predicted proteins | sample BarGraNGADG00211_FD_184490 | JGI IMG/M metagenome (GOLD analysis project Ga0209638, IMG submission 184490) | Arctic peat soil microbial communities from Barrow, Alaska - Barrow Graham LP Ref core NGADG0002-211 (SPAdes) (version 2) | ecosystem: Environmental > Terrestrial > Soil > Wetlands > Peat... | reverse complement strand
GCCCGGGTTTGGCGAGTGGTCGACGCCACGTCACGCGCCCGGGTTTGGCGAGTGGTCGACGCCACGTCACGCGCCCGGGTTTGGCGAGTGGTCGACGTTCCACACCGCAGCTCGACCTGGCCATGCCGGCTGTCCTTTTGGGCGAGTCGACCATGATCGTTCCGTCGAGTTCGAGTTGCAGTTGACCAGGTAAGGATCCAATGGCCAGGCCGATCGTGCTGATCCATGGGGCGTGGATGACCCCGGCCTGCTGGTACCTCATCGTCGCCCTGCTGCCTCTCGCGGTCCTCGCGCCGCTCGGCGTCCCAGCCTGCCTCTTGCCATTCGGAGCCTATCTGGCGATTCCGTTCGCGATCCACCTGGCCGGCTGCATCGGCGACGTGACGATCGCCTGTCGAGTTCTCAGGACCGCTGGGGGCACGGCCTGCGAGGACCTGCGCGACGGAGTTCGCTTCTGGAAAGCAGAGGCGTAGGCGCGCTCTCGACCCGCGTGGTGGCTCCGGTCAGGCGTTGATCTGACGACCCGCCACCGCCATCGCCGCCTCGCCGACCGCTTCGGCCAGGGTCGGATGCGGATGCGTGGCGGCGCCGATCTCCCAGGCCGTGGTTTCGAGGGTCATGCCCAGCGCCGCTTCCGCGATCAGGTCCGTCACGCTGGGCCCGAACAGATGGACGCCCAGCACCTCATCCGTCGTAGCGTCGGCGATCACCTTGGCGAAACCCTCGGTCTCGCCCACGATCACGGCCTTCGCGACGGCGGCGAAGTTGAAGACGCCCTTCTTGATCGCGATCCCCCGCTCCTCGCACTGCTGCTCCGTCAGGCCGATCGAGGCTACCTGAGGATGCGTGTAGGTGGCACGCGGCTGGAGATCGTAGTCGATCTGCTCCGGACTCTCGCCCGCGATCTCGTGGACCGCCACGATCCCCTCGTGCGCGGCCACGTGGGCGAGCATCAGACCGCCGATCAGGTCGCCGATGGCGTAGACGTGCGGCTCGGCCGTGCGCATCCAGCCATCGACCTTCACGAAGCCACGTTCGAGCTCGACTTTCGTCGTCTCGAGGCCCAAATCCTCGGTATTGGCTGCCCGGCCGGTCGCCACCAGCAGCTGTTCGACGTCTAACTCTTCGGCTTTGCCGCCCTCAGGCCCGACCGTGAGTGAGACGCCGTCGTCACCGACCTTCACCGCCGCCACGTCGAACCGCGCCCTGGTCACGACCTTGATCCCACGCCGCGTGAAGCTGCGTTCCAGCGCGGTACTCACGTCGCGGTCCTCGAGCGGCACGATCCCGGGCAAGTACTCGAGCAGCGTGACCGAGACGCCGAGGTCGTGGAAGAGCGAGGCAAACTCGGACCCGACCGCGCCCGCCCCAACGATGGCGATGGACTTCGGGAGATCCGCCTTTGTGGTCACGTCATCCGAGGTGATGATCCGCCGACCGTCGGGCACGAGGCCGGGCAGGCTCTTTACGCGACTGCCCGTGGCCAGGATGACGTTCGCGGCGTGCAACACCTGCTCGCCCCCGGCGCCGGGAGTGCCGTCCTCGCCGTTGAGCGCCACTCGGACCGTGCCCGCCCCATCCAGACGGCCGCGGCCCCCGACCCAGGTCACCTTGTTCTTGTCGACCAGGGTGCGCAGACCGGTCCACATCCGCTTGACGACCTGATCGCGCCGGCGCGCTATCTGCTCGTAGTCGAAGCCGGGCTTACCTTCCAGCAGGATCCCGAAATCCTTGGCCTTCTTGAGGCGTGCGAATAGCTCGGCCGATTCGATGAGAGCCTTCGTCGGGATACAGCCGAGGTGCAGGCACGTGCCACCGATCTTGCTCTGCTCCACGAGGGCAACGCGCATGCCGAGCTGAGCGCCCCGGAAAGCAGCTGTGTAGCCGCCCGTGCCACCGCCGAGGACGATCAGGTCGAAGTCGTTGTTGGTGCTTGCAGCCATGGGTGTGGCGGCCTCGCGCTTCGGGTGGTGGATCCGGTGGGCCAGGCATCGCCGCCCCGGGTGGTCACCCTGGCATCTTAAGCGTCGAGCGAAATAGCGGCAACCGGACCGGGTAGGGCCGGCGCGGGGCGGAACACGAAACGACCCGGGCTGCTGGCCCGGGCCGTCGTGCTGGTTGCAGGCCAGCGGCTAGTTGTTCCGGACGCTCCGGAAGCAGTCGCTGCAGTAGACGGGCTTGCCGTTCGTGGGGCGGAACGGAACCTCGGTTGACTTCCCGCATTTGCTGCATGTGGCGGCGAACATCTCGCGCGGCCCGCGGTCGTACCCGCCGCCGAGTCCACCGCCACGGCTGGAGCCGCCCTCCGGTCGCGACGCCTTCCGCGCGTTTCGGCACGGATTGCATCGTTTCGGGTCGGAGAAGCCCCGCTGGGCGTAGAAGTCCTGTTCGCTCGCGGTGAATACGAACTCCTGTCCACAATCGGCGCAGGCCAAGATCTTGTCCGTGTACACGAGAGACTGGAACTCCTCTCCGTAGCCGTCCCTCCGTGTCCTCGCGGCTGCGCGTGAGCGGCCCGGTCGTCGTGCTACTTCCGACGCGCTCACGGCCAGTCCGCGAGCTTCGCGGCGGGATTCTACGTCTCACCTGATCCCGTGCATAGGGTTGCCCGACCTCGACGGATTGCCCGACTTCCACTCGAGCACTCCCATATCTCCAGCCACACTTCGGACGATCGACGGCCGATCCAGCCAACACCATCGCCCTGGGGCGCACGCCGCTCTCAGCCGCGATCCGCCTCCTGCGGAATCCCGATAGGGGCTACGAGAACGCGCCCCGCCACCATGGCCCCTCGCCGCGTGAGCAGGCCGGTCTTGGGTCGATGGAACGTCACCGTGAGGTGCGCACGCACGACCGGATCCGATAGATCGCCGCTGGTCAGGTCCACTGCCGTGGGGCTGTCCACCGAAACGATCGGGATGCCGGCTCTGCGGGCCCGCTCCACCAGTTCCACGGCCGACCGGATCGGCTCGCGCAGAGCTCCCTGCACGCCTGTCCCGAGCAGTGCGTCCACGACGATCGCGGCCTTCTCGACGCCCTGACCGAGGATCGCCACGTCTCTCGCCACCGGCGTGTGGATCCGCTCCACTCCCTCTTCGGCCTCGAGCCGGTCCCAATTACGCGCGGAGTCATGGCCCGTGGGCCGCCCCTCCGTCGCGACCAGAACGACAACCGAACGAGTGCCGTGGCGCGCCAGATGGCGTGCGGCGACGAAACCGTCGCCGCCGTTGTTTCCCGGGCCGCACAGGAAGAGCACCGGACCCTTGTTCCAGCGCTCGGTCTCGATGGCGAAGGCTCGCACGGCGGCAGCGACTGCGCAGCCGGCATGCTCCATCAGCCGCGAGCCCGGGACGCCCAGAGCCTGGGCCCGACGATCGGCGCCGCGCATGGCCTCCGCCCCGATGGCGGCCGACTGCGCACATCTCGCCCACCGAAGCGCCAGCCCGTCGAGGTTCAGATCGAACAGCGTCGGATCGTCGGCAGCAGCCGGCGGGCGCCCCCCATCGCCCGAATCGGCAGCGCCCGCGACGACCTCGGCTACGTCCCGGTTTGCCGCCGGACGCGGAGCCGCCGCCGGCTTCCTTGCCGCCGGCTCGCCGCTTGGTTTGGCCGGGACGTCACGTCCTGGCGTGGGCAACGCGTACCTCCTTGCCGGCATCTAGCCGGTATTTTGTAACCCGGCCGCCACGCCGTTGATTGTCAAATGAACCAGACGGCGGAAGCGCTCCTGTTCGGGATCGTCCTCCGGCAGCGCACGCAGCCTCGCTAGAAATCGCACCTGGATGTGGGACAGCGGGTCGATGTAGGGCCGGCGCAAGCGTATCGACCGGCCGGCAGTCGGGTCGGTCTCGATCATCTTCTTGTGGCCGGTCACCATCGCCAGCATCCGAATCGATCGTTCGTATTCGGCTTCGATTCGGCCCCACAGCCGCTCACTCCGACGATGGTGGGCCAGAGCGGCATACAGGCGGGCGATCTGGAACTCGGAGCGGCTAAGTATGAGCTCTGCGTTGTCGAGCGCGCTGGTGAGGAACGGCCAGTCCCGGTACAGTTCCGCGACCCCGGCCAGTGAGCCCTCTCCGTGGGCCTTCTCGTACCCCTCGAGCGCCGATCCGAGGCCATACCAGGCCGGCAACCCGATGCGCGACTGGGACCAGGCGAAGACCCACGGAATTGCGCGCAACGTCTCGATGCCGTTGGTCGGGATTTCGCCCGGCGGTTGAACTGGAGCCCGGGCCGGCTCGGGTGCGCCGCGACGCGCGGGCCTTGAACCGAGAGCCATCGTCGACAGCTCCGCAATCGGAGTCACGGCTCGGAAGAAGTCCCCGAAACCTATCTCGTCGTAGACCAGCGACCGATACGCCTTGCGGGCGAGCAGCGCCAGCTCGTCCATCGTGGCCTGCCCGCGCGCATCTACCTCGTCCACGCATTCGTCATGCTCGTCCGTCGAAGCCACGACTACCGCGCTCCCGATCAGGCCCAGGTGATGCTCTGCCAGCACGATGTTCGAGTAGCTGGCGGCCACCATCTCGCCCTGCTCGGTCATCTTGAAGCGGCCGTCGATCGAACGCGGCGCCTGGGCCAGGATTGCGCGGTTGGTAGGGCCGCCACCCCGCCCGATCGCGCCGCCGCGACCGTGGAATAGAGTCAACTCCACTCCGTGCCGGCGTGCTACGTCGGCGAGGCTGGCCTGGGCTCGATAGAGCATCCAAACCGCGGCCAGGAAACCGGACTCCTTGTTGGAGTCGGAGTATCCGAGCATCGCTTCCTGGCGGTTGCCCCGCGCGGCCAGGTGGCGCTTGTAGTCGGCGTCGCTCAGCAGGGCCTCCAGCGTCTCGCCGCAATGGGCGAGCGCGTCGGCCGATTCGAACAGCGGCACGACGTCGAGCGCGGCGAGACCGCGGACGATGCCGGCCGTCTTGACGGTCGGCACGATCGCCGTGGCCGCGAGTTCGGCAAGCTCCAGAACCCGAAGCACGTCGGCGGCGGATCGCGTGAAGCTGACCACGTAGCGATGGCAGGCCTCTTCGCCGAACCGCCGCTGGATCGCCGCGATGGCGCGGAACGTCCCCAGCACCTCTCCCGCAGTCACACCCGGCACGAGGTCGCGGGCAAGATCCGGTGATCCGCCGCCGTGAGCCATCAAGGCGCGTAGCGCCTGCTCATGCACCTCGGAGTGCTGGCGAACCTCGAGGGACGCGAGATGGAACCCGAACGTCTCGACCTGCCAGCGCAGGTCCTGGATCTCCCCATAGGCGACGCGGGCGAGCCGATCCGCGACAAGAGACGTCTGCAGCTCGTCGAGCTCGTCGATGAGCTGCGCCGCGCTCTCGTAGCGTCCGCCCACGGGGCCGGCCGTTTCCGTCAGGTAGGCGCGCGTGCGACGCAGTCGTTCGGCGATCGCCCCAAGGCGGCGGCGGTAGGGCTCGTCGGAATAGCGTCGAACCAGCTCCCGCATCGTTTCGGGCAGCTCTTCGGCGTCACGTGCAAGTCGTGACGCGACGTCAGGCTGAACCTCTGCCCGAGGCACGTCCACGGCAATCGCCAGGATCAACCGGTTCGCGACCGCCTCGTAGCCGCGCAGCACGTGGTCGGCATGGGTGCGCGGAACCTGCCGGGTGAGCTCCGCCGTCACGTATGGATTGCCGTCGCGATCGCCACCAATCCACGAACCCCAGCTCAGGAAAGCCGGCACGGCGGGCGGACGCGTGCCACTCAGTCCGGCATCGCCGGCCAGATCGAGCTCCGCGGCACGTTCGGCTCTTGCCGAGAGGCCCTTCATCCCGGGCAGCCCCACCCGCGCCGCCCTTCCCTCCCCGTCCGGCCCCAGAGGCGCGGCAGCCTCAGCCTCGACTCCTGCGCCGGCGCGGTCGAGCGCGCGATCGAAAGCCCGATATACCCTCGGCACCGCTCGGAAGAGCGTCTCGTCGAAGAACGCGAGCGCCGTTCGCACCTCATCCATCGGCTCGGGCGCGAGCTTGCGGACCGACGACGACCGCCACAGCAGGCTGATCTCCTCGCGCAACCGGCGCCTGATCTCGGCGTCCTCGGCCGGCCTGATCCTGGGATCGTCCAGTTGCTCGAGCAATCGATAGCAGCGCCGCAATGCCGTCAGCGTCGTCCGGCGCCGTGCCTCGGTGGGATGCGCGGTGAGGACGGGCGTGATCCGCAACCTGCCCACCAGGCCCTTGATGCGGTCCGGAGTCCAGCCTCGCTGCACCAGCCAATCAATCGCGGCGTCGGGCGAGCCATCCGGCGGCTCGTGCGGCTCGTGCGGCTGCTGAGCCAGCTTGACCTGCCGGACGGCGTTGCGCTCTTCGGCCAGATTCACGAGCTGGAAGTAGAGGCTGAAGGCACCCGCCAGCGATTCCGCCTGACCCACGTCCAGTCGGTCGAGCTCCGCCGCCATCGCATCTCCGGCGGCGGCGTCATCGTTCTCGTGGAAGGCGATCGAACGGTGGCGGCAGCGCTCCACGAGATCCAGCAAACCCGATCCGCCCTGCTCGGCGATCACCTGGCCGAGCAACGCGCCCAGCAGCTTGACCTCCCGAGCGAGGGGGTCGCGTGTCCCTCCGGTTCCGACCTCCTGCGGCTCGGCCCGGACCGCCGCATTCCGGGCAGCCCGGGGCGCCGGCTGACGCTGGCTTCCGCGGGTGGCGACCATAGTCGCGAGCATACAGCCCTCGGACCCGGCACCCACGCTATCGCCTCCAACGATAGCCAAATGTGCCTCACGGAATGGTACGAACGGGGTACCAAGGAACGCCCGATGCTGACGACATCTACTGTGGAGCGTACCCGCTGCCAATTGCACTCTCACGCCGTGGGAGGCCTTGTGAACCGAAGGCGAACCACCTTCCTTGCGATCGGACTCGTTCTGGCCGCGGGAATTGCGAGCACGACCCTGATGCTCGCCGTCTTGAGCGGCTTCGGGACGGGCCACGGCGACGTCATCGTCCCTGCCGGACAGTCGGGCGCGCTGAACGCCGCCCTCGCTGTCCTCGGCGGTGCGGTTCTGCTCGCGATGGACTCCGCCCGCCACTCGACCCGGCGCCGTCGCCCGCAACCGACTCCCCGTGCCGCTGACCCGCTGCGACCCCGACTTCGATAGGCAGTCGCGCGGCTGAGTTGCCGACCACGGGCCGCCCCGCCGCCGGCGAACCCGGCGACGGGGCGGCCCGCCACTCCCCCACCCGGGCGCCGCGCGGCGATGCGCCCCAGCCGCGCCTGCACCGAGGTAGGGCGCACGCCTCCCACTCGAGCCCCGCGCGCGCTACGATCCGCGCCGTGGCGATCGACATGCTGCCCAGTACCCCAATCGCGGACCCTCCCTCAGCCGAGGTCATGCCGCTGACCGTCCTGTACGACGGCGATTGCGGCGTCTGCAGCGAGACGGTCCGCCAGCTTCGGCGCTGGGACCACGAGTCGAAGTTCGAGTTCCTGGCCTTCGAGCCAAGCGCGCGGACGACACGGAACGTCTCGACGCCGTGCGGAACGAGCGTGCGCTACGAGAGCCGTGGCTCACCCGTGTATGTGTTCGAGCACACTGGGCAGGTGTGGGTCGTTTTCTATGGCACCCGTAGCGACCGGCCCGAATAGGCCGGCGCGACTGGTCCGACGCAGAGCCACCTGTTCGGGTAGTGATACTCGGGCCGTTGGTCACGCACATGGATGACGCAGACCCGGTCACACGAACGCCTCGCGGGCATAGCCTGAAGCATCATGAGCAGCGTCCCAATCCACCTCACTTCCCTCGTGCTCGCGCAGCCTGCCTCGATTGACGTCGGCCGCGCATTTCAGATGCTGTCCGAGGCAGGGGCCGAGTGGCTCGGCACGCCCGTGAGCCCCACCGATCCCGGAACGCGTCGTTACCTCTCCGACCTCAGCTTCCCGGTGCGTGAACGAGCGCCTCAACTCACCTTCAAGAAGGCCGCGTTCGTGGATCTAGGCGCGGTCCGTGCCACGCCCGAGGGTTGCGTAGCCGAGATCGGCTGGCACTCGTCGTCGCTGGCGCCGCTATTTCCGGTGTTCGCCGGCCACCTCGTCATCAGCGCCACGGAGATAAGGCTGGAGGGGCTCTACGCTCCGCCCGGAGGTGGAGTCGGCGCCGCACTCGACCGGGCCTTCCTCAACATCGCCGCTCGCGGAACGGGCCGCTGGTTCCTCGAACGGGCCGTGGAGGCGCTTGCGTTGGACGAGGCGTCGGTCACCGTCAGGCCGGCTGTAGCCCGTCCGAACGCGACCGTGTCTTGAAGATGAACGCGCGGCTGGTCTTGCGTTCAGCGGCAGGGAAATCCACGCCCATCGCAGAAAGTGTCCCTTTTCAGGCGAGTTCGTAAGACATCTGGTATAGATTCCCAAGGCCGACCGGAGTATGGTTTGGCCCCGCCGGGCGCACGCGTCACCCGGCATCCCCAAGAGGAAGGAGGGTCTAGTGCCTGAGCCGTCCGCCATCGAGGGGGTCTTGCGCGCTCTCGTCGAGGCTATGGAGGCCCGTGAGGCCGCCGAGCCCGACCTGCCGGAATGGGAAGCCAACGCGCGGCTCCGAGCCGCCGAGGCGAGCCTGCTCCGGCTCTATCGAGAATCGGGGCGCAACCAGCCCCGTCGCGTCGGCATCGAGATCGAGGCCTCGCCTGCCGCCTTTGGACCCACGGCGGTCGAGGTCGCCTGACCCCTCGCGCGGTCGTGTCCTTCTAACTCGCCCCCGGCCCGTCAAGCCGATTCCGGGGGCGAGATTGATTCCCGCCACCGGGAGATGTCCGGCAGGCGGGCCGGTTCACCCGGGCCGCCGGTCGTCGGCCGCGCGCTCGCGCCTGTTGCGCTGAAGTTGCCTGAAGTTGCCTCACTCCACGGCCGATACCCTGCTCAGTTGGGCAAGAACCTGCCATGGAGCCTGCCGTGCTAGTCCAGGTGACGGAAAAGCCAAACGCAAGCGGAACCCGCGGGGACCGCCGCCTGCGCGTGGTTTATAGGCGAGAACTGCAGGAGAGCGTCTTCTTCTCGGGGCTCGTCGTGGCGGTCATGGTCGCGGGAGCTACCGTGATCATGGACATAGTCATGCCGAACGTCGCCGTGGAGGAAACGGCTCTAAACGCGCCCCTGGTTGCGGCCGCACTGGTCGCCGCATACCTGTCCCGCTGCCGTGGCCGCCACTACATCGTGCCGCTGGGGATGGTGCTCGGTCTGCTGCCGATCGTCTCCTCCATCGACTCGATTCTCTTGTCGCCTGGATCGGAGCCTCTTGCCCTCGGGACTCTCGGTCTCATTCCGCTGGCGTTCGCGGTCTTCGTCCCCCTCCAGCGCTGGCAGCACCTGACCTGGCTCGTCGCCGCCAACGGGCTGTTCTTCGGATGCTTCCTGATCGGAAGTCTCAGCGGGAGCTGGGGACCCCTACTGACAGCCTTGATCACCTCGTCGATCATCGCATCGACGATGAGCATGGGCGCGAATGAGGTGCAGCTGCGGCGACGCCGTAAGATGAACGGCCAACTCCTCGCAGTCCGCGGCCTCTACGGCCGCATGAAGGAGCACGAACTCGATCTGCGACGACAGGACGAGTTCCTGTTCATGCAGCAGGAGACTCTCGTGGTCCAGCAGGCCGAGCTTCTGCGGCTCAATGAGGAACTCGAGACGATCGCCCGCCTGGACGCCTTGACCGGTCTGGGGAACAGATTGCGACTCAACGAGGACCTCGCCCAGATCGCCGGACGAATCAAGCGCAATGGCGGCACGGCCGGCCTCCTCCTCATGGACCTGGATCACTTCAAGCGCCTCAACGACTCGCTCGGCCACCTGGCCGGAGACGCGGCGCTGCGAGGCGTGGCGGACGCGCTCAAGCGCACGAGCCGCATCGGGGACGGCCTGTACCGCTACGGCGGCGAGGAGTTCCTGGTCATCCTCCACGACGCCGACGCGGCCGTCCTCAAGGTCGCGGCGCAGCGCTACCTCACTGCGATCCAGGCTGCCGGCATGCTTCACGGAGAGAATATGCCGTGGGGTGTGGTCACGGCCAGCGCCGGCGCAACGGAGCTCTCGCAGCGCAACTGCAACGACGTCGACGGGGCGCTGCACATGGCGGACGAGGCGCTGTATCTGGCCAAGGATCGGGGCCGCAACAGGTGCGAGGTCCTGATCTACTCGGCCGCCGAAATGGTTCCCCTCGACCAGCAGCGGGCGGCGAGTTAGAGTCCCCGGCGCTGCGCTGCGCCCCATGCGAGCGGCGCTCGCGGCGCGATGTTACCGTCTCGGGCATGTACCGAGATCGAGAATGGTGGCTACCCGAACTTCAGTTCGGCGTCTCCGCATTTGCATCGCTCATGGCAATCCTGATGGTCTTCGCCGCCGTGGAGGGTGTCTCGCTCGCCATCAGAATCCCGGCGCCCGATCGGATCGGTGAGGGAATCGCCTGGACCCTTGGCACGCCGCTGGCACGAGCCCAGCAGTTCGCGCCGTTCTTCCTGGCGTCGTTCGTGGGATTCCGCCTTCTCGTCCCGACCTTCGCCGGCGTGGCGCCTCGCACGGTGGCCGTTGTCGTTGTGACCTGGCCCCTGGTGTTCGCCGGCTTCGTCAGCTACGGCGACCTCTCCAGCGTCCTGTACTTCGGTGCCATCGGTATCGTGTGGGCGCTCGTCATGCCACTTCCGAGCAAGAACCTGCTCGTCTACGGCCCGATTATCGGAGGCGCGATCGTAGGCCTCGCCTTCGACGCCTTCGCCCTGCCGAACGACGGGCTCTTGTTCGCCATCCTCTGGTGTGCCTGGCGCCTCTACCGGCGTCACATGGACGAGGTCGCGGCAACGGCTATCGCGGCCGGCTTCGTGCCCGCCGTGCTGGCATTGCACGACATGCCGAGCATGCACTTCACGGGTCAGGCGGTCTACACCACGACCGAGATCGCCGTCCTGCTGGCCATCGCCACCGCGGCTCTGCTCTTCTCGCAGGTGAAGGCCGATCTCCCGGAGACTACCAAGGACGCAGACGCAAGCGCGGACGAATAGCG
>Ga0209638_1002616_pt1 | contig 11002 bp, 8 predicted proteins | sample BarGraNGADG00211_FD_184490 | JGI IMG/M metagenome (GOLD analysis project Ga0209638, IMG submission 184490) | Arctic peat soil microbial communities from Barrow, Alaska - Barrow Graham LP Ref core NGADG0002-211 (SPAdes) (version 2) | ecosystem: Environmental > Terrestrial > Soil > Wetlands > Peat... | reverse complement strand
CACTGGCTGTGGGTCGTCTCAGCGCGGGTCGGGGCGGTCGACGTTCCAGTGCCGTCCGACCGTAGCCAGCCACATACCGTCCTCGAGCGGCCTCAACAAGAACCGGCTGATCACTCGTTGGCTGCCCAGGTGGTCGCCATACAGCAGATCGACTGCGATGCGCTCGGGTGCGGCGATCCGCCCGCCGACGTCGTCGAGCTCCGGCTCAGCCGGGTCACGGAACGCGCCCTGCCAGAACGCGACGTCACCGGCAGCGATGTAGAGGTCCCGCGTGAGCCGGCGGAAGCCGTCGAGCGCAGGATGGCCGGCCTGGGCGAGCTCAAACGAGGCTCGACACGCCACCCGTGAAGCACCGCGACGCCGTTGCCCACGTTGCGCACCGACATCGTCAGGTAGATCGCGGTGTCGGCGACTTCGGCGGTGCCGCCTCCCCCAGGGGTCAAGACGAAGTGGTCGTCCCCGAACCCGACCCTGGTCGGAGGGTCCTCCGTCCGGGAAGGCATGAGCAGGGGCCGCGTGGCGGCCAGAAGCGACTCCTCGGCGACGCGCGCCGCGCGGTTCGCGGAGCGCACCGACGCGAACGTTGCTGTCGCCAGCACCAAGGTGCCTCCCGCGGTCGCGAGCGAGGAGATCGTCACCCAGTCGGCCACCTGCACAGGATACGTGGCCGCCGCCGGGACAGCCCTCATTCCAAATGTTGCTCCATACGCAGCCCATGTTGGGTGAGCGTCGTTGATCAGGTGTCAGTGGGGTCTTCGGTCCGGTGGTGAATCCTGAGCCGCGGAACGTCGCCATGCCAACCCGGCGGCAGGGCGCTGCCGCCGGTCTGGCCTGCGCTGCCCCACCCGATCGGTGCGACTGGCCAGGAATATGACAGGCCTGGGGATGCTTGCTCCTGACGAAGCCCACGTGGCACCGTTGGTGCCTGGCTTACCCGAGAGCGGCCGATACCCCACCTACGTGGAAGGACTGTTGGATGCGAGCGTTGCAGTTCACGACGTACGGAGGTCCTGAGGTGCTCAAGTGGGCCGACGCCAGGGACCCGCACGCGGGCCCTGGACAGATTCGGATCGCCGTGCGTGCGGCCAGCGTGAACCCGGTCGACTGGAAGATGCTGACCGGGGCCATGTCGGGGGGCGAGCCCCTGGCCCGGACCGGCTATCTCGGCTTCGACGCCGCCGGAGTCGTTGACGAGGTCGGCGAGGCAGTCAAGGGTGTGTCCGTCGGCGATGACGTGCTCGGCCGGGGCCGCAACACCCAGGCGGAGTACGCGGTACTGGACTCGTGGGCCGCCAAGCCGTCGTCGGTCGACTGGGCTGTGGCGGCCGCGGCGGGCGTGGCCGGGGAGACCGCGGAACGCGGGCTTCGCCTCCTGGACGTCCAGGCCGGCGACACCGTGTTCGTCGACGGTGGTGCGGGCGGCGTGGGAGCAGCCACCGTCCAGTTGGCAGTGGCCCGAGGCGCGAGGGTGGTCGCCTCCTCGAGCCAGGCCAACCAGGACTACCTGCGCGAGATCGGGGCGACCCCTGTGCTCTATGGCGAGGGAGTGATCGCCCGGGTGCACGCTGCCGCCGGCGGCCCCGTCGACGCCGTCTTTGACGTCGCCGGCAAGACCCCGGTCGAGGACTTGGTCAGCCTGGCCCCCGAACCGTCCCAGGTCGTCACGATCGCCAACTTCGACGCCGGGCAGGCAGGGGCCCGGGTGACCGGCGGCGGCGCGGACAGCCGTCCCATGCAGGCCCTGGCCCTGGTCGCCGAGCTACTGGCCCAGAACAAACTGGTGATCAAAGTGCAGACGTTCCCGTTCACACGCGCCGACGAGGCATACCGCATCAGCCAAGGCGGTCATACCCGCGGCAAGCTCGTCCTGGTCCCCTGACCGGCCGACAGTGCCCAGCACTGGCACGGGCTGTCGCATCGTCGATGAGTTCCACCATCCTGGAACCGGGCGCCCCACCGTCCCAATAGCCGGCCAGAAGTCCGCTGGCAGGGACGACCTCAGCTCCTCGGTGCCTGGCCATCAGGTCTTGCAAACCATGGGCACGACAAACCACGACGGGCAAGAAGGAGACGACGCCGGAGCCTGCCGCGAACGCGGCGCATCCGTTGTCCGGCCCCGCAGCAGTGGCATCCGCCCATGACCAGACCCTGAGCTGCGTCGAGGCTCGACGCAGCGCGGGCCAACCATGCGGTCGGCCTCCCCAAAGGCGTCTGCCTAGGAGCCGGCGGCGGCTCGTGTGTCCCCGGAGCTGAAGGCCGACCAGGATCGACCACGATCACGGCCCTCAAGAACACGCGCATCCGCTTCCATGGCCCGCGGCAGTCCCGAGAGTGGGACTTCGCAAGCTCACCGGCATCGACCACGCAAACCGACGGCCGTTGGACGGCCCTGATCGGCTCCAACCCTCAGACCCCTCAGGGCTGGGATACCCCCTTTGAGCGCGGCTGATGAGGTCCGCTTCCCCGTCGCGTCAGCAACCGCTGAGTTCGAGCGCAGCGCTCACAGATACGCGAGTCACGGTTAAGAGCCTTACTGCTGTCCCACCAGGAGTCGGCAACTGCAACGGGTTCCTCGCACACCCAACTCCCCTACCGCCGGGTGCCCGTCCCAAGTCTCGAGTGGATCGCGTTGAGGCGATCGTCCACGGCTACCACCATCGCTGAGGCTGCTGCCCGGCCTTGGCGTTCGGACCTTGCCTATCTCAAGCCAGGCCCAGTGCTCGCCACGGGAATCAGGCGTGGTTACGGCGACGGAGGGTGTCTCTGATTGAGAGCCTCCTGGAGTATTCGATGGATCCATAGCGGAAAAGGTAGACGGCCAGGCGCAGGGCGATGAACCCAAACATGAACAGTTCTGCAATCACGATGGCCCATTCGAGGGGGGTGAGGGATCCGAAGCCGTTGCGGAGCATGGCAGTGACGGGGGCGGAGAACGGGAAGTAGGTGAATATCTGCACAATCAGTGCTTGGGGATCGCTCACGATCAGGCTGACTGCCTAAAAAGGGGATGAAGATCAGGACCATCAGGGACCCGAAGATCGAGCTGGCGTCCTTGACGGTGGGAATGACGGCCCCAACGGCGACCAGGGTGCCGGTGAACAGGATGAAGCCTCCCAGGAGCAGCAGCGCCCCGACGACCATGGACCCCGGCTCCAGGCTCAGGTGGGACAGGTCGACGTTGGGCAGGTTCAGGTTCGAGCGGAAGAACAGGTACCCGATGATGACCGGGAGGGCAAAGATCAGCATCTGCAACAGGCCGACGATGAACAGCGAGACCACCTTCCCGATGATCAAGGTGGTGGGGTTCAAGGTGGTCAGGATCATCTCGGTGACCCTGTTCTGCTTCTCTTCCAGAGTGCTGCTCAGCATCTGGTTGCCCACCAAGATGATGCTGACGTAGAAGATCAGCAGGAACAGCATCGGTGGAATCACGGCGTTCAGGCCGCCGAACACCTTCCCGTCCCGATAGGTCTGAGACGTGATGGTGACCTTGCCCTGATCAAGGCCCTGAATTAGTGCGGTCAGCTGAGGTGAGCCGATTCTCTGCTCGGCGGCGGTGACAAGGAGCGGCTGGGCCACGGCAGCGTACTTGCCGTTCTGGAAGATCCCCTCGTCTGCGGCGTAGACGTGAACTGGCTGGGTGACCGGGTCCGCGGGGAAGACGAAGTACGCGCTCACGCTCCCGGCCTTCACATCGGCAATGGCCCGCGCGCTGTCGGCGGTCCTGGTCCCACCGTAGGCGGCGGCCACGGTGTCGGTGACCAGCCCAGAGGCGTCGGTGTAGGTGAAAGAGAAACGTGCGTTCTTTTGGGCCGCCGCGGTGGTGCTGGTGCTCTGGTTGCTGATGATGACCAGGGCGAAGACGACGGCCAGAGCCGCGGGGATGGCCAAGGTGGTGATCCAGAAGCGCTTCTTCTTCACAGTGCGGAAGAACTCGAACCCGATGACCGTGCTCAGATGGTGCCGTGACATGGTCTCAGGGCCCCGCCGGTTCGTTCTGGTTGCCGTAGACCTTGAGGAATACCTCCTCCAGCGATGTTCTCGCGGTGGCAAGACTGCGAGAGCTACGCCACGCTGGACAAGCTCGCGCAGGATGTCTGCTTCGTTGGTTCCGCCGCGCGGAGCCAGCAGGGCGCGGTCGTGATCGGCCAATGTGATGTCGTACAGGTCTGAGGCCGGGAGCGGGCCGGAGTGCTGCACGGCGATGATGGTGCCGCCGTAGCTGTCCTGAACGTCTTCTACAGTTCCGTAGGCCTCGGCGGCGCCGTCCTTGAGCAGCAGGACGCGGTCGCAGAGGCGTTCGACCTCCTCCATCTGGTAGGTGACCATGATGACGGTGGCACCGGCACGTTTCTGGTCGTCGATGATGTCCATCAGCAGCCGCCGGTTCACCGGGTCAAAGCCCTGGGTCGGTTCGTCGAGGATCAGCAGTTCCGGATCGTTCATGATGGTCACGCCAAGCTGGATCTTCTGTTGCTGCCCGCCCGAGAGCTTGTCCACCCGGGTGGCCGCCTTGTCGCTCAGGGCTACCCGTTCCAGGTAGGCGCGCGACCAGTCCTCGGCTTTCTTGCGGCTCAGGCCCTTGAGCCTGCCGAAGTACACCATGACGTCGAGGACGGACTGCCTCTGATAGAGGCCGCGTTCTTCGGCAGGTAGCCGAGCCTTGCCCCGTCGCTGGGCTCAAAGACCTTCCCGTCGATGTGCAGGGTTCCGCCGGTGGGCTGGTAGATCCCCAGCAACGCCCGAAGGGTGGTCGTCTTGCCGGACCCGTTGCTGCCCAGGAACCCGAAGGTCTCCCCCGCGTGAACGTCGAATGCCAGGTTGCGGATCACCACCTGGTTACCGAAGCCCATCCGGAAGTCACTGATGTGCACCAGTGGCTCTCCTAGCGCATCTGCCTTGACCATGGCGTCACTCTAGACTCGAGATTCTCGGCTCTTCGACGTCGGTCGGGCACCACGATCTCCCGGCGAGCCGCAGAATCCGCACCCCCCGGCCGGTCGTCCTTGTCCATGCCGGACCGGCAGGCTCTACCTGCCGCCGTGATCCCAGCCCCAGCAGTACGTTCATTCAACAAGTTAGCCGCGGGTCGGGCGCGGTCGTGCCTGCTCAGGAGCCGTCCAAGGGGGACGATCACCGGCGCCGTCGGGAACCTGAGCGTTCACGCCGGTCGTCGCAAGGATCCCTGACTTGGGCGCTCTGGGTTGTCCCAGCGGCCGGCACCGGATAGACCAGCAGTGGGCGTAATGTGACTTGGCGGCTGCCCCGCTGCAACGAACGCCCCAGCTAACAGGAAGGGACTGGACGTGTCTGACGAAGCCACACCGATCGCTTATTCCGCCTTAGACAAAGGGGTTCCGCTGCTAGCGCAGTCCGGGAAACAGTTCGGCACAGTCGAGCATGTTCTGCAGATCCCAGAGGAGGATCTGTTCGACGGCATCGTCGTCGCCACGTCCGACGGCCTGCGATTCGTCGACCGCGATCAGATCGGCGAGATCACCACCGCATACGTGCGCTGCACTCTCAGCGATGAGCAGGCTGCTGCCCTGCCCGCGCCTTCGGGCAACGACACCTTCGCAGCAAACGCCTCACAGGACACAGGCACATCGCTGCACGACCGGTTCGGTCGAATGTTCGGCCGAGAGCGATGGATCCAGAAGCACTGACTGAAGACAGCTGGCGAAATGGTCCGCGTTCCACAAGCCGGCCGTTGCCCCGGCTGGTTGCAACCCCGCCGTCAGTGACTTGCTGCACGCATGACCGCAGTGGCACCGGGACGGTAACCCCCTGAACTGGCGCTGCCCTCATAGCCAGGCACCCGTTCGGCCGAGCCGGTCAGCACTCAGACCAGGCCACCGCCCCAGTGCTGGCCGACGCGGTCCGGCACGCACTCGTCGCCGGCGCCGGTTTCGGCACACCAGCGCAGGTGGTGATCACTGGCCGCGCGCCCCCAAGAGAGGACGTCGACCGTGAGCCAGGCTTCTGCAGCGCGCGCAGGTGCCTAGAACTCCCGCAACTGAGCTGCACCATCGGGTGTGGGCCCCTCACCGATCCACAGGTGAGGCTACGTGCGCCCGATGCGGTAGTTCCGGCCGCGCGACCTTTTGGTGGCCATTGATGGGAGCACGGCCCATCACGGTGGTTATGGACGCTCGGACGTACGCCCTGTCGCTGCCAGAGGCTGAGGAGCAGGTCCACCACGGCATGGCCTCGTTCCGGGGGCGGGGCAAGATGTTCGCCACCGTGCCCGAGGCAGAGCACATCCGAGTCATGGCGGGCGAGGCCGAAATTCTCGCGGCGGTAGCAACGGACTCGACCAGCTGCGAGTAGCTCTACTGGGGGCAGGCGCCTGGCCTGCGTCGTGGTGGACGTCCGAACCGTCCCCCCGGACCTCCTACGCAGTCTGCTGACCGAAGCATGGCTGCGAAAGGCCCCGAGGCAGGTAGCGCAGAGGATCCACTTCGACAACTGAGCGGCTCGGTCGGGCGCCGCGTACTCCATCCGCCCATCGGCTATGGCGCGAAGGTAAGGACCATGGACAGCCCCGATCAAGAATCGGTTCACCGCATCAGCCACCTGAGGGTATCTTCGTGCCATGAAAGCGCCGGAGAGTGACCTACCCAAGGACATCGGAGCGCCCGCAACGCGGGCCCTTGTCGCAGCCGGCTACACCCGGCTAACGCAACTGGCCAACGTACCGGTAGCCGAGTTGAAACAGTTGCACGGCGTGGGACCCAGAGCGTTGGCGCGCCTACAGGATGCACTCGACCAACAGGGCTTGAGCCTCGGCTAGTTACCCGGCCTGCGAACCCGAGGGACTACCAACGGCAGCCGCCCGGCGACCGTCCCAGGCGCTGGTGTGTGCCGATTCGCAACCGGGGCGGAAACGCTGAGGCCTGATTCGACGACCAAGGTTGAGGACCGGGCCGGGTCAGAAAACGACGGACCAGCGGCACGAGCTCACAGCGACGCTGGCGGACCTGGACGATCAACCGCAAGCCGCTGTGGATGCGGAGTTTCAGCAGGCCCAGGGTTGGTGTGTGAACCGGCCAAGGACCAATTTGGACCAGGAGCATGCACACCGCCGCAGCGCGAGCGGGTCGCGGCCTACGGAGTTGGGGTTGGGGCCGCCGTCGCCACCGGTGTTCCTGGCGGACGGCCGCTCGGAAGGGCCGCTGGCGTCGGCGTGGGCTGGGGAGCAGGCGTTGTGGGTTGCGGACCGGGCCCGCGGGCAGGTGTCGTGGGTTGAGACAGTGTCGTCGTGGTGGGCATTGGTGTCGCCGGCAGGGGCACCGGCTGAGCGAGCTGAGGCTGCACAGCGATCGCTTGCACCGGAAGCGGTTCGGCGGGCAGGCCACGCATGGCCGTGCTCATGAGGTCTTTCCAGATGGGGCGGCGATGCTGGCACCGAACACGGTCCCATAGTAGGTACCGGCGACGTCGATGTTGGTGAGCTGGCGGCGCTGGACGGTCCCGTTGACGACGCTCCCGGGGTCGCCCACCCACACGGCGGTGCTGCGCTGGGCGGTGTAGCCGACGAACCAGGTGTCGTACGGGCCGTCGGTGGTGCCGGTCTTGCCTGCTGAGGCCCAGGGTGTCAGTGGTCCCACGGCGGCGGCGGTCCCCGAGGTCAGTACCTGGGTCAGGGCGGTGTTGACGCCAGCAGCGACGGCGGGGGCGAGGGCTTGGGTGCACTGGGGCGCGTAGGTGGCAACGGTCGCGGCCGGAGCGTCCGAGGACGCGGCGCGGGTTATCGAGCTCACGGGCTGGGGGGCGCAGTAGACGCCGCCGGAGGCGAACCCGGCGTAGGCAGCGGCCATTGTCAGCGGTGCGATGTCTTTGACGCCCAGGGTCAAAGACGGCAGGCAGGTCGGCAGGTGGGTGCTGGGCGCGACGGTGGGAGAGCATTCCTGTTCGGGGGCGGCAAGGTGGACGCCGAGGCTCTGTGCGGTGTTGGCGATGGTGCACAGGTCGAGCTGGGACTCCATGGCGACGTAGGCGACGTTGGCGACGTTGACGGAGTTCGCGGTGGCCTGCAGGACAGACATCTGTCCGGCCTCGGTGCCCTCCGAGTTGCCTGGAGTGTAGGGCTGGGACCCAGCCAGGTGCTGCCCGCACGCGGTGAAGTCGGAGAACGGGAACGCCCGTCTGGTTGCGTCAACAGTGTCGTTCAGGCCCTTGCCCGCGGCCAGCCACGCGGCCAGGGTGAAGGGTTTGAACGACGACCCGGTCTGGAACCCACGCGACCCGCCGAGCGTGGAGTCTGTGGCGTAGTTGACTGACGTCTGTCCCGGTCCGGGCGCGACCGAGTAGGTGCGGTCCTGGGCCATCGCGATGACCGCTCCGGTGCCGGGTTCGACGGTGACCGCTGTGGACGCCAGCCCGCTGGGGTCGGTCGGCGGAACTGCCTTGTCGACGGCGTTGACGGCACCGGCCTGGGTCGTGGGATCCAGGCTGGTTCTGATGACCAAGCCACCGGTCTGCGGCGCGTTCTGGCGCTGCGCCGGGGTCGCGCCGAGCGCCGAGTAGGTGGGGCTGGTGACGATGGACTGGGCGACATACTGACAGAAGAACCCGTTGGCCCCGGCCGCGTCGCAGCCATTGGGTAGCACGGACCCGTGCACGGCGACGGGGGTCTTCACGGCTGCGTCGTACTGAGCGGGTGTGATCATTTTCTGGTTGCGCATATCGGTCAACACCACATCGCGCCGTCTTTGGGCGGCCGCGGGGTGGGTGATCGGGTCGTCGGCGGACGGGTCCTGAACCATCCCAGCCAGCAGCGCGGCCTGAGGCAGCGTCAGTTCCGAGGCCGGGACCGCGAAGTAGCGCATCGCTGCAGCCTGGACGCCGTAGGTCTGCTGGTCGAAGTAGACGATGTTCAGGTAGCGCTCGAGGATCTGCTGTTTGGTCAGCTGCTGTTCCACCGAGGTGGCCAGGCGTTGCTCCTGCAGCTTGCGGGCAGCGGTCCGAGCGGTGGCCGCCTGGGCGGCGCCCTTGTCGTGGGAAGAGACCGCCTGCTCGAGTAGCACGTTCTTGACGTACTGCTGGGTCAGCGTGGACGCGCCTTCGACGCCGCCACCGTTCACGTCTGTGGCGAACGCGCGCACCAGACCCTTCGGGTCGAGAGCGCCATGCTGGTAGAAACGGTCATCCTCCACAGCCACGACCGCCTTCTGCAGCAGCGGTGTGATCTGCGCCAACGGGACCTGGGTGCGGTTCTCGGCATAGAAGTAGGTGATGGGCGTTCCGTCGGCCGCCAGCATCACCGAGGTCTGCGGCAGGGAGGACGCAGTCATCGTGGCCGGTAGGGCGTCGAACAGGGAGTTGCCCGCGTTCACCGCGGCTCCGGCCGCGGCGGCAAGAGGAATGAGCAGGCCCGAGGCCAAGACCCCGATCGCCACGCCAACAACCAGCAGCTCAGCCAGCAGAGTCGTCACGATGCGCATCCGGCTCCACCATGGGACCGAGCCCATGCCACGCCCCCGCTTTCCTCACCGATCAGCACCAATCTTCCAGGGTCACATTCCGCCGTCATCCTGAGTAAACCCTGCGCGACACCTGGGAACTACCTGCCACAGACATACCTGACGCCTCACTTGCCACCGGCAGCAGCCGGCATGGCCTGCACCGGCTTGGTCGCCAGCGCTTGCGCGAGCGTTCACAACGATGACCACTGATCCCTCCGCTTACTGGTCGTCTCAGCCTTCGGGGCGCAGGCCACCCCATGGGTGCTCACTGGCACCGCTTGAACCCTGGCGAGCCTCATCGGCGTTCTCGTGGCTCAGGTGTCGAGCAGCCCCGTGCCAGCCCCGTGCCAGCCCGACGAATCATCCAGCAGTCGAGCTGGGTTCTTCAGCCACATGAGCACCCTGGCGTGGATTGTCCATATCTGCACGGGGGGGTTCACGGACGAGCCCAAAACCGCCAGGGATCGCATGGAAGGGCAGGGATGGCGGTGACCTCAAAGGTCGCAGTGCTCCAACGGACTTTGCCGACGGTGCGAGGTCGCGGCTTGGCTATGACCGCCCGCTCGGAGTCCGTCCGGTACACCGTTGCGCCCACCACAGGGAATCTGTGCACGGGGACCTCGAATGGACCTCCCACGTTCGGCCCGTCATCGGTCGACTCCTTGCCTTGCTGGCAAGGGTCTACTGCGAAGTCTGAAGCCTCAGGATTTCGGTGCGCCGATTCGGGTGGGCAGGCAAGATCAGGCAAGAACCCATGATGCCCGCTGGAACGCGCACATCATCTGCGCGGGTTTGCACCGCAGTGGGGCCAATCGGTCACCGGTGGTCATCGGGTCGACCCTGGGTGCCAGTGGTCGCGTCGGCGGCCTCTGCCTCGGCGCGATCGGTTTCGCCGGGCCTGGGCCCAGGCCCGGCGCAGGTGTCGCAGATTTCCTGGCCCCGTTGCAGGCTGCTGGGCGTGGCGGTGCACGCGTGTCCGACCGCGCAGACTAGTGGTACCGGAGTCGTGGTGCCGCGGTAGGTGGCGCCAGGGGCCGGTGAGGCACCGAGCCTGGCCACCGACTCGAAGAACTCGTCGGCTGAAGCCTGATCTGCCTGTTGCTGAATCTCCATTGTCGTCACAGTACCGCTGCCGACATCCCCTCCACTACTTTCATCCGGCAGCCCCACGTGGCAGCGGCGTAGGGACGGCTATCGCACTACGACGCCCTCAGACCCCCAGGGTGGCCAGGTCACCCCGCTCCACCGAGCCGGCCCAGTGGTCCTGGGTGGACCAGGCGGCGTGGTCATCGAACACCCACGCGGTTGGGGTGCCCAACGCGCAGGCAGATCGTATGGAGTTGACCAGCAGCGCCACGGATGCTCCCGGCTCGGGGATGAACCCCAGCGCCTGCGCGTCATCGGTCCACAACGTCCCGATGGAACCACCGAAGCGGTGCAGGCGAACCCAGCGGCCTTGGCCGTGGCGGTCCTGGGCGTACCTGGAGACCGGGTGCATCTGGGCGTGCTGGTCGTCCGTGAAGTCGCGGGGCGCG
>Ga0209638_1002615_pt1 | contig 11009 bp, 8 predicted proteins | sample BarGraNGADG00211_FD_184490 | JGI IMG/M metagenome (GOLD analysis project Ga0209638, IMG submission 184490) | Arctic peat soil microbial communities from Barrow, Alaska - Barrow Graham LP Ref core NGADG0002-211 (SPAdes) (version 2) | ecosystem: Environmental > Terrestrial > Soil > Wetlands > Peat... | reverse complement strand
AACCGGCACCCCGCCGCCGGGCGCAGACGCTCAAGTCCCCGCCAAATAGGGCATTTTACAGATTCTCGCTCAGAGCCGAATGGTCGTAGACGAAGCCGGTCTGGCTCCCCTTGAGGGAACACCTGGTAGGCTGTCCCGGATGCGTTGAACGGGCGGAGGAAGCCGCCGCATACGTTGACACGTTGCGGGCGGCGATGATCGCCGGAAATTTCGATTTGGATCGCTACTGGCGTCTTCGTGGTTGGTGCGCCCTTGAACGTCAGATCGAGAAATGTCCCGGCGCGGCAAGCATAACCATCAGATTCCAAGAGACTAATCCGCCGTACCAATAGTTGGACAGGCGGATCAGATGCTGCCTCCTGGCGTACACGCACAGGCCGCCCAGCCCCAGGGCCAGCGCCTTGGAAAGTGCCACTCCCGTGATCGGCCCGGCGTGCATCAACATCCGTATGAACGGACTGGCTTCCGCCGCGCCCAGCCTGAACCCGACCACGGTGGTCAATAGGTCGAGCAATTGCAAGTAAATGAAGATTTGGTTAACAGACATCGGTTGTCCCAGCAATTTCTATCGGTGCTTCCCACAAACAATTCTCGTTTAGTCCTATCGGCCTTTGGCCACGACATTTGCAGAAACCCCTGCCGCGATATCTGTCGAATGGGCCGAGCAGAATAGATCGGTCTGAGCAACGGGATCCGGCAGCGCGCAGTGCAAAGACAGCCGTTGCTCAGGCCAGGACGTTGTCCAAGGCCAGCGTAAGACTGCGACGAACGCGCCATTCCACTCTGAACTGACGGAAGACGTTCCGCCAAGTCCGAGTCGTGAACCCCGCAGCAGCGGGGTAGGAACTAACAATCAGTGTTGTCATGAGCCAATTTGACCACGAACCTGCATTCTAGACCAGCCCTGTCCGTACCAAATTCGCGTACTGGGCCGGCCATTCGACAAACTCGATCATTCGCGTGCAAATTAGCTGTCTGAGCGCTTTCCGCACATTGAAAACGCGGGGCATACCCCGACTCTGCGCCTGAGGGCGCGACGCACCGGAAAGCCTGGAGAGAATTTTCTCGAGAACTTTCCACCCGCGCCGTCACTATACACACATGGACCGCCTGTCCGATCACGATCTAGAGGATACTCCCGATGCGGAAGGAGAGGCAAGGGTGGACAGAAGCCGGGATCTGGCATAGCCCACACGAAAGCAACCCACTTGGCCGATAAAGGCCGGTGGATCTGGAGTGCGTTGAAGCAGGCAGATAGGTTTTCGGTACACCCGAATCAATCAGGGCAAGGTTGGGGCCTTTCTGATCGCCGGAACCGGGCTCGGTGATTCTGTTCGGCACCGGCCTCGGGCTGCTGGCGATCGCGGCTGGCGCGCGCCGTTTGCGCCGTCGCTGAACGCCACGCGGGCTTCGCGCGACAATAGGGGAGTCTCATGACTCCCGACCCTCGCACCCTCTATATCGAACGCCTCGCGGAACGGCGCGCCGAAATCGCCCACCAGGAACAGCGTCACCGCACGCTGGGACACGGCAAGTTGGCGATGGCCGTGTGCGGCGTCGCGCTGGTGTGGCTCGCCCTGGCACAGAACGCCTTCTCGATTCTCTGGGTGCTGATTCCGGCCGCGGGGTTCGTGCTGCTGGTGGTGATTCACGAGAAGCTGCTCAAGGTACTGGAACGGCGGCGGCGGGCGGCGCACTTTTTCGAAAAAGCGTTGGCGCGGCTGGACGGTAACTGGGCCGGCACCGGCGAGGCGGGCGACCGCTACAACGAGGCGGCGCATCCCTACGCGCTGGATCTGGACCTGTTCGGCAAAGGCAGCGTGTTCGAATTGCTGTGCACGGCGCGCACGCGGATCGGCGAGGACCGGCTGGCGCAGTGGCTGAAATCGCCCGCTACGCCCGAGGTGGTACGCGCGCGCCATGGGGCCGTGGAGGAACTGCGCGAGCGCGTGGACCTGCGCGAGGAACTCGCTATCGTGGCCGAGGAAGCGCGCTCCGGCGTGGACCCGGTACACCTGGCGCACTGGGGCGAGGCGCCGGCGGCGCTGCCCCAGTCCGGCTTCCGGTTGCGGGTTCGCATGCACACCGTGCTGGGTCTGGCCGGTTTTGCGGCGCTGTGGATTCACCTGCTGCGGTCGGCCAACCTGATCGCCTTGCCCGATGGCGTGGATGCGCTGGTGCGCGACCTGTTCCTGGTGGCGCTGGTGGTCAACGGCTGGTTCCTCTACCGGCAGAGCGGAGTCCTGGGCGCGGCAGTTTCGGCGGTGGAAGAAGCGGCCCACGAACTGGGGCTGCTTGCCGAGGTGCTGGTGCGCATGGAGCGCGAGCCGTTCCGCTGCCCCCTGCTGGCCGGCCTGCGCCAGTCGCTGGACGCGGAAGGCGAACCGCCTTCGCGGCAACTGGCGCGCCTCAAGCGGCTGGTGGAGAACCTGGATTCGCGCGACAACGTGATCGTGCGCGTGCTGGAGCCATTCATCCTGTGGACGCCGCACCTGGCGCTCCGGGTGGAAGACTGGCGGGCGCTCTCGGGCAGCGCGGTGCGGCGCTGGCTGAATGCGGCGGGCGAGATGGAGGCATTGTGCTCACTCGCCAGCCATGCCTTCGAGCATCCGGCCGACCCGTTTCCGGAGTTTGCGCCGGAGGGCCCGTGGATCGAAGCCGAAGCCATCGGACACCCGCTGCTGGCCGAGGACAAGGTGGTGCGCAACGATATCCGCATCGGCGGCGCGCTGCGTGTGATGGTGGTGAGCGGGTCCAACATGTCGGGCAAGAGCACCATGCTGCGCACCCTGGGGGTGAATGCGGTGCTGGCGCAGGCGGGCGCCACTGTGCGCGCGCGGCGGTTGACACTTTCGCCCGTGGCAGTGGGCGCGTCGATCCGGCTGACGGATTCGCTGCAGGAAGGCGTCTCGCGATTCTACGCGGAGATCCTGCGCTTGCGGCAAATTCTGGACGAGACGGCGGGCCCCTTGCCCGTGCTGTTCCTGATCGACGAGTTCCTGCACGGGACGAATTCCCACGACCGGCGGATTGGCGCCGGGGCGCTGGTGCGCGGCCTGGTGCAGCGCGGCGCCGTCGGGTTGATCACGACGCACGATCTGGCGCTGGCGGATATCGCGGGCGAACTGGGGGAGCGCGCCGCCAACGTGCACTTCGAGGATCAGATCGCTGATGGGAAGATCTCCTTCGATTACCACATGCGCCCCGGCGTGGTGCGCAAGAGCAACGCGATCGAACTCATGCGGCAGGTGGGATTGGAAATTTGACGGCGGACCACCGGACCGGTCGCGGGTATCACGAGTGGGCGGCGGCGGGACGTGCGGGCCAGATGGGGTATCTCATCGGCCGACGCGCGTCGGTGCGCAAGAGCAACGCGATCGAGTTGATGGGGCAGATGTGACTGGAAGTTTGACGGCGGACCACATACGGGAACTGGCGCGCCGGTGCGGCTTCGAACTGGCCGGGGTGGCAGCGGCCGCCTCGGCCCCGGACCGGGCGCGCTATCACGAGTGGGTGGCGGCGGGACGCGCGGGCAAGATGGCGTATCTCGCCGGCCGGCGGGCGGCGCTGCGCGACGATCCACGCCTCCTGCTGGAGTCGGCGCGCTCGGTGATCTCGGTCGGCAAGCTGTACCAGACGCCCTGGCCGCATTCCACGCGATTCCACGACGCGGAGTGCGCCTGGATCTCGCGCTACGCCTGGGGCGAGGATTACCACGATGTGATGCGGCGGGGCCTGGAGCGCCTCGACGGCATGCTGCGCGAGGCAGCGGGCGCCCCGTTCGAATCGCGCATTTGCGTGGATACGGCGCCCTTGCTGGAGCGCTCCTACGCGCGCCTGGCGGGGCTGGGGTGGATCGGGCGGAATACCTGCCTGATCAACCAGCAGCAGGGCTCGTGGTTTTTCCTGGGGGAGTTGCTGGTGTCGCTCGGGATCGCGCCGGACGCGCCGCCGCCCGACCGCTGCGGCACCTGCATGCGCTGCGTGGAGGCGTGCCCCACGGCGGCGCTTGTGGCAGGGCAGGGCCTCGATGCCACGCTGTGCATCTCGTATTTCACGATTGAACTGCGCGGCGCGATTCCCCTAGAGCAGCGCGCCGGGATTGGGGCGCACGTGTTCGGGTGCGATATTTGCCAGGACGTGTGCCCATGGAACGGGCGCGCGCCGGTGACCGGCGATCCGGCGTTCGCGCCCCGCCAGTTCGCACCGCGCCTGGAGGAACTGGCGGCTATCGGCGCGGACGAGTTCCGCGCCATGTTCCGCGGCACGCCGCTGATTCGCGCCCGCTACTCGGGTTTTCTGCGCAATGTGGTGGTGGCCATGGGGAATGCGCGGCACGAAAGGTTCCGCGCGCCGCTGGAGAAACTGGCCGCATCGGGGGATGCGGTGGTAGCGGAGCACGCGCGGTGGGCGCTAAAAACCGGGGACAGACGGAACGTTTTCTAGTTTCCCTATAATAAATCGGAAAACGTTCCGTCTGTCCCCGGTTTAAACGTTCCGTCTGTCCCCGGTTTTCCGGTTTTGAAATCGGAAAACATTAGGTCCGTCCCCGGTTTCCGAAATTGGAAAACGTTCCGTCTGTCCCCGGTTTTGTAGCGCCGCGACCGGGGGACCCCGTGGGTCGGGAGCGGTCGCCGGGGCCGGGATGGGCGGATAATAGAGGGAGATGCTCAAGCTTGCCTTGCTCCTGGCACTGATCGCCTCGTCGCTGGGCGGCCAACAACCCCTGATTGACGAGGGCTTCACGCACTTCTACAACCTGGACTATGACCAGGCCATTGCCGTATTCGAAAAGGCCATCGCGCAGTATCCCGGGCTGCCCGACCTGCACAACCACCTGGCGCAGACGCTCATCTTCCGCGAAATGTTCCGCAATGGCGCGCTCGAAAGCGAACTCGTCTCGGGCAGCAATTCTTTTCTGCGGCGCCCCAAGCTGAATCCCACACCCGAGACCGGGAAGCGCATTTTGGACGAGATCGCCAAGGCCATGGCGCTGGCCGATGCGCGGCTCAAGCGGAATCCAAATGACACGGCGGCCATGTACGCGAGCGGGATCGCACTCGGGCTGCGGTCCAACTATTTCTGGGTGGTGAAGAAGGCGTGGCACGATGCGCTGCGCGACGCCACCGCCGCGCGCAAGCTGCACAACCGCATCAGCGAACTGGAGCCCAATAACGTGGACGCCCGCCTGGTGCAGGGGTTGCACGATTACATCGTGGGCAGCCTGCCCTTGGGATATAAGATGCTGGGCTTCCTGATCGGTGTCCGCGGCGACAAGGCGAAGGGCATCCTGACAGTGCAGGATGTGGCCAAAAACGGCAAGCTGAACCGGGTGGACGCCGAGGTCTTCCTCTGCGCGTTATACCGCCGCGAGAACCAGAGCAAGCTGGCCGTGCCGCTGGTGCAGGACCTCATCCGCCGCTATCCGCGAAACTATCTCCTGCGCATGGAACTGGGGCAAATGTACAGCCAGTCCGGCGATGGCGTGCGCGGATTGCAGGCGCTGGAGGAGGTGGCGCGGCTCAAACAGCGCCACGCACCCGGCTTCGACCGCTTGCCGTGGGAGAAGATCTACTACCAGGAGGGATCGATTCAATTCTGGTACAACGACCTGGACCGGTCGCTGGAGAACATGAAGAAGGTGGCGGCGGCGGGCGAAGAAGTGGACCTGAATACGGGCGTGCAGGCGTACCTGCGGATGGGCCAGATCTACGACATGAAGCAGCGCCGCGCCGAGGCCATCGCGGCATACAAAAAAGCCATCGCTTACGCTCCGCAGGCGGAAGCGGCGCAGGAATCCAGGAAGTATCTCGACACGCCGTACCGGCGGATGTAGCTATTCGATGGTCACTTTCACCGGCTGCTCGATGAGCTTGGGCTCCTTGCCGACCGTCAGGATCATCAGCGCCATGCGGCCGGTGACCTTGGCGGGTATCTTGATCTTGAGCGAGGTAGCGGTCTGCTCGGTGACTTCGCAGACGAAATCGTTCTTACCGTCGGTGAGGTAGACCTTACCAACGGTGCCCTTATCGAGGTTCTCGCCGGTAACGGCAATCACATCACCTGCCTTCCCACTTGTCGGATCGACCGAGGACATGCGGGGCATCGCCTCCTGGGCGAACAGCACAAGAGTCGCAGCGAACAAAAGCGGCACGACAGAAGACAGTTTCATCTGAATATCCGTTCCCTCGACTCTGATGGTATGTCCATTGACTCCGAAATTCAAGGGTTGTGCCGGAATTCCCAAAAAATCGTTGAAGATTGTGGGGCTGGGGTGCTTGACCGATCCACCGTGAAACCGCTCCCGGCCCAGAGGGTACCCCGTCTGTGCCACCCTGGTGCACAAGGCCTGGCGTGCTTTGTGGGGCCGGCGGGGTACCCTTTGGGTCCGCCTGCCAGCCGATTTTTTCACGGCTTCCGAGGGAGCGGTTGCCTCATTCGCAGCGCAGCGCACTCGCCGGGTCCACCTGGAGCGCGCGGCGCGCGGGAACATACGTGGCGGCCAAGGCGAGCGCGATCATCAATCCGGCGACCGCGCCGAAGGTGGCCGGATCGGTCGCCTGGGTGCGGTAGAGTTGCGCCGCGATCAGGCGCGTCAGCGCCCAGGAGCCGGCCAGCCCGAGGAGCGTGCCGATCGAAACCAACATCAGGGCGTGGCGCATCACCAGGAGGAGAATGTTCCCGCGCGAGGCGCCCAACGCCCGGCGGATACCGATCTCCCGAAGCCTCTGGCTCACCGCGTAGGAGAGCACGCCGTATAACCCCGTGGCGGCCAGCAGCAACGCGATGGCGGCGTAAATCCCCAGCAGCAGAGTGTAGAACCGCGGCTGCGACACATTGGCGGACACCACATCGCGCATCGTCTTCACGTCGCTGATGGGTTGATCCGGCGCGATGGCGCGGATTTCCTTCTGCGCCGCCGCCGCCACCTGCATGGGGTCGGCGCCGACGGTGCGCAGTACCAGCGTCATGGCAAACGGGGCGAAGAAAAACTGGCGATAGTCGAAGTACATCTCCGGCTCCGGTTCGTCGCCCAGGTTGAGATTGCGCACGTCGTTGACCACACCCACGACGGTGGCGAATGGTCCCTTGCCTGCCGTCTCCTGCGTAATCCGCCTGCCGATCGGGTTCTCGTGCGGGAAATACTTGCGGACCAGGGACTCGCTGACCACGATGACCCTGGCGGCTGCGTCGCGTGTGGCGTCGCTTGCGTCACCGCGTATAACAGCATCATCGAAAACGCGTCCCTGCCGCAGACCGATGCCCATGGCGCGGAAGTAGCCGGGACTGACGGCGCGCAGCTTCACCAGTTGGCGCTCGCCGTTCGGCGGTACGTGTCCCTCCACTACGAAGGTGGAGTTGGCATCCACGTCGGCGAGCGGCAGCGGCGCGATCAGGCCGGCCGAATTCAATCCCGGGAGCGAGCCCAGCCGGTCCAGGATTCGAGTGTAGTAGGCGGGCTGCTGCGCCTTGCCGGTGATGGCCGCGGGCAGAGGCACGCGCAGGGTGAGGACGCGGTCCGGATTGAAGCCGGGGTTGACCGCCATCAGGCGTTGAAAGCTGCGCAGCATGAGTCCCGCGCCCACCAGCAGGATGAGGGAGAGCGTGGTCTCGCCGATCGCCAGGAAATTGCGCACGCGGCCGGAACGCGCGCCGGATGAGTTGCCGCGGCCGCTTTCTTTGAGCGCCACGGTGAGATTGGATCGCGAGGCGTGCAGCGCCGGCGCCAGGCCGAACACTATGCCGGTGAGCAGGGTTACCGCCAGGGTGAAGAGCAGCACCGCGCTATCCAGGTGGGCCTGCCCCAGCCGTGGCACGGGGTCGCGGCCGGGGAACAGCGTGACCAGCGCGCGGGCGCCCCACGCGCCCAACAGCAGGCCGGCCGTGCCACCGGCGGCGGAGAGCAGCAGGCTTTCGGTGAGCAGTTGCCGGATCATGCGCAGCCGTCCGGCGCCCAACGCGGTGCGCACGGCGATTTCGCGGGCGCGGTCCGAAGCCCGTGCCAGCAGCAGGTTGGCGACATTCAGGCAGGCGATGAGGAGCACGAAGGCCACCGCGCCGAGCGACACCAGCAGGCTGGCGCGCACACGGCCGGTGAGTTGCTGGGCCAGCGGTACCAGCCGCACGTTCCAGCCCTTGCGTGCGTCTTCGGGCGCGATCTCGCGCAGCACGGCCAGGAGGTCCGCCTGCGCCTGTTGGGGGGAGGTTCCGGGGCGCAGGCGCACGGCGGCGGGGGTACGGTCCTCGCGTTTGGCGGTGTCGCCGGCGGTGAATTGCCACGGCGTCCAGAGCGCAAAGCGCTGGTCGTAAAAGAAATCTTCCGGCATGACTCCGACGATGGTGTGCGGGTTGCCGTTCAAGAGCAGGGTCTTGCCCAGCACGCCGCGGTCGCCCGCAAAGCGGCGGGTCCAGAGCTTGTGCGTAAGGATCACGACGGCGGGCGCGCCCGGACGGAACTCCTCATCGCGGAAGATACGGCCCAGGGCCGCCGGCCGACCGAGCATGCGGAAACACTGGCTCGAGACTTTGCCGCCATAGTCGTTCTCCGGACCCTGCGGACCCGTGAGGGTCACATTTTGCCAGTGCGACACGGCGAGTTCCGCGAAGGCGTGAATGCGCTCGCCAAAGATCCGCGCGTCGGCGGGCGACACGCCGGTGGGTTGACCCTTGGGATCGATTTCGTCCAGACGATAGAGGCGATCGGGATCGTGGTAGGGCAGGGGACGCAGCAGGACCGCGTTCACCACGCTGAACACGGCGCTGTTGGCGCCGATGCCGAGGGCCAGAACCGCCACCACAATCGCGGCGAAGCCCGGAGTGCGCCGCAGCATGCGCGCCCCGTAGCGTAAGTCGAGCAGGAAAGCGGACATAAACATCTTATTATAAGTTCCTCATGTCAGGGGCGGCGTCCGAGCTTCGCTCGGATTGGCAAGCTGAAGCATGCCCCACCATTGGCGGCCAGTTCCGGGGCGAAGTGAGGGCGGCGGGGGAGTCTGGGAGTTCGCTGTCGGCGGATTGCGGGAACGAAGCCAATTCGCCGGGGGCGGGCTTGGCACAGAGGAAGTCGAGGTACTTGTCGAAGGACCCAACGGCTGCGGGCTCGGCTTGTGCGTGGGCGCGGCGGAGTTCGGTATTGGCGCGGTGCCAGGTGCGTTCGAAGGCGGCGATCTGGCGCTGGACGCGGACCAGGAGTTTGGCGGCTGGGGACTCGGCGAGGAGTACGGCAGCGAGGGAGTTGCCGGGCGATTCGGCGAGGACGGTGTGGTAGAGGTCAGCCTCGACGCGTTGGAGGCGGCGCTTCTGCCAATCGGCGCGGAGCATGGTATCGAGGTGGAAGGATTCGGAGGCGGATTGGGGGCGGAACTCGTGGTGGTAGTGGGCGGCGAGAGAGTCGTAATCGGCGGGGTCTTCGCCGGGGATGACGATGGAAGCGGCGTCGATGCCGTGCTTCAGGGCGTTGAAGCGGGAGGCGGACTTGCCCTCGGCGGAGCGGGGTCCGGTAGATTTCTGCGCGTTGGCGCGATTGGCGTCGATTTGAGCTGGGGTTGCCATGACTACGATTTAGCACGCGGGTGGTGGGGGATTTGGGGAGGGTGGCGGTAAGTGGTTGAGGGGGAACGGAAAAAATAAAAAATGTTGGGGAAATGAAAAAGGTCTCTTCAGTTTCGCGGCATCCAAGGGCGCTTCAGAATTCGCGTTGGAGGTCACTATCGAACCCTCCGCCGGGAGCTATCTGGTGCGCGAACTGGATGAACGATTGGGCTTGGAGAGCGGGGTACGGCCTTGACTCGCACCCGCAGACGTTCGAAACTGAGATGCTTGGCCGAGGGACAGAATACGATGTGTACCGATTCGCAAAGTGGGCGTCAAAACGAAAATCCCGGATATCACGCGCGGCGCTCTGCAGAATCCGCCGCCCGGCGTGTCATACTGTGCGCCGTACTTTTCTCGCTCCCCGGGGGCACCGGCAACCCGGCGCCCGCCGCCGCACAGACTCCACAGAAAAAGACTATACAGAAGAAACTTCCACAGAATATGTTTTCCGTTAAACCAGTTGCTTCAGACCCCGCGCCGCCGGCCCCCAGCCTCGGCATCGGCAACGGACGGTTCTTCTCGTACGCCCTCCCGCAAGGCTGGCGCGTCGGGGAAGACGGTCAGTTTGCCCTGACTCTTGTTGCGCCGGACAACAAGGCCTTCACAGTGATGGTGGGCAACGCCGGTCTCCCCGTCAACTATCCGCCCGGCCAGTTTGTTTACGAGAAGCTCTCGGCTCTGCGGCCGGAGAACCTCCAGATTGGCCAGCCCCGGCAGGCGGCTCCGGTTGCCGGCTTCGCCCACGCCTACCAGTTCGACGTCACCTATTCCATTCGCGGCGTGGCCTGCCGCGGGACGGTCAAGTGCCACATCTTCCCTGCCTATGACACCGCGGTGATGGCAATGACCGCGGCCCTTTCCGAGGCCAGCCAATGGCCGGGGTATGCTTCCTGGCTGCCCCTGGTGGCCGAACAGATATCCGCTACCAACGGCGCCGCCTTCGGCAGGCGCGGCATCATGGCTCAAAACCTGAAAAACTCCACTGCGTACGCGGAGGCCGCTCGCCAATACCGCGATTGGTCCCAGCGGAACTGGCAACAGGTAACCGATGACAGGAACAAGTCCGTGGACCGCAGGGCCTTCCAGGTGCGCGAGAACCTCGGCGGCGTCCAAACCTACGTGAATCCCTTCGGGACAAGCACGCCGGTGCAACTGCCCACAACCTACAAATACTATTGGAGCGACAACCAGGGCAACTATCTCGGCAGCGATGACCCCAGCGCCAATCCGAACCCCGGCTCCACCGCCGAATGGAAGCGGATGCCGCGGTACCAGCCGTGACACCAGCCCCCTACAGCACGCGACTGGGGCGATAACCCGGCCGGCTGCGGATGCGCCACTTCTTGCCGGGATCGTTGGTCGGGTCGATGGTAATCTTGCGGAACCCCTCATTGGGGTTGGCCTTCGGATAATAC
>Ga0209638_1002611_pt1 | contig 11016 bp, 9 predicted proteins | sample BarGraNGADG00211_FD_184490 | JGI IMG/M metagenome (GOLD analysis project Ga0209638, IMG submission 184490) | Arctic peat soil microbial communities from Barrow, Alaska - Barrow Graham LP Ref core NGADG0002-211 (SPAdes) (version 2) | ecosystem: Environmental > Terrestrial > Soil > Wetlands > Peat... | reverse complement strand
CGGAGTCCTTTACATAGTACGGATAGTGAAGCATCATGTGTCCGTTATTTAGCCTTTTCAGGGCAAAGTTCATCGACTCATAATATTGCCCGTTCGTGAAGCCTGCTGTGTAGAGCTTGAGTATTTTTTGTATAAAATTCATTAATATCAGTGATTAAGATTATTAGTCAGTGCAATGTTGAATATTCCCCACTTAATTACTTAAGCTCCAACCATGCTTTCACCTCGTCCTGCGAAGGATTTTGTAGTCCGAGTTTATTTTTTTTATTAAATCCGCAAAGATCCTGGTGAAGTTTAGTGTGTTTTTCAACTTCAGTCAGTTTCGAAATAGTTGTATACCCTAATTTTTTTAATGGTTCTATCCACTCCTCAGGTATACCGTGTATCAGGTAATCTTCCTTTTGACTTTCTACTTTTAACTTTTGACTTTCTGGTTTCATTTGAGGAAAGAGCAGTACATCCTGTATTGATGGCTGATTGGTAAGAAGCATTGTCAGCCTGTCAATCCCTATACCCATGCCTGAAGTAGGTGGCATTCCATATTCAAGAGCCCTTACAAAATCCATATCGATAAACATTGCTTCGTCATCACCTTTTTCAGAAAGGCGCAATTGATCCTGGAATCGCTCCATCTGGTCGATAGGATCATTCAGTTCAGAATAGGCATTCGCTATCTCCTTGCCGTTTATCATCAGTTCAAACCTTTCCGTTACACCAGGTTTGCTCCGATGCATCTTTGTAAGCGGAGATGTTTCTGTAGGATAGTCTATTATGAACGTGGGTTGTATATAGTTATGTTCGCACTTAGCGCCAAACAATTCATCAATGAGTTTTCCTTTTCCCATCGATGGAGAATTTGGTACCCCGAGCTTATCGCAAACTTCTCTGAGCCCGGCTTCATCCATTAATGAGATATCAATACCTGTATTCTCTTTTATCGCATCAGTCATGCTTATCCTCTTGAAAGGAGGATTAAGGTTGATGACCTTATCGCCGTAAATGATTTCAGTTTTACCATGAAGATCTAAGGCAGCCTTTTTAACAAGCTCCTCGGTAAAGCTCATCATCCAGTTATAGTCCTTATAAGCGATGTAAATTTCCAGTACTGTAAATTCAGGGTTATGGGTTCGGTCCATACCCTCGTTACGGAAATCCTTTGCAAACTCATAAACACCTTCAAATCCACCAACAATCAGGCGCTTAAGGTAGAGCTCGTTTGCAACTCTGAGATAGAGTGGCATATCGAGGGCATTGTGATGGGTTATAAAAGGTCGGGCAGCTGCGCCGCCGGGGATGGGCTGAAGTATTGGAGTTTCGACTTCCAGGTAGCCTCTGGAGTTAAAAAGCTCACGCATCGACTGTACGATCTGTGTTCTTTTTCTGAACACATCGCGTATATGAGGATTAACAATAAGATCAACATAACGTTGGCGATAACGCATATCAGGGTCAGTCACTGCATCAAATAAAACGCCGTCTTTCTCCTTTACAACAGGTAGCGGACGGACCGATTTACTAAGAACAGTAAACTCATCAACATGAACTGTTATCTCGCCCGTCTGGGTTGTAAAAACATGACCTTTTACACCAATTATGTCGCCTATATCCAGAAGACGTTTAAAAACAGTATTATACATCATTTTATCTTCACCCGGGCAAACATCATCGCGACGGATGTAGATCTGAATTCTGCCTGAAGAGTCCATCAACTCTGCAAATGAAGCATTTCCCATAATGCGTCTTCCCATTATTCGACCTGCCAGACATACTTCCTGGAAATTATTCTTTTCAGGTGTATAGTTCTGGAGTATATCCTGTACAAAAGCAGTGGTAACATATTCGGCAGCCGGATAGGGATTTATACCAAGTTTTCTAAGTTCATCAAGAGACTCCCTTCTGATCTGCTCCTGTTCGCTTAAGTTTATATCGCTCATCAGATTTGATATTTTCTGCAAATATATGAAAATTCAGGCTTTTAACGAATGGTGTGTTCTTAGCCTCGAAAGGCCTTAATTTCAGTATCAAAAATTTCACTTATAACTCTGGTAAGAGGTCCGGGTACTCCTTCACCAACCGTGTTTCCTCCAATCTCAATTACAGGAGCTACTTCTGATGAAGTATTGGTTATAAACGCTTCGTGTATAAACCTGATCCTGTTTTCCTGCAAAGGCTCCTCCCTGATTTTGATACCTGTCTCATGAGCAATCCGTAAAATATTTTTGCGTGTAACTCCCGAAAGTATATTATTCGATTCAGGATGTGTAAAGAGAGTATTATCAATTACAAAGAAGATATTAGAATGCGATCCTTCATTTATTAATCCGTTTCGTACGAACACACATTCTTTCATTCCATTTTCGTGAGCTTCCTGGAAACTTAAAGTATTTGGAAGAAGGGCTATTGATTTGATATCGCATCTGCTCCACCTGATCTCCTCCTTTAGCATAACTTTTATTCCGTTCTCTTTCGATAGTAAATCAGGTGTAAAGCCCCATGAATAAGCATATACCGTTGGTGTCGTTTCCGGTAACGGAAAACTGTGACTACGATTGGCAGCACCTCTGGTTACCTGAAGATATACCATTGCCTGCTGGTTTTCAAGTTTGTTCTGAACTATAAGATCCTTTGCAATAGATTGAAATGTTTCTGCCTCTGACCAGTTAATCCTTAATTCTCTAAGACTTCGTTTCATTCTTGTTACGTGACTGTTCATATCATAAAAGAAGCCCTCATACCATCGCACCACCTCATAAATGCCATCAGCAAAAAGAAATCCACGGTCGTCGGGACTGATTTTTATTTCGTCTTTAGGAAGATACTTTCCATTGAAGTAGGAGATATTCATAAGTAGTTATATGATTATTAATTATTTCAGATCTGGTTTTATCCCAGACCATTAGGAAAACCCAGTGATATACCGGAAACAATTAATACCACAACATAAAGTAAAATGAAAAGTATTATTATAACTCCCAGGTAGATAAAATATGCCTTTAGATTTTTAATTGCCCTATGAAGATACTCTTTGCTGAGTGTGTGAATGGCATGAGCAGAATATTTCGAAAAGCGGAATAGAAAAAAGACCGGGAAGAAATAGGCAACAGCCAGTATAAAGATGATTATTAAAATTGAAAGATCAGTAATTTCACTACCTGTTTTAACAGTACTGAACGCAGATAGAAATGTCCCTGCAATTACTCCAATTACGATAAATAATCCCATAAAGATAAACCCTAATATGGCATGAAACATAGTCCATTTTCTCAGAGTATCAAGGTGTTTGAGGGTATTCTGGTCGATTTCAATTTTTCTGATTTCCTGTGTGTTTTCCATTTAGTTAGTTCTTTTTAATTATAAAGCCATTTAAGCCTGGAAGGACTCTTAATCAGATCTTTCTTAATCGATAATGAGAGCGTACCATCTTCTGGCACAAATATAATGAATTGAATTATTAATTGTTTATACCTTTGCCAGTACAAATTAAAACAGGTTCCTGAATGCAGAATGGCAGACGTTTACCGGTATGGCTTAAGATGCAGCGCGCTAGTGGAGAGAACTATTCCAGGGTAAAACATATTGTAGCAGAGAACCATCTTCACACAATATGCACCAGTGGAAATTGTCCGAATATTGGTGAATGCTGGAATGCCGGCACTGCCACTTTTATGATACTTGGTGATATTTGTACGCGCGCCTGTAAATTCTGTGCAACAAAAACAGGAAAGCCACTTCCGCCCGATCCCCTGGAGCCTTCCCGGCTGGCAGCATCAATCAAAACTATGAAGATTAAACATTGTGTTATTACATCGGTCGATCGCGATGATCTCTCCGATGGAGGGGCGTCTTTCTGGTCAGAGGTAATCAAAAGTATAAAAGAAGTAAATCCTGATACTACAATTGAGACGTTAATTCCTGATTTTGACGGGAAAGAAGAACATATTCAAATGATTATTGAGGCCGCCCCTGAGGTAATATCTCATAATATTGAGACAGTAAGAAGGCTCACACCGGTTATTCGCACAAAGGCAGAGTATGACAGGAGCCTTGACGTAATAAGATATATCTCATCAAACGGGAAAATTGCCAAATCGGGTTTTATGGTAGGATTGGGGGAGAAGGAAGAGGAGATAGTTCAGACTATAACTGATCTTCATGAAGCAGGATGTAAAATACTTACAATTGGCCAATATCTTCAGCCAGGGTTAGATTATATGGAAGTAGTGAATTATATCCCCCCTGATAAGTTTGAAGAATACCGGGTCAGAGCCCTTAGAACAGGTTTCCTTTTTGTTGAAAGCAGCCCTCTTGTCAGGTCCTCATTTCATGCAGAAAATCATATTAAAGCTAATTTAAAATAGTTATATTAGCATCAATTAATTATTATTATTTCATTGAGTTATAGCGTTGTATATAAGGATATTGGACTTAAGGATTATAAAGAGACCTGGGATTATCAGGCGGAGATCTTTAACAAGCTGATAGATGGCAAAAAACAGGTGATAAAGACTGGAGTGTTTCCTGAAAACAGATTTCCCGGAACTCTGATTTTTGTTGAACATCCTAATGTCTATACACTTGGTAAGAGTGGATCCGAAAACAACCTTCTTCTCGATTATATTCAACTTCAGGCTAAGGATGCAACTTTTTACAGGATAGACAGAGGAGGAGATGTAACCTACCATGGACCTGGACAGATTGTAGGTTATCCTATCTTCGATCTTGAAGAAATTAAAATTAGTTTAAGGGAGTATATTTACAGACTTGAAGAAGCAATAATAAGAACAGTGGGCGAATTTGGAATTGCTGCCTCAAGGCTTGACGGTAGTACCGGGGTATGGCTCGATCCTGAAATTACCGGAAAAGCCAGAAAAATTTGTGCTATCGGGGTTAAGGCCAGCAAGTATGTGACAATGCATGGTTTTGCTTTCAATGTTAATACCGACCTGACCTATTTTAATAACATAAACCCATGTGGTTTTACCGATAAAGGGGTTACTTCACTCGAAAAAGAGCTTGGTAAAAAGCAGAGTTTTGATGCCGTGAAAACTATTGTTAAGAGAAATCTCCGTGAAGTTTTTGATCTGGAATGGACTAATCAATAGAAGAATGAAAAAAAAGTGGGTTGTGAAAGATAAAGGAGATACTGCAGTGGTAAAACAACTTGCGGGAGCTCTGAAAGTTTCAGTATCTCTGGCTAATCTGATGGTCCAGCGAAACATTACTTCCGCAGATGAAGCTAAGGCATTTTTCATTCCCAGCCTCGATTACCTTCACGATCCGTTTCTGATGAAAGATATGAACATAGCCGTTGAACGGATCTCAGACGCTGTTAAGAAAAACGAAAGAATCCTTGTTTATGGTGATTACGATGTAGATGGAACTACTGCTGTGGCACTGATGTATTCATTTCTAAAAGATCAGTACTCGAATGTAGAATATTATATTCCGGACAGGTATAAGGAAGGTTACGGTATATCATTTCAGGGTTTGGATTATGCATCTCAAAAGAACTGCAAGCTTGTTATCGCTCTCGACTGTGGCATTAAAGCCGTGGAAAAGGTAAAATATGCCCGAAGCAAAGGACTCGATGTCATTATCTGCGATCATCATTACCCCGGAGAAGAGATCCCAAAAGCGATCGCAGTTCTTGACCCCAAGCAGCCCTTTTGTAATTATCCTTATAAAGATCTGTCCGGCTGCGGTGTCGGTTTCAAACTGATACAGGCATATTCAAGAGTTCATGGGATTCCATTCACTGAAATTTATCATTATCTTGATCTTGTTGCCGTCAGTATAGCATCTGATATAGTTCCTATAACCGGGGAGAACAGGGTTTTGGCTTACTTCGGACTCAAACAACTCAACGAATCTCCAAGCATTGGTCTAAAAGAGATTATCCGCGAATCGGAAGTTAACAAGGCACTTACAATCGAAGATGTGGTTTTTAAGATAGGACCCAGAATAAATGCGGCAGGGAGAATTGAATCAGGAAGCAAATCGGTTGATCTGCTGGTCTCAGACGATATCAAACTTGCTGCCGGAATAAGCAAGGAGATCAACAATTTCAATATCGAAAGACGAAGCATAGATAGAATAATAACCACTGAGGCAATGCGTATGATCTCCGATGATCAGAAAACCGTAAATTCCAGAACTACAGTGCTTTTTAATCCTAAATGGAAGAAAGGGGTGATCGGAATAGTCGCATCAAGACTTATTGAAACATATTACCGGCCGACTGTTATTCTTACCGAGTCGAATGGTTTTGCAACCGGATCGGCCCGGTCTGTTCAGGGGTATGACCTTTATCAGGCCATTGAGGCATGCAGCAGTCTTCTGGAGAGTTTCGGAGGCCACATGTATGCAGCAGGCTTGACACTCAAATTGGAGAATATTCAACCATTCATGGATCGCTTTGAGCAGTATGTGCAATCTACTATCACTGATGAACAACTCGTACCACGGGTGTTCATCGATACCGAACTCTCATTTTCGGAAATAGATGAGGATTTCTTCAAAACAATGAATCAGTTTCAGCCGTTCGGACCGGAAAACATGTCGCCGGTATTTGTCTCACGAAATGTATTTGATACAGGAGCCGGACGGATGGTCGGATCGAGTTGTGAACATTTGAAACTTGATCTCTGTCAGGAATCGACCGGTCAGAAAAGCTTTTCGGCAATTGCTTTCAGCCAGGCGAATCATTTTGAATATATAAAGGGAGGTAATCCTTTTGATATTTGTTATTCGCTGGAAATGAATGAGTTCAGAGGAAATAAGAACTTGCAGCTAAATATCAGGGATATTAAAACACAGGAATCATAATTGATAGTCTAAAACAGCACCTTAAGCTGAATCTTTAACTCTCTGATTTCCCTTACTCTCATTTCGCTTTCAATCATTGATGTAATGCCATATTTGACCCTTAGATCAGCAAAACTGCTGATCTCCCATTTTGCCATAATGTAACTTCTGCTTCCTTCCCCTGAAAGTGCCGGAATACTGAAACTATAGAGTAAATCATTCTCGTATGTATAAATCCTTGAATCCCAGGTATCAGTATTAAAAACACAATACCTCAGCCAGAGTGTTACCGGGATTTGTCTCAGACTAAAGTTCAGATCCTGTACTAAAGCAGCTCCCCTGCTTCCCGGAGGGTTAGTAATCTTATAGTCTATCCGGGTTCCAAGTGTAAGGTTATCCAACAGAGAAAATTTAACAGAACCCTTTAAACTTCTTGTAATAATCTTATTCTGTTTAGGAATACCAATTTTTACTGTACTGTCTACTGTTGAAAACCTGTAATTATATGATGCTTCAAATGTTAATTTTTCAGTTGGTAAAAATCTTACCCTGATTTCCTGTTTCATTCCCGATGATGGAGAACTGTTTCGGTATTTCAGCCATGGGAAAATCTGAATATCACTTCCCCCTGTTATAAAGAGATGTCTGGCTGCTTCAAATGTAAAATTTCCCAGAATCCCTCGTGAATTTCCGGTTGAGGAACTACTTCCTGTCCCGTTTCCATGAAAACTAACATACCCGGCTCCATAATTCCTGTATAAAAAATTAATAGTTAACCTGTCTGATGGCCTAAGCGACATACCTTGAACAAGTGCATACTTATAATACTCATTGACTGATAATTCGCCATATAACAATATTTTTTTTATGAAGCCATTATAGTAAATAGTATACAGACTGTTCCTGTCTCCTTTAAAATTGAAAACTTCTTTTGGACCCTGACCGGCCGGGATTATAGGAAGTGAAAACCTGTTTTCGGACCATACCAAACCAACTTTAACATTATCAAAATTGTATGAGAAATTTAATCCATACGTCTGCTCAGAAACTGCATCTTTCTTCAATAGAAATGATGATGTGTTATGAACCCCTGTCAGATAAAAATTTTCAATATAGTCGTTCGAATCACCAGAGGATGAACCGAGGGTCGCATCTGAATTTTTTTTTGAATAGAAAACAGATATTCCAAGATCTTTGAATGATAATACAGCAGCTACTCCTCTGAAGAAATTATTTTCATCAGTTGATGTATAGGGTCTTATATCATCACTGCCCGACATGTAACCCGGTGCAGAAAGAGAAAGACCTGTGCGGATACCGGAATTGGTATTGGTGCCCTGGCCAAACCGGGCAGAATAATCACCAACAATTAGTCTGCGAAGAAGGCCATTCCCTGTATAAGTCAGGTTGGCTGATAGGAAATCCGGCAGAGGAGGAATTCCACTGAAAAGCTTTTCGCCCGGATCTTTTTCAATAGTTAATCCTCCACTGAATCCGCCAGCAGAAAACTTGTATTTTGAGAGGAGTTTCCAGGGAGGACCTAATGAGGTTGTATCATTATTGCCTGGTTTGAAGCAAAGATTTGTCAATAACGTGCTCCTCCATCTTGCCGAATCTGGATTCATATTGATTTTGTTATCGAGGGTAATGAATGGGATTATTGTTTCAACGGTTTCTTTATCAAATCCGGGGATGTTGGACAATTCAAAAACCGAAAGTATCTTTCCGGAAGAATGGGCATAATCAACAAGCGCTTTTACCTGGAAATCGGAAAGAAAGAACAATCTTGAAATTTCTTTTTCCCCGGAGGAATTAAGCTTTACAGGATTATCAGCAAGTTCCTGAAGTTTTTCAATATAGCTTTCAGCAGCCTGAGGGTCATCTTCTTCTGCTGCCAACTCCTCGGCAATGCTTATAATAGCTTCTGATAGTTTTACCTCCTGTCCAAAAGAATTCAGGTTTAAAAAAACAAATAGACACCATGGAAGGGATTTTCTAAACAGTTTCTTCTTAACCGCAAAGTCCCGATAGCTATCGGGAGCAAAGTTTAGCGCAAAGGACGCAAAGGAATTCCTGTAAGCAATAAGATTTTCCATTTATTAATGGATTTTGAAAATTAGAGATACAGAGGAAGTTACACCAAGTTTTTCATGAGTCTGAAATGCCAGATCCAATTGTGCAATTTTTGTCAGGTATCCCAACCCGAAACTGAATGAATTATTATTGGTACTAAACCCGCTTCTTAACCAGAAATTCTTTGCAGCTTCATAGTCGAAGCCGGTACTTACAATCAATTTATTGCCAGTACTCATTTCGGCCTCAACCCCGGCAAACAGGATTTTACTAAGTTCGGTTCCGACCCCCAATCTAAGAAAGCCTGGCAGATAGGTTTTTCTTAATGAATTTGGTATAGGGTTAAACAGATGGATTCCAATTCTGGTATTCTCAGAAGGCGTAAAAAGCAGGCCTGTTTCAAAAGTAACCGCTTGATTATTATTATATTCTTTTGTGGTTCTTTCCGAAAAATAATCGACCTGTATCCCTGCTGAAATATTTTCTGAAAGTTTCAGACCGCAAGCCAGTCCGGTCATATCTCTTTTAAAATCGCTATAGCCGAAGTGAGAATACACTGCCCCTATCGACGCTTCTCCAACAGGTACTGTTATACCAATAGATCGGGTTCCCAATTCTTTTATTGAAAACCTGTCTTCGTAGTTTAAACCGAAAGATAAAGATTTGTTAAAAGCCAGTAATGCCTGATTATGAAACAAAGACCAGAAACCGTTTTTCGTAATACAAACGTTTCCCATTCCCGCTTCTACCGCTCCGGCTGAAAGACGATACAGATCGCCACCAAAAGCAGTTGAAAAGAGAAATAAACAAAAAACAGAAACAGATATTTTGTGCAGCGAGCTCAACTGTTTCAAATTAATACCCTAAGATACTAATAAAATTAGAAATATGGAAATTGGTATAAGATTTTGACAAAAAAAGTAAAGTGCCTAAAGTGAGATAGAGTGCATAGAGTGTCTATAGTGTCTGGAATTGTCAACTCTAAGTACTTCAAACTTTAGGCACTCTAGTCACTTATTAGTTTGTTTTATATTGAAACTTAACACCCTTCAGCTCTTCATTGGCCTGAACGATCTTCTTTTTAAGTGACTCCTTATATTTTACAACCTCATTCATTATTGCATCATCGCCAACAGCAATAATCTGAGCAGCAAGGATTCCTGCATTCTGTGCTGCATTTACACCTACTGTAGCTACAGGTATTCCTGGAGGCATCTGAAGAATTGAAAAGATGGAATCGAGCCCTTCCAGTGAAGCTTTAATCGGTACTCCGATAACCGGAAGTGGCGTCATGGCTGCAATTACCCCGGGAAGGTGTGCAGCCATCCCTGCTGCAGCAATTATTACTTTTATTCCTCTCAAATGGGCATTCTTTGCAAATTTTTCAACCTCTTCAGGGGTCCTGTGTGCAGAAAGGGCATTCATCTCAAAAGGTATCCTGAAATCGTTAAGTATCTCTGCTGCTTTTGTCATTATTGGCAGATCAGATGTACTGCCCATTATGATGCTAACTATCGGTTCCATTTAAAATAATTTAATTTAACTTGCTGATAAGGGCAAAAATACGCTATTATTTTCATATTTTCGCACCGGCTAATAATTCAAAAATTCCCTTCATGAAAGAAATCCGGATTCTAGATAAAAAGTTCAGAGAAATGATCACCGAGAAGGTCATTTTGGAGAGAATTGATGTACTTGCCAAACAGATGAATAATGACCTTGCCGGAAAAGATGTGGTATTCCTTGGAATTCTTAATGGGGCATTTCTTTTTGCTGCAGATATTTTCAGACGTATCGAGGGTCAGGCAAGGATCTCTTTTGTAAAACTTGCATCTTATGAAGGTACAAGCTCTTCAGGTTTTATCAAGGAGCTTATCGGATGGAACGAGGATATCAAAAACAAGACAGTTGTGGTTGTTGAGGATATAGTTGACACCGGCAATACCCTCGAACGGATTGTGGATGAACTTGTAATCAGGAAGGCTGCTGAAATTAAAATAGCAACTCTCCTTTATAAACCTGATGCCTATATAAGAGATATCCACCTTGATTATGTGGGCTTTGAAATTCCAAATGATTTTGTGGTTGGCTATGGTCTCGATTATGATGGTTATGGACGCAATCTTCCCTCTGTCTACA
>Ga0209638_1002605_pt1 | contig 11034 bp, 6 predicted proteins | sample BarGraNGADG00211_FD_184490 | JGI IMG/M metagenome (GOLD analysis project Ga0209638, IMG submission 184490) | Arctic peat soil microbial communities from Barrow, Alaska - Barrow Graham LP Ref core NGADG0002-211 (SPAdes) (version 2) | ecosystem: Environmental > Terrestrial > Soil > Wetlands > Peat... | reverse complement strand
CCGCCGAGGTACGCGTCGACTGCGGCCGCGGCGGCCCGACCCTCCGCTATCGCCCACACGATCAGCGACTGACCCCGCCCGGCGTCGCCCGCCACGAACACCCCTGGGACGTCGGTGGCGAAACCGTCGGTGCGCGCGATCGTGCCACGCGGCGTGATCGACACCTCGAGCTGTTCGAGCAGTGGACCGCGTTCGGGCCCGGTGAAGCCCATCGCGAAGAGCACCAGCTGGGCGGGGATCTCGTGCTCGGAACCGGGCACGGGCTCGAACCGGCCGTCGACCAGCTCGACCTCGACCAGGCTCAAGGCCCGAACGTTCCCGGCGTCGTCGCCGAGGAACTCCTGCGTGCTGACCGAGTACACCCGGTCGCCACCCTCCTCATGAGCACTCGAGACCCGATAGGTCATCGGGTACGTCGGCCAGGGCTGGCCGGCCGGCCGGTCCTCGGGCGGGTGCGGAAGGATCTCGAGCTGGGTGACCGAACGCGCACCCTGGCGCAGCGCGGTGCCGAGGCAGTCGGCCCCGGTGTCGCCGCCACCGATGATGATGACGTCCTTGCCGGTCGCCACCACCTGGTGATCGACGACGTCACCGGCGGCGACGCGGTTCGCCTGCGGCAGGTACTCCATCGCCTGCAGGATTCCACCGAGCTCTCGACCGGGCACCGGGAGGTCACGGGCCTGGGTCGCGCCGACGGCGAGCACGATCGCGTCGTACCGGTCGTGCAACAGCCGCCCGGTGATGTCCACACCGATGTTGACGCCGGGCCGGAACCGGGTCCCCTCGGCCTCCATCTGGGCAAGGCGACGGTCGAGGAACCTCTTCTCCATCTTGAACTCGGGGATGCCGTAGCGGAGCAGGCCACCGATCCGATCGGCCCGCTCGTACACGGCGACCGTGTGACCGGCACGGGTCAGCTGCTGCGCGGCGGCCAGACCCGACGGTCCGGACCCGATCACCGCGACGGTCTTGCCACTGAGTCGGCCCGGCACGTAGGGCTGGACCCACCCGTTGTCGAAAGCGACCTCGACCGTGGTCACCTCGACCTGCTTGATCGTCACGGCCGGCTGATTGATGCCGAGGACACACGCGGTCTCGCACGGCGCCGGGCACAGACGCCCGGTGAACTCCGGGAAGTTGTTCGTGGCGTGCAGCCGCTCGATCGCCTCCCGCCAGTCGCCCCGCCAGACGAGGTCGTTCCACTCGGGAATGAGGTTTCCGAGCGGGCAGCCGGTGTGGCAGAACGGGACGCCGCAGTCCATGCAGCGCCCGGCCTGGCGACTGACCATCTCCGGATCCGTCGCCTCGTACACCTCGTTCCAGTCCATGATCCGGACCGGGACGGGCCGACGCGGCGGCAGCTCCCGCTGTCGCACCTTGAGGAATCCCCTCGGGTCAGCCATGAGACGCCTCCATGATCCTCGCCCAGACCGTCTCGCCGTCCGGATCCAGGCCCTCGGTCAACGCTTGCGCTCGGATGCCGACGACGCGAGCGAAGTCGCGTGGCATCACGGTCGTGAAGCGCGCGCTGGCACCCTCCCAGTCGGTCAGCAGCTCTGCTGCGACCGTGGAGTCTGTCTCCTCGCGGTGACGGGCCACCAAGGTCCGCACCAGCTCGGATTCGGCCCCGCTCAGCGGGCGAAGGTCGACCAGGTCAGCGTTGACCCGCTCCCGGTTCAGGTCGAGGACATATGCCGTCCCGCCCGACATGCCGGCGGCGAAGTTGCGCCCGGTGCTCCCGAGGATGACGACCGTGCCACCGGTCATGTACTCGCAGCCGTGGTCGCCAACGCCCTCGACGACGGCGGTCACGCCGGAGTTGCGGACACAGAAGCGCTCACCGACCTTCCCTCTCAAGAAGATCTCGCCCGACGTCGCCCCATAGCCGATCACGTTGCCGGCAATGATGTTCCGCTCGGCGGCGAAGGGCGCGGTCAACGCCGGGCGGACGATCAGTCGGCCGCCCGAAAGACCCTTGCCGAGGTAGTCGTTCGAGTCTCCGAACAGCCGCATCGTGATCCCTTGCGGCACGAACGCCCCGAAGGACTGCCCGGCCGACCCGGTCAGAGTGATGTCGATCGTGTCCGGCGGCAACGCCTCGACACCCCAACGCTTGGTGACCTCATGTCCGAGCATCGTCCCGACAGTCCGGTTGACGTTGCGGATCGGGAGCGAGATGCGCACCGGTTCCCGCTTGACCAGCGCATCCTCGGCCATCGCGATCAAGGTATGGTCCAGGGCCTTCGCCAGGCCGTGGTCCTGCGCAGTGGTCTGGTGGAGTGCCGTGCCCTCCGGCACGTCGGGCCGGCTCAGGATCGGTGCGAGGTCGAGACCCGCCGCCTTCCAGTGGTCCACCGCGGCCTTCGGGTTGAGCGACTCGACCCGGCCGATCGCCTCCGCCATGGTGCGGAAGCCCAGCTGGGCCAGGTACTCCCGGACCTCCTCGGCGATGTACTCGAAGAAGGTCTCGACGAACTCCGGCTTGCCGCTGTAGCGAGCGCGGAGCTCGGGGTTCTGGGTCGCGACGCCGACCGGGCAGGTGTCGAGATGGCAGACCCGCATCATGATGCAGCCGCTCACCACGAGTGGCGCCGAGGCGAAGCCGAACTCCTCGGCTCCCAGCAGCGCCGCCACGATGACGTCGCGGCCGGTCTTGAGCTGGCCGTCGGTCTGCACGACGATGCGGTCGCGCAAGCTGTTCATGACGAGCGTCTGCTGGGTCTCGGCGAGGCCGAGCTCCCACGGCGCGCCGGCGTGCTTGAGCGAGGTCAGTGGACTCGCCCCGGTGCCCCCGTCGTGCCCCGAGATGAGCACGACGTCGGCGTGAGCCTTGCTGACCCCCGCCGCCACGGTCCCGACGCCGGCCTCGGCGACGAGCTTGACGTGGATCCGCGCCTCGGGGTTGGCGTTCTTCAAGTCGTGGATCAGCTGGGCCAAGTCCTCGATCGAGTAGATGTCGTGGTGCGGCGGCGGGGAGATCAGACCGACGCCGGGGGTCGAGTGACGGGTCCGCGCGATCCACGGATACACCTTGTTCCCGGGGAGCTGCCCGCCCTCGCCGGGCTTGGCACCTTGCGCCATCTTGATCTGGAGGTCGTCGGCATGAGTGAGGTACATGCTCGTGACGCCGAACCGGCCGGACGCCACCTGCTTGATCGCGCTGCGTCGCTCAGGGTCCAGCAAGCGGTCGACATCCTCGCCGCCCTCACCGGTGTTGGACTTCGCGCCGATCCGGTTCATCGCGATCGCGAGTGTCGTATGTGCCTCGGCCGAGATCGATCCGTAGGACATCGCGCCGGTGCAGAACCGCTTGACGATCTCGCTGACCGGTTCGACCTCGTCGATCGGGACCGGCGAACGGACCCCCTCGGCGAACTCGAACAGCCCGCGCAGCGTCATCAGTCGCTTCGACTGGTCATTGATCCGGGCCGTGTACTGCCGGAACACGTCGAACTGGCGGGTCCGGGTGGAGTGTTGCAGCCGGAACACGGCTTCCGGGTCGAAGACGTGCTCCTCGCCGCCACGGCGCCACTGGTACTCGCCGCCGACGTCGAGGCGCTGGTGCGGCACCCGGTTGCCGCTCGCCGGGTACGCGGTCGCGTGCCTTGCTGCGACGTCGGCCGCGATCGACTCGAGCCCGATGCCGCCGAGCCGGCTGGTGGTTCCGGTGAAGTACTTGTCGACGAGCTCGTGGGACAGACCGATCGCCTCGAACACCTGGGCGCCGCGGTACGACGCGATGGTCGAGATGCCCATCTTGCTCATGACCTTCAGGACGCCCTTCCCGAGCGCCTTGATGAGGTTGGCGACGGCCTTCTCGGGCGTCAGCTCACCGAGGTATCCGGTCGCCGCGAGCTCCTCGACCGTCTCCATCGCGAGATACGGGTTGACCGCGGCGGCGCCGTAGCCGATCAGCAGCGCCATGTGGTGCACCTCGCGGACGTCGCCCGCTTCGACGATCAGGCCGACCCGGGTCCGGGTCCGGTTCTTCGTCAGATGATGATGCACGGCACTCGTCAGCAGCAGCGACGGGATCGGGGCGAAGTCGGCGTCCGAGTCACGGTCGGAGAGCACGATGAAACTGACGCCATCCGCGACCGCGGCATCGACCTCGGCGAAGATCTCCGCGAGCCGCGCGCCGAGGGCCGCGTGACCGCCGTCGACACGGTACAGACCGCTCACGTGCATCGGTCGGAACCAGTTCGCGTACGCCGGGTCGCGATCGATCCGGGCGATCTTGGCGAGCTGGTCGTTGTCGAGGACCGGGAACGGGATGTGCAGCTTCCGGGCGTGCTCGGGCAGGTCGAGCAGCAGGTTCGGCTCGGGGCCGATCGCGGCGCCGATCGAGGTGACGAGCTCCTCGCGGATCGCGTCCAGCGGCGGGTTCGTGACCTGCGCGAACACCTCGTTGAAGTAGTCGAACAGCAGGCGCGGGCGTTTCGAGAGCACCGCGATCGGGGTGTCCGAGCCCATCGAACCGAGCGGCTCGTACGAGTTCTTCGCCATCGGCGTCAAGATGATCTTGAGCTCTTCCTCGGTGTAGCCGAATGCGCGCTGGCGACGCCGCACCGACGCCGTGGTGTGTGCGATGTGCTCCTGCTCCGGGAGATCGTCGAGCGGGACGGCGTGCTTCGCGACCCATTCACCGTACGGATGCTGCGAGGCGAGCCCCCGCTTGATCTCGTCGTCCTCGATGATCCGACCGTCGCCGGTGTCGACCAGGAACATCCGTCCAGGCTCGAGGCGACCCTTGCGCACCACGGTGGCCGGGTCCAGGTCGAGCACGCCGGCCTCACTTGCCAGCACCACGAGCCCGTCGTCGGTCACCCAGTACCGACCGGGACGCAACCCGTTGCGGTCCAGCACCGCACCGATGAGCGTCCCGTCGGTGAATGTCAGGGATGCGGGCCCGTCCCAGGGCTCGATCAGGGTCGAGTTGTAGGCGTAGAAGGCGCGCCGGTCGGCGTCCATCTCGGTGTTGTTCTCCCACGCCTCCGGGATCATCATCAGCACCGCGTGCGGAAGGGTTCGCCCGCCCAGGTGGAGCAGCTCGACGACCTCGTCGAAGGCGGCCGAGTCGCTGTTGCCATCGGTGCACACCGGCATCAGCTGCGTGAGATCACCCAGCAGCTCGCTCTCCAGGTTTCCCTCGCGGGCAGCCATCCAGTTCCGGTTGCCGCGCACGGTGTTGATCTCGCCGTTGTGCGCGATCATCCGGAACGGCTGCGCGAGCGGCCACGACGGGAACGTGTTGGTAGAGAACCGCGAGTGGACCATGACCAGCTCGGACGCATAGCGCGGGTCGGACAGGTCCGGGAAGAACGGCTCCAGCTGCGACGTCGTGAGCATGCCCTTGTAGATGAGAAGCCGGCAGGACAGCGACGCGAAGTAGACGCCGACCTCGTGCTCGATCCGCTTGCGGAGGCGATACACCCGTCGCTCGAGGTCGATCCCGGAGAGTTCACCGGTCGGATCGGCGAGCACCAGCTGGCGGAAGGCCGGCATGGCCGCGCGGGCAGTCGGCCCGACCAGGTCCGCGCACACCGGGACCTCGCGCCACGCGAGGACGTCGAGCTTCTCCTCAGCTGCAACGCCCTCGATGCCGTGGATCGCGACCGCCAGGGCGTCGGCGTCCACCGGGAGGAATGCAGTGCCGATCGCGTAGTGCCCGACCGGTGGCAGATCCGCCGCGATGACGGCGCGCATGAACGCGTCGGGGATCTGGGTGAGGATGCCGGCGCCGTCCCCGCTGTTCTCCTCGGCTCCCTTTGCACCGCGGTGATCGAGGTTGCGCAGCGCCGTCAGGCCGGCGTCGATGATGTCGCGGCCCGGCGTACCGCGGAGGGTCGCGACGAACGCGACTCCGCACGCGTCGTGCTCGAAGCCAGGGCTGTACAGCCCTTGCGCTTCAGGCGCTGCGACGTTGTCGAACGGCCGGCTCATGGACACCGTCCTCACTGTTCCGGCGGCAGCCGAAACTGACCCGATCGTGGTGGATGTGCGAGTCCTCGTCGGCTCGAACGTCTGACGACGATACCTCCCCGAACTCGCGCGGGATCATCGCATTTTGCGGCGCAGCACCAGCTGGAGCCGCCAGGTCATTGGCTGAGCTCGTCCTCCGCCGCCGTGCGCGTGAGCAAGAGGTCGTCCTCGCGCCCTTGGTGGCGGCGCCCGACGAGGAGAAACGCTACCAGCGCCCCCAGCCCGACCACGATCGACGTCCATACGTTGAGCCGGAGGCCCAGAACCGTGTGCGCCGGGTCGATCCGGAGCAGCTCGACCCAGAACCGACCGACCGTGTAGAAGACGACGTACAGCCAGAACACCCGGCCATGACCGAGTCGGAAGCGCCGGTCTAGGTAGATCAGCAGGGCCGCGGCGGCGAGGTTCCAGAGCAGCTCGTAAAGGAAGGTCGGGTGGAACAGCGTGCCCGGCGGGTACTGGGGCGGGAACGTGGGCGAGGTCGAGTCGATGTGCAAGCCCCACGGCAGCGTCGTCGGACCGCCGAACAGCTCTTGGTTGAACCAGTTCCCCAGTCGCCCGATCGCCTGCGCGATCAGCAGTCCGGGTGCGATCGTGTCCGCGAACGGCGCGAACCTGATGCCCTGCCGGCGGGTGCCGATCCATGCGCCCACCGCACCGAGGGCGATCGCGCCCCAGATCCCGAGCCCGCCCTGCCAGATGGCGAAGGCATTCCACGGGTGGCCACCGGGGCCGAAGTAGGCGTCAGGCGAGGAGACGACGTGATAGATCCGGCCGCCGACGATGCCGAACGGGACCGCCCAGAACGCGACCTCGGTGACTGTCTCGGCGGATCCGCCGCGCGCCACCCAGCGCTTCTGAGTCACCCAGAGCCCGACGATGATGCCCGTCAGGATCGCCAGTGCGTACGCGCGGATCGGGATCGGCCCGAGGTACCAGACACCCTGCGGCGGGCTCGGGATCGACGCGGGCAGCGCTGCCAGGGCGAAGGTCGAGATGCTCATGATTTCCCTCCACGAACCCCGGCCGCGAGCTCTTCGGTGACCGCTGTCAGCCGCGCCTCGGCATCGGCGGGTGACGCAGCGTCCAGCAGCGCTCGCACGAAGGCACTCCCGACGATGACACCGTCGGCGTATCGCGCCACCTCGGCGGCCTGGGCGCCGGTCGAGACGCCGAGACCGACGCACACCAGGTCGGCCCCGGCCGCGCGCGTGTCGCGCACCAGACGTTCCGCTTGCGCGCCCACCGTCGTCCGTTCTCCGGTGACACCCATCGTCGAGGCGGCGTACACGAATCCTCGGCTTGCCGCAACGGTGCGGGCGAGCCGCTCCGGCGTCGAGCTGGGCGCGACCAGGAACACCCGGTCCAGTCCGTACCGGTCGGACGCCTCGATCCACTCGCCGGCCTCATCCGGGATGAGGTCCGGGGTGATGAGCCCCGCCGCACCCGCCTCGACCAGGTCGGGTGCGAACGCGCCGACGCCGTAACGAAGGACCGGGTTCCAGTACGTCATCACGAGCACCGGGGCACCGGTCGCGGTGACCTCGCGGACGGCCGTGAAGGTGTCCCGCACCCGCGTGCCGCCGGCAAGTGCGGCCGTGACCGCACGCTGGATCACCGGACCGTCCATCACCGGGTCGGAGTACGGCAGACCGAGCTCGAGGATGTCCACCCCGGCGTCGACCATCACCCGGGCCGCCGCGATGCATCCGGCAAGGTCAGGGAAGCCGACCGGGAGATAGCCGATGAGGGCCGCTCGGCCCTCACCGCGGATCTCGGCAAGCCTCGATGCGACTCGGCTGGGCGCCGCGGTGACGCTCACGACGTCGCTCCGTCCGCGAGCTTGAACCAGCGGGCCGCCGTCTCGACGTCCTTGTCGCCGCGGCCGGAGAGGTTGACCAGGACAATTCCGTCGGGACCGAGCTCGCGGCCGGCCACGAGCGCGCCGGCCAGGGCGTGCGCGGACTCGATCGCCGGCATGATCCCCTCGGTCCGGCAGAGCAGGCGGAACGCCTCCATCGCCTCGACGTCGTTCACGGGTCGGTACTCGGCCCGGCCGATCGATGCGAGCCACGAGTGCTCGGGACCGACGCCGGGATAGTCCAGACCGGCCGAGATGGAGTGGCTCTCGATCGTCTGGCCGTCCTCGTCCTGGAGCAGGAAGGACCTCGCACCGTGCAGCACGCCGGGGACTCCCCCGGTGATCGACGCTGCGTGCCGGCCCGTCTCGACGCCGTCGCCGCCCGCTTCCAGGCCGAGCAGGCGAACGTCGGGGTCATCGAGGAACGCATGGAAGATGCCGATCGCGTTCGAGCCGCCGCCGACGCACGCCGCGACGACGTCGGGCAACCTCCCGGTCAGGTCGAGGACCTGCTGTCGCGCCTCGCGACCGATGATCGAGTGGAAGTCGCGGACCATGGCAGGGAACGGGTGCGGTCCTGCCACCGTGCCGAGCAGGTAATGGGTGGTGTCGACGTTGGCCACCCAGTCGCGCAGCGCCTCGTTGATCGCGTCCTTGAGGGTGCGCGAACCCGTCATCACCGGAATGACCTCGGCGCCGAGGAGCTGCATCCGGGCGACGTTGAGCGACTGCCGGCGAGTGTCCTCCTCGCCCATGTAGACCACGCACTCCATGCCCATCAGAGCGGCAGCCGTCGCCGTCGCCACCCCGTGCTGGCCGGCGCCGGTCTCCGCGATGAGTCGGGTCTTGCCCATCCGCTGCGTCAGCAGGACCTGGCCCAGCACGTTGTTGATCTTGTGCGAGCCGGTGTGGTTGAGGTCCTCGCGCTTGAGGATGATGCGGGCGCCCCCCGCGTGAGCCGCGAACCTGGGCACCTCGGTGATGATGCTCGGACGCCCGGTGTAGGTGCGGTGCAGGCGGTCGAGCTCGTCGATGAACTCTGGGTCGACGATCGCCTTGCGGTACGTGGTCTCGAGCTCGTCGAGCGCCGCGATCAGCGCCTCGGGGACGAACCGCCCGCCGAAGTCGCCGAAGTACGGGCCTTCCTCATGCCGGAGCGACCGAGCCGTCCGCGAGGTACCGCGCGGCTGGCGTGGCTCACCGGTCACGGGCGTACCGCCCGGAGCGCGGGGTGTGAGCCCGCCGCGACCAGATCGGCGAGCGCGGCGCGCGGGTTGCCTCCGGTGACGAGGGCCTCACCCACCAGCACGGCGTCGGCGCCGGCCTTCGCGTACTCCACGACGTCGTGCGGATCGCGAACGCCTGACTCGGCGATCCGCACGATCCCGCCCGGGATGAGGGGGGCCAAGCGAGCGAACAAGGTGCGATCCACCTCCAGGGTGCGCAGGTCGCGGGTGTTGACCCCGATGATGCGCGCGCCGGCGTCGGTCGCGCGAGCGATTTCCTCGGCGTCGTGCACCTCGACCAGGGCCGCCATGCCCAGGGACTGGACCCGCTCGACGAAGGAGGTGAGCACGGTCTGCTCGAGCGCGGCGACGATCAGCAGCACGATGTCGGCGCCGTGCGCACGGGCCTCCCACACCTGGTAGGGCGTCACGATGAAGTCCTTGCGAAGCACCGGCACCTCGACCGCTCCACGGACGGCATCGAGATCGGCGAGCGATCCGCCGAACCGCCGCTCTTCGGTCAGCACGGAGATCGCGCACGCGCCGCCGAGCTCGTACTCCACGGCGAGAGCGGCCGGGTCGGGGATGTCGGCGAGAGCGCCCTTGCTCGGGCTCGACCGCTTGACCTCGGCGATCACCGAGACGGCATCCATGTTGCGCAGGATGCAGCGGGTCTCCTTGGCACCAGGGATCCGCGCGGCCCGCTCCTTGAGCGCCTGCAGGGGAACGCGCTCCTCGCGCAACCGAAGGTCTTCACGGACTCCCACGATGATGTCATCGAGGACGCTCATGTCGCCCACCCCCGGTCGCCTGCGGCCTGTGGGTGTCCACACTAGTTGCGTTTCAACCCTCGCCCGACCGGCACAACCACGGGCTGGACGACCGCCAGCTGTCTCTAATCGTGCGGCGCGGCTCAGGAGCTGGTCGTGGAGGCTGCGATCCCGATCACCATGATGCCGACGAAGAAGAGCACACCCAGGCCGATGAAGGCGACCGAGATCCACCCCATGACGACGCCGGCTGTGCCCAAGCCCGGGTTGTTCGCCTCGCCACGCCTCGCCGCGGCCTTGCTCATGTTGCCGAGGATGATCGCCGGGATCCCGGTGAGGATGAACAGACCGGAGACCAGGCTCAGGATCCCCAGGACGAGGGCCCAGACGCCGAGGTCGTTGCGCTGGGTCCCGGACATCGCACCGTAGTACCCGGGCTGGGCGTACCCGTATCCCGCCGCTGAACCGTAGGCGGTGGGCGGACCGTAGGGGTTCTGGGTGCCGTATTGCGTCGTCCCGTAGGCCGTCGGAGCACCGTAGGCCGGGTATCCGGGCTGCTGCGGCGTCGTCCAGTAGGCCGTCGGAGCACCGTAGGCCGGGTATCCGGGCTGCTGCGCAGGCGCGACCGCAGGCGGTTGAGGGTATCCGGGGACCGGTTGCTGCGGAACCGCGCCCTCCGTGGGCTGACCGTCCATCATGTGCTCCTCATCGGCGCCCGGGGCCCGACGCCGGGTCCTCTCAGGGCGCGAGCCAGCCTTGCAGAGCGGGGATGTTGCGCGCGACCCAAAACGCCGCGATCACCCCGAAAGTCACCCAAGCGGGCCACCTGACCGCGGGCACCGTCGCCCGGGCGCCGCGCCATGCGCGCCGGACCCACCGCCACCAGACGAGAACGAGGAGCGGGAGGCCCAGCACCACGAGCGGGTTCATCCTGAACGCCCCCGCGACGTTGCCGAGCATCAGGTCGTGGACGGCGCGCAGGCCACCGCAGAGCGGGCAGTAGGTACCCGTGAGGGTAAGAGACGGGCACACCGGGTAGTGACCCACGATGTTGGGGTCCACAATTCGTACGACCAGCGCGCCAAGGAGTGAGGTCCCCGCGAGCGCGAGCGGGGCAACCAGCGGTGCGCGCCACGCCGCGCTCCCGGTCGGGTCCGCGACAACCGTGCGGACCCGACCGGGAGCGTCGGACGTG
>Ga0209638_1002603_pt1 | contig 11037 bp, 11 predicted proteins | sample BarGraNGADG00211_FD_184490 | JGI IMG/M metagenome (GOLD analysis project Ga0209638, IMG submission 184490) | Arctic peat soil microbial communities from Barrow, Alaska - Barrow Graham LP Ref core NGADG0002-211 (SPAdes) (version 2) | ecosystem: Environmental > Terrestrial > Soil > Wetlands > Peat... | reverse complement strand
CTGTGCGCCAGAACTTTGCAGACACCGCCTATTGGAGCGGTGCGATCACAACGGATGCGAACGGCGCGGCCGAAGTATCGATCAAACTGCCGGATAATCTGACTACCTGGGTCATCACCCTGCGCGGGCTGACCAAGGACACACGGGTGGGTGAGGCTGTAAAGCAAGTGGTTGCGAGCAAGGACCTGCTCATCCGGCCGGTCACCCCGCGCTTTTTGGTGGCAGGCGATCACATTGAACTGGCAGCCATGGTGCACAATAACACGAGTAATACGCTGGCGGTGGATGTTTCTTTGCAAGCTACCGGGGTTGACCTGGATGATCCAACACAGGCCGGTCAGAAAGTAAACGTGGCTGCCAACACCCTGGCTCGAGTGACATGGTGGGTGAAGGTGCAGGATATCGATAAAGTGGACCTGCTTTTCTCAGCTCAGAGCGGTGATTTACAAGATGCCGCACGACCCGACCTGGGAAGTGTGCCAGTGAAGACCTACAGCACTCCCCAAAGCTATGGCACCAGTGGAATCCTGGCCGAAGCCGGTGAAAAGTTGGAGGTAGTCAGCATCCCACGCTCGTTCACTCCAACCGGCGGAAACTTGCGCATCGAAATGGCGCCTTCACTGGCGGCAGCTATCCTGGATGGCTTGAAAGCGATGGATACATTCCCATCCGATTTCACAGAGCCTGTCTTATCCCGCCTGCTGCCAAATCTGGAAACATACGTGATTTTGCAAAATGCAGGCCTGGATGTGCCCAACCTCAAGGATCAGTTGACGAAAGATATCCAGGATGGTTTGAAAACTATAAACGCCGTTCAAAATAAGGACGGCGGCTGGGGCTGGGCGGCAGGGCATGACAGTGACCCTTACCTCTCGGCGTACGTGCTGTATGGATTGGGGCGTGCCAGCCAGGCCGGGGTTTTTGTGAACACGACAGTCCTGGCGCAGGCTCAAAAATACGTCCAATCTGTGATAATTACTCCTGGGCCTTCGGCGGCCAAAGGCTGGGAACTCGACCGGCTGGCATTCCAGGTGTATGCACTGCAGGTGTCGGGCGCACCGGTTAAAAATGCCGGCGGGCTATACGGCGTCTGGCAGTCCCTCTCGCCGTGGGCCAAGGCAATGCTTGCGCTGACGCTGGACATGCAAACCAAAGGCGATGAACACGCCAAAGAAATCGTTTCGGACCTGGAAAGTAAAGCGGTCCGTTCCTCAAGCGGGGCTTATTGGGAAACTACCGGCGATATCCAGATGAATTATGCCTCGGAGAATTTTACCAGTGCGGTTGTGCTGACCGCCCTGGCGCACTTTGACCCGGCCTCAACCCTGCTTGCAGATGCCGTGCGCTACCTGGTGGCGCACCGCCTGGCAACCGGAAGCTGGTCTTCCAGCTATGAATCGGCCTGGGTCCTTCTGGCGCTGGGAGATACCCTGCAGGGGACCGGAGATTTACAGGCCAGTTTCGCTTTTTCGGCCAGCCTGAATGGCTCGCCTATGCTTACAGGTCAGGCGGGCGGTGTAAATGCCCTGACTCCTGTGGAAGCCAGCGTGCCTTTGAGTTCCCTCGACCCGGCCAATCCCAACGCATTAAAACTGATACACGAAGCCGGGACGGGACGGCTCTACTACCGGGCCTTCCTGCAAGTTGACCGGCCCGTCGAATCGGCTCAGCCCTTGCAGCAGGGAATTTCTATCCAGCGCGAATACTTCCAGGCCGGGCAAGACTGCCTCAAGGCGGACTGCCAGCCGGTCTCTGAGGTGCACCTGGGAGACAGCAACCCGACGCTCCTGGTGAGGTTGAGCATCTCCGTTCCCCACGATATGAATTCGGTGGTGGTGGAAGATTTCATACCGGCCGGCGCAGAAATCGTCAACCTGACGCTCAAGACCAGCCAGCAGGTTATACCCGGAAATGCGGAAGCTGCACTGGTTTATGATCCTAAAAATCCATTCCTGGACGGCTGGGGCGGGTGGTTTTTCAGCTCTCCGGTCATCTATGACGATCACATCCGTTGGGTGGCATCGACCTTACCGGCTGGCACTTACCAGCTGACTTACCGCCTGACGCCTCTCCAGGCCGGCGAGTACCGCTTGATCCCGGCTCATGCCTACCAGTTTTATTTTCCGGATGTCGAAGGCACAACAGCGGGTGCGGTGTTCAAGATTTTGCCGTAGCCTGGTTTCAGAACGTTTCTGAAAAATAAATTTTAAGTGTTTTGTGCCCCGCTTTTGCGGGGCACAAAACACTTAAAAGATGATATTCGGAAACCTTTTTTGATAGAAAGGGTGGTTTTTTGTTTAATAAGGAAATAGTGCCCCAATCTTTGTGATTTCCTTCACATGACACCAGGCGAATAAGGGCTTATAGTTTCGAATCAGATAATGAATTATTTATATTCCTCCGGGGAGGGAGGAGATGTTATGGACTTTGCACTGATTGTGTTGGGATGTTTAATCTGTGCTGTTTTTGCCATCCGAACCCAACGTTTGTTGATCTCAGCCCTCTGGCTGGCGGGAGCAAGTGCACTGACGGCGCTGCTGCTTTACTTACTGGGTGCGCCGGAAATTGCTGTCATTGAATTGAGTGTTGGCGCCGGATTGGTAACCGTGTTGTTTGTCTTTGCCATTAATATCGCCGGCGAGGAAATCCCGATCAAACAAAGCATCATGCCGAAACCGCTGGCATGGCTGCTGATTGCAGCGGCTGTGCTGCTATTGGGGATAATGGTGCTTGGTCCACAATTGAGCCGGGTTCTGACCGGTTCTGAACCTGGTTTTGCAGCCATTTTATGGAATGACCGCCTCCTGGATGTGGCGCTGCAGGTGGTGCTGATCTTCGCCGGAGTATTGGGGGTGCTTGGCTTACTTTCCGACGTGAAGAAAATTTCAAAGGATGGCAATAATGAGCATTAATGCGGTTGACTTAGTCGTGATCCTGGTTTTGGGGCTGCTAGGAGTTGGATTTTACGGGCTTTTAATCACCCGTAACCTGATTAAAGTGGTGGTTGCCCTGCAAATCCTGGTAAAGGGTGCAATGGTTGCCCTGGTGCTGGCGGGGAACCTGAGTCATCAAACCAACCTGGGCCAGAGCCTGGCAGTTACCGTGATTGTGGCCGATACGATCGTGGCGGTCATTGGATTATCGCTGGCGGTGCAGGTGCGGCGCCATTTTGGCACCCTCGATATCAAATCGCTGACGACTCTGCGGAGGTAGCTTAATGGCCGGTGTGCTGGTTCTATTAACAATTGGGCTGCCATGGACGGGAGCATTAATCGTCGCTGGTTATAACGGCAATAATGAGCGCCTGCAGCACGGACTGGCAGTAGTATTTTCTGTCCTAGCCGGGGCAGCAGGGTTAGGATTATTGACCCAGGCATCAAGTTCAGTAACCATTTCTCTGCCGGCTGGCGGGGTCTTCGGTGATTTTAGCTTCGTTGCGGACGGGCTGGGCGTTCTTCTGGCAGCGATTGCCGCCGTGATCGGCAGCCTGGCAGTCATCTTTTCCGTTGATTATATGAAGGGTGAGGCCCAGCTCGGGCGTTTCTATGCCTTTGTGTTATTTTTCATCGGAGCTATGGCGGGCCTGGTTTTAACTAGCAATTTGCTGCTGATGTTTGTTTTTTGGGAAATTACAGCCCTGTGTTCTTATGCCTTGATTTCTTTCCACAACGATGATCCTAAAGCCGTCGCTGGTGGTGTGAAAGCCCTGATTATCACCCAGGTGGGTGGGATTGGGTTGTTAGGCGGGGCGCTCCTGCTTTTTAGCTACCAAAAAAGCTATGATATCAGCACGTTTCTGGCAAACCCGTCAGTGCTGCCTGGAAACATTCTGGCATTGATGGCTTTTGGCTGCCTGGCAGCCGCCGCAGCAAAATCAGCTCAATTCCCATTTCAGACCTGGCTGCCTGACGCCATGGAGGCGCCCACTCCCATCAGCGCCCTCATTCATGCGGCTACCATGGTCAATGCCGGGGTTTATTTGCTGGCTCGTTTTTACCCGGCTTTTAAGGACGTGCCGGGCTGGTCCCAAACCGTGCTGCTGGTTGGAATGATTACAGCGATCCTGGCAGCGGTCATGGCATTGGTTGCCACAGATCTGAAACGGGTGTTGGCCTATTCAACCGTCAGCCAGTTGGGTTACATGGTTTACGCGGTTGGAGCCGGTGGCATTTTTGCCGCTCAATTCCATCTTCTCAGCCATGCGGTTTTTAAAGCCTTGTTGTTCTTGGGTGCAGGTGCTGTCATCCACTCGGTTGGGACGCGCGACATGCGCCAGATGGGCGGGCTGGGAAAACAGATGCCGCTCGTGCGGACGGTATTTGTCATCGGTGCCCTGGCACTGGCAGGCCTGCCAATTCTTAACGGCTTCTGGAGCAAGGAACTGGTGCTGGAAGCCGGGTTGGTTTTTGGTAACACTAACGGCATGGTGTGGGCTTTCGGTGTGATGGTCTTTGTGGCAGGCCTGACTACCCTGTACACCTTGCGCTGTGTCTGGATGGTTTTTTACGGCGAGCCGCGCGGCCATTTGCACGGCCACGATGCCGGCACAGCCATGAAAGTTGCCCTGGTTCCATTGGCTTTTGGTACCCTGACTACCTGGCTTTTAGCAGGTCCCCTCAGCCAGCTTTTAGCGGGGGTTCCAGCTTTTGAAAAAATCGGACTCGATGTCCAATCCACCTGGTTCTTTCTGGGCGAAGTTCTCGGCGCCCCGGCCACTTTAATCACACTGGGAGTTATTGGGCTGGGAATATTAACGTGGTACATGCGTTCTAACCTGAAAGCCGCAAGCCGCGCCTTGGGGGGAGTCAGTTGGGCCGCAGGAAACAGTTTTGGCTTTGAGGCGATTAACCGCGCCGTCGTGTGGGTGACGCAAAGCGCGGCGGAAGAACTGCGGGAAACACAAACCGGATTGTTGAACTGGAATGTGGCTGGAATCCTGGCGGCCCTGGTTATTGTGCTGGTTGTATTGGTAGTGGGAGGATGACAAAATGGATGCCAGTTTAGCCTTGAAGTGGTTAATTGTCATCCCGTTGATTGGCTCCATATTTATTTACCTGATTGGCAGGCTGGCAGCCAGGCGGTATGGTGATTCCTATGGCCAAAATCCGGCTTGCTGGGTGGCGCTGCTGACTTTAGTGGCATCTTTGGGTGCACTTGGGTTTGCTGCGGTTCCTGCTTTGAATGGGATGCCGGTAACATGGCAGGTGGGGGCTGTCTCACTGACCCTGGACGGGATTGGCGTACTGCTGGCGACGGTTGTATTAATACTTGGCTTTATGGTCACCCTCTATTCCGTGCGTTATATGCAATGGGAAGTGGGCGAGGAGAAATTTTATGCACTGCTGGTGGCGATGACCGGGACAATCGTCGGCCTGGGTTGCGCCACCGACCTGTTCAACCTGTGGGTATGGTTTGAAGCCATGGCGATCACTTCGTATATGCTGGTTGCTTTCTACCGCCTGCAGCCGGCCTCGTTGGAAGCCGGGGTGAAATACCTGGTTCAAAGCGCCTCAGGCTCAGTGCTGGTGTTGTTGGGAGTTGCGCTGGTCTTCGCCCAATCGGGCACACTGGACCTGGCAGCAATTCGGGCTGGGGAAGGAAGCGGAGTTCCCGCCATTTACCTGGCAGCGGGAGCGTTGTTCTTGATCGGTTTTGGCGTGAAAGTGGCGCTGGTCCCCTTGCATACCTGGCTGCCGGATGCTCACTCTCAGGCCCCTAGCGGCATCAGCGCCATGCTGTCGGGTGTGGTGATTGAGGCCGGTTTAATTGCCTTGCTGCGCGTTTTGGGCAGCCTGGCAGGCGTTTCGAATTCATGGGGCATTTTCCTGCTTGGGTTTGGCGCAATCAATATGCTGCTGGGAAACTTGATGGCTTTACGCCAGGACCAGGTGAAACGTCTGTTGGCATATTCATCGGTGAGTCATATTGGTTATATTTTGGTAGGCATCGGCGTGGCAGCAGCATTTGGCAGCCAGGCTGGAGCTGCGGGCGGCTTTTTCCATATCGTAACCCATGCCTTGATGAAGGGATTGGCCTTTTTATCGGCTGGAACACTGCTGTATGTGCTATATTTATCCAAGGGCAGTCACAACCCGCTGGTTAAAGAGGATTTGAATGGGGCAGCTGGCAAGTATCCATTGGTGGCTTTTGCCTTCAGCGTCGCTCTGTTGGGGCTGGGGGGACTGCCGCCGCTGGCCGGTTTCATGTCAAAATGGCAGATTTTTGTGGCAGGCTTTCAAACCGGCAACGGTTGGATAATGGCGCTGGTGATCTTTGCGGCTCTTAACAGCGTTCTCTCCCTGGGATATTACGCACCGCTGGTGAACCGCATGTACCGGCATGAAGCTGGCGCAGCCGTCAAGGAAGGCGGAAAAGTACCCTTCATGATGGCTATCCCATTGGCGCTGCTGGCTGCAGCCGTGATTGTCCTGGGTTTCTGGCCAGGCCTGGCCAGTTGGCTGACTGAGCCTGCTGGGCAGGTTTTGGTAGCATTGTTTGCGAGATAAGCGGAGGAAATCATGGAATGGATCCTGACACCTCCCTTTGCATTTTTGATCTATATTCCCCTGGTGGTGTTTATCACCCTGGTGGGGAGAACGATGGCAGGTTCATCGAAATCGAATGCTGCAAAGTCGAGTACATACGGCAGCGGTGAGGCCGCGCCGACTAACCTGGCTGCACCCGGCTACAAGCCATTCTTCCTGGTGGCTTTTTTCTTCGCCATATTGCACCTGGGAATGCTGGTTTTAGGCAGTGGATCATTTGCGAACGTGCAGCCATTTTACATTATTGGTTTGCTGCTGGCACTTTTAGCTCTAATTTTGGGATAAGGAGCCCGCAATGGTTGAAAATCCCTGGCAATCAGTTTTAGATAACATAAAAACCTGGGCTCGGATAAATTCTCCGTGGGCCGTCCATTACAACAGTGGTTCCTGCAATGGATGCGATATTGAGATCCTGGCAACCTTCACCCCGCGCTATGACATCGAGCGGTTTGGAATAAAGCTGCAAGGCAGCCCGCGCCATGCCGATATATTAATTTGCACCGGACCTGTTACCCGCCAATCGCGTGACCGTTTGCTGCGGGTGTACGAACAAATGCCGGAACCAAAATTCGTGGTGGCAGTGGGCTCGTGCTCGATTTCCGGTGGTGTTTTTGAAGGATGTTACAACATTATTGGTGGTATTGCAGAAGTAATACCGGTCAATGTTTTTATTCCTGGCTGCCCTCCCCGGCCCGAGGCTATTATTTATGGTGTGGTGCAGCTTCTTGAAGGGTTAAAAAAGAAATAGGCATACGATGGAACTTTTAGAGGCATTCAATCAAGCGGAACAAATATTATCTCCATGGTCGGGAGTCGTAACGCATCCTTCTACGGATCGAATGGATGTAACCATACCGGATAAGTGGCTGAAGGCCGCTGTAAATGCGCTCAGGGAGGCGCATTGGGGTTACCTGTCTGCAATCACTGGCCTGGATCATCCTGGTTCGACCGGGCCAATTTCGGAAGAGCAGCGCTGGCAGCGCCTGGCAGCCGATGGCGAAACCAGCACGGAAGACGTTACAAAAGAGGGAACGCTGGAGGTGCTTTATCATTTTTGCTCAGGCGCCGGGGTTTTGACGCTGCGGGTCAGCGTGCGTTATTCTTTCCCGGTGCTGCCCTCGATCTGCAATTTACTCCCCGCTGCCACACTTTATGAGCGGGAGTTGATCGAGATGTTTGGCATCAAACTGGTTGGGACACCGAATATAGATAAACTGCTGCTGCCCGATGACTGGCCTGACGGCGTATTCCCTTTGCGTAAATCTTTCCACGGCCTTAAGGAAGAGGCGTTGAAAGGCCAGGAGGTGAAAAAATGACGGAAGAAACCGGCTCGCCGCGTAAGTTTATTGTGCCAATCGGCCCGCAGCATCCTGCGCTGAAAGAACCCGGTCATTTTGAGTTTACAGTTGACGGTGAAATTGTGACCGGCGCATCTGTCCGTTTGGGTTACGTACACCGGGGGATCGAAAAAGGCTGTGAACAACGCAGTTGGGTGCAGGATATTTACCTGTTAGAGCGCATTTGCGGCATTTGCTCGCATTCGCATGCCACTGCTTTCGTGTTGGGAGTGGAAAAACTGGCAAAGGTCACTGTTCCGCCGCGCGCCCAGGCCATGCGCACCCTGTTCCTGGAATTGGAACGAGTTCACAGCCACCTGCTGTGGCTGGGGGTGGCGGCTCATGAAGGCGGTTTTGATACGCTCTTCATGTATTCCTGGCGTGACCGCGAAACCGTGATGGATATCCTTGAGAACCTGAGCGGAAACCGGGTGAACTATTCAGCCAACATTTTGGGCGGGGTCAAGTATGACCTTGACCAAAAGCAGGCTGATGAGATCCGTAAAGGGATCGATTATTTGGAAGAACGGACGAAATATTACCTCAATGTGGTTACAACCGATGAAACCTTCCTCGGAAGGACACGTAACATTGGTACAATGAGCTACGATCAGGCAGTGGCCCTGGATGCCATCGGTCCGACCGCCCGCGCCTCAGGGTTGGCCAGGGACGTGCGGGTCGATTCGCCTTACGCAGCCTACGCTGATTTTCCGGTGAACCTGGTCACGGAAACACAATGTGACCTGGTGGGGCGTTTCGTGGTGCGGATTCGAGAACTTTTTGAAAGCTACCGCTTGATCCGCGAGATTATTGAACACATGCCAGGCGGTGAATTGACCACCCGCGTTCCTCGCCGGATTCCCGAAGGCGAAGCAATCAGCCGGGTGGAAGCGCCGCGCGGTGAGCTGTTTTATTTCCTCAAAAGTAACGGCTCGGATAAACCGGAGCGGGTAAAAGTACGCACCCCCAGTCTGTGCAACTGGGCTTCCGTGACTCACCTGGCGATTGGCCACAACCTGGCTGATATGCCGATGATGCTTGCCGGGATTGATCCGTGCTTCTCCTGCAATGATCGTAGTGTGACCGTTCGTAAAGGGGGAGAAAGCCAGGTCTGGAGCTGGGAAGAACTGCGCCGTTACGGGATTGAATATTATAAATGAACATACCTATCTATCCACTTATTGCGCTGCTTTTGTTCCCGGGCGGAATTTTCCTGCTGGGGTGGGGCCTGGCTTATGAATTCATCGATCGAAAGTTGGTGGCCCGTTTTCAAAACCGGATCGGCCCGCGTTGGTTCCAACCACTGGCCGACTGGGTGAAACTCCTGGCAAAAGAAGAGATCATTCCGGATGGTGTGCACAAGGGGTTATTCCTGGCGCTGCCGGTGGTAGCGCTGGCAGGCGCCTTGACTGCTGCCCTCTATGCTCCCATTGCGGGGTGGATACCCTCTTTCAGTTTCCGCGGTGACCTGGTGGTGGCGCTTTACCTGCTCAGCATGATGACACTTTGCATAGGTGTGGCTGGCGCCAATACCATGGATCGTTTTTCTATATTGGGCGCCACCCGGGCCTTGACGCAGTTGTTTTCTTACGAAGCGCCTTTTTTGCTGGCAATGCTGGGACCGGCCATTGCCGCCGGAAGCTGGCAGATTAGTGAAGTGAATACCTTTGCTCATGCAAATTTGTGGATGATCTTAAACCAGCCGATTGGCTTCCTGATAGCCATCATTGGCCTGATGGGAAAATTGGAACTTCCACCGTTTGACGCTCCGGAAGCGGAAACGGAGATTGTTTCCGGCGCTTTGACCGAATATAGCGGGCGCGGGCTGGCGCTTTTCAAGATCGGGCGTAATGTTGAACTGGTGGTTGGGCTGACCCTGGTATCGGCTTTCTACCTGGGTGGGCTTTCTAACCCGCTGGAATTTATTCTTAAAACGCTGGCTTTATTACTGTTGACGGCCGGGCTCCAATCATTGTTTGCACGCTTGAGGATTGACCAGACCGTAGGCATGTGGTGGCGGATAGGCGCAATCCTGGCCTTAGTACAGCTCCTGGCAATCCTGGCCGGCCAGGCAATCCGCGGGCTTTTATAGGAGGTTTCTATGTCGACGATTGGTGCGATGCTCGGGGATATTGTACACTCACTGTTCGTCAGGCCGGCGACTGAGTTTTATCCGTTTGTGCGCAAACCGAATCCAGACCGACTGCGTGGTAAGTTGATCTGGAATCCTGAAAAGTGCTCGGGATGCCAGTTGTGTGTCAAAGACTGCCCTTCGAATGCCCTGGAACTTATCGTATTGGATAAAGTGAATAAACGATTTGTGATGCGCTATCACACTGACCGTTGTACATTTTGCGCTCAATGTGTGGAAAGCTGCCGTTTAAAATGTATTGAGATGTCCAATGAACAGTGGGAACTGGCTTCTCTGACCAGAGAACCATTTATGGTTTATTACGGAAGGGAAGAAGATGTCCAGAACCTTCTGGCGCGCCTCGCTCAAGAAAAAATTGAAACCCCTGACCGAGAATAATCCTGGTTTTCGCCTGGCAATTCTTGGGATTGGAAATGAGTTATGGGGAGATGATGGAGCTGGAAACCAGGCCGCACGCCGCATCCAGCGATCTATTCATCAGGCCGAAGCTGTTTTGGTGATCGACGCAGGCCCTTCGCCTGAGGTCTACAGCGGTGTATTGCGGCGATTCCGACCCGATTTTGTGCTGCTGATCGATACGGTCAGGGCTGCGGGAGCTCCTGGCAGAATTAGCTGGGTCGAGTTTTCAGACCTTGAGGGTGTCAGCGCCCTGACGCACGGCATGCCCCTGACTGTCCTGGGACAATTCTTAACCAGCGAGTTAGGGGTTAAGCTTGGCTTATTGGGAATTGAAGGCGAAAGTTTTGAATTGGGGGGCAGCCTGTCTTTACCCGTACGGCGCGCTGTGAACACAGTGGCAAAAGAATTACCGAAGATAATATTTGGCTAAATCATCTTTCAAGCAAAACCTCAACCTGCATCTTCTCAATAAATGGGGGTATGTAGTGTTTTTTTGCGGCCTTTGGCCGTAAAAAAACTCTACGCCCCAATTTATTGAGAAAATACCTCAACCTGTTACAATAAATAATTCTGGCAAATCTTTTTGATAGTTGAAGATTTTGAT
>Ga0209638_1002601_pt1 | contig 11039 bp, 12 predicted proteins | sample BarGraNGADG00211_FD_184490 | JGI IMG/M metagenome (GOLD analysis project Ga0209638, IMG submission 184490) | Arctic peat soil microbial communities from Barrow, Alaska - Barrow Graham LP Ref core NGADG0002-211 (SPAdes) (version 2) | ecosystem: Environmental > Terrestrial > Soil > Wetlands > Peat... | reverse complement strand
CAGAGAGGGGGTTTACGCCACAGCAGTCTGCGACCAACGCATAACTGAGTCAACTTCAACCAATAACTGCAGGAAAACTCCCCGACTCTCAACTCCGCTCTACTTCACGAATGGGTTCGAGCGTTTCGCCGTTCTGCTCATCTCACGATCCTCAAGTTTTCCGCGTCGATCTCACCGGTGTAGTACGACATCAGCGCGCGCTGGAAAGTGAGGCTCGCGCGGGCGTTTACCACAGCACTCTGCGCCTGAACGAGTGTAGCACGCGCAAGGGTCACCTCCACAAACGTCGCGAGCCCGACGCGATAGCGCGCCTGCGTCGCCTCGAGCGCGAGGGCGGCGGCCTTCTGCTGCGCATCCGCGGCCGTGAGCTGTTCCTGCGCGGACTGATAGTCGAGATACGCGCGTCGGACCTCGAGTGCGACAGTCTGCATCTCATCGCGCAGCAGGAGGGCTTCGTTCTCCAGTTGGATCTGCGCGCGCTGGCGCGCGATGGACACCGCGCCGCGATCGAAGATCGGTAGCGATACACCGACGCCGATCGAGCCGCCGCGACGCTGATCGAGCTGGGCGGCAAAGTTGCCGTCCACCGCAGTACTGAATCCGCTGCCGAAGCCGACCGACGCGGACACCACGGGAAGTCGTCCGCCCTCGGCGACCTGAATCTCGCGCTGCGCGGCCTCGACGCGCAGCATCTGCGCCTGAATGTCGGCGCGTCGCTGCAACGCCACGTTCATGAGACTGTCGAGATTGAAGTTGGGCCGACGACCGGTATCGGCCTGAGGGCGCGGCGCCTCGAACTGATAGTCGCGCCGGGGGTCGAGCACGAGTTCCTGAATCAGATCCACCTTCGCCAGCTCGGTCGTCCGGCGCGCGGTCGCCACGGCGAGTCGCGCCGACGCGGTCGCGGCCTGCTGCTGGTAGAGATCGCCGATGTTTCTCGTGCCCGCCCTCGCGAAGGCTTCGAGTTGCGTGAGTTGCTCCTCCTGCGCCACGAGATTCTCCTGCTGTACTCGAAGCAGTTCCTGCTGTGTGATCAGGTTCAGAAAATCCGACGCCACGACAAAGACGATCGTCTGCCGAGTGCGCCCCAGGTCCTGGCCGCTCGCGCGCAGATAGAGCTCGGCCTCTCGCAGCGAGTTGATGTTCTGCCGGCCATTGTAGAGCGTCACGCCGCTGGACAGCCCCACGTTGGTGCCGAACGTATTCTGTCCCGCCGAGCGACTGCCGTATCCCTGCGACGACTGCGAGCTCGCGCTGAGATTGGGCAGGAATTGATTCTTGAACTGCCGCACGGTGAGGGAATCGAGCGACGCCGAGTTGCGTGCGAAGCGCACCGTGCTGTTCTGCTCCAGCGCGATACGGATGGCTTCATCAAGTGTGATGACGCGTCCCGGTGCCGTGAGCGAGGTCGTGTCCTGGGCGAACGATGCATGCGACGCGAGAGCGATCGACAGGACAAGGGCGAATGGAGCCATGCGAATTTGCGTCATTCGTAGCGAAGCGCCTCGATCGGGTTGAGCGCTGCCGCCTTGCGCGCCGGATAATAGCCAAAGAATACGCCGACTCCCGCGGAGAAGCCGACGGCGATGAGCACGGCCGACGCGGGCACCGTGGTGCTCCATCCAGTGAAGCGAGCGAGGAGGAACGCGCCGGTGTAGCCAACCGCGAGCCCGATGATCCCGCCGAGAATGCTCATCACCACACTCTCGACGAGAAATTGCGTCAGCACATCCGACCCGCGTGCGCCGATCGCCATGCGAATGCCGATCTCGCGTGTGCGCTCGGTGACGGACACGAGCATGATGTTCATGATGCCGATGCCGCCGACGATCAGCGAGATGGACGCGATCGCCGCGAGCAGTCCCGACATCACCGACGTTGTGCTCGTCGCCGCCTTTGCGATTTCGGTTTGATTACGCACCGTGAAGTCGTCGGGGTTGTCCTCGAGCCGGTGCGCTTCACGCATGATCGAGCTGATCTCTTCCTGCGCGGCGGGAATGTCGTTTGCCGAGATGGTGCTCACGAGAATCTGTCCAATGCGAACGTTGCCGCTCAGGCGATTCTGTGCCGTGGTGTATGGCATGAGAATCACGTCGTCCTGATCGGAGCCTGTCGCGTTCTGCCCCTTGGCCACGAGCACGCCGCTCACGGTGAACGGCACGTGGCCGATCTGGATCTGCGCGCCTACTGCGTCAACGCCGGGAAAGAGATTCTTTGCCACCGTGGCGCCGAGGACGGCGATCTTGCGCGCGGCTTTCACGTCGGCGTCAGTGAAGGTCTCACCCGACGTCGCTACCCAATCACGAATGGTGAAGTAGTCGGGCGACACGCCGTTGATGGACGTGCGCCAATTGCCGGCCGGCCCGATCACCACCATTCGCGTCTGTATTACAGGAGAGACGGCCGCCAGGGTCGTGCCTTCGATCTTGAGCTTTTCCGCGTCCGCAATCGAGAGTCGATTGAATGTGCCCGCACCCTGGCTCACACCTCCCTGCGCCGAGGAGCCCGGCGAGACAACAATGAGATTGGTGCCGAGGCTGCTGATCGATGCTTCGATCTGCGATTGGGCTCCCTGACCAACGGCGACCATGACGATCACGGCGCCGACGCCGATCACGATGCCGAGCATCGTGAGCAGCGTGCGCATCTTGTTCTTGAGAATGCTCTGCCACGCGAGCTTGAGCAGCGTCTTCTGTTTCATGCGGCCACCGTTTCCACCGCCGGATCGGCGGTGCCAAGTGCCAGCAGATCCTCGGCGGCCCGACGTTTTCCCTCGACCGGGTGATCGTGCAGAATCCGGCCGTCGCGCATTTCAACGATGCGTTTCGCGTAGTTAGCGACATCCTGCTCGTGCGTCACGATGAGGAGGGTGATGCCCTGCTCGTTGAGCTCCTGAAAAAGCGCCATCACTTCGATGGTCATATGACTATCGAGATTGCCGGTGGGCTCGTCGGCGAGAAGGATGGTTGGCTGCGTGACGAGCGCGCGTGCAATCGCGACGCGTTGCTGTTGTCCGCCGCTCAACTCACTCGGCTGGTGATCGAGTCGATCGCCGAGCCCCACGCGCGTCAGCGCGTCGGCGGCGAGCTTCCGGGTGTCTTTCCATCGATTCTGCCGATCGTAGAGGAGCGGCAGCTCCACGTTTTCTATCGCGGATGTGCGCGCGAGAAGATTGAATCCCTGAAAGACGAAGCCGAGCTTTTGGTTGCGCAGATCGGCGAGTGCATTGCGGCCGAGCCCATCGACGCGAACGCCGTCGAGCGTGTACTTGCCCTCGGTGGGTACGTCGAGGCAGCCGAGTACGTTCATCAACGTGGACTTGCCGGAGCCCGACGAGCCCATGATTGCAATGAGCTCGCCTGAGGTGACGGTGAGATCCACACCGTGCAGCGCGAACACCTTGTTCGTGCCCATCTGGTAGATCTTCGTCACGCCCACGACCTGGATGACGGGACGTGGTGCCTCGGCCGGTGCGGCGGCGGTGGTCACGGACCGCGTCCGCCGCCCGTACGCTGCGGCGTGAGTGGGTTGGTGCTCGGCGCCGTCGTCGTCGTCGTGGCTGCCGAGGCGGTCGTGGCCGAGCCTACAATCACCTGCATGCCGACCACGAGCGAGTCGCTCGTGACTTGGGTGCGCTGTCCGTCCGACAAGCCGACACGAACGCGAATTTCCTTGAGCTTTCCGGCTTTGTCGAGCGTGTACAGCGTGCCGATGCTTCCCGCGCCACCGGTCGTGCTTCGCCGCGGGCGCTGGGCTGCTGCTGCGCCGCCAGTCGTCGCGCCGGCAACCCCGCGAGTGCCGGCTGGCGCGGCGCCCTGCGACGCGGTCGGCGCTGCCAGAGCGGCAGCGGCAGCGGCAGCCGCGCCGGCGGCGGGGGTGCTGGTGGATCCAGTGGCCACGCGCCGTGGCGTTGTGTCGGTTGCGACAATGCCCGCATCGGCCAACTCCTGCGGCGTTGGCTTGTACCGAAGAGCGAGGTTGGGAACGGTAAAGACCCCCATTGCCGAGCCGGTGATGAACTCGACGGTGGCCGTCATGCCGGGCACCAGCTTCCCGTCCTGGTTGTCGAGACTGACGACCACGGTGTAGTTCACCACGTTGTCCGTGAGCTTCGACTGGAGACGGACCTGATTCACCGTCCCGTTGAAGGTGCGTCCCGTGTACGACTGCACCGTGAACCTCACCAGTTGGCCGTTCTTGATGCCCGAAATGTCGCTCTCATCCACTGCGGCGAGGATCTGCATCTGGGAGAGATCCTGCGCGATGAGAAAGAGCTGCGGCGCGGAGAGGCTCGCGGCGACTGTCTGGCCCACGTCCACGTTGCGCTCGACGACCACGCCGTCGATGGGGGCATAGATGTTCGTGTAGGAGAGGTTCTGTTTCGCACGATCGAGCGTCACCTGCGCGGACTTCACCCCCGCCTGCGCGACGGAGAGGTTCACCTGCACCGTGCTGAACTCGCTCGCGCTGATGAACTTCTGCGTGAAGAGCGGCTGGTTGCGATTGTACTCCTGCTGTGTCTGTTGCTCCTGCGCCTGCGCTTTCTCGAGTTGCGCCTGCGCGTCGCGCACCGTCTGCTGCTGCAGCGTGGGATCGATGCGCGCGAGGAGTTGGCCTTTCTTGACAAGGCTGTTGAAGTCGGCAAGGATCTCGGCCACCTGCCCCGAGACCTGCGTGCCGACCTGCACGGTCTTCACCGCGCTCAGTGCGCCGGTGGCCGAGACCGTCTGCTGAATGTTGCCGCGCTCGACCGTGGCAAGACGGTAGGCCGGCATCGCGCTCGCGCGCGAGTGCATGACGAACCAGAGGATGGCGACGAGGGCCAACACCGACCCGGCGCCGATCACGATCCGCTTCCTGTTCATCCGATTACGAGGTCAGAGACGTCATTCTTGCTGTGGGGCGGAGCAATAGCGACGATCGTGCCGTCGCGAACATTTTGGCGGATCTTGGCGGCTCGCCGAGCTCATGCGCTCCGGCGACGAGCAAAGCGGAGGGACTTGACGGCGACTAGTGATATAGTGTTATATATCACTTACAATGCAACTCCTCATCAACCCGACCGACGACCTGCCCATCTACCGCCAGATCATGCGGCAGATCGTCGACGCCATCGCTGGCGGCCGGCTCCGAGGCGGTGACAGGCTGACGTCGCACCGCGACCTCAGCGAGCAACTCGTCATCGCTCCCCTCACCGTCAAGAAGGCGTACGACGAACTGGAAGCGCTCGGATTCATCGAATCGCAGCGCGGACGCGGCACCTTCGTGTGCGCCGAGCTCCCGAAATCCACACACGCCGTACAAGCCGAGCAGATCGGGGAGGCCGCTCGCAAGCTGCTCTCCCAGGCCTACCTGGCCGGTCTCCGATTCCCGGATGTTCTGAAGGTGTTGAAGGACGCCGACCGTGAACTCACTAAGGGTCCAGGGCAACCACATCGGAAGGAGAGATGATCCGCATGACTTCCATTCTGGAATTCCACAACATCGCTCGCTCCTTCAAGCAGGGCACGCCAGTGCTCGATGGCGTCACCTTCTCCATGCGCGAGGAAGAAATCGTCGGACTGCTGGGCCGCAACGGCGCTGGCAAGACGACGCTCATACGCATCGCGATGGGAATGCTCTTTCCTCACGCTGGCACGGTGCGGGTCTTCGGCCTTTCTCCAACGGACAATCCCGTCGCGGTGAAGAAGCGCATCGGCTACGTCTCCGAGGACCAGGTACTGCCGGCAACGTCCACCATCGCGGAGTTGACCGCGTTTCATCGCTATCTCTTCCCGACGTGGGATCGGTCACTCGAGAAACAGCTATTGGACCGGTTCGGCTTGTCCGGCAATACGTCGAAGATCAAGCAGCTCAGCAAGGGTCAGGCTCGACAGGTGGCCTTGCTCTGTGCCGTCTGCCACCGGCCCGAGTTGCTGATTCTCGACGAGCCCGCCGCTGGACTGGATCCGGCGGCGCGGCGCGAGTTTCTGGAGACGTCCATCCAGCTGCTCAATCGCGAAGGCACGGCGATCCTCTTTTCGTCGCACCACATGGGCGACGTCGAGCGCCTGAGCGGCCGAGTCATCCTTCTGGACGAAGGAAAGGTCCGCCTCGATCGCACGATCGACCAGCTTCGCGAGGATCATTGCGTCGCGATGATTCCGCGCGGCCTCGTCACGGATCATACCGCCCTCGAGCGACTAGCCGGGTGCATGCGCGTACGCCCCGTCTTCGAGAATTGGCATGCCGTCTTTCAGGGCACGCCCGAGAGTGTGCGCTGGATGCTGAAGGAATCGCTCGGCATCAATGATGTTCGTTGCGTGAGCGTCCCCCTCGAGGAGCTGTTCGTCGAGCTGGTTGGCGGCGAACGGCTAGCGAAGGCGCCATGATCCTCCATCTGATGCGCCGACATCTCGCATCGCAGATCATCACCGTGCCTCTCTCCATCGTCGTGGCGATCATGGTTGTGCTGTGGCCGGTTTCGGGGGTTGCGATGATCATCCCTCTCCAGATGGTGATGATCCAGCACATGTCCAACCAGCGCGCCAGCCTGTTCGAGGCAGCGTTGCCGATCCGGGGACGCGAGCTCTTTCTCGCGCGGCTGCTTTCGACCCTTGCCATCACCTGGCTTCCGCTTCTGACATGGGTCGTCGCGACGCTCATCCGCCGAGATTCGTATTGGCCGATGTCATTCATACTCGATCTCTCGGCCATCGCGACGTTGGCGATCATCCTGCCGTACTCGATCCGAGCAGGGGAGATCAGCGCGCCTCCCGTTCGGCTCGTCATTCTTTCGTGGATCGCTCTGGCGGCCGCGAGCGCGCTGGCTATCTACGTGCTGACACCTGCCATGGCGCTGGCGTTGTTTGCGCTTGCGATTGTGGCTGTCTTCGTCATGACGTGGACCGCCATTCCCGAGTCGTTCCAAACCGCGCCCAGAGAGGCCGGTGCTGCCGTCGCGCTCATTTCCCCCACGACTGAATCGCCCACCGGGCGAGCGAATGCCGATGGATGGTGGTGGCCGATCCTGCGCTCTGTCGTTGCGCCGATCTCGCTGCTCTACTTCCTCTGCATGGCGATGTTTGGCGCACTTGGAGCAATGTATCTCGTCGTTTACATCTGCATTTTTACCTACTCCGTTCACGAGGTGACGCGCCGGCGCATGCGTTGGATGTCCGCGCTGCCCCTGTCACATCGCAGGCTCCTGCTCATCGGCCTCGTGCCGGTTGTCGCCATCGTCATGGGAGGTCTGGTGCTCGGAACGAGCATTCATCTCCCGTACATGCGTGATGGCGAGCCAATCAACAACGCTTCACCGACACCGCGCGGCATGACCCGGTATTTCAACATCACCGAGAACCGGACGAACGTGACCCTCGAGTATTGGCGTCGGTCGCCCGATGGCCCACTGCCCGCGATCGTGGCACCATGGGGAGAGTCCTATCCGCCGGATGCGTTCGAGGTTCTGGGAGTCACCTTCTATAATCCTTATTCTTCTGGAAAAGGGAGCAGTCAGCGGTTCATCGAATGGCAGTTCGAACGAGCGACGACGGCTGTCTATGGGCGACCCATGTCGCTCGAGCAGTATGATGCCGACCGGGCACATCGGCCCCCGCGAGTCACCCGGTCGCCTCGCATGCAGATTCTCAATGGTGGAGCGATCCTGGCACTCATCCTCGCTCTCGTATTTCTTGGCGAGGTCGCTCACTGGCATCGTTTGAACCGAACGCGTGCAATTCACACGATCGCGAGGGGGGTCGCGGCTGCGCCGATGTTTCTCGCCATCGCGGACCTGATCTATGGCGTGAAGAGCGGCACGCAACTGATCACTCCCGCGACGGAGGCGGCACTTCTCCACCTGTCTCGCATCCTGCCGTCGGGTTTGTTGCCTGCGATCGTCGCCGCCGCGGTGCCGGTGATCGCGATGTACGTGCTGCTGGAATGGCAGCTCGGCAAGTCCGAGATGACCGAGCGGGTCATACAGCAGAGTGTCTAACTCTGCGTCAACCGGAGCACAGCTGCCATGATCACGGCGAGGGTGGCGAGGGTGAGGACCATGAACAACTTGCGCCGGCGCCTTCGGCGGGTTGCTTGCCACACTTCAATATCCACGTAGTATCGCCCCGCTCCCGCCTCGCGAACGATTACCCGGTCACGTAGCGCGTGCCATGCAAGCCCGTGGGCATGAACGCCGATATTACCGAGTTCGTCCAGCGTCCGGGCGCGTTCAGCCGTGGTCGCCCCGACACGCTCGAACGCCTCGACGATGTGTCGCTCCTTGATCAGAGCAACCGCGACTCCTGAGCCCATGGTCTTCTCCTGTCTCGGTATCTGGCTTCCTGACAGCGATAATCGGTAGGGCGGTCAGTTCAATATGCGAAACCCCATCTGGTCGCGATAGCGGCCGCGCGCACGACCCTGATGATTGCGCCCCCGCCCGTTGGCCCACAGCTTTTCTGCGCCCTCCGTGACCCCGTCCCGTTGTCGCAGCCTCATAAGGAAGTCCGCATGCCCGAGTCACAATTGCCGCCGAGCACCCGCACGGCCGCGAGCTCGTTCTCGAGACTCATCCGCGCCACCATGTGTGCGGGTGCGCCGTTCCCGTGGAACGAAGATGAGTCGCCGACGCGGGACAAGATGAAAACGCCGGTGGCGCCGCGATAGACGAAGACATCGGACAGTGAGATGAAGAAGGGCGGCCGTCAGGTGACGGTCGCCCTTTGCCTTCACGTCGCGACGGTATCAGGCCTTCATCCCCTCCCACGTGACCCGATACCGGCACACCGCGCCACCTTTCGCCCGGCATTCCTCCTCCACGATCACGACCCCGGTCGCCCCGCACATCTCCAGCGCGCGCATATACCAGCCAATCACGCTCAGGCAGTCGGGAGTGCTGTAGGTCTCGGCGTCAGAGGTGGTGAGCACTCCAGAGCGTTCGCCGGTTTGCTCGTAGGTGCGCCGCCCTGTCTCGTAGTAGAAGCCGTAGATCTGCGGCGCCTTGGCGAGCAATGCGTGAGGCTTGCCGAGCGTGAGGAAGCTCTTGTGCACCGTCGTGAGATTCATCTGCGCGGACGCAGCGCCCATACGCTTGAACAACTCCATATCGCCCTTGCCCAGCACGTCCACCACGGCCGCGTCGAGCTTTTTGCCCAGCTCGAACGGATACCACTTGGACGAGAGGAGCGACTGGAGCGTCCGGCGATCCTCTTCGGAGAAGGTGGCGAGCATCTGTTTCACCCCCTCCTTTCCCCAAGTCTCCTCGGCGAAGCTCAACCGCGACCTCAGGACCGCGCCCTTGATCTGTTGCATCGAGTGTGAGGGAAGAGTGAGAGGGGCCCCAAATATCGAGATATGCTCACCGAAACTTACGTTCTGGAACGGCTGACTGCCCGTTACTGGTGGTGGCCAACGTTCGATGACGGGCGCTGGCCGGTTGCGGCGCGATCCTGATCTGGACGAAGCGGGAGGACAGCGTACGGCATCTTGTTGACGCAGACCGTTCAAATTCACTGCGATTATAGGGAGGTCGAGCGCCAAGGCTTGCTCGATTTCCTATTGGACAAACTTCGTAAGATAGCGGGTACGCTCGCCAATCAACAAAATGAATTCGCGAGTGTTCAACAGGCGTTCCCGCAGTTGCCGCTTAATGGATTGCTCCTGGCTCGAATCCCGCGCGCTGTTGATATCGTGGGCATTGTAAAAGTTGAATGGACTGCGGTCATTCTGGTGCCACGCCTGCATTAGCCGGTAATAGTGAATGTCTGTGTCGCCGTCAAAGCTGACGAACGTCTTATTGCGGTAGGCCATTGGCTGCTCGTTCAGGCGCGGGAAAGGAAGAGGGCCAAGCAAATGGACCTCGCGCGTATTTACGGCAAGGCCGCAACCCAATTGCGGGGAGAGTTATCGTCTGGAGGGGGGGGTGAAGGCGTGGGAGGCTTCTCTCTTAACCCGTCATGGCACTCAGGGGTTAAGAGATAAGCCCCCGCCAACTTCACCCCCCCCACACAAATCTGCTCTTTTGCCGCCGCGCTCAGTTGGCAGCGGACGGCGGGCAGCACTCGGCGAGTGCTTCCGCATGACAAGAACCGGCTACAGGTTTAGCGCACTCCGCTCGGGCTCCGTTCGGCCTACATCGTTCCGCTCAGCGCCATAGTCACAGTATCAACTCACACTTTGACAGCTCCGAACACCCGCGCGCCAGCGGCACAGATTATTGCCTCTACCTTGACTGCCCCACAGGGCAATCTCCGGCTGGCTTTCCCATCACCGGTTTTTGGCAAATGAGAAAGCTTGCCCTCATTCTTAACATCGTACTTCTTGTCACGGTGGCAGTCCTTCTTTCCGACTACGGAAGGCTGCCCCAAGGGATCGAGTTGTTTGTGCTTCTGGTTGTCGTGGGCAGTCCCGTAACCTCAATCCTTACCATTCTTACCCAATCGACCAACTCGAAATCACTTTTGGCGCTCACACTTCAGCGGCGCGGCCTTGAAGAAGAAGCGCGGATTGCGGCGCTTGAGGAAGCGCGACGGAGCGCAGTCAACAGCGAACGAAAGCGAGATGCCACTACTTAGCGCGCGAATATGTAATTTGACGGTGGATGCTGGCAACGGCGCGCTGACCGCAGCGCGCCGTTGCTGTATTCGTTGTAGTCCTAGTGCTTTCTGTCTCGCGGCGGATTCGGGTCGTTTCCGTAGCTGTCACTATCCCGAATCGTTCCGTCCCTTCGATGAATCACGACTTCGCTGTGATTCTGTTTCGCAATGGGAACAGCCTTCTCCCTACTGCGCTCCTGACTAGCTGGTCTCCATCCTGAAACTCCCTGTTTGGATTTGGACAGCGCTCTTAACCCTCTGAAACCGGCGTTGCGGCGTTCCAATTGAGCAGAAAGGCGAGTTTCAGGATGGAGATGAGCTAACGGCCGCTCAATCGAGCCGCGTCAGCTGACGGGCTCGGCCTGTCGTGTGCCGAGCGTGATCTCACCGACGCCGAGCCTGCCGATGAGGGTCCTGGTGACGTCAACGACCTGCTCCGGCGTGGCGCGTTCGAGCGCGCCGAGT
>Ga0209638_1002600_pt1 | contig 11040 bp, 8 predicted proteins | sample BarGraNGADG00211_FD_184490 | JGI IMG/M metagenome (GOLD analysis project Ga0209638, IMG submission 184490) | Arctic peat soil microbial communities from Barrow, Alaska - Barrow Graham LP Ref core NGADG0002-211 (SPAdes) (version 2) | ecosystem: Environmental > Terrestrial > Soil > Wetlands > Peat... | reverse complement strand
CGGCCCCTACACCGTTCCCAGTAGGGGCGAGGCATTGCCTCGCCCTCGCGCCGCATACTCCGCGCGGCCAGGGAAGAAATCACGCGGTCAAAGACCTAGCCTTGGGCTGGCCGCGCTAACGCCGCCCGGGAAAAGGGGACGCATTTTTCTCACAACTCATGCGCCGGCCGCAAACCAAGATCCTCGGCCGCCCGGCTGGTTCGCCTTCTTTTTCCGCCGCCCGCGCGCCAGCACTCGTGGCTTCCTCCCCGTCTGCCGTTCCAGCCCCTTCACAAACTCATCCGAGCCAAGCGGCTCGCCCTTGCGGCGTGGCGCCCCGTACCGCCTCGCATTCATGGCCGGGCATGCCGGCGGACAGGATCTCCTTCCACTCCCCGTAGTTCCACAGGCCAAAATATCCTGCCCAACGGCAGTCTAACACGTCATCCCACCACGCCTGTGTGGCATGCTCGCACCCGCTTCAGAACCCGGTTCCACTCGAGCGTGAGCATTTTCGAGAGCGCCGCAGCTATGCCCGCGCGGGGTCGATGGTCTCGGTATCGACACCCAGCTCGGCGAACGCCGCACTGGCTTTCCGCGCGTCGAACTTGCCGTCGCGCGCCAATCGCGACAACGCGGCGGCGGCGATCGATTCGGCGTTAATCTCGAAATGCTTCCTTAGGTACTGGCGGTTGTCGCTGCGGCCAAACCCGTCGGTCCCCAGGGTTTCCATGCGGCCGGAAAGCCACGGCGCAAGCTGGTCGGCCACCACTTTCATATAGTCCGTGGCCGCCACGATGGGGCCTTCGGCGCCACGTAGCGCCTCCACGATGTACGGCGTGCGCGCCGGCCCGCCGGGATGAAGCCGGTTCCATCGCTCCACGCCCAAGGCCTCGCGCCGTAGCTGGTTGTAGCTGGTGACGCTCCACACGTCGGAGGCCACGTCGTAGCGCTCCGCCAGGATCGCCTGGGCGCGCAGAGCTTCGTTCAGGATCGGGCCGCTGCCAAACAGTTGCACGGCGGCTTTGCCCTCCCCCGCCGGTTTGAAGCGGTAAATGCCCTTGAGGATGCCCTCGTGGTCGAGGCCCTCGGGCATGGGCGGCATGGCGTAGTTCTCGTTGTACAACGCGATGTAATAGAACAGGTCTTCCCGCTGCTGGTACATGCGGCGGATGCCGTCTTGCACGATCACGGCGATCTCGTACGCGTACGCGGGGTCGTAGGTGGCGCAAGTGGGCACGGTGCTGGAGAGGACGATGCTGTGCCCGTCCTGGTGTTGCAGACCTTCGCCGGCCAGCGTGGTGCGCCCGGCCGTGCCGCCGCACAGGAAACCCTTACCGCGCGCGTCGGCGAACGCCCAGATCAGGTCGCCGATGCGCTGGAAGCCGAACATGGAGTAGTAGATGAAAAACGGGATCATCTCCACGCCGTAGTTCACATAGGACAGTCCCGCCGCGGTGAACGATGCCATGGAGCCGGCCTCGGTGATGCCCTCTTCCAGGATCTGCCCGTCCTTGGATTCCTTGTAGTAAAGGAACATTTCCGCGTCGTGCGGCTTGTAGAGCTGCCCCTGGTTGGCATAGATGCCGTATTGCCGGAACAACGACTCCATGCCGAACGTACGGGCCTCGTCGGGGATGATGGGAACCACGCGCTTGCCGAGCTGCGGGTGCTTCATCAGCAGCGTCAGGACGCGCACGAAGGCCATGGTGCTGGAGACTTCGCGCCCCGAAGAGCCTTCAAGCGACTCCTTCAGATACTCGAGCGGCGGAGTTTCGATAGCCGGGGCCCCGGCGGCGCGGGTCGGCATATAGCCGCCCAACAGGCGGCGGCGCTCATGCAGGTAGGCCATCTCCGGGCTGTCCCGCGGAGGCCGGTAAAGCCCGGCGTTCCGGGCGGCCTCTTCCGGAATGGGGATCTCGAAGCGCGAGCGGAAATGCGTCAGCTCCTCCTCGTTGAGCTTCTTCTGCTGGTGGGTGATATTGCGGCCCTCGCCCGCCTCGCCCAGTCCGTAGCCCTTGATGGTGTGGGCCAGGATCACGGTGGGCCGGCCGGTGGTCTCCACGGCCGTCTTGTAGGCGTTATAAACCTTGCGCGGATCGTGGCCGCCGCGGCGCAGCTTGAACAGATCGTCGTCGGTCAGGTGGGAAACCAGGTCGAGCAGCTCGGGGTACTTGCCGAAGAAATTCTTGCGGATGTAGGCGCCGTCCCTGGTGACGTACGTCTGCATCTCTCCATCCACCACCTCCGCCATGCGCTTCCGCAGCAGGCCGGTGGAATCGCGCGCGAGCAGCGCGTCCCAGTCGCCGCCCCAGATCACCTTGACGACATTCCAGCCGTCGCCGCGGAACGCCGCTTCGAGCTCCTGAATCACCTTGCCGTTGCCGCGCACCGGGCCGTCCAGCCGCTGGAGATTGCAGTTGACCACGAAGATCAGGTTGTCGAGCTTCTCGCGGGAGGCCAGCGTCAGCGACCCCATGGATTCCGGCTCGTCCATTTCGCCGTCGCCCAGGAAGGCCCACACCTTGCGCGGCGACGCCGGAATCAGACCGCGGTTCTCCATGTAGCGCATGAACCGCGCCTGGTAAATGGCGTTGATCGGCCCCAGACCCATCGAAACGGTGGGGAATCGCCAGAAATCCGGCATCAGCCACGGGTGGGGGTATGAGGGCAGACCCGGCTCGCCCCGCAATTCGTGACGGAAATTCAGAAGCCGCTGTTCGCTGAGGCGGCCCTCCAGAAAAGCGCGCGCGTACACGCCCGGCGAAGCGTGGCCTTGGAAATACACGACGTCGCCCGGCTGGTCGCCATACGTGGCGTGGAAAAAGTGGTTGAACGCCACCTCGAGCAGCGTCGCCAGGGACGCGTAAGTCGAAATGTGGCCGCCGATGCCGGGGTCGTACTTGTTCTGGCGCACCACCATGGCCATGGCGTTCCAGCGGATGAGGCTCTTGATGCGGCGCTCCATGGCGCGGTCGCCCGGATAGGGGACCTCGTCTTCGGGACGAATGGTGTTGATGTAGGGCGTATTCTGTAAGGCCGGCAGATCGGCGCCGGACATCCGCGCATGGCCGGTAAGCTGCTCCAGGATGTACGCGGCGCGGTCGGGCCCCGCCTCGTCGATCACCTGGTCCAGCGCTTCCATCCACTCCGCGGTTTCCTGGGGGTCCAGGTCCACAACCCTCCGATTCAGTTTTTGGTGCATGGATGTTCCCATTATACGGTCTGGCGGCGGCAGGCCAGAGGCGTGCGCAGGCGGTACTCCCGGGTTGTACAATATCTCCGTGGTGCATCGCATCCCAGCCGAGATCGAAGACTATCTGGAACTGCGCGACCCCAAGGTCCGCGAACACATCCGAAAAAGCCGCGAGGAACACGAAGCCGGGAAAGGCCGGCCTCTTAGCGAGTTTCTGTCCGAGATCGCACCTCTCCAGCCCGAAGGGCGAAAGATAGTAGCCCATGGCGTGAGCCGTGGGAATGAGGCGTGCGCAGAGGAGCCCCCGGCAGGGGGCGGAAGATGGCGCCGCCGCGACCTTTCGCCCCGTGCCGGGGCTTCGTGAATCTCCCGGCTTCCCCACGGCTCACGCCATGGGCTATTTTCTTTCGCTCTTACGAGCTTTGGTTCGGAGCATTTCTCGGATCTCCACTTTTCTGTCGCTCGCCCATGAGGTTTTGGTCGCGGCGTTGCGCGCTGGCGCTGACGATTATGGCGTTTGCCTGTCTGGCTCCGGGCGCGGCGGGGCAGCAGACGGTGGCAAAAACGCCGGCCTTCGCGCTGCTCGATCCGGCGGACGCGGCGCAGTGGCAGACCTGGGCCAAGGATTCCGGGTGGCAAGTGATCGCGCCGGCGCCGGGACTGGCTGCGGACGCGACCATCGATACGCGCGCGCAGGCGCTGGCGGCGGCGGTCCAGGACGCAGTCCGGAATGCGGGGGTGGATGCGGCCCGCGTCTACCTGGCGGGCCGCGGCGCGGCATCCGCGGCCGTGTTCTACGCGGCGTCGCGCATGCCGGACGTGTGGGCGGCGGCGTTCGCGCTGGGCGGTTCGCCGCAACCGGCCATCGACAGCGGACGCATCTTCACCGCGAATTTCACGAACACGCCAATACTCTGGGCGGGCGCCGGCGCCGGCGACCAGGCGCTGGCGGAGAAGTTGAAGGCTGCGGGCCTCAACCTCGAGTGGCGCGCCACGAGCGGCCTGACCATCGCCAGCGTCGTCCAATGGCTGGCTGGACACGAGCGCGAGGAGTTCCCTCTCGCGATCGATTGCGAGACGAATTCGGTGGCGTTCGCCCGCTGTTACTGGACACAGATGACCAAGTTCGACCCGGCCGAGCGCAACGACGTGCTGCCCACCACGCTGGTCCGGCCCGGCTCCGGCGCCGCGCTCGATCTCGGTGGGTTCGGCTACCAGGCCGGCGACCCCGGACCCGGCGTGCTGGTGTCTTCCCTGCCCCCGAAATACGACGGCCCGCTCAAGATGGGCGACCGCATCCTGGAGCTGGATGGAAAGACGATCGAGAACGCGCGCCAGTACGACCAGACGATGCGGGACGCCACCCAAGAGAAGGCGGCGGCCATCCTGGTGGAGCGGGGCAAGGAGCGCAAACGAATCGAGACCCGCATCGTCTTGCCGGTGCGCCCGCCGTTTGTCACGGCGCGTCTCCAGGCGAAATACGTTCCCGAAGAGAATGAGATCCGGATCGTCACGCGGACCGTGACCCAACTGCGCGTGACCATTCCGCCGCATTGGGTTCCGGCGACGCTCTACTGGAACGGCCTTCCGCTCGAAGAGATCCGGACGCCGGGATGCCTCGCGCTCACCATGGAGAAAGAGCTGCTGCACTCGGAGAAGTGCCCGTAAGGCGGCCCGCCGATGCGGAAAACGACTGCACGGGAAGCCGCCCGCCGGCTGCTGCGCGCGCGCCCCAGCGCAAAACGCGACGCGGCCATGCGCAAGACCATTCGGCAGATTCCACGGGGCAAGGTGGCGACCTACGGGCAGGTGGCCGCCGCGGCCGGTTATCCGCTCTATCACCGTCACGTGGCGCAGTTGCTGGGCAAAGAAGGCAACGCGCTACCCTGGCAACGCGTAGTGGGCGCGGGGGGCGAAATCAAGCTGAAATACGAGGCCGGGCTGGAGCAGCGGACCCGCTTGGAAATGGAGGGCGTGCGATTCCGCGGCAAGCGCGTGGACATGAGCGAGCACCAGCACCGGTTCCGGGGCTGGGAATTCGAGTAGGCGAAGACACGCAGGCCGGGCTGGCGCCCGGCTGATGGCGCCGGAAGGCGTCATCGCGGGCCAAAAGGCCCGGCCCCACCGGGAATCGCCTTCAGGACCGCGCCGGTGGATTCCGCGAAGGGCTTCTCGCCGGAAACCACCACGTCGGCGTACTGCCTGGTGGGGCAGACAAACCGCTCGGCGCCGGGACGAACAGTGCGCTCGTACTGCGCACGCACGTAGTCGGGCGCCCGGCCGCGCTCAGCCACGTCGCGCGCCAGGCGGCGCTGGTAGCAGACATCGGGATCGGTCCACACGTACACTTTCGTGTCCAGGATGGCGCGCAGCTCGGGCCAATACAGGACGAAGAGGCCCTCCACAATCAGAAACCCGGCGGGCTCGATGCGCCGGGTCCCGGCGATGCGGGCGTGGCGGGCGAACGAGTACGTCGGCTCCTCGAATGCGCGGCCCTCCGTGATGGCCCGGAGGTGGTCCTGGAGCAGTTCCCACTCCAGCGCGTCGGGATGGTCGAAGTTCAGCTTCTCGCGTTCCTCAAACGGCAGCTCCAGCCGGCCGCGATAATAAGAATCCAGCGAAACAATGGCCGTGCCAGGCAGTTCCCGTACCAGGTGTCGCGCCAGTTCCGTTTTCCCGGAACTGGACGGGCCGGCGATGCCGATGATGTGAGGTCTCATGCATTTGCAAGGAAAACTTCAAGAATTGCCTCAATCAGACCGTCGATGGTGAAGACGCGCGCGCCGGCGGCCACCTCAATGCCCAGGCCGCGGGCCGTGTGGGTGGTCACGGGTCCTATGGAGACGGCCTTGACGCCCTGGAGCGATGTCGCGCCCGCCACGTCCACAAAGTTCCGCACTGTGCTCGAGCTGGTGAAAGTGATCGCGTCCGGCTTGCGCGCGGCGCCGAAGATCTCGCGGGCTTGCCCGGCGGCGCCCTCCGGAACCACCGTGCGGTAGGCTTCCACCACGTCCACGCGCGCACCGCGCCGCGCCAGTTCCACGGGGACCAGGTCGCGCGCCACCGCCGCCCGCGGCAGCAGGACGCGCCGGCCGGCAAGATCGTACGGGCCGAAGGCTTCGAGCAGCCCTTCCGCCACGTACTCCTTCCCCATCAGGTCGACTTTCAAATGCAAGCGTTCCACCGCGGCGCGCGTGGCCGGGCCGATGGCGCAGATTCTCGCCCGTAGCGCGCGCAGGTCCACCGCCGAGCGGTCCAGCCGATCCAGGAAGAAGCGTACGCCGTTGGCGCTGGTGAAGATCAGCCAATCGTAAGTGCCCAGCTCCGCGAGCGCGCGGTCCAGCGGGCCGTAGTCGGCGGCGGGACGAATCTCGATGGTGGCCATCTCGATGGCCTCGGCGCCCAGGGCGCGCAGGCGCGCGGAGAGCGCGTCGGCGTGGCCCTTGGCGCGGGTCACCACGATGCGTTTGCCAAACAGCGGCAGGCGCTCGAACCAATCGAGTTTCTCGCGCAACCGCACCACTTCACCCACCACGATGGTGGCGGGCGGTTTCATGCCGCGGCGGGCGATCAGGTCCGGCAGGGTGGCCAGCGTGCCAACCACAGTATCCTGATCGGGCCGCGTGGCCCAGCGCACAGCCATGGCGGGCGTCTCGGGCGGCCGGCCGCGCGCCAACAACTCCCGCGCGATCTCCGGGAAGGTGGTGAGTCCCATGAAGATCACCAGCGTTTCGGTCATGCCCACCTTGTCCCAGTCGATGGCCCCCACGGCGTGGCCGCTCACAAATGTCACGGCGGAGGTGTGTTCGCGATGCGTGAGCGGAACGCCCGTATAGGCGGCGATTCCCAGAGGCGTGGTCACGCCCGGGACAACCTCGAACGGGATGCCGGCGTCCGCAAGCGCTTCGGCCTCTTCGCCGCCGCGGCCGAAGATGAACGGGTCGCCGCCTTTGAGACGGACCACGTTGAGCCCGCGCCGGGCGCGCTCGATGAGGATGGCGCAGATCTCGTCTTGCGAGATGGCGTGGTCGGCTTTCTTCTTGCCTACGTAGAGCCGCTCGGCGCCCGGCGGCGTGAGGTCCAGCAGCGCGGAATTGGCCAAGTGATCGAAGAGCACGACATCGGCGGATTCGAGGATGCGCCGGCCTTTGACGGTGATCAGCTCCGGATCGCCCGGCCCCGCTCCGACAAGATAAACCTTAGTCATGCGCTTGGTGGGGCGAGCGGCCCGAGCCCGTAGGGCGATAGAAAGTAGCCCACGGCGTTAGCCGTGGGGAAAAGGCAGAGCGTGCCAGCCCCGTCAGGGGCGTAAGAAGGGCTCTGCCGCCCCTACGGGGCTTGTTCGCTTCGCTTGGCAACCCATGGCTTGCGCCATGGGCTACTTTCTTTCGCCCTTCGGGCTGATGCGCCACGCAAAAGTGGAAGGCGCACAGTTCCTTGGGGTCTGGGCAACCAAAAGCATGCCCCACCTTTGGCGCCCTCATGTGTACACCGCCTCCAGAATCCGGCGGGCGCCCCGCTCCAACAACTCCTGGCCCAGTTCGCGGCCGATGTGCGCAGCCTCGCCGGCCGGGCCTTCGCTCTCGCCGCGCACCAGCTCGGCGCCATCCGGTGAGGCCACAATCGCCACGATCCGCAGGCGGCCGCCGTCCACCGTGGCGTACGCGCCGATGGGTACCTGGCATCCGCCGCCCAGCGCCCGCAACACGCCGCGTTCGGCGGTCACGGCAGCGTGCGTAGCGGCATGGTCCATGGCACGGCACGCTTCGAACCCGGCGCCGCTCGCGCGGGTTTCGATCGCCAGCGCCCCCTGGCCCACGGCCGGGCACATAGTTTCCTCGGCCAGAAGCTCCGCGATCCGGTCTCCCCATCCCAGCCGTTTCAATCCGGCGGCGGCCAGCAGGATGGCGTCGTATTGGCCCTCGTCCAGCTTGCGCAGGCGCGTGTCCAGGTTGCCGCGCACGGATTCCACCGCCAGGTCCGGGCGCAGCTTGCGCAACTGCGCGGCCCGGCGCAGGGAACTGGTGCCCACCTTCGCGCCGGGCGGCAGTTCGGAGAGGCGCTTGCCCACCAGCGCATCGCGCGCGTCCTCGCGCTCGGGTACAGCGGCCAGCGCCAGTCCCGCGGGCAATTCCGTGGGAAGGTCCTTCAAGCTGTGCACGGCAATGTCGGCGCGCCCGTCCAGCAGCGCCTCCTCGATTTCCTTCGTGAACAGGCCCTTGGTCCCCACTTTGGCGAGGGGAACATCGGCGATCTTGTCGCCGGTGGTCTTGACGATTTCGATGCGGCACTTCGTCCCCATGCCGGCCAGTTGGGCTTGCACCCACCGGGCCTGCCACAATGCGAGCTGTGAACCGCGCGATGCGATAACCAGCATTTCAATCCTGAACGTGGAACGCTTTGCGGAACGCCGCGATCACGTGCGCGCCGTCCGGATGCCCGGCGTGGTTTCGCAGCTCGGAAATGGGCCCGTGCGCGATCTTGTTGACGATGCCGCGCGTCAGCGCTTCGAGCGCCTCTTCCTGCTGCGGCGTGAACGGGCCGTACCTGCGCCGCACCTTGTCCATTTCCCCGGTTCGGATCTGCTCCAGTTGCTCCTGCAAGCCCACGATGGTCGGCGTCACCTCCGCCGCCTTGAGCCGCGCCATGGTCCGGTCCACCTCTTCCTCAACCAGCGCCTCGGCGCGATCCGCCTCTTTCCGGCGCTCGCGGAGGTTGGCGTTCACCACCTCTTGCAAGTCGTCGATGTCGTACAGGAAGACATTGTCGATCTCATTGACCGCCGGGTCGATGTTGCGCGGCACCGCGATATCGATGAGGAACATGGGCTTGTTGCGGCGCGCGGCGATCACGCGCTGCATGTCGTCCTTGCGCAGGATATAGTGCGGCGCGCCCGAGGAAGCGATCAGGATATCCGCCTTGGGCAGCACGGCGGTGAACTGGTTGTAATCGACCGCGGTTCCCTCGAAAAGCTTCGCCATTTCCACGGCGCGCTCGTGCGTGCGGTTGGTGACGAAAACCTCCGAAACGCCCGAACGGCGCAGGTGGCGCGCCGCCAGCTCCGACATCTTTCCGGCGCCCGCGATCATGACCACGCGGTGGGAAAGCGAGCCGAAGATCTTGCGCGCCAGCTCCACGGCGGCATAGCTCACCGAAACGGCCATCAGTCCGATTCCGGTCTCCGAGCGCACCCGCTTGGCCACGCCGAAGGCGCGCGTCACCAGTCCCTCCAGCGTTCCCGACAGCGCGCCGCGGTCCCTGGCCGCCGCGTAGGCGGCTTTGAGCTGCCCCAGAATCTGCGGCTCCCCCACCACCATGGAATCCAGGCTGGAAGCCACACGGAACAGGTGATGGATGGCGTCGCGGCCTTCGTGGCGATACAGGTACGGCTCCACGCCGTCCAGGCTGATCGCCTTCCAACCCGCCAGGAACGCGTCCACGATGCGCCGCGGATCATACTCGTCCGCGGTGGTGACGGCGATCTCTACGCGGTTGCACGTGGAGAGGATCACGGCCTCTTCCACGCCGTCGCGCGCGCTGAGATCGGCGAGCGCGGCGGGCAGCGTTTCCTCGCGGAACGCCAGGCCTTCGCGCACCTCCACCGGAGCGGTCTTGTGGCTGACGCCGGTGATCAGCAGCTTCATTGCTTCAGCAGTATGGCGCCGAGCCGGGCGTGCGCCGCCCAGGTCAAAGCGGCGAACCCGACCAGCGCCACGGTCATGATGGCGGCCTTGCGCCCGCGCCATCCCGCGGACACCCGCAGGCACACCAGCGCCAGGTAGACTCCCCAGGTGAAGAAGGAAATCGCGATCTTCGGCTGCTCGATCCAGGCCGACTTCAGTTCGATGAAAGCCCAGGTGCTTCCGGCGATCACGGCCAGCGTGATGAGCGCGAAACCCACCGCCATGGACTTGGAAATCAGGTCGTCCAGCGTGCCCAGCGGAGGAAGGCGGTAGTAGAACTTCCGCGGCTTCTTGGCCTTCAACTCGCGTTCCTGGAACAAGTAAAGCACGGAAGCCACGGCCGTGAACAGCAGCGCGGCATACCCCAGCAACACCAGCACGATGTGTACCGTCAGCCAGGTGTTGCGCACTACCGGGCTCGACCACGCGCTGACGGGGTTGCCCAGCCCGGCGACCAGGGTCATCACGAACACCAGCGGAAAAATAAACACGCTCAGACTGGTCAGTTTGTATCGCCAGTGGACAAAAAGATAGACCACCACGATCAGGAAGGCGCACATGGAGAGCGTTTCGTAGAAGTTCGTGATGGGGCAGCGCTTGTTCGCGATGCCCTCTTCCACGATGGACACGAAGTGGAACAGCGCCCCCATGGCGAACGCGCCCAGCGCCACCCGGAACAGGTGTTCTTTCCGGCGGACCAGGGTAAGGATGGCATGCAGGAGGCCGAGGGAATACAACGCCAAGGCCACGCGCAGCCAGATGACGCTCATTTCAGCCATGGGCGGTACGGGAACTTCGAGCTTTAGATTACAGTATATCGCCGGTGGGGCGGGCCATCGTTCTTTGTGGCCTGCCGACGCAGAGTGCCCCAAGAGCCGGACATGCCCGGCCCCTACCGCTGGGCGAAGCGCCGCAGGCGGAAGATCTCGATGAGAGCGATATAGAGGTTGACCAGGCCAAGGCCGCTGATCGCGCCCCGAACATACATGTTATCCCAGTACTGGCGCCACTCCGGCCGGAACACGGCGAAATCGGTGGCATACGAAGTCCAGGGGAAAATCAGCAGGAAGCACCCGATCTCCAGGCAGATGGTGGCGAACAGCACCGCCGACATCTTGTGATACCAACGGTAGGGAGCGCGGCCCCGGCCCGCAGAAGCGGCGGGCGCCCCGTCGGACGCCG